>BNJS01000569.1_pt1 | contig 68693 bp, 97 predicted proteins | sample 8540461 | NCBI WGS metagenome assembly BNJS01 (sample SAMD00202454, study PRJDB9452) | human saliva metagenome | isolation source: human saliva | place: Japan
TTACTAAATTGTGATGCTTTACGAGCTTTCTTAAGACCTGGTTTGGAAAGTATGAATTTCAGTTGGACTAAAAAAACAGCGTAATATCAAGACTTTTTCTCCGCTTTTTATAAAAAGCGTTTTTTTCCAATCAAATTCAACTAATTTTTATCTAAATGGTGTGGATTTTACCCCCAAAATTACAGAGAATGGAGCTGATAAACACTAAACGTTCACACCATTAGTTAAATGATTTTTTTCATCATTTTTCTTAGATGATAGAACTTCTAATTTATTTCTTATTCAAGCAAAAACAACCTGCTATAAGTAAGAAAGAGGAAGATACAAGAAAAAAACACGGCGTAAAAAAACCGATTCAGTTCATTGTCCTCAATCCTTGTCTGCTTCATTTTCTTTTACGAGATCGTTTTGTGAATCTTTTTCAGAGAGTTTTTGATCAATATACTTGTCAATGTTTTCATAAAATTCCTTGGTCGCTTCACTATCTAATGTTGGCGAGTTCTGAACTTGATTGACTTTCAATTGAACAGATTGAATACCGTAAGAGGCTTGTTTTTGGTGGAGTGTTTCTAATTCTTCTTCTGAAATCGGATCTCCAACAACCGTCAAGACCAATTCATTGTTACTTGACTTATAGACTTGATTAATAACCGTATAATTGGCGAACTCTTTTCCTACAAACTGTTTGATCCCTTCTTTTCGCGCTTGATCGATCGTCAGAGTTACTGCTGAATAGCTGGCTGGGAGAACCAATAATACAATCAAGGATATCAACCCTATTCTCATTTTTAATGTTTAGCTCTTTAAATGAACTTAAGGGAGATTTTCTCATCAAAATTCTTGTTCCAATCATATTAGTTAGCATGATAAAGATACAGTTGATCAAGAAAAGATAGAGAGCTCCAAATAAAAATCGTACATTCCCATTCGCTAAACCATAGCCGGCAGTACAGATAGGCGGCATCAGAGCTGTAGCAATAGCTACACCAGGTACGATGTTATTAGCCTCTTTTTTTCTAGAACCGATCACACCAGCAATCCCACCAGCAATAGCAATGAGGACATCCCAAATGGTTGGAGAGGTTCGTGCAATCAACTCGCTACTTGCATAAGACAAGGGAGAAATCCAGAAATACAGAGTCGAGACAAGCAAACTGACCAACACTTGAGTCAATAAAACCTCTAGAGATTGCTTGATTAAACGCGTATCAAAAATAGCTAAACCGAATCCCAGTCCAACAATCGGTGTCATGAGAGGTGAAATCAACATGGCTCCTATAATGACAGCTGTTGAATTCATATTTAGTCCGATAGAGGCAATAAAAATTGCACACATCAAAATCGCTGTATCTCTCAATCGAACATGAAGGTCATCGTATAATTTCTCACGGTATTCCCGTGTTGAATAATTGGCAGTCATTTGTCCTCTCCTCTTTCCTTATTTAAATTGGTATAATAATTAAAAAAATAACAGCTGATAAACAGCCAAAAAAATATGAGCCCATAAATCGTCAAGAAGACACTGGTAATCCTTCCAATCAAGGTCACAGCTAGGAGATCCCTCGTAGCCGACAGTCGTCGAAGTCACAAAAAGCATACCAAAGACCGTCTCCGTAATTTGTGATAGCAGGTTCAACTAGGAAAAAGCACGCCTCCTGACCCAAAAACAAAGGTCACAAAACTCAGAGCAAAACCGAGTAAAACCCGTAACCTGCATAATATGCCATAACATTTTTTTAAACGTTTCATTTGTTCTCCTTATTCATACTAGCTCCTGACCGAGCCGTTTTTTTCCAATAATCAAAGTGAAGATAGGACATGATCTCCATCAGAGAAAGATAGACAAACTGATAGATCTGATTTAAGCTGATTATCAACTGATATTGTTTGAAAAATGACTGGAAGAAAGACCAGATATGACTGTCTTGAATCAGTCCCTTCTTAATATCAGACAGGATATTAGCTAAAGCTCCCAAGGACTGAAACGGTAAATCCTTGACATTTATATAGATCCGGTCCACCACATCATTCAGACTGGTATCTTGGATGGCATGAAATTCTCCAAAGAGAACTCCTGCCGCTCCAAGAGTAGAAACAAATTCCACCAAATAATTTCTGAGGAAATTTTCTCAACCTTTTCCCATAATGTGTTTAGTGCCATCCATAACGATCCCAACCAGAAAAAGGAAAGAAAACAAGCAAAGAAATTTTGCCGTAAATCCCAAAAAGCTTCAAGACTTGGTGTTGTTGGTTTTTCTAACTCTAAAACCAAGATGGTCATAATAATTGCTAGAACAGCATCTGTCAATACAATTAATCTGTCTTTCTTCATCGGATTGCATCCCCTTTCTTTTTTGTAACATTCTATCTTATCGCATAATATTGGATATTCTTTCATAATCCGACTACAAACAAAAAAATAAACCAAAAAAAGTATGTCCCTATTATACTATATTTAACTCTAGAAGTATTCATCCATCTAATTAATAAATATATCATATTTCACAATAAGTGAATACTATCAAAGATTCATCCCCTTTCACTTCATCATGTAGTGTTGCTTAGATTTATCAAAAACAACCAAATTTGTATTAATTTCAAGTATCACCTAGTTACAAAAATTTGGGGTGAACAGAAAAAAAGCATCCCGTATTTTTTTGATACGAAATGCTTTCAATAAGTTTAAATAAGTTTTAACGTTTACTAAATTGTGATGCTTTTACGAGCTTTTTTTCAAGCCTGGTTGGAAACATTTTTTTATTTGAATAAGTTTCAATATCCCCTTAAAATCAATGTTTTTCCCACATTTACAGAAAACAGAATTTCATCTAATTTGAATCAATTTCAGTTGAATGGTGTGAATTTTACCCTAAAAATACACAAATTGAGCTAGATTTTACCAAAAAGTTCACACCATCGGTTCAATTATTTTTTGTTACGTACGTTTTTCTTAGATGATAGACTTCCTAATGTATTTCTTATAGCATTTGAGCAAACCTCCGTTAAAGGTCCTCCTATTGCCTCCTTGTAATTAAATCCTAATAGTTGCATAGTCTTTAAAGTATCCTTATTAAGTAGAGCAACCAATTGTTTCATTGAATCTTCTTTCCCATCTTCAACATTAGTAAATGAAGATAGAAGAGAAATAACCCTTTCTAAAGTGTTGTGCAAATACTCAATATCTTTATCATCAATATGTACTTTTTCATATTCTTCTTTATATGCCTGAGCAATTCTGATTGCCTGTTCTCGTTCCGAAAGTAACTCATTTACAATTTCATCATAAGTATTTCGTAATTTATCGGCGTTATGTTCTTCCTTTAATGATTGAATCTTACTATTCACTAGTGTTGTTGTTCCCTTAAATGTTAGAGTTCCCAACTCAAAAATGTTAGAGTTCCCAACTCAATCCCTGCTCTTACTAAAGCTTCTGTAATATATGGCTCCATGCTATACCTCTGTTATTTCTTTTTATAGTAAAACTATTTTATCATAAATCTACATTAAACATAATATATCTTATAGTCTCTATCCCTTTAGGTAAAAATACCGATTTTATGGTATAATAAAGGTAACATTATATAAGGAGATGTGACATGACTCTTGATGTAAATAAAGAAGAATTAACAATTTTAGGGATTCCTTTTGATAATTTTTCAGATTTCGATACTGTCTGGTATGCTATTGGATCATCAATGATTGAAAATTATGAACCTACTGTTCAAGATGTGATTGATTTAAAAACTTATGTTGTCAATAGACGAAAGGAATTGAATATTGGTTAAAAATCAATACGAAGGCTATAAGTACATTGACCCTAATCACCAATATACCTATCCAAATTCCACAGTCTTAATCAACAAACAAAATGTTACAAATATTGAAGAAGCCTACCGAAATGAACACTTATTCGTTACTAAAAGACTTGCAGACTTGCGCTTGAAAGCCATTGAAGTCTATTCCATGAGTAATATTTTAGCCATTCATAACTATTTGTTTCAAGACGTTTATGTCTGGTCAGGACAATATCGCAAGGTGAATATCTCTAAAAGTGGTAATCCTTTTATGTCGATACAGTCGTTTAATGCTGCTGAAACTTATATAAATCATCTCATTCATTCCTATCATCAAACTGCCAACTCAAAAGATGAAATCATTAAACATTTAGCAAAAATTCTTGATAATCTTAATTATTTCCATCCCTTTCGAGAAGGAAATGGACGAACTCAACGAGAAGTTATTCGTTCCTTAGCACTATTAAAAGGGTATTCTGCACAAATACGAGTGGAACAAGATGATGAAGTTTACAACCTTTATATGGACGGAACTGTCTATGGAGACTTAGGGAAGTTAGAAGAATTATTTGGTAAAATATTAAAAGAAATATAGGTTGTAATACTTGATAATTAGAGAAGTGAAATAGGGATTCACTACACGTCACTAGACGGTAGAGACCTTGATTTAAAGCGATTCTTGAAATTCTAAATTTCACTACATTGCAATATAAATCAACCGAATCACTATCTTTTTTGAAATAAAAATGATGATTCGGATATTTAAAAGAAGAGGAACTGAACTGCACCCCAAAAGTTAGATTTTTTCTGTCTAACTTTTGGGGTGCAGTTTGTTTGGTCCAAGTATGTTTATTTCATTTTGGATAACTTCATCAATAAACTTAAGCGTTCATCATTTTTGAGCTCTGATAACAAGCAAATCAACCGCTCATATCCAAGTTCTTTCTTCTGCTTGATTAATGAATTCATCACAGCCACCAAATCATCTGGCGTAAAATTCCTTAAGTAAAGTGTAATATAACTTCCACTATTAGAAAATAGGCTAACATGAATTGCATTATGTTCTTTTTGTCTAATTTTCATTCCTCCTGTAGACTCTCTGATATGGAACTCATACACTGTCTTTTTGGGGTAGCAATCAAATGAGTTTTCGAATTCTCTGCGATTTTTATAGAGAATATAGTTAATGAGTGAATAATATTTTAGAAACATAGTTGTTTCCTCCTAAAATGTTTTTACAGTTATAGTATGCCACAAATCCCAATTTATAAAAATAATTAAGAAAAAAACGATAAAGATATTGTTTCACTTATTGAATTTTTTGTAGTTTTTCCTCTTTCTCTCATCCCTCATTTATTTTGCAATTCTAATTTTTCTGTGTGTTTAGCGTTGACAGAAACGTATGTGTAAGTCACGCTAAACACACAGTACTAAATAAAAAGTGAATAACGTAAAAAAATCTTATCCTGATTTTTTTATTTTTAAAAATTTATGGCATACTAATAATATCTAGATAATTGATTGAGTAGAGACGTAACTAATATAGCTACGTTTTTTTATGTTCGAAAGGAGGTAGCTATCGTGGAAACAGTAGGTTTAAGCTGGGTTAGGAAAGAACCAGTTTTGTATTTCATTAACTAAAAAAATAAATGTATAGATAATAAAAAGATGTCAATAGCAGTTTAAAAAAAAATTTTTTTGATCGTAACAAAGTAAAGAATAAAAAGTAAAAAAACGAAAGTAAATAACAGGAACCAATTTTTTTGTATTTCATTTACCAATAAAAAAAATAAATGTATAGATAATAAAAAGTAATGTCAACAGCAGTTTAAAAAAAAATTTTTTTGATCATAACAAAGTAAAAAAATCAAAGTATAAAAAAATAAAGTAAATAACAAAAGTCTAAAAATCAAATACAAAAACTAGCTTAGCTCAGTCGCTAAATTCAGAGCAATTAAACCTGAAAAAGACTAACAAGAAAAAACAACAGATTTTTATCTGTAGGATGGAACTCTACATCTTATTTGAATTGAGTCAACTTGTCATGTTGTAAAATGACTTGGTTATCTTCTTAACCATCAATTAAGAAGCGCCCTAAGCAAAGGGAAGATACTACATCAGTGAATATAAGCTTAAGTCACTGCACTACTTCAACTTGAATAAAAAAGACCTTAAGATTTTTCTTAAGATCTTCTTTAAAAGTAGACAATATACCTATAGAAAGGAAAGAACTATGGCAAAGAAGAAACGTAGTCGTTCTGAACGACGAAAAGCTAAAGAGAAAGCTAAGAAACAACAGATGGATTCTCTAACTACTTTCGAAGGCCGTAAACAATTCGTCCAATCAAAAGGACTAACTAATCTAGTCACGCGCTTTAAAAAAGGAAAGGGTATCAAGCGAAATGAATCCAAAAAAACGGGAGAGGACATTCATTTAATCCATACAGACCGAACCTTACACAATTACGCTGGATCTTGGAGTAGATTCGCTTCCTTTGTTGCCTCAATAACTACTGCCGAAGAGTTAGAAACCCTTGATAAATCTAAAGATATTGAGGGATGGATTGACTTAGTAAATCAATACTTAGAACATTGTAAGAAATTAGGACTTTCTGCTCCAACTCAGTCAACCTACAAAGCAGCATTAGCCAAAGTTTTAGGAGTACCTTCTACCGCTTTTATTGCAACGGATATTCGATATCGAGCCGACAAAAAGAATAATCGTTTGAAGTCTAATGACGACAGGATGTCTGAAGAAACAAATAATCGCTGGTTCTCAATCGTATCTGCCACTGGGTTACGTAAAAATGAATTAAAAGCTATTACAGGTGATTCTCTACATCAACGTGAAGATGGTCGATACTATCTTAAAATCATTGGTAAAAAGCATAAAACAAAAGGAGCACGAGATCGTTGGGTTCCGATTATTACACGAGACAAAGAAGAATTAGAGAGGCTTGTTGAAGAATTTAAACTAGCTGGTAAAAAGCGTGTATTTCAAGTTCCATCTGCTTTGAAACCTCATAAATATCGTGCTGAATACGCAAAACGTCTTTATCTTCTTGTCGCGCGAGATCCCAAAGACATCAAGGATAAAAGGGAAAAAGTTTATCTAAGAGGGGAATTAAAAGGCGTTGTCCTTGATCGAAAGGCTTGTTTAATTGTATCACGTGCTCTCGGGCACAATCGACCTGAAGAGTTTCAAAAGTCCTATGCATATAAGTTAATCGCACAAGCAAACTAAGTAACTTCTTTAAACATTATGATATATCTCTCCTTAAAATAAAAAAGGTGGTTCAAATGATTGAACTACCTTTTTTTAAGACTATTTAGCTATTTTTGCTTTTTCAAATGTTCCATCAATTATACGAAACTTACTTTTGTAATGTTTTTAGCTGTATCAAACTTAAAAATCAAGTTTTTTTCACATCTTTAGCATTCTTATCTAAATGAAAAATAAAATAATTTTTTATAAAAAAATCAAAAAAATTTTTTTAAAAAATAAAGTAGATAAAAAAACTTACTATTTCCTTCAAAACCTTGTCACATCAATAAAATATCGTACTGAAAGTATTGATTTCTTTCTTAACATTCTTATTCAAAACTAAAAAAATTAAAGTAGGTAAGAGCCTACTTTTTTCTTCAAAACCTTGTTACGACGCGTTTTTAAAGCACTCTTAATTGAGTGTTTTTTTTGTTTTATAAAAAAATTCAATTTTTTTTGTTTTTGGACGTTTTTTGCATGATTTATGGCATACTAACCAATATAAGAAAGAAGGAGGTTTAATTTTAAAGAAAATTACATTTTAGAAGTACATCTTCATTACAGATTTAACAACAAGGAGGAATATACATGGCAAGAAGATATAAAAAAAGTAAACGAGAAAGAGAAGCGGCTAAAAAACGTCATTTAACCCCTGCAGAAAGAAGAAAAAAGGAAAAGCATAAGAAAAATAGAGAACTCAGACAGAGAAAATTACTAGAACTACATGAAAAAAATATAAAATCTTGTTTCTCAGTTACCCCAGCTTATTGGGGGATTGATAACTGTACAGTCTCAATTTTTAGCCCAAAAGTAACTTATGATCCTAACGTTTTTGATGAACAAATCTTTAAAGAAACAGTTTCTCTAAATTATAATTCAGAAGGAGAATTAGATAAGATCACTATTCAATCAGAAGATTTAGGAAAAGTAACAATTAGTCTTAAAGAAGAAGATTACAAAAAGAAATTTGCTGCAATCCAACTTAACGGTCCTTCTCCCAATTTTCAAACTACAGGCATTAATGGGATTAAATTAAGGTTACTAGAGGTATTACATAAGTTAGAAAGAGATTATAAGATTAAAATCAAATATAATCCGGATTATGTTAGGTTTAAGAAGATTGAATTAGCATTTACAATTGCTTTTTGATAAATTACCGTCTTTACCAACTCGTCAATTCTTAATAAGGTCACTTGCAAAAAGAAAAGAAAGCAGATTTAAAAAAACCATAGAACAAGTAAAAAAATGCAGACGGTTTTTTTCAATGATAACGAGTAAAAATTAATCAAAAAGAAATACACACTTTTTTTATAATAAAATTGAGAAAGCAAAAAAAGAACAAACAAATCCGTAAAATAAATTCATCATTAAATAATCTAGAAATCTTCAGATATGAAATCGAATTAACGGATAATAATATAGCTAATAAATTAGATTCCCATTTCTTAACAGAATTAACTGATGAAAAAGATTATTCAATATTTAGAATCTGTATTGTCTTTAGCTATCTTTAAATACGAAGAAATTCTTGAGAAATCAATTAATTCAGTGCGAAAAGATGTTAGATAAGATTTATAAGGAATGTAAACCTCAAGAATATATGACGGTATTTTTTTACTCTTTGTTATTGATCAGTTATCAAATACTACAGTATCTGATTTAATTGATGAAGAAATCATTACATTTCTTCCATTAGAATTTTTAAAAACAAATAGGGGTACAACTAAAAGAAGAATCCTAGAAAGGCTCCAATCCCACGAAGTAAATACGGAAACAAAACATGCATTAGGAAAAAAATGACTAGTTGGCATGTTTTAGAAATAATAAGAGTAATGTTCCATTCACTAGAAGAAGCAAAAAAATATGGTTTAGGTACTCGTATAAACCCTTCCACAACGTCTTATAAAACTTTTCCACTAAAAACATACTCTTTAGAAGAACGAAATAAGATCTTCAATAACACAATTAAAAATACAAAAGAAAAAAACTTGAAGATAAAATGTTAAAACTGATCTTAAAAAGATTAAGAGATGGAATAAAAATTTAGCAGACTATTTTAATAGCAAATTTATTCTTCAATGTCAAAAAAAACGTTGATATACCAAGGGGCATTTATAAATATGTACCGCAACTACTATTCGAATATTTTTCAAAAGGATAAGGATATGAAAGTTACTTTAAGTAAAAATAAAAAAAGAGCTTGTTTCTAAACTTTGGTCGGTGTCAGAAACAAACTCAAAAATATTTCAGTAATAATACCTATTACTTACTACTATTATCGCAATAAAATATAGAAATTTCAAGAGGATTATATACCAGATTTTTCTGGTAGGGAAGCAATCTATACATTCTATAAACAGAAAACAGAGAATGTACTTGATAATAGTTACTTACTAATGCTCCTATAAAAAAATATTAATAGAAAGAAATAAACGGGACTTTTTTATGAATCTATTTATTCCAGACGAAATGATTCGGCAATTTCAATTACTAATATCAGATACTGTTAAGAAAGAACTGGATAAATTTTTTTAGATATTAATGAAAATACCAATCAATTTTTAAATAAAAAGCAGACTTGTGATTATTTGAATATATCCAACAATACTTTAGACAGCTGGATTAAGCAAGGCTTACCTTGCATTAAGGTGGGAAAAACTGTTCGCTTTAGCAAAACAGAAATCAATCGCTGGTTACAAAAGCAGTAGAAATTCTATGGTCATTTATTATAATGTAACCATGGTATTTTCTAGCTCAATTCAAAAGGAGAATACTATGTCTATTACAATAACTAAAAACGGAACCTATCGCTTACGTGTTTATATTCCTGAGGAGGTTAAATCTTCGCTAGGTGTTGATAAGAAAGTGATTGAAAAACGGTTCAAAACAAGGAATGACGCAAAAAAATATGAACTAGAACTTCAAAATAAGTTTGATAAAATTATTAGTGGAGATTCCGTCTCATTAGAAAATAGTGGTTCTATCCTTTTTTCAGATTTTTATCAAAACGTTTGGTGGGAATCCTACAAAGCAGGCCAGGCTACTTCTACTGCTAAACCACCTTCTCAAGTAACTATAGATGGAACAGAAATTGCTTTTAGAAAACACATCTTACCTTTACTTGGGAATTATTCAATAGACTTTCTTAATCAAAATAAGCAAGTTGTACTAAATCTATTGACTCAAAAGGCTGAAGAATATGCAAATTTCAAAGTTATCAGGAGCTACGTTAACTCTATCTTTGACTGGGCAGAAGAATTAGAGTATATCGAAACTAATCGTCTATCAAAAACGATAAGCCGTATCAAAGCCACTAAGAAAATCAAGCTACAGGAATCAAAAAAAGATGAAGATTTATCTCTATCTCAAGAAGAACTTCAAGCATGGTTTACAGCTTTTGAAAAAGATTTAGAGACTGAAAAGATTCTATTCAAAGACTATGTTTTATTCTATACTACTTTCTTCTTGGGAGATAGAAAATCAGAGAGTTACGCTTTGCAATGGAAGCATATCAATACACAGGAACAAGAAATTCAGTTAGTCCAAGCTTTAGATAAATACAAAAATCCAAAGTCTACCAAAGGAAATAAGAAGACAACTTTTCGAATTCCTAATGAGTTAACTAACTTGCTTCAGGAATGGAAAAAACAACAAAAAATTGAACTGGCTAAATTCAATATTATCCAAACTCCTGATCAGTATGTATTTACGTATATTGATACAAAGGGAAATGTAAACAGTTGTCTCCATGCTGATTATCTTAACAACAAGATGAAATCTGTTAAGCGTCGTCATCCAGAACTTGCACATGCAACCCCTCATAAATTACGACATACAGGAGCCACGCTCGCTAAGAAAGCTGGAACCTCTATGGAAGCTATTTCTGAAGCACTCACTCACAGTGATACGATTACAACTAAGACTTATGTCAACACTTCAAATGTAATTCCAATGGCTGTTGGAGAAATTGCCTTTCGTAATCTTAAAAAGTAATGGTGTGAAAAGTGGTGTGAATTTTGCTAAAAATCATCAAAAAAACACTCCATGGTGTGAACCATGAAGTGTTTCGAAACGTTGATATAATCGTATTGATTAACGTTTTGAGAATTGTGATGCTTTTCGAGCTTTCTTAAGACCTGGTTGGGGCACCACTTATTTCATCTAATTCAAAGTTCTTTAAAAATCAACGTTTTTCATAAGTTTTTCAAAAAAATAAAAATTTCAACTAATTTCAATCAGTTTGATTAAAATAAGGTAAACTTTCATAAAAAAATAAGCAAAAAAATCGAACCAGAATATCAAAAAGTTAACCTTATTTAATTTTTCACAAAAATGAAATGATGAAACTCCTTTCTATAATATTCTCATCCCTAAAAAAATACTAGAAATAGTATAATCTTTTCTAGTTTTTTTGTGGAATACAAAAACGCAGGACTACCAATCCTGCTTTTTTTAATTATTTATTCGAACAAATGCAAAAGTACTAATTCATCAAATGAAATAAACTCTATTTGCTGATAGATTCCTATATGATTTTTTTAACTTCCTCTGCTTTAGCTAATCCGACTGGTATATAATCCTCCATATCGATAAAACAGAGAATTTTTAGATAAAACAAACTGTTTAATATTTAAATCAGTGAGGAGTAAAAAAATCAGTTTTCACTTTCAACAATAGTCTATCTATTGATTCAGACCATTTTTCAAAATAATCCACTATTGAAATTTCTCCCTCATTTAGGCTATTGAGGTATATTTTATTCTGCTTATTGCTAGTCTCATTTTTTCTTAATTCCGAAACTGAAATAAGGGGTTCTATAGCTGTTGTTTTTTCTTGCAACACACTATAGCTTCTTTTCAAATTACTAAAGGGTAAGGAGTAATGTTGACCATAATCCCTCAATAATTTTAACATTTTTATTTCATCTAATTTTTCAAAATTTAAAACTTCTTTCTTTAAATCAAAGCGGTTTTCCTGATTACAATACGATTTAATATTGTCAATAAATATCCTTCCAAACATAATATTTTTGCATAAATAGATACTTGCAATCTCGATATATATCATTTAATTTTTTGAGTGTCATAATCGTCAATATTCTCAATGTATTCTTTTTATCAATTCTTCTGACTTCTTATAATTTCGATAACAATCAAAAAAAACATTAGTATATTTTTTTAAAGAGATATTGTATTCCTTAAAATCTTGAAATTCATTCTCATTAATTTTCAATAAAAAAATTTCTATCATAATTTGAAACAAAATAACTATACAACTTAACCCTCAATTATTTTTCAGTCTCTCGATCCCATAAAGCGGTCACCATTTAAATGTATCACATACTATGGCAATTCAGATAACCAAACCTTTGTTTTCCAAGCAATATTTCCAAAGGATTTTAAAACTCGAAACTTCTCGGTAATCAGTTCCTTATAAAAAAAATAAGATATTCTTCCATAGACACCTTATTCTCATACTCTATTCCTAAAAAAATATAATCTAAATCATAAGTACCGATCAGTTAAGAATTGTACTTTTTAACTCTGCTGATATGTCAAATGAAATTCCCGTGGTAGTAAATATAGAATCTAATAATATAGACTTCAACCATTCACTATGAAATATCTTGTTTAATTCTTTATCAAGTTTAATATTTTTTCTGAGATTTTCTTTTTACTCCATTTTTTATTTTTAACAATGGTAGCCAATCTTTCTAATCATTGCTCAACCATTTCATTATAAAGTTTATGCTCTGTAGTTCATCCACGATGTAACCCCAATTTGGGATAAGGGTCCATTCCCGTTGTCACAGGCAGATACATCATATTTGTTGCACCATGTATGCTTCTACCACTTTGTGCAAACATTAGATGATTTCTAAGCGACCATGGAATAAGATGTTGTCTTTGGTAGCCCCATCTCGTCATCGAAGTATTGGTTTTACAGGCAGCACGGCTGGTGTGCGCTATCCGTTACTCTTGTTTCTTCTTTCAGACGACCCCAGCCCGTATAGTTAAAGAACAAACATTTCAGACGACCTCAAAGAAGATAGTGAGGTCATCTGAAAATATCGAATCTTACTTTTTGGTTTTTTTCTTAGGATTTAATTCTTCTTTACGTTGCTTATAAAATTGCCAATATTTTTTGTCTTCTATGCTAAATGGATAATACCCGGCATCATTATAAGCAATATCGAAATATTTATAAGCATCATCATATTTTTCAATATCATAATAAAAAAGACCGCCTAATAGGTATGTTCCTGCATTAGTTGTTCCTAAATCAGCAACACTTAAAGCAATAATCAGCCATTCTTCAGCCTGTTCATATTTCTGATTTTTATAATATAAGTCGAATAAGGCAATCGCAACCATTGTAGTTGGATGCGCCCATTGAGTTACTGGCTTGGGTATTAGCTCAAATGCTTCTTTTAGTAATTTTTCTTGTTCCAAAAAAGATTTATTATAAGTTTCGCAAACTAAATCATTAATTTTTGATTCTAATTCTGGGTTAACTGCATCTAAATTCATAGCATACACCTCCTCAATAAAGTTAAACGATAATAAATGTAAATTTTCTATGTCAATTATGACCATAATCAGATTTCGGTCGTAGTGGAAGTAGTGGGTTTGTTGGCTGTTTTCTCCGTCTTCGTTGATATGATTTAGACAGGGGAAACCACGTGCGTACCGTACATATCCTACGTCAGAACTGAAGGTTTTGTGTAGGCTGCGACTTGCTAGACCAGACCTACGCTTGTTGTTAGTTTTGCATAAATTAATAAGCAATATAAAACGTCTAAATAGTTGAAAGATGTAGATTTTAGCTTTTTCTGTATTTGAAAAAAGGGGACCTTACGGGGAAGGCTCGGCCTAATCACGTTTATTTTTATGAGACTGAAAATTTAGAGATACTTACACCATCTAATTCAAATGTGAAAATAATAGAAACTCCTCCTTCTGTTTTTATCTCACACTCATGTTCCCACTCTTCCCTTGATACAAATTCCCATTTAATATCGGCCAAAAACAAATATTTTTACAAACTTTTTCAATAGTTAATTTCCTATTAATTTTTATATTTTTTTAGCAATAGTTACACCTTTAAAAATAAGGATCTATTGATAGTAAATAAATAACTTCATCCCTAAAACCAATTTCTAATCCCTTCCAAAAAAAATAGAAAAACCACTTTCTATATTATCGTCATCGTATAACCATTTAGATGAATGTTTGAATTGTTTCAACTTTTTGAAAATTACTATATGACATACCTACAGACAAATCTTTAAATCTACCTGTTTTTTTAAGAATGATGTGATATCCATAATTACCTCATTAACATTTTTCCTAAATTTTTTTCAATTTCTCTTTTAGCTATATCCTTACTTCTAGTGTACTTTTTGGGTCATTTAAATCACCTTCAAAATCAGTCAGAGTCTTTTTAAGATGATCTTTTGCTAATGACATAATTTGTGAGTTGTCTTTCAGTTCAGAAATTAATTTATCAGCAGCTTTCAATTCTTTGGAAGTAGTACTTTTCATATCACCAAAACGTTTCCATACTAATCCTCGTTTATCATCTAAGGTTAAAAGGGCTTCTGTTACTTTTTTATTTCCTACAAAAATATCAACATGAGTTCCTTTTACGCTAACATCCGAAAATCTATATGGTTGCATTTTTGTAGTTGTTTTTGAAGCAAGGCCTAATGGGTTCACCCACGCCTTCGTATTCAGTCCAAAACCATATAAATTGTCTCCACTTTCCAACCCAACCGTAATAATCCCCAAACTAAACCAGATTGCAGTTCTTATCGGCCATCTCTCTTGGGATGCCGATTTGGTCGCAGTGGAAGTAACGGATTTGTTGGCGGTTTACTTTTTTCATTCAAAAGAAAATTTTAACATTCTTGATAACCGATTTATAAAATATAGAATTGCCAAATGTTCATCTTGGTAACAATATTCTTCGGTTCTTAATCCTCTTTCAGAATAGAATATATGCCATTTTTTATTTTCTTCAATAATACATAATGATTCATCATTTACTTCATTGATTGAGTAACTATCTTCAGGTACTCCTTTACTTTTAAGATATGAATTCAATTCATTAATTTTTAACATTTCCTATTTTCACCTCTTCTAGATGCTCAGCTTCTATATATGATTTAACAGATTTTGGCAATTCATACTGTATCCCTAATCCAATCTCTCCGAACCACGGCATAATTTTACTTGCAGCTACATTGTCAATTGGTTTCAGTACCTTATATATGGTATAAGGCTTTTGATTAGAACCAGGAGGTAAGGCTCTCATAGGGTATGGTGTTCCTACTGGAGACACAAAAGTTCCTCCTGGATAACCATACCTATCAACAAGGGTGCCAACCGGAAGTTTCATATGGTCTACGGCTTGCTTGGGCTACTTTACAGTTGATAATTAAATTTAGAAAATTATGTCTAATACTCTATTTTTTAAAATAAATTCTTTTTTTAAATGTTCTAAAATATTATCTAACTCTTCCTTGCTTAAAATTTGGTTGGTCTTAGTAAATTTTGCTGTTTTCGCATATAGGGAAAAGTGAAACTCATTATTTGGAAAGAACATTTCTCCTTCAAATGAAATTTCATGTCCATTTAAAGAAACAATTAACATACCTCTTGAAATTTTTTCAATTACGAAATCATTCATAGTAATTACCTTTGAAATATAACAGTTGAAATCTTTGTTTTAGGATCTATATTAGGATTGTTCTTCAAAGCGGGTAATTCTCTATTTTCCCATATATTTCCTGGTCGCATATCTTTGCCAATAACGCCTGTTACAGTACCAGAAGCGCATGTTGCATACTCTGATGAAATATCTTCCCATGCTTTAATGCTTGCTTGGTTATTTTGACCCCACGTAGGCATGATAATTTTTCTAGCTTCAATTAACATTTCTGATGTTGTTCCTCCATTAGATTTGGCAATATCGGCAGCAATATGTTCTCCACCAATACCATCTGTTCTACCTGACCAAAAAAATGCTGTGTTTGGTTCTGTTTTAACTTTGCTATTTTTACAGCATTTATTCAAATCTAGAGGATCTAGCCAATCTTACCCATTAGGCGCAAACCAATAAAGATTCTCTCCACCCATCAATCCAATAGGCTCCTGGTTTACAAACCGCCCCGCATCAGGCTTATAATACCTGAAGAAGTTGTAATGCAGCCCGTCTCGAGGTCGGCATACTGGTTTTCAGACTACTTCAAAGAGGTATCGAGAACGTCTGAAATGGTTTGAGTTTAAATAGTTTACTAAATTTGTTTTTTAAGAATTTTCTCTAAATAATCTGAAAAATTAGCTGCTAGAGTTAGCAATTCATCAGTGTCTTGATTGTAAATCATTACCGTTTTAGATGGGGAAATATAAATAGGATTTCCCCAGCCATCAGTGCCAATTATTAAATTACTTTTGCCATCTTTAAGATAATCGGAAAATTCTTTGTTTAAATCAATAATTGTATCTTCCCCAAGAAATTCGGAATTATGTATTCCATATATTTGAGCATCCCTAACGACACACCCACCAAATCTCATTGTAAATTCTTTAAAATCCTCATCTAACTTAACATTAAGTGATTTCTCTACATTGAGGACCTCATCATCAGTTGTTGGCTTTCCTTGAGCGACTGGATTTTTTTGAAAGAAAGCAATTAACTGCTCTAAAACAGATTTGTATAACATAAATACTCCTTATCAAACTAATAAGACTTACCTGCTTTTAGGTCTCTACGTCTTAACTCTTTTCTGAATCTATATTTCCAATATTCTCTACGGCAATTTCAAAAATCATGTCTGACACTGTCATTTCTCACACCTTTACCTTTTTGATTACTAATATGTTAGATAACTTTTACATTTATAGTGATTTTTCCATGCGGTGTATTCGCCTAACCACAAGAGGTTGCCGTCCTTATCGGTTATCTCTCTTAGGATGCCGATTTGGTCGCAGTGAAAGTAGTGGGTTTGTTGGCGTCTTTCGTCTTTCGTCTTCTTCGTTGATCCGGTTGTGTACCTGTGCGTACCGCGCACACTTTACATCGAGGTTGGAGGTTTCATGCAGGCTATGGCTTGCTTTGAAATCTGTTTTTGAACGTAATGAACTTTTCATATGAATTCAATTGCTCAGCAGAATAATTTTCCATAATTTCAGCATTATCACTATCTGCAAGAGAAACATAAAATATTATATTTTTTATCTTATTTTTATCCATCTCAGTTAATGCTAATTTAAATCCTTCGATAATAGCATCATATACATTTGCTTGAACAACTTCAAAATCTTCATCTAATAATTTTTTTGAATATTATCTAAAAATTTCTTGAATATTTTGGTTAAATATTTTATCAATTTCTTCGGGGACTTCACCTGTGCCTATTTCAAATTCTGAATAATACCATTTTACAAAAGAATGTTCTTCAACTGGCAGATTCTTCTTTAATTCTTTGTAATGAGAAATAGTGTTAGCAGCCCACCCCAGATATGAACAATAGTCATCAATATATAATGTATAGGCAAAAAAACTTCATTAGAATTATATCTTTCTGATACAAATTTAAATGTCTCTGTAACTCCTTTAGATACATTCTGGATTAAATCTTGAATTATATAATTACTTAAAAATACTCATTTTAATTTTTCCTTTTATAAATTTTTTTGTTATCAATCAGTTTCTATTCACATTTACTACGTGATCCGTATTTTCCAAAAACCTTACCACCAATTCTAGTTAATTGCTTACTCATGTATCTATCTGTTTGAGCTTTGTTATACTTAATTTACTATTTTTTTAATTAATATGGAAGTCCTTTGGTTATGCTGTTTACAGCATAGCCTTGAGTTATATTTGTTCATATAAAGTTAAATTCTTTTCTGTGCTTTTTATATATATCTGTATAGAAATAAATTCTATTACCTTTTATCTCTTTCAGATAAACCAAGTCTTCGATACCACCAATATACTCAATTGATAAATCATCTAAATTTAATATTGCAAGCCTAAATCCAACAACCAAAAATCGTCTAATGAAAACTGGAATATATATTTTTCTATTGAAATACAACAAAGGCCCTCCAAAACCCTGTTCTTGAATAATAACTTGACCGTTAATGGACAAACTTCCAACTAAGGGAGAACCTTGATTAACTTCCATCAAATCAAGGTAACTGACTTCCCATTTGTCAAACAAAAAAATTTTTCTTGAAAATCTAAAGGAGTTTCATTCAAAATTTTTAACTTAGACATTTTTATATTTTTTCTTGTCAAAGAATTGAAATCTTCTTCTATTTCTACAAGGAGTTTACCAACTTCATTATTAAATGGCCAAGAATCAATTACTATCCGAGACAATAAAAATTCTTTTCCTTTTTTTTGTTGAAAAATACTTTCTGATTTTAGATAGTTAATCATGTCATATAGTTCATTTTTTATAGAAATCAACTGCTGTTTATTTGTATAACTATATTCATCACAATTATTAATCATTTTATCAATTTCGACTAAAAATATATTAATCTTTTTTATAAATTGCTCCTGATCCATTGTCTTATTAACCTTTCTAAGTCATTAATATATTTTTGTATTTGTCCACCAGGCAACCCCGCACCTTGAGGTATAGCATGTCGTACTGCGCATCGCGCCAGTCGGTTTCGGGCAAACCGTTTTGGGCGTTCTCTTCCTTGCTCGGCACCTTCCATTGGTGCTGGGCGATGAGTTGGCCGTTTTCGTTGTGGTTGAAGCAGGTAAGGGTAAGCGTATAGGGAAAGGTCGTCTGAAGGTTATTTCAGACGATCTTGCGATAGCTACTATGACTACTTCATTCAAGTCCATAATCAGGAATAGATAATTGAAATGGAGACAATATTAAAGACTCTCCGCTTTTAATATTTTTTACATGAAACAGTACAAGACCCATTGTCCAGCGTTTATCAGTTTGAATATCTAAATCACACTGTTCCTGTTCATTAATTGAAAAATAAATTCCCTGTTTATTTTCAAACTGAATTAATCCATTTACTAGAATACCAACAATAGCAAAAGGTGGTATCCACATTGCTTGTATAGCGTAGGAGTCAGTATCAGATAATTCAAAATGAAAAATTATCTAATATTCTAATATTTTTTTATTCTTTCAATAATAAATTTTTTTCATACTCTATATAATTTTTCTATTATATCATAAGGGTTTCTCATAAAAATCAAGACAATCAATAAACTCATATGAATAAGCAAAAAAATTTCTAATATCTTGTGGTTTTATAAGGTAAATTCATTATATTTCTTCCTTGTTTTTTTACTAATTTCATCAATAGGTAACGTTTGTAATCTATCAATAAAAAAATAATTCATATTCAATATTTAAGATAGAAGGTAAGTTTTCTAGTTTTTTTCTAATAATTCTTTCATGATAACCACCTTTAAGTTATACAAAGCAAAGGAGTGCTTCTGCTGGAATAGTTTATTTATTTGCGTTCACTCCAATAGAAATAGATAACACATCTTCCTCATTGCCGAGTAGAGATATATCGATAACTTTATCTATTTTATTACTAAATAATTTTTAAACAATAAAAAAATTAGGTTTGTTTATTAATTCTAGCCAATTGCTAATATTTTTTTATTTTTGATAATAAACAAGGGAATAATTCTATTGGTGTTTCAGCCGAATCATTTATTCCTCCATAAAAGTATACATAAGCAATATCATTTTCCTCTGATGCTAAAAAAAATTTAATAGTTCATTTTTTTATCGATAAACTAAAAATTTTCTTTTGATAATTCTATATTTCTATAGGGGATAAAAAGTACGATTTATTATTTCACATGAGAGTGGATATGGAATAATTTTTTTCAGAATCTGAAATTAAATTATTTAAAAAAATGCATTTCTTTTCATTTTTTTGATTAAATGATTCTGTTTTAAAGTAAAGATCTTATTTTTCTAAAGTTGTCATGATACTATTTCCTATGTTGCATTGAGCAATATTAGTCATGTGGTTTCATTTTGGTTTGACTGCGAGGCTACTTCTGGTAGCAGGGAATGTTTCAAATAAATAACGACCTAATCGGGTCCAGATTCACAAACCGACCCGCATCAGGCTTGTAACGATAATCTGCTCAAACTTATTCATTAATTGATATTTATTAGTATTTTTAATTCTTCTGGTAGTTTGGCACCATTTCTATGTGCCTTTTTAGCCCAAAATATGGCTTTTTCTTTATTGCCTTGTGTGAAAAATAAATCAGCTAAATTGGATTGGGCAATTGGATGTCCATTTTCTGCCGCGATCTCTAGCCATTTAAATTCCAAATCTTGATCTAAAGATACAAACATATGATATTGATATAATTTGAATGCTGAATTTTTATCTCCATTAGTGGCGTTCTCTTCGAGAATATGAATTTCTTCATCTGAAATCCAATAAGTACTACCTGTTGATATGAAGTTAGTCATTTTTTTCATTTCTTTCTGGATGTTTTTTACATGATATTAAAAGTGTTAATTTCACGTTACTTGAAAACCAAAGATATTCATTTGGTGCTTTAACTGTAGTATTTAATTCATTAGCAAGTTGTTGTCCAAGAGGGTTTGCTCCTTCTGTTTCAGGTTGCCTGAAAATGTATTTCAGACGACCTTGCAAGATTGTTAGATCTTTAACCAACCTACGCCTACTTTTCTAGAAACCTTGGTTTATGTATTCTATTAACAAAAATAATAAGTAGATTTAGGAATTATTTATTAATTTTTTTCGAGATATTCAATACTTCTGAATAAATAATGTTCACCTATTTGCTGTATCAAATTTGATGAGTCCCCAAATAATATTTTTTTCTAAATACGTTTTTAGAATTATAAGCTCATCTTTTTTTAAGAGATTTAAAAGCATGAGTGATGTTTTCTGCGGTAGGTATATTTATAATAAATTCTTCTATATTTACTGGAATATCATCATTTCTAATGCCATTGCTGATGCTATCAATAATTTTTAGGCATTAAATAATTTATTCCTTCGGGTGAAAAAAAGATGAATGGTACTAAATTATGTTCATCAATAATAATTTTTCTCTATTGGGGTATATTCGTAATACTTAAATTCATCTTTAAATTCCTCTATTTTATAGATGTTTTCTCGATAAAGTTTTTTGAACAATCCTTCTTTAGGATAATCTCTATAGGGAATTTTTAGGAAGGGCATATTTACCTCCATTATCTTAGATAACTTTTACATTAATAGTGATTTTTCCAGGCGGTGTATTCGCCGTACCTCAGGAGATTACCGTAGATGTCGGTCCTCTCGCGCGGAATGCCGATTTGGTCACAGTGGAAGTAGCGGGTTTGTTGTCTACTTTCGCCGTCTGCGTTGATGTGGTTTTGATAGGCGAAACCGCGTGCGTGCGTACCGCATACCGCACATATCCTATGTCAGGACTGGAGATCTCATACAGGCTAAGGCTTTCTACTACTTGCTTACATAAAAGTACGAGACCAATCATAGGTGTATCTAGATTACAGTAAATCTATTATAGGTAATTCAAGAATATCTTTCGTTGTTAACTCTCCAATTTTCTTTTCAATAAAAGACAACTTCCTATTTTTCACTAATTTGTCATCATGGAACGCATATTCGTAGATTTTTCCATTTGTTTTATTATAGACATATCCATAATAATCATCCTGATTATCCTCATCTTCAACAAAATTCATAAAGAATACTTCATCGTCTTGCTTTAATCTCTCCATTACTGCACTGTATAAATTTGGCACCTCATTTACTACAAAATTTGTACATTCTAAAACACTTTCCCGCAAAATCTTAGAAGTTAATTCCTCAGACTCCATCAACTCAACTCCTATCTTTCTAAATAATCTACTTAGGCTTGCATCCATTTATCTATATTTCTTAATATCCTGTAAGGTAATTATACTATTTCTTAAATCATCTAAAAATAACAATTGAATTTCATATTCACGTTTTAAATTTTCGTCCTCTTAAGGTATGGCAACATTTGCAGGAATACTTTCCTTAATTAACAATTCTGAATCTGCCGCAGCCTCATTGATTACGTTTACAACTTGTTGTAGTGATTCTACACTTTGAAATACTAGTTCTTTACTCATAAAAAATCCTCTTTATTTTATTATTTTAATTATACCATGTATAAATTGAAAAACTGCAACATAAAAAGTTACAGTCTAACAATATTTATCCAAAAAAACAGTGTAATGAATTATACCCTATCTTTTATCATTATAGAAATATTCTCTTTCTAATCCTATAGATATGCCTATTCTGTTCGAGTTTCAGCTAAATATATTCCCCATTCAGCTAATTCTTCAGGCAAATCATAAACAGTTTCCGTTACTTTCATAGATTTCAGAGATTCCTGGTGAGGTCTTAGAAAAAGTTTTCCAAGCTGTCACTAGTTCTTCTACAAATTGAATATTATGAGATTCAAAAAAGTCATTAAATTTCGAAAGTTCTTTACTATAAATTGTCACAACATTATAGCTATCAAGCATGATCTCATCATGACTTTTATGCCCACCAAAACCAAACTTACTTAGTCCATCATTAACAAGCAAATCACCGTATCTACTCAACAGTGCTAGGCATTCCTCTCTTGAACAACCATCAATATAATAAACATCCTTATGGGATTCCTTGATAATATTCTTTGCTATCACTTTTTCTCTATCAATACTGACAGGCAATTCCAAAATAAAAAACAAGGGCTCGTCATGAATCGCAATAAAGTGTTGAAAAACCTCTAATATTTTTTCTGCATGTACATTCGCCGTCAAATGATGTTCAGTTAACTTTGTAAATGATTCAAACAGGTTTTCTACCAAGCTGACTCGGTGACCTTTTACTAAATTCAACATTATGTGTCCTCCAGAGAATTTAAACAATATCCACATTTATAATCTCATTATATCATTAAAACCCAAAAAAAGACTGGAACTTCTCGGTCACAGTCTCTTATAAATCCACTTCAGTTCCTTCAAGGAAAGTTACTACAATTTGTCCAGTTTCTGAAATAGATTGATAGCATGTCAGACTATAGTATCCAGAAGCCATACTTGAACTATTACTCTGATTCTTACCCTCTATTCGATTAGAGAAGCTACCTTCACGCTTTTCATTCTCCCTTTCGTTCAAAGGTTTCTAAACTTTTACAAGTAGTGATACCGCCTCAACGTGGGTTTTAGAGGACTAAATGGAGTCTGAATTGCCTGATAGAGATGTAGTATTGATTAAGCAATCAACAAATAATGTACAAAACAAAAATAAAGTACACTTTTTAAAGAATGTACTTTACGCTTCTATCCCAGTATTATCAAAGTTTTAGCTCATGTTAAGTCAATTGTACATAAACTTTTAGTTTTCCTATAAAAACCGAACTTGGTATCAAAATTGTCTCTCCTGCTACTAGTAACGGAATTGATATTTGGATTTATTTAGCAAATAATTTGAAAGATGCAGATAAAACTTTGTTAGAGGACTATTTTTCAGGAGTTTTATCAAAGTATACAGCTGAATTTGCTTTAGATATCCTCATCATAAAACAAAATGCAGGAGCTGGATGGATAGCTACTTTTGATATTAAGCCTGTTGCGGAAGCGACCTACAATCGAATGGCTCGAGCTTCTGAAGTAACCAATGAAGATAGGTATGATGAAGATATAGATATATGGTAGACAGTAAACCTTTACTTAAACGTGGGGGTGGAAAGATAGGATGGTCTATCCCAAGCCTCACCATAAATTTTTTAGTTCTAGGTAATGTTGGAAGTGGCAAAGGAAAAACAGTCCGATTTGATAAAACTGAGCTCAATCGCTGGTTGCAAAATCAATAGCATTTTTACTGTAGTTTGTTATAATGAAGCTACGGTATTTTCTAGCTCAATTCAAAAGGAGAATACTATGTCAATTACAAAAACCAAAAATGAAACTTATCGCTTACGGATTTATATTCCTGAAGAAGTAAAAGCTTCTCTTGGAATTGATAAAAAAGTGATTGAAAAACGTTTCAAGCTAAGGAGTGAGGCTAAAAAATATGAACTCGAACTACAAAATAAAATAGATAAAATTCTGAGCGGCGATTCTACTTCACAACTTGAAAGAACTGGTTCTATCCAATTCAAAGAGTTTTATCATCAAGTATGGTGGGAATCCTACAAAGCAGGGCAAACAACTTCAACCTTAAAACCACCCTCACAAGCTACTATTGACGGTACAGAAATTGTCTTTAGAAAGCACATTCTACCCATGCTAGGGAATTACTCGATTGACTTTCTTAACCAAAATAAGCAGGTTATTTTAAACCTTCTCACTCAAAAGGCAGAAGAATATGCCAACTTCAAAGTCATCAGAAGTTACGTTAATTCTATCTTTGACTGGGCAGAAGAATTGGAATACATCGAAACTAATCGTATTTCAAAAACTATTAGACGAATCAAAGCAACTAAGAAAATCAAGTTACAAGAAGCTAAAAACGATGAAGATTTATACCTATCACAATTAGAGCTTCAAGCATGGTTTACAGCTTTTGAAGAAGACTTAAAAAACGATAAGATCTTATTCAAAGATTATGTGCTGTTTTACACAACATTTTTCTTAGGAGATAGAAAGTCTGAAAGCTACGCTCTTCAATGGAAACACATTGATATCAACAAACAAGAAATTCAGTTAATACAAGCCCTAGATAAATACAAAAATCCAAAATCTACCAAAGGAAACAAGAAAACAACTTTCCAAATCCCAACTGAACTAGCTGACCTGCTTCAATCTTGGAAAAAACAACAAAAATCAGAATTAGCTAAATTTGGTATTATCCAATCTGACGAACAATATGTATTTACTTATGTTGACATGAAAGGCAATGTAAACAGCCCCTTACACGCTGATTATCTCAATAACAAAATGAAGTCAGTCAAACGCCGTCACAAGGAGCTGACACATGCTACACCACACAAATTACGCCACACCGGAGCAACTTTAGCTAAACAAGCAGGAACATCACTTGAAGCTATTTCAGAGGCTTTAACGCATAGCGACACTTTTACAACTAAGACCTATGTCAATACTTCAAATGTTGTTCCAATGGCAGTTGGTGAAATTGCCTACCGCAATCTTAAAAAGTAATGGTGTGAATTTGGTGTGAAAAGTGGTGTGAATTTTGCTAAAAATCAGTAAAAAAACACCCCATGGTGTGAACCATGAAGTGTTGTAAATGCTGTATTGTAGCTGGTTCTTAACGTTTTGAGAACTGGCTAGCTTTACGAGCTTTCTTAAGACCTGGTTTCTTACGCTCAACTTTACGTGAGTCACGTGTAAGAAGTCCTGCGCGTTTCAATGAATCGCGGAAGTCTGGGTCTACTTGAAGAAGGGCACGAGCGATACCGTGACGGATAGCTCCTGCTTGACCAGCGTATCCACCACCTACAACGTTAACGAAACGTCGTATGAACCTACAGTTGAAGTAACTGCGAATGGTTGGTTGATTACAAGACGAAGGTCAGCGTGTGGGATGTACTCTTCAACATCTTTTTTGTTAACAGTGATTTTACCAGTTCCTGGAACAAGGCGAACGCGTGCAACAGCGTTTTTACGACGTCCAGTACCTGCATATTGTGCTTGTGACATACTTTATTGTTCCTTTCCTTAGATAAGTCCTGAAATATCAAGAACTTCTGGTTGTTGTGCAGCGTGAGTGTGCTCAGCTCCAACAAATACTTTCAATTTCATACCTTGAGCGCGTCCAAGAGTATTGTGTGGAAGCATACCTTTAACTGATTTCTCGATCAAACGAACTGCGTTTTTAGAACGAAGTTCACCAGCAGAGATTTGTTTCAATCCACCTGGGTGGTTTGAGTGAGTGTAGTAAATCTTATCAGTTGCTTTTTTACCAGTCAATTTAACTTTTTCAGCATTGATAACGATTACGAAGTCACCTGTATCAGTGTGTGGTGTAAATGTTGGTTTGTTTTTTCCGCGAAGTACGCTAGCAACAACTGCTGAAAGGCGTCCAAGAGGTACATCAGTTGCGTCAACAACGTACCATTTGCGTTCTACTTGGCCTGGTTTAGCCATGAATGTAGTTTTGTTCATGATTTCTCCTATATGAATATCGTTTTTGTTTACAGGGCGGATGTTCCGGTCCGCAAGTTATTTGAAAGGTTCCGGGGCCTTACAAATGGGGTAAACAATACCGCCTACTATTGTATCAAAATTCTCAGATAAAAGTCAAGCGGTTGGGAAAATATTTTTTATTTCTGCCAGATTTTCAATCTTCTTTCTGCCTTCTCCTGAGTGATGACTTGAAAACCTTTAGAGAAGAGGAAAATAGCACAAGCCAAAAATAGAGTGACAATGATATAATTTACCACAAGACCATGGTCTCCCACCAATGGTGGTTTTGTCATAAAACCGTAATCTCCACCCGTCACTAAATTGACTATAAAAATCAAACCATTGAGTAAAGAGGTCAGTATAAGAATACCTTTGAAATCCAAGAGACGAGCATCGTAGTTGTTTAAAAGATAAATCAAGGAATTTCCAAGAAGGGCTAGATGTCCGAAAATAAAGGACAAAATAACGATGTGTGGGAAAGAGTAAGCGTCTGGGATTGGATAAACAAAAGCTGCAATCGTCCCGAAGGTTCCAAGCAAAGCAAAATACTGTTTGGTTTTTGAAACACCTGGAAGCAAGAGAACTACAAACATGGCTAATCGGCAATGATAAAAAGGCAAGCTTTCTGACAGGGGGAACTGGTTGATCCAATACCAGCTGTAAAGCGCGATTAACTGAATTGCCTGTATAATCTGGAAAAGTCGTTGACAAACCTTATTATCACGATAGCGGTAAGCAAGATAAATTGTCAAAGCCAATAAGGCAAATGTGCTTGCGTACCAAGCAAATCCAAATTGGGGTGGCTCCGTAGCCTGGGTGGTAAATAAAGCATCCCAAATATTCATATAATTTTCCTCATTTTCATATAAGCCGTTCTCTTACTTATCTCTATAGATCATAGCTTACATTTATTTCTTATATTTTTGTGTCCCAAAGAAGCTGATCCTTCGAGACAAATTAACTCTTAAAAATTTTTTCTTAATAGAAGACCATTAGTCTTCTTGCAAACTTTCTACTAGCTTAGCTAGGTTCATAGAGTTGGAACCTTTAAGTAGAATTTGGTCATTTGCACCAAGACTCTCCTTGACTTGTTTGACCATGGCTTCAAACTGGTCTTCATCAGCTGTTTTCTTAAAGTAATAAACATGGCCGATTGGGAACATTTGACTGGCTAATTGGGCTAAGTCTGCAATCTCTTCTCCGTAGAAGATGACAGTATCTAGCACCTCTGGTGAAATACTTAAAATCATCTGGTTATGGAGTTGAACGGATTGATCCCCTAGCTCTTTCATATCAGCCAAGACAGCTATTTTCTTACCACCTTCATTAGCTGGGATAGTAGAGAAAGTTTCTAAAATCAGCTTCATAGCCGTTGGATTGGCATTATAGACATCTGATAAGATATCTGCACCGTTGGATGCTTTTTTCCACTCGGTACGATTGCGGGTCAATTCTAGATCCTGGAAGGCTTGACCAATCTGCTCCTCAGTCACTCCTTCTTGAAGAGCTACATAAGATGCAATCATGGCATTGGTCGCATTATACTTACCAGTCACTGGCAAATCAAGGGCTTGCTCCAAGAAATTAGCCTTGAAGGTTAAGCTATCCTTACGCTCAATCAATTCTGTAATTTCGAGTTCTGCACCCGGACCAAAACGAACTACTTTTTGGTCAGCAGGTAGATAATCCTCTACATTTGGATCAGATGGCGCCAAGAGCAAGCTACCTTTCTCCATACCATCTGCAATTTGCATTTTTCCTTTGGCAATCTCTGAACGATCCTTGAAGAAGGCCAAATGAGCCTCTCCGACCAGAGTCACAATAGCTATCTTTGGACGAGCTAATTCAGACAAGAGATGAATATCTCCCAAGTGATCCTGTCCCATCTCCAAGACCAACTTTTCAGTATCATCTGGCATATGGAGAACTGTATAGGGTAAGCCAATCTCGTTATTGTAATTTTCTTGCGTTTTGTAGGTTTTGTAGCTTGTAGAAAGTAAATGAGCCAACATATCCTTGGTCGTTGTCTTCCCATTTGAACCTGTAACAGCAAAGACATCTACTCCTGTTTTTTGAAGATAGCTAGCTGCTAGAGTTTGAAAAGCAGTTAAGACATCATCTACTAGAATATAGGGACGTCCTTCTACTTCCTTCTCTGACAAGGTTACAGCAGCACCGTTTTCAAAAGCAGTCTCGATAAAGTCATGACCATCACGCGCTCCCTTGAGCGGAACAAACAAAGTCGCCCTCAGCAATCAAACGGCTATCAAACTCAGCCTTACTCAGAGGACTATCCGCATAGCCTGTCACGTCATTTCTTAGCACCGACAATGCGCGCAACTTCGTGAATCGTAAGTTTCATGTTTACTCCTTTAAAAAGGGGCAAGGAGTCTTTCCCCGCCCTTATGTCTGTCTTTACAATAGGTGCGCTTCACGCTTGACAAAACTTTCCTTAGCAAAGTCCACCAAACGCTCGATTAGTTCTGGATAGCTAATCCCCATATTGTCCCAAAGCAAGGGATACATAGACCATTGGGTAAATCCTGGCATGGTGTTAAGCTCATTTAGGAAAAATCTCGCCCTTATCTGTATAGAAGAAGTCACAACGAGATGAGACCAAGTCCCGCCGATAGCACGGAAGGCAGTCTCAGCATTTTCTGCGCATCACTGCTACCACATCATCACTAATCTTAGCTGGGAATGTCCATGGTAATCTTGTTGTCGATATATTTGGCATCATAGTCATAGAAGGCTACGTCTTTGACAACTTCACCAGGTAGAGTGCTCTTGACATCATAGTTTGCCCTAAAAGTCCCAACCTCGATTTCACGAGCATTGACACCTTGCTCTACCAAGACACGGCTATCGTACTTGAAGGCAAGCTTCGAGAGCTTGATGGAGTTCTTCTTTAGTTTTCAGACTTAGAAATCCCAACACTAGAACCCATATTTGATGGTTTGGTAAAGACTGGGATACCTTAATTTTTTTCTTCAACTTCTGCAACCTTAGCAGCCAAGTCATCGCCCTTCAACAATGGCTACGTAAGGAACTTGGGCAATGCCCAGCAGATTCCAAGACACGTTTAGTAGTAATCTTATCCATAGCTAAAGGCTTGAAGATAGGATATTACAACCGACATAAGGCATTTTCAAGACTTCTAAGAAACCTTGAACAGAACCGTCTTCTCCCATCGGGTCCATGAAGAACTGGAAAAGACAACTGCTCCTTCTTCGTAGATGGCACTTGAGCAACTCTTCTTGTCCCAATCAATCGTCTCATTGGTCATGAGACGTTCATCTTGGCCAGGAGTTTTGGGTAAATTCTTGGGTTTTTGATGAGTCACCAGACTGGCTGATAAAGAAAGTTTTTGACTGCGAAAACGGTCATAGTTAACCGCACGCATGACACTCTCAGCTGACAATACAGATACTTCACGCTCTGCACTGCGTCCACCATATAATAAAAATAATTGTTTGTTTCATATGATTGTCCTATTTCTACTAGAATACTCGCTTTTTAGTATATCACATTTGTTTATTTTTTTAAACTTGAATAGCACTAAACAAGAAAAGAGACTGGAAGAAAAATAGTCCAGTCTCTGTGTTCTTAAATATTTTATACCTGCTAGCTAAGTATTTAGCGATTTAACCTCATAGACTAAAGCTCTGTACGATTTTCAATGGCCCTTAGGAGTGTTACTTCGTCCGCATATTCGATATCAGCTCCCACTGCTAGACCTCGTGCTAGACGAGTAACCTTAATCCCTGCAGGTTTAAGTAGTCGAGAGATATACATAGAGGTCGCCTCACCATCTGCTGTTGCATTGGTGGCCACGATAACCTCTGAAACTTCGCTATCCATGAGGCGTGTCATGAGACTTTTGAGATTGATATCATCGGGACTAATCCCATTCATTGGTGAAATGAGGCCGTGCAAGACATGGTATAGTCCGTGGTATTCCTGGATGTTTTCCATAGCCGCTACATCTCGGCTATCCTCTAATACTAGGATAGTTGTCTGGTCACGACTAGTATCCGTACAGATAGAACATGGATCATCATCCGTTAAACGTCCGCAAATCGAACAATAGGTCAATTCTCGCTTGGCTGCAAGGAGATTTTTGGCAAATTCATTGACGTCATCATCAGGCATCCCAATGGTATAAAAGGCCAGTCGGGTAGCTGTCTTGATCCCGATACCTGGAAGTTTAGAATAGCTGTCAATCAGCTTGGCTATAGGTGTTGGGTAAAGCATGGCTTCCTTTCTAGTTCATTGGATGGTGTTGGTTGTATAGATTGATAATATCGCGAGCAATAGATGGACCGACACCGTTAGTTAGGTTGGTATTGTGAGGGAAAACAACCGCAACTGCAATCTGCGGATTATCTGTCGGTGCATAGGCCACGGCATTGGTATTGTTGGCTTTTTGACCATCATTGACGTAACTTTCGGCTGTACCAGTCTTACCACTAATAGAGACTGACGCTCCATTTGAAAAGGCACGACCTGTCGTGAGAGCACTTGTCCCGTGCGATACTTGGTAAAATCCTTGTTGTAGGATGGACATGTCAGATTCGGAAATATTAATCTTATTCATTTCTGTGCTGTCCGTTTGCTTAATGAGTTCTCCTAGACCACCTTGTTCGTTGTTGTCGTAGACTCCTTCCACGATATGAGGAGCTAAGCGGACACCGTTATTAGCAATCGTTGCTACATACTGAGCCAACTGCATCGGCGTGTAGTTATCGAACTGTCCAAAAGCATTATTTAGATAATTAGCCAAATCAAAGTCTTTAGGGATAAAGCCTGTTGACTCATCTGGCAGGTCAATCCCAGTAGAAACTCCCAGACCATACTCGCCAAAAGTTGAACGTAATTTGCCCATAGCAGACTCAAGATTGTTGGTTCCCAACTGTCATATTCGGCTGATAGGTTTGCCCCATGATTCCCCTAAAGCAGTTTGGACCATGTAGGTATTCGATGAGTATTCCAAGGCCTCGACAGCTGTAATCGGGAAAGGAACCGTAAGAAAGGAGTATACCATGAATTGATAGGGCAGAACCTTGAAAGACGATTGGTTGATCAGTCAAAGGTTTGATTGCCTGACAAGACACCCATTTTTCCCAACCTGAACTGATGGTTGCCGCCTTAACGACAGATCCTGGAACAAAAGACGTTGGTCACTGTTCCTAGTGAGTCTGTGAGTCAATTCTCCAGATCTCTAGATTGTGCTTTGATTCCCTGACATGGATAGATACAGCTCCTGTCTTAGGATTGAGGGCTACTGCATAGACACCTTCCGAATATCTGGCTCCTCCATTGGCAAGTTCTGAGTTGAAATAGTTCTTTAAGAGGTTGTCTACGCTATCTTGGAAGGCCAAATCAATGGTCAATTTGATATTTTTACCCTTGCTTCCTTCTTCGATATTCTCTACACTCTCCATGTCTCCGTGCTTGTCCAAATGGATTTCCTTGACGGTACGTTTCCCTTGCAAGACTTCTTCGTATTGCTTTTCAAGATAGGAAGTCCCAACACGGTCATTGAGTGAGTAACCTTTTTTCAAATAAGCGTCCACTTCTTCTGCTGGAAGACCAGATTTTTCACTCGAAACACTTCCAACTATAGATGAAAGAGAAGTTTCTAAGACTTTTCGGTCCCATGAAGTAGAGATGGAAATACCTGGCAATTCCTTAGATGCAGAAGCAATCACAGCTACCTGTGTATCGCTCAAAGGATCCGTTTGAATATTTCCTGTCGCAAAATTTTCTACTGCATTGAGCTGACTAAAGATATAGATTGCCTTCTTTTCATCCTCTGAGTAGTCTAATTGACTGGAAGTAATACTCTCAGCAGCGTTGTTATAAAGTTCAGATTCGGAAAGTTGATTGCCATCTGAATCATATCGTTTATCTTTTGGAAGAGCTTCAACTGTCTTCTTATAAACTTCAGCATCAGCCAAGTAGTAATCAGCCATTTGACGGTCCGTCAACTCTGGAGAGGTGACTGTGACATAGGTCAACAATTTTTTAGAAATATTCTTCAAATCAGCCGCAGTCATCTTGTTGCTTCGTGTAAAGGAAACAACTTGTTTAACGGTGTTTTGGACTAAAGGTTTTCCTGTTGCATCATAAATTTCTCCACGAGCTGAACCCATGGTTACTCGAGTTTGGCTAGCAGAAGCGAGTTTGTTTTCATAAAAATCCTTATGAAGAACTTGCATATAAAGCAAACGACCAATAATTGCTAAAAAGAGCAAAATAACGATTGCGAATAACAAATTAAGCCGTGTCGGTATCGAGTGGCTATTGAATTTTCTCATACACATCAATCTCATTTCTAATCAAAATCACACTCTTCATTGTACCATAATTTGGGTAGAAAATTATGGAAAAAGAAAAGACTTTTCCTTTTTGGTCCAAAAAGTATTTTCTATGATATAATGGAGGTAAGCGCTATTTTATTTGTTAGATTTGCCAAAGTATTTTTGGCAAATAGCTATAAAAGGAGTTCCATGAATAAGCAAGATATCTCTACGATTATCGACCTTCACTTTGAAGAGATGACCGATTTAGAGCAAGAAATTGCCCGCTATTTTCTGCAGGCAGATACCATAAATGATGACTTATCCTCTCAACAAGTCACGCAAAAACTTCATATTTCCCAGGCAGCGCTCACTCGTTTTGCCAAGAAGTGTGGTTTTAAGGGCTATCGAGAATTCATCTTCAAATATCAGCAACAAAAAGACACTCTTTCTGCTCCTCAACAGGATATGAATCCTTTGACTCAACGAGTTCTCAGAAGTTATGCAAATGTGCGAGAAATTTCTCAAGGATTGATTGACGATGAGCAGTTGGAACGTGTAGCTCAGATGATTGAGCAATCCGAACGCGTGTATTTTTTCGGAACTGGGAGTTCCGGTCTAGTCGCACGTGAGATGAAGCTACGTTTTATGAGATTGGGTGTCGTCTGTGAAGCCTTAACAGATCCAGACGGTTTTGCCTGGACGACTAGTATCATTGATGAAAAATGTTTGGTCTTTGGTTTTTCCCTTTCAGGAACAACACCGTCCATCATCGATAGTTTATTAGATGCCCAGGATATGGGAGCTAAGACAGTTCTATTTACAAGTTCACCGAATAAGGATACTCAAGCATTTACAGAAACAGTATTAGTCGCAAGCCAAAGCCAGGCCTCTTATATCCAACGAATCTCTGCTCAGATTCCAATGCTGATTATCATTGATTTACTCTACGCTTATTTCCTAGAGATTGATCGCGAAAGTAAAGAAAAAATCTTTAATAGCTACTGGGAAAATAATCGATTAAATGGTTATCGCAGAAACACAAGAAATAGAAAACCCTGAAATTGAAAACCATTCAGGGTTTTCTGTTTGGAATAACTTTATCAACAAAAGGGGGAGTCCACTATGGGACTCCCCCTTTTTTAGTGTTTTAAAACACTTTATTTGATTTAGTCTCTGCTAATCCTTCATCTCTTTTTTGAAGAAGAATAGCATCATTCCTGAAACAAGAGTGAGGGCAGGCAAGAGAGCTGAACTTACTTCTTCTCCTGTTGCCGGCAACTGTTTGCGTGAAGAATCTGCTACAGTTCCCTTAGCCTCTGCTAAAGGCTTATCTTCTCCCATAGGTTGTGGAGCAGGAGTTTCTACATTTGCTGGTGCACTTGGTTGAGCTGCATCCTTGTATACTACCGCATAGACACCTAGGTGTGGAGCTACAAATTCAAGTGCTGAACCTTTCTGTTCAAACTTCACTTCCTGCAGTTCTTGATTTGCATTCATGGCATAGACATTGGCTACATCAGACGCCACAGCAACTTGAACAAGGGCTGCACCTTTCAATTGAACAAGTTCGCCTTTCTCATTCTTCAATTGAATTTGATAAGCATCGAAACGGCGACCTTCCAAGACCTGATCAGCAACCTTATCGACCTCTAGAACAGAACCACCATTGAGGTCCCCTTCTCGAGCAATCAGTTTCAAGTTTGTTGATGAATCTTTCAAGACCTTCAATTTGCTATCAGTTGATGGACTTTCTTCCTTAGTTCCAACTTCGACGATGCGATCTTGGGCTTCCTCACGTTCAACCTTAACAACCTTACGATCGCTGCCGTCAACTTCTACATAGGTCGTTACTTGTCCGTCTTTTCCTTCAGAAACAACTTGTTCCTTACCTTTAGCTAAATCAGCATTCTCACGGCGAACAGTTTTGAAGGCGATTGGTTCTTTCTCTACTTTTAGATTTGGTAGGTTAAAGTCCAAATTCATAACGCCTTCTGTCGGCATAGCAGTTCCTTCTTGAGTACCTACTTCAACGATGCGGTCTTGAGCTTCCTCACGTTCAACCTTAACAACCTTACGATCGCTGCCGTCAACTTCTACATAGGTCGTTACTTGTCCGTCTTTTCCTTCAGAAACGACTTTTTCCTTACCTTTAGCTAAGAGAGAATTTTCACGACGAATAGTTTTGAAGGCAATCGGATCTGTCGTTACTTCAAGGCTTGGTTGAGTTACACTCAATTCTTTAACACCTTCAGTTGGAAGATTTGAATGTTCTACTTCTTCTGGCTTACTTTGGTTCTTCTGGTTTGCTTGGCTCTTCTGGTCTTGCAGGCTCTTCTGGCTTACTTGGTTCCTCTGGTCTTGCAGGCTCTTCTGGCTTACTTGGTTCCTCTGGTCTTGCAGGCTCTTCTGGCTTACTTGGCTCCTCTGGTCTCGCAGGCTCTTCTGGCTTACTTGGCTCCTCCTGGTCTCGCAGGCTCTTCTGGTCTTGCAGGCTCTTCTGAGCTGGTTCCTCTTTGCGTCGCCTGAAGATTGTTGATAGATGTCAAAGCGTCTTGCAAGGCCTCATTCTACTGCATCCTGAGTTTTTGGCTCTTCAATAGCAGCTAAGGCTTGTTCTGCTAGTTCAACTAGTTTCTTCAGCTTCCTTGTCATCACCCAACTCAGCTGTTTTACTTTTTAATGGCTTCGGACAAGCTTGCCATAGCTTTATCGTAGTCAAGCTTAGGCTCTACTGGTTTGCTTGGTACCTCTGGCTGTGTTGGTTCTTCTGGTGCTGGCTCCTCTTTCGGTGTCGCTTGAAGCTGATTGATAGATGCCAAAGCTGCTTGCAAGGCCTTATCTACTGCATCCTGAGTCTTAGCTCCTTGGATAGCTGTCAAGGCTTGCTCTGTTAATGCAACCAGCTTCTTCTAGCTTCCTTGTCATCACCGAGCTCGGCTGTCTTTCTTTCAATTGCTTCTGTCAGACTTGCCATGGCCTTGTCGTAGTTAGGGCTCTTCTGGCTGTTTTGGTTCTTCTGGAGCTGGCTCCTCTTTCGGAGTTGCTTGAAGCTGATTAATTGATGCTAAAGCTGCTTGCAAGGCCTTATCTACTGCATCCTGAGTCTTGGCTCTTGATAGCTGTCAAGGCTTGTTCTGTTAATGCAACTAGCTTTCTTCTTCGCTTCCTTGTCATCACCCAACTCAGCTGTCTCAATTGCTTCGGTCAGACTTGCCATAGCCTTGTCGTAGTTTGGCTCTTCTGGTTGCGCTGGTTCTTCTGGAGCCGGTCCTCTTTCGGAGTCGCCTGAAGACTGTTGATAGATGCCAAAAGCTGCTTGCAAGGCCTTTATCTACTGCATCCTGAGTCTTAGCTTCTTGGATAGCTGTCAAGGCTTGCTCTGTTAATTCAACTAACTTCTTCTTAGCTTCCTTGTCATCACCGAGCTCAGCTGTTTTTTTCTCGATGGCTTCGGTCAGACTTGCCATAGCCTTGTCATAGTTTGGCTCTTCTGGCTGTTCTGGTGTTGGCGTATCATCTGTGCCATAATTTTCTTCCTTATCAAGGATCGTTTGCAAAGCTGCTGCTGTCTTCAGAACTTCTTGTGCATTGGCTTCACTTGCTGAAAGTTGCTCAGATAATTTATCCAAGTTTGACTTGAAGGCTTGACGTGCCTCTGGAGTATTCTTCAAGCTTGTCTGGTCAAACTTAACCAACTCATCCTTCCAGTTCTTCATGGCTTGGATTAACTCTGCTTTGGTATAAAGAGCACTACCTTCACCATGAGTGATGAACTGGTCAACTTGGATACCAATATTTCTCGTAGTATCGTTACGTTTTGGATCCAATTGCAAGGTTACAGCATGCCAACCTTCTTCGAGTCCAGTCAAACGAACAAGAGTCTGACCACCTTGACGAGTAGTAGCTGTACCACTGAAGTACTTCTTACCGTTGTACTCAGAAGCATTACCTAGGCCATCTTGATACTCGACTTTTCTACCGTCTAACGTTACTTTGTAGATACCATGTCCTGGATCCACATATCCTTTGATCTCAAGACCTGTTCCGTAGAAGTAGGCTGTTACGCTGGCATTTTTCTTCTGCTCTTCTGTCAAACGTCCAAATGACGCCCATGATTCTGTATTTTGGTATTTATCCGCTGAGTTCGTTTCATGGTTCCAACCTGGACTATAGTCAAGCTGAGGTGCCTGATCGTCATAGCTTGTCTGGTCTTTTAGGAGCAATTCTGCCTTCATCACTCGAATAGTAGCTTCTGAAGCAAATCCAAGAAGGGCATTGTCAGAAACGCTAGTCATTTTCACTTTGAAGTCAAAGATTGAATCAGCTTGTTCTGTAAAGTCGATCGTTGGAATCGTGATTGTTTTCTCAGTTTCACCATCTTGGAAGGTCAAGTCAGCAGTTGTATCCTTGTACACTTTACCGTGAACCCCTGTTCCTGGTTCTGTTACGACATGGACTGTTGCTGCTCCTTTGCTACCACCAACACGTTTAATGGTTACAGTAACCGGTTGACCTTTTTGAACTTCATAAGTTGTTTCTTTTCATCTCAAAACATACCCTTTACCGGCATTGTTGAGCGTGTAGATACCTTCAGTTGCAATAGGTTTTCCAGTCTTGTTAACGAGTTTGATGGTATGTTCACCTGGAGCCAAGTCATCTGTTTCATAAACCATCTGGCTACGTTTACGAGCTGCATTATTGGTTTGTACGTCTGCAACCTTTTGACCATCCACGTAAACGGACATTTCACCGTGGTTTGGATCCACTGTAGATACGACATAAGCCTTAGTTCCAGTGAAACGGTAGGTTACACTAGCATCTTTTTGGTTAGTCCACATAGATGTTCCACGGATACGCCTTCAGATTCATCATACCAAGTTGTATTCTCTTTATCAGCAGTTGTATTTGAATGGTAATCTAGTCCTAGAGGGTAACCATCTGTTTTCTCGATACTACTTGGTGTCTTATAAACAGAGAAGTTTGTCAAAATTGGAGTCGCTTGTGCACCAGTAATGGTTACACGAATCTTTTGTGCTTCTACTGGCTGACCTTTGGATCAGACGACGATAACCAACAGTTGAGCCCTTCACCGTATGGTACCCAACGACCATTGAGTTCAACTTCAACCTTGAAGCCCTGAGATCCGTTGACCCTTAGCGATATCTTCTTTGAGTTCGACCACGTCAAAACGTCTCTTTTGACCAAGATCGACAGTGAATTCACCTGTCTTTAGCATCATTTGCTAGTGCCCAGCTGGTATCATCCTTACCATCTGTTAGATGGCTTGCTTGATACAAGTGATTCTTACGAGTAGAGCTTGCAGTTACAGTTGCACCCTTTAGCGAAGTCAGTCTGCATACATTTGATCCAAGGTTGCTCGGAATTCTTTCAAGCGAGCGACATCTGCATCTGCGAATCTACCTTCTTTATTTGGTGGAATATTGAGGAGAAGTGGCGTTCCACGACCAACAGATTTGAAGTAAATATCCATCAAATCTTTGATTGATTTTTGGCTGTTGATTATCATGGTAGAACCAACCTGAACGGATAGAAACGTCTGCTTCACCGACTGAGTACATATCTCCTTCTGGATCCCCATGGTTGAGATATTCATTCTTCACATCGTCAGTGATTTTAGCTTTCTGACCTTATGCCAAACTGGATCTCCGGCGATACCACGTTCATTACCAATCCAACGGACACTTGTTGGTTGAGCAGAGAAGATAGCGATATCTCCTTCAGCTTCCTTGATGTACTTGAACCACTCATCAAAGGTATAAGTTACTTTTTGAGCACCGCTACCACGCGCACCGTCCATCCAAACTTCGATAAATTTACCTTTGTTTCCGTATTTAGGATTGCCAAGGATTTCCTTCAGTTGGTTGAGGTAGTATTCGTTGTACTCTTTCTCAGTTGCAACATGATATTTAGGATGGTTGGCATCCCATGGTGATAAGTAAACACCCATATTCATATCATACTTAGTTGCTGATTTAGAGATCTCTTCGAGAAGGTCTCCCTTACCATCTTTCCACGGACTTGCAGCCACCGTATGGTCTGTATATTTAGATGGATAAATCACAAATCCGTCATGGTGTTTTACAACCATGATTGTTCGTTTGAATCCAGCATCCTTCAAAGTCTTAATCCACTGATCTGTATCAAGGTTAGTTGGATTGAAGTACTGAGGATTTTCTCTACCGTTCCCCCACTCAGAGTTGGTATAAGTATTCATACCATAGTGGATGAAGGCAGCCAATTCTTCCTTGTGGTAGTCCAATTGAGCCTTGCTTGGAAGCGGACCGTAAGCAGCAATTTCTGTTTCTTCATCTTTTGGATCAACCACTGGAGTTACAGGAGTTGCTGGTTTTGGATCTTCAATCTTTTCGTATTCAAAAATAACTTCATTCACCCCTTTATGCTTGATAGTCGCTTCTTGACTTGCATTTACTGCACGATAACCTGCAATTTCTTTAGCTTGGAATCTATGAACAAAAGAAACATCGTATTCTTTACCTTCGTTATTATCCACATCTGCAGTTGTCAACTCTTTATCAGAGTCTTTTAAGCGATAGTGAACCCTCAAAGGAACCTTTTGTTAACTTTATAAACAACCTTGATGACACGAGTTCCTGCGGGAGCCTTGCTCACAACACTATGATCCTCATCCCAAGCGTCTTTCAATTGTTTATTGACTGGAGAATCGCCAATCGAAACAATCTCATATTTTTCTTTATTCTTCTTGTAGAAATCTGTTTTTTCAATCTCCGATTTGTAGTTATAATTGAATTGAGCTCCAACTTCTGCCCTGTCTACAAAAAGTATCGTTTTCTTTGACTGCATTATCATTTTGGTCCACATGTTCGATAACCACACGACCATAGTCAACACCTTCAACTAGAGTAGCAAGACCGCTATTCGTCGAATGCATACTTGTTTTCCACCGATGACAGCTGTCTGTATTTCTGAGTACATTGTCCTTTTGAATCAAAGTAATAGCGATTATCGTTATCACCTTGATACCAGCCTTCTTTGACACCGTATTTTTTTCAATGATGCCTTTAGCCCATGCTAGTTGTTCTGGAGACAAGACTAGACCTCCACCGAAGCGGTCTTTTTCAGCAATGTTCGCATTATCAACAGTCCCACGTTGGTGAATTCCGATAACTTTACCATCGCCATTGATAATCCCACCACCAGAAAGACCTGATACAGAAGTCAAAAACGATAGGTAACACCTACTGTTCCCTTTATCATCATATTTTTTCAGTGCCTTTGACAACACCATCCGCCTTTATACAATTGACCAGGCACGATTGGTTCCTTCAATTCTGGAGAAGTTGAATCTGTAGGATAACCAATTGTGCTCACAGGTTCTCCAGCTTTGTATTCCCGATGCTCTGCTAACGGAGTAAAGGTTGCAGCCTTATTTGGACTTGCAATCTGTACTGGAACTGGAGCCACAACCAAGGCTAGGTCATTTTTGTACCCTTCACCAAACTTTTCTTTATTCCAGAAATGAATATCCTTTTCTTGGAACAAAACAGTTTTTCCTGAAGTTGGCAATGATCTTTCTTTTGGAGTATTAGAACCAACATTGTAGTAGAACTTAGCAGTATCACCACCTAAGATATTACCAGCATTGGTTTCGGCATCCTTCTTCAAGAAATTGTGAGCGGCTGTCAGCATGATATTTGGCGCAACAAAGATACCAGAGCCTGAATTGAGGTAACGCTGAGTTCCACCGTCTGCTAGAGGTGAACTGTAGATTGTGTAAATCATGGTAGCTGATGTAGCTGGTTGCCCCTCATAATTGATATGCTTAAGGTCTTGGCCACCATTGATAATGGCTCTATTTTCTTTTTCGCCTTCAGACGGACCACTTCTGTAGGTTTCAAAATGCTCTTAGTCTCTACTATGGATCTTCTTTCTCTGAAACAATGGCTGAAGTATCCATTTTTTCACTGGCGTATCAGGATAAGCACGGTCAGGAATTTCTACTGGAAGTAAATCTCCAGCCTCTTCAGTAGTTTTAGTTTCTTCTGTTACTTTTTCTGTAGCAGGAGCTGCTTGTTCAGCAACTTGTTCTTTTACAGGATTCACTACTCTTTTAGTTTCCTTTAACTGCTTCAGCTTTTTCTTTATCGACATCGATTGCTTCTTTGGCTTGACCTTCTACTTCCAGTTTTGGCTCTGTCACAACTTCGTTAGCTGCAACATTTCCAGATGCAAAAAAAGCCAGTCCAACTGCCACAGAGGCTACACCAACCGTTAGTTTACGAATACTGAATATACGACTTTTTTTCTAAAAAAATACTGTTTCATCAAATTCTCCTAATGAACAAAAGCAGTCAGCTACTGCAAGAGCCCAGTTTCTGCTGGCGACAATTTTATTTCTCAGTGCTACTTTTAAAACTCTTCTTCCTCCCACTCTTATCTTCTGTTTAGATTCATTTTTAGAAATCGCTTACATTTTTTTCTGAATAAAAATGACTTGATTTTACAACTGCTTTTTTTCGAGATTTCTCAGTATAATAAATATACTATATTATCCCAAGAAATGCAAGGGCTTCCAAAGTTTTATTAAACTTTTTACCTAGCTTTTTTTCCCTGTTGAAAACCCTAAATTGGCAAAGCTCAATTTAGGACTGTTTGGTTTTGAAATGATAATAAGCACCGAGCATGCCAGCAGTATTCTGATGGTGGGCAAATTCAAGTCGAGTCTTGTCTGCCAAGCTTGGAACAAGCGAATCTTTCAAAGCCTTACGGATTTTTGGTTTCAAAATTGCTTCTTGCCCCATGATACCACCACCAAGGATGACAACTTCTGGATTGGCAACATAACAAATATTTGCGAGACCCTTACCAAGGTAATCCACCATACGGTCAATCCCTTCCATACAGAGTTTATTGCCTCAGTAGCTTCTTTTGAAAAATTCTGCGACCGTTCCACTGTTCCACTTCATCTCCATGCGCATCTGCCACATACTTAACAAGAGCTGTCGTAGACGCTAAATCCTGGAAAGCTCCATCCTGCATGTGCAGATAACCAACCTCACAGGCAGAATTACTAAAGCCATGAAAAACTTGGCCATCAATGATCAAGCAACCACCGATACCAGTCCCAATCGTCAAGCAAAGGGTAATACTTGCACCCTTTCCAGATCCTGAGACAGCTTCCGCTAATCCTGCACAGTTGACATCATTCTCAATTTCACAAGGAATGTTAAAACTTTCTTCGATTTCTTTTTAAATTGGGTTCCGCATAATTTGGAATCTGTGGACCAGCGTAGAAAATCTCACCCTTATCAGGATCAACCATTCCCGCCGAGGAAATGGCTACACCTGACACTGGTCCTTTTTCCAGATAGCTAGCTACGATAGCTTTTGTTTTCTGTAAGATGTGTGGACCACCCTTGTGAGCCTCAGTCGCTACTTCGTTAGACTCTACAAGTTGTCCATCCTGATCAATTAAACCATATTTGATATTAGTTCCACCAATATCAATTGCAACGTAATTAGTCATAAAGCCTCCTATTGATTAGAGGAAACGCTCCTTAGTTTCACGAATCAATTGAGCAGCTGCTTTCTGCCAACTGACGATCTTTCTTCGGTCACTGGTGAGTGGAGAACGAACTCGATCCGATATTAAGCTCCTTCATTGATTTTCAAGACTTCTTTTGATAACACCGTACATGTTTCCATGTGCAGCAGTCAATTTACCAATGATAGCGTTGATTGCATATTGCAATCCACGCGCTGTTTCTAGGTCTTTATCTGCAATCAATTGGTTGAGTTTCAAGAAGAGTTCTGGCATAGCACCATAAGTACCACCGATACCAGCTTTTGCTCCCATGAGACGTCCACCTAGGAATTGTTCATCTGGACCATTAAAGACGATACGATCTTTCGCCACCAAGACTAACAAAAGTTTGAATATCTTGAACTGGCATTGAAGAATTTTTAACACCAATCACACGTGGGTTCTTCAACATTTCTGTGTAAAGACTTGGAGTCAAAGCAACCCCTGCCAATTGAGGAATGTTATAGATAACATAGTCTGTATTTGGTGCTGCTGCACTGATGTCGTTCCAGTATTTTGCTACTGAGTACTCAGGCAAACGGAAGTAAATTGGAGGGATTGTTGCGATAGCATCTACTCCCAAGCTTTCTGCATGACGAGCAAGTTCGATACTGTCTTTCGTATTGTTGCAAGCCACGTGAGCAATAATTGTCAATTTTACCTTTAGCAACTGCCATGACTTCTTCCAAGATCAATTTACGGTCTTCTACACTTTGGTAGATACATTCACCTGAAGAACCGTTGACATAAAGTCCTTGAACACCTTTTATCAATAAAGTATTGCACTCAAAGCACGAGTACGTTCTGGGCTTACTTTCGCCCGCATCATCATAACATGCGTAAAAGGCAGGAATGACACCTTCATATTTTTAAATCTGACATAGATTTCTCCTAAGATTTTCTTTTTTTCTGCTTTTGAGCAGATGATTTTTACTATTTTAGTATACACCTTGTAAAAAGCGCTTTCAATACATCTCAGCCACTTAGATTTTAATTTCTATTCATCTCCCATAGCTTTTCTTGTTTGAAAGTAGTTTCATGTCGTTTTCAATCTGCTTGATATTTAGCAAACAATTTTTCCATTAATCCAGCTTGGCAAAAGGCAAGAAGACCAAAGCCAAAGAGTAGAAATGCTGAACCACCAAGCACTAGAGTAAAGCCTGATAGATAGAGAAGCATAATGATTAACAAAATAATCGCAAGCATCAAGAAGAACCAAACGAAGTTAAAACTTACCAAAAGTAAGCCCTTTTGGAGCACTTCTTTCCAAGTTAATTCATAGCGTGCAGCAATTGGATAGCTAGCCAACATAACTAGTGTTAAAAATATCAGAATTCCCAAGCAAATAGCTTTAATGAGCTGAAAGGCAACACCAGTTTGACTCCAAAATAGTGATAAGTCAACCACACTGATCAAAAAGATTCCTAATTCCAGCAAACCTAACTGAAAACCTAATTTCAAATTTTGCTTAAAGGCTCTAATATAGATTTTGAAAACAGGAATACGACGGCTGCGCTTCACTTCAAAGATTGTCTGATAGAGACTGATTTTAGCTACTCCAATAGTCACAATAGGCAAACAAGACACAACAAAGAGTAGGTTAACCGTCACGATATCTAAAACCTTCTCGCAAAAACGCATCAGAAAGTTATCCGTATCGAATGCCGCTTTTATCAATCCAGATCCTTTATGTGCCATTGTTTCTTCTCCTAACTGACTAATCGATTAAAATTTTAAATAAATATTTGCGAACTTTATCTTCCATACCTGCATAACCATTAGGTTGATGAGGTTCTCCTGGGAAGAAAACTGCAAAATTGTGATATCCCAACAAGAGTGGGTATTGTTCGTGACAATGAACAAAGCCAATATCGCTAGCTTCATCAAAGGCTACAGCCTCATCTTTGATGCGAGAACCGTAGCTAGAATACTCATGTCCTTCAACTAACAAATGCAAGTCTGCATAGTTTTTATGATGCTCAAAGCGATCATTTTCTTCTTTGTTGAGAACATTTTCTTGCACAACTAAGAAGACCTTATCTCCATCAATGTCGTATTTACCCAATTCAAAAGTATCTTTACGATGCTCATAGAGATAATCAATAGCCTTGTCCAGATTTGGATGAATTCCCTTGTAAAAGCTAATGTTTTTTAAATCATCAAAAATCATAGTAATTTCCTTTACCTGATTGTTATCTTCAGACACAAAATGTCTAGCCAGTAAGTTTATAAGTGTCTAACAAAACTTCATGAAGCAACCAACTCCTATCCATTTTGTAGACACTTATAATACTATATCGTTTTCAATAAATAGATTTTCCTATTCTCAATTAAAATTGAAGAGCAAACTAGGAAGCAATCCGCAGGCTGTACTTGAGTACGGCAAGGAGTCGCTGACGTGGTTTGAATTCAATTTTCGCAGAGTATTAACCTTTGACCGCTCCCATAGTAATCCCTTGAGTGAAGGATTTTTGGAAGACAAGGAAGACTGTTACGATTGGCACAGCTGCAAGAGCAGCCCCTGCCATAATTAAACCATAGTTGGTTGCCATCTCAGCCTGCATAGTCGCAACCCCGAGTGAGATGGTCAAGTTGTTACGAGATGTCAACATAACCAACTGCATGAAGTAGTCATTCCATGTATTGATGAAGGTAAAGATTGCAAGAGCTGCAAATCCTGGCTTCACAATTGGGAAGGCTACACTCCAGAAAGTACGAATCTCACCACAGCCATCTATTTTAGCAGATTCGAGCAATTCTGTTGGAATGTTTTCACTGAACTGTTTCATGAGGAAGACCCCAAATGGCCATCCGATCAAAGGCAAGATAACCGCCCAAAGAGTATCGTGAATTCCCATGAAGTTAACGATACGTACCAATGGCACAAGGACAACTTGTTTTGGAAGAGCCATGGCAGCGATAAAGATAGCAAAGAGAATCCGTTGACCGTAGAAACGTTTCTTAGCCAATACATAACCTGCTAGGGATGAAGTTGCACAAACCAAGAACATTGTTACCAATGAAATGAAGACTGAGTTCCACATCCATTGTAAGGCTGGGTTTTGCACCATCAATTGTTGGAAGTTCTCCATTGTTGGAGCTTTAGGGAACCATTGTGGTGGAATCATAATGGTATCCGGTTGTGATTTGAATGCACCTGTCAAAATCCAGTAGAATGGAAAGATAAAGAGTACAGTCAATAAAAGCAAGAAGATGGTTGAAATAACAGTGAAAGCTGTTAAAGGTTTCTTTTGTGTAGATTGCATAGCTGTCTCCTTTCTATTAATATTCTACGTCGTTTCCAAGTACTTTAAATTGAACAAAGCTGACGATAGCGATCATAACTGCCAAGAATACACCAATAGTATTGGCATAGCCATACTCAGTCAATTGGAAGGCTTTCTCGTATAGGTAGTACATAAGTGTACTTGTTGAGTAGTTTGGACCACCTGAAGTCAAAAGCTGAATCAAAGCGAAACACTGGAATGAGTTGATTGTTGTAATGATTGCGATATAAAGAGTTGTTGGAAGGAGGCTTGGCCATTTAATCTTCCAGAAAACTTGTAACTCAGTAGCTCCGTCGACACGCGCCGCTTCAACAAGAGAGTTATCAATATTACCCATTGCAGCGATGTAAAGGATGATTGGCTGACCAACTGATGTTGTCAAAAGAATAATCATAATCGCCATCAAAGCCCAGTTTTTGTCACCCAACCAAGAAAATGTTTTGGCTAATGATATGGCTTGACTTAAGTACGAAATTCAAAATACCTGATAGAGGATCATAAATCCATTTCCATACAACCGTTACGGCAACACTACCTGTTACAACAGGAAGGAAGAATACGAAACGATAGAAGGATCTAGCAACTGCATTTTGTTGGTAAGTTTGTGATGCCACAAATAGCGAGAAGAGTACAACGACTGGTACAGATCCGATAACTAAGATTACGGTATTAATCAAAGATTTTGTAAAGACAGGGTCTTTTAAACATGTGGATGTAGTTGTTCAATCCCACAAACTCAAAGCTAGTCATCGAGTAGTTAAAGAAACTAGTGATGAATCCCATGATCATTGGAGCTAGGACAAAGACGGTAAAGAAGATTAATACTGGTAGCTAAGAAAGTCATAAGAAACAATTGTTTTCTCATGCGAATTTTTATTGACTTTCACAGTTGGCACCTCACTTTCAAATAGTTTTTTTGTTTTTAATTGTTATCTGACATTGATGTAAAAATCAAAAATGAAATTTTTCCAAGAAAACCCTATGTAAGAACTTCATTTTTAATTTTTGACCTGTCAGTTCTTTACATTTTTAATAAACTCCCCTTTCGTACACAAATGTGCACAGGGAAAAAGGGGGATTTTACTTTTTATTTAGGGCTTATTGTTTAGCTGCTTTTTGATTGTTTCCATTCTGCTTTTTCAGTGAATGTCTTCAAAGCTGCAGCAGGTTGTTCGTCACTGTTAGACACTGATTGCAAACATTGGGAACCATAGAGTTCTCTATTTCAGCAAATCCGTCGATTGTGTTGTAGTATGGAGAGTAGTATTTAGTCCAACCACTGATAGTTTCCATACGTTTATCATCATAAAGTTTTCCAAATGAAGTACGAACTGGGAAGGCACCTGTACGAACTACGTCTTGAGGGACCCCACTCTTTATCATCAGCGATGAATTGATGAATTTCTTAGCTGCAGCAACTTTCTTTTCATCTTTTGTTAAATACTGCAAACCTGTTTACAAGGTATTCAAGAGCTGGTTTGCCTGAACTCAGATGGGAAATGGAACTTCTACCACTTCAACTCTTTACTTGCTTCCAACAATTTAGCTTTGGATACCGTTTTTGAGCTGGTGCTCAAAGGATTGTGTATGATGTCTGATCGTTTGCAAAGTTTTTGGATGTCTGCTCCACTGTCAAATTGTGAACCATTGTTCAACAAAACCATCTTTAATCCAGCTAGTTGCTTTTTCAAGACCTTTGACGAACTTAGGATCGTCAGTTGTGTATTTAGTAACTTCTTTGTCTGTTACAGAACCGCCGTATAGGTTAGCGATGAAGGCACGTGTTCCTTGGTCTCCCTTGACCAGAACTGAACAATGAACCTGGAGTGTATCCTTTGTCTTTAAGTGCTTTCAAGACTTTTTCAAAATCATCAGTTGTCCAACCTTCTTTAACAAGGTTAGCTACACCAGCATCTTCCAACATTTTCTTGTTCATAGCCATGTAGAATGGTGCAGAACTGATTGGATACATGTATGCTTTATCACCAGCTTTACTTGCTTGAATGATGTTTTCATTGTTAACATCTTTAACAAATTCATCTGTAAAGAGGTCATTCAACTCAGCTAATTTACCATTTTTACCGTAATTAATGATACGACCTGGTGCATCGAAAAGTACATCTGGAGCAGTTCCAGCTTCAATAGCTGTCGTGATTTTTTCTGGACCAGATTTGAAGTCGATTGTTTCTAGTTTAACTTTGATATCTGGGTTTGCTTTTTCGAAAGCTTCGATGATAGATTTTTCATAAGTTCCTACACCGTCACCAGATTTTTCTTGAGTGAAGACTGGGAAAGCCCACCAAGTGATTTCAGTTTTTCCTGCATCACTTGCAGCGTCTTTTTTAGCGTCTGATTTGCCACAAGCAGCAAGAGATAGAACAGCAGCACCCGCAAGTACTGTACAAGCTAGTTTTCTAAATTTCATTAGTATTCTCCTAAATGATGATATGCGTATCCGAAACGGATAATGAGTATTGACAACTTTGTATACGTTTACATTTTGTTTTACGAATCAACCACTCTCCTCGTGTTTTAATTGTCTTATTTTGAGACCCTGCAAACAAATCGTTCCGCGATCTCTTTGGTCTCAGTAATAGCGCCACCAACTACGATGCCTCGCACCTGTAACCCTAGGATTTGCTTAGCCTGTTCTGGCTGTATGAATTTTTCCTTCATGCGATGACGTTCACACTCCGCATCGCATAGTTTTTGATGAGTTCAAAAATCTGGACCATCCACTTTTGGACTATAAGATGTGTAGCCTGACAAGGTTGTTCCGACAAAGTCGATTCCCGCCTCAACAGCTGTTAGTCCTTCTTCAAAGGTACTTCGTGTCAGCCATCAAGAGTTGGTTTTGGATATTTTTCTTGATTTGACGGATAAATTCTTGAATCTCTAGCCATCATGGATGTTCCTCTTGGTACATCTAGAGCGATTACCTCAATGTCTAGGAGCTGCTAGTTCATCAACTTCTTTCATAGTAGCTGTGATGAATGGTTCTGTGGTGGATAATCACGTTTGATAATTCCGATAATCGGAAGATTTGTGACCCTCTTTGATTTCTTTAATATCCCGAACACTATTTGCTCGGATACTGACTGCTCCACATCTTGCCTCAGCCGCTTTGACTCAGCAAGTGGTATTACACCTCCCGCTTCTGTATAAAGCGGTTCGTGAGGAAGTGTCTGACAAGAAAACGATGATTCCATCTTTAATCTGCTCAATCAAAAGCTTTTTACCGATCTGTGGTATCCACTTTCCTCCTTTTTCTTTTTCTTATGAGCCTATTATATATCATTTTAAAGCGCTTTCAATAACTTGTACTAGAATAGACTGAAAGTTTCAAAACAATTTTATGAAACAGAATCTCCTGAAAGTAGTTTCAGGAGAAATACATGACTTTGAACTGCCTTCCATCCGCGGTTTTTCACTAGAATCTTCGATCTCTATAACAAAGAGCCTGTAACGAATGAACGTTACAGACCCTTCTAATATAAGTCTCAAAACCTTTTTATAGAGACTTTTTAGATTCAATGTTGCCATTAATCTTCTTTTTCTTAGCCATTCCAAACAAAACCGAGAAGCATTCCAACCATTCCTACAGATACTAGAGGAGTTGAAATCTCACTCCTGTTGCAGGGAGGTTGGTTGTTGTAGCTGAGCTGCTGGAGCTTGATATGTCTTGTCTCTGCTGTGCTACCAAAGTGACAAGCGGTTTTTCTTCAACCTTATATTCCGGAAGTTCGTTTTTGGCTGCTTCTGACTGCATTTACTCCGCCTCAGAATTCTGGAAGTTCATGCTTATGGGCTTTGAACTGCATTTGCTCCACCTGCAAATTCTGGAAGCTCATTCCTGAGCGCTTCAACTGCGTTTTACTCCGCCTGTGAATTCTGGAAGCTCGTTCTTGAGCGCTTCAACCGCGTTTACTCCGTTCTGTGAATTCTGGAAGCTCATGAACTGCAGTTTGACTGCATTGACACCACCTTCGAATTCTGGGACTTCTACTGTTGGTGCTGCCTCATCACTCTACTGTTGCGCTAGGAACAGAGTGTTCAGGAAGCTCAGATTCAGATGATGCTTTCACCATTTACGTCACCTTTAAACTCAGGGACTTCCACTGTTGGTGCTGCTTCATCACCCTACTGTTCCAATAGCTTCAGTGTACTCAGGAAGTTCTGTTACAGCTGCTTCGTCACCATTGACACCACCTGTAAATTCTGGAACTTCCACTGTTGGTGCTGCTTCGTCACCTGCTGTTCCAATAGCTTCAGTGTACTCAGGAAGTTCTGTTACAGCTGCTTTCATCTCCATTGACACCACCTGTAAATTCTGGGACTTCATGGATTGCCGGTTCGTCACCATTAAAACCATTCGTAAGTTTAGTACCTACCACAGATACTGGCAAGTTATGCATACTTTCAATTGCACCCGCTTCAATAGCTGTAACTTTTTGACCGATATCTTCGGGAGCTATTGTAAATAGGAGAGTCTTAGTATCATACTGAGTCATGAAGGTTGCAGTCTTACCATTAGCTAGTTTGAGAGTTGGAGCTTGATTTACCAAGACTTCTGAATCAAATTCCATAGCAATAATGCCTCGGCCATTTTTTTCCATAGCCGATGTAACTTTAACTTTTTAGAAGCAAGTCTCTTTTAGTTAGATAATCCCAGTTGAATTTCTTGAAGGATAGAGTATATGATTGCCACCAGCTTTCATGATGTTCATACAAGAGACCAAATTCTTTTTGGTCCAATTTGTTGAAGTGAGTTATAAGCGTACTCACCTTCTTGAATCAAATGATGGTGCAACCAAGTCAACTCGCCATCTTCTTCTACTCGAGCCACTCGAATGTAGCCATTCTTACGACCTGGTCCATTAGCATTTGCTAAAAGGATATACTTTTACCATCTTGAACCGTATGAGTCGCCGCCATTTGAACATAAAACATCAGGTACATCATAGCGTGCTGCTATAGTTGTCCCATGTAATACCACCATCATTACTTGTCGCAACTTGCAAATCACCAGTCAAAACCACGCATAAAGAGTTTTTAACTGACCATTATTCAATTGAACAACAGAAGCTTCCGTATTTTGAGCGTAGTAATTGTTCATGTTGCTTGAATCAACTACTGTGCCATCATGAAGTGTACGATTGTCATTGACACCGCCACCCATATGCCAAGTCTTGCCATGGTCATCTGAATAGATGATGCGAGATGATTGAGAACCGTTGAGGTGATTAGTTCTGTTTGTCGTATAGACAGGGACAACAACTGACCTTTTATGAGGTCCATTCTGGAGTGGTACTCCCACTCCAGGTCCCACACCTAAGAATTTCATCCAATCAGCTTTTAACCATTGGAGTAATATCTTGTGGTGCAGACCAAGTCTTTCACCATCATCATCACTGTAAGACATCCATAGGTAGCTGTCTTTAGCAATTCTAAATGGAGAAGTTTTTATTACTTTGTAAAGTAGATATTTTCCTAGTAGCTGCTCACCTTGATAAAGACTCGCCTTTTATCACTATAAGCAGGTTTGACAGGATTTACAACAACATCGGTAATCCGTTGCCTGACCATCTGGTGTGTAGACAACACCATTTTCACGAATCGTATAGGCTCCATTTTCTCCTTCACGGTATAGAATTTGATACGTTTTTCCATCACTTCTTATAGGCAACTTCTCTTCAGAAGACATTCCGAAGATTCCTTTACCTTCAGGGAACATATCGTAAACTGAGAAGATTCGTTTAGTTTCCGTATCTTGGACCAGAACCATATCGATGTTTACTGGTGAACCAATGTTTGGATCCTTGGCTTTTGGATTGTCACGTAGATTCGTAAGAGTGATGCGATCGCCCCATGTTTGGCCCTTGTCTTCACTTCGTTTAACGACCATACCGATATCACCCCAGTCATAGTGGTGTAAGCGGCGTTCGTCAGCACCAGCAATCAAAGTTCCCTTGTCAGTCTTAAGGAGGGCTGGAAACCGATAGCTATTAATACCATCTGGATTTGACTGCCCATTCTTACCCGCTGTAAAGACATCTGTTTTTTTAGAAATTTCAGCCCCTTCTGGAAGTTCTTGCTTCAAGTCTCCTCTTTCAAATAATTGACTTCGTGTTCGAACTTCATCTTGTGTTAAAGCACGGTCGTAGACTGTTAGATTACGAACTTGTAGATTTGAGCCCCAAACTGTCTTACTTCCTCGTTTGGTTGCTCCGATTTGAACGTGGTTAACATCTGGCATATCTTTGATGAATTTCCCAGATTTTAGACTTGTTCTAGACAAGACACCATTTACATATAGACGAACTCTTCCAGTAGGGACTTCAGTTGTTGGTTTTTCCACAGTAAAGGTAACTGAATTCCACTGACCTAGGCGAACCTTTAATGGCGCATCGGTGTATTTATCATAGAATTGCGCACCATTTGCATCACGACCTTCGATAAGGGCTGTATTATCAAAGACTGACATAGTGAAGTACTCATTTTCCTTGGTATCACTTGATACAGAGAAAAGATTGTAAAAACGTGGTGCCGATGCATCTGGTTTGAACTCCATATGCACTGTTGCATCTTGAAGTTTCTTTTAGTTTCTAAGTCACTTGTAAGATCATCTCGCTGATTATTTTCTGCATTGGTTGTAACGTCATTTTTTTCCACGACAGTGTTGACATGTTCCAATTCTCTTGAGTAATAATCACGAGCTATAGCTTCTTGTTTCTCAGTTTCTTCTGTCTTATCAGTTTCAGCTGCTGGAGTTTCAGTTTCTGTTGGTTTTTCAGTTTCTGCTGGTTTTTCAGAACCTGGATTTGCTTGTAGCTCCTCACGGTTAACTTCTGTTCCTTTGTCCGTCGCTGCTGCCAACTTATCCGCAAGTTCCTTATCTATGTTAGCTAGATTTCCTGATTCTACTTTCTTTGGCAATTCTGGTAAAGCTTTGTCCAGCTGTTTCACCACTGGTTGCTGGAGCTTCTTGAGCTAAAACTGGCGACGCACCAAAAACAACTGCCCCAATGACTACTGATGCAGCTCCCTACTGTAAATTTTCTAATTCCAAAACGTTGTTTCCGTTCAAAATCTCTCTGTATCATATATTTCCTTCCATTATCCACGAAAAATAAAGCGCTTTTTGCTTAAAAATTTTAGCCCCTAGGACTTTGAGCAAGAAAGAAACTGTATTGTTGATGGGTTTCTATTCTTTTTCATCTGAAATGTACTACTTTTATTTACTTCCTTCCAGTAAGCTAAACCATTTTACTCCTTTCGACTTGATGTTACACCTATTATATAATAAATATTCTAAATAATAGCCTTAATAAACTATAATAGAATTTACTTTCAGATATATTTTTATGTTTCAAGTTTTTGAAAACTACTTTCTTTACTCCTCATCAAAGAAAGCTCCTGTTTTAGCAGGGCTCTTTTTACATATCTCTAACGACCCATATAGGTAAAGGAATCTCACTACCACACAACCAGTTGTAAACCTGGTCATTGACATGGACATTCATAGCCCTCGTGAGTATATTCTGGCATGAGACGATAGCTCTTTTCACAAGTCAAAACGATTGTAAATAGCAAACTGGGTGATTGGATAGCAGACATCGTCATCAAGCCCTGTAATCATTCTCACCCTCACCTTTTATCTCGATGGGCAAGGTTTTTACATCGATATAACCAAGCGTCTCCCACGATCTGCTCTTCTGTTTCGTGGAAAGCGATCATGAAACTTAAAGTAACGAAAAAGTTTCATCATAAGCTTTCTGCTGGTATTCCCAATTTCTAGCACTCGTCTAAAAGTCTGACAAGAATGGATAGATGGCAACTGTTCGCTTGATACGTGAATTGAGACCAGCAGCCACTCAAAGCCAAGGCTCCACCTTGCGAAGCTCCATAACCAGCCAATTGCCCCTCATCCACTTGAGGGAGACTCAGCTACAATCTCAATCAATTGATAAATATCAAGATAAACATCCTTATAGAAGAGTTGCTCTTTTCCTTCTACTGCACCACGGATGATTTGCCCCTTAACTGTATTTCCGAGAGGCGAACGTCATCTTGTGAGTAACCAGATTGCCCACGAACATCCATCGATACAACCCCATAACCAGCGACGGTAAAGGCTAGCATATCTGTCCAATCCCAACAACGTCCCATATAGCCATGGAAGTGGAAAATAACCGGTACTTTCTCTTCTGATTTTGGTAAGACCACACGCGCATAGACAAGGCCATCACGTGTACCTTTTAAAGGTTAACTCATAGCACTTAACATTTGGAATATGAAAGTCACGTCCCTCTAGTTGATAGTCTGGCAAGACTGAAAACCCTTGTCAATCTCACCATCCCAAAAAGCATCAAAATCCTGAGGTACTTCATCTCTTCCTTTATATGTTTTCATTTCTTCTACTAATGCTGGATTTTTCATAGAATTCTCCTTTGTTTTGTAACCGTTATCATAACTGTAGCACATATGGGGAAGCAATGCAAGAAAGAAAAGGAAACGGAAAGTGGATTTAATGTCCGACCCTCAGCAAGAATCCCTCTGAAAGTAGTTTTAGACATATAAAAAGAGCGATTTCTGCTCTTTTTCTTAGTATTTAGGAGAAGGTTGAGTTTCCTTTTGAAATGTCTTTTGGTACTTCTACTTTTAATAGTCATGAGAGAGTCCCTCGTTTCTTTTTGGATGACTCTAGTATAGATACTCACCCTAAAAAGCAAACTTAACATTATCTTAGAAAAAGCTTAATCCAAATATTCTTTCTTCTCTAGATGTAAGGCAATCATGTGCCACTCTGGATCCTCTCTCCAATTTGGGAGGGAGCTGATATAACTGGCTACTTTTCTGGCTTCTTCTAGTATTGGGAAATCTTCAATAATATCAGCCACATGAAACTCCGGTAGACCTGACTGTTTGTTCCCAAAAATCTCACCAGAGCCCCGCATTTTCAAGTCTTCCTCCGCAAGTGACAAAAACCATTGGTCGTTTCCTGTCATGATACGCATGCGGTCTTTCCCTGAGCTGCTTTTTGATTGGCCACTAGAACTGCATAGGACTGCTTGTCTCCACGACCGACACGACCTCTAAGCTGGTGAAGTTGACTAAGTCCGAAACGGTCAGCATCCATGATAATCATGACTGTCGCATTTGGAACATTGACCCCAACTTCGATAACCGTTGTAGAGACCAGGATATCTGTCTTTTCCTCTTGAAATCCTGCATAATCTGGTCTTTTTCATCACTCTTCATCTTCCCATGTAAGAGAGCAACTTTTGCTTTCCCAGCAAAATGAGTTGTTAACCCTCTGACAGAGCTGATAGCATTTTTAAGGTCCAGAGCTCAGATTCTTCAATCAAAGGAGAGATAACATAGACTTGGGAGCCTTTCTGAATCTCATCCTCCAACCAAGTCAATACCTGGGGCAAAACTGTTCATGTTTAATCCAGCGCGTTACGATGGGTTTACGCCCCTGCTGGCATCTGGTCAATAATAGAAACATCCATATCCCCAAAGGCAGTAATGGCTAAGGTCCGTGGTATGGAGTTGCCGTCATCATGAGGACATCTGGATTTTCACCTTTTTCCCGTAAAATACGCCTTTGCCCTACACCAAAGCGGTGTTGCTCATCGATGATAATCAAGCCGAGCTGGCATAGTCCACGCCGTCTTGTAGTAAGAGCATGGGTACCGATAATCACATCGGCTTCCCCCTTAGCAGTGGTTTCCAAGACCTTGCGTTTTTCTGCAGCTTTCAGTGACCCTGTCAGGAGAGCTAATCTCAAATCAGGAAAGAGACTCTCTAGACTTTCAAAATGCTGCCTGTAAGAATCTCTGTTGGATCCATAAGGGCAGCCTGATACCTGCCGTTACAGCTGCATACATAGCAAGACCTGCAACGACTGTCTTCCCACTTCCTACATCCCCTTGTAAGAGTCGATTCATGTGATGATCCGACTTCATATCTGTTAGAATTCTTGCAGGCTTTTTTCTTGGGCTTGGGTCAAGGAAAAAGGCAATTTCTCTTTCACTGCAGTTAATGTTTTCTGAGACCAGTTCAAGACCAGACCACTTCCATGAACCTTATTTTCAGACTTGAGGGTCTGTAATTGCATTTGGAAATAAAAGAGTTCCTCAAACTTGATTCGACGAAGCACCTGTTTGTAGCTCTGCCAAATCCTTAGGAAAGTGCATGGCACGAACAGCCTGACTACGGGGCATGAGTTTGTATTTATCGAGCAAGGACTGGGGGATGTTTTCTTCTATCAAAAGGTCCAGCCCCTGATCAAAGGCTGTCTTGATGACTTTAATAAGTCCTGCTTGACTGACGCCTTGCGCTAGGCGATAGACAGGCTGGAGGTCATCCTCGACTTGGGCTAAAACCTTCATTCCTGTAAGGCTTGCCTTGGCACGATCCCACTTGCCAAAGACAGCCAAGGTTGCTCCTAGTTCAATCTTGTCAGCTAGGTAGGGTTGGTTGAAGAAATTAACTGCAAAAACAACCTCCCCTGCTTGAGGCTAAAACGTAGGCGATTACGCTTAAAACCATAATATTGAACACTGGCTGGTGTCACTACCTGACCAGATAAAACAGCCTTTTCACCGTCTTCTAGCTCTAGCACCTGCTTAGTCTTAAAATCTTCATAACGGAAAGTGGGAAGTAGAGCAAGAGATCTTGCAAAGTTTTCAATTCCCTAGTTTTGGCATATTTCTCTGCTGATTTAGGTCCCACTCCTGGTAAGCACATGCAAAGGTTGATGTAACTCATGCTCTACTCTTTCCTTCTATTTTCTTAATAATATTCTCTTGGAATTCGATCACTGAGGAGACAAACCACCTCATAATTGATGGTTCCTCGGTAAACTGCTACATCTGTTGCAGTAATTTCTTTATCACCGTCTGAGCCAATAAAGTTACCTTGGTACCCAATGGGTAAAGCTTTAGGTAAGCTGAATGGTGATTCTGATCCATTGATACACGCCTGACAATGGGACACAATTGGCCATCCACCAGAACTGAGAAATTTCTGCATGTCTCGTGTCCAACCATCTGCATAAACTGATTGGCAAAAGTGGCAATGGATTGCTCACTGTCTGCCTGATAAGTCGCCCTAGCCCATACAAGCTCCAGCCTCTACTGTTTTGACATGAACGATGGCTGACTCTAAAGTTAAGGCTGGTTTTAATTCATAAGGCAATTCCAAAATTTGTCCACTTGGATTGAGACCATACATGGAATCCCCCATGCGAACAGCATTAAAAATCGTTTCCGCATGCCATAAAGTAGTTGCGGAGTTACTAGCATGAACCAATTCTGGGACTTCCCTTCAGTCATCTAGGATTCTCTTGAAATACTCTAGCTGTTGCTTAGTAGGTATCTGACTCTTCATCTGCTGTTGCAAAGTGTGTAAAGATTCCCCTCGACAGAGGCACCATTGTTTTCGAGCATAGATTGGGCTTGTTCGGCCTCACTGGCACTTCTAAAACCAATTCGTCCCATGCCTGAGTCAATCTTAAGGTGAACGGTTAAACCAGCTAAGTCTGACTCAGTATCAAGGAGATTCTCAAGCCATTCCAATCCCGCCACTGTCAAGGCAATATCAAAAACTCCTTAGCCAATGAAAAAGATTCAACCTCAGATACTCCCAAAATAAGAATTTTTCTTAGCGATCCCTGCCTGACGGAGTTCGATGGTTTTCATCAATATTTGACACACAAAAGCCATCTACATCATCCTGATAGCTCTTGCAACAGCTATCGCTCCATGTCCGTAGGCATTGGCTTTCACAACCGCCCATTTGAGGGTGTCTTTTAGGAATGTGTGCTCCCATCTGTTGGATATTGTAGCGGATTGTTTCAGATTAATAAGGGCCTTGGTTGGTCTATGTGGACTAGTTTTCATGATTTTCCTCCAAAACAACACTAGCTGTCACAAACTGTTCTGTATGGCTAATCGATAACCAAACATTTTCCTGAAAAATGGGGATTTGCTGAAGTAGGGAGCTCCCTTCTCATTGTTCAAGACTTCCAAAATCCTGAAAGCCTAGCTTCCCAATTCCCTGTTCCCATAGCCTTTGAGAAAGCCTCTTTAGCTGACCAACGACCAGCCAAATACTCGACCTGTCTGCGACCTTTCGAGACTGGCAAAGCGCTCCATTTCCTTTGTCTGTCAAGACACGCCAGCGCAAAGCCTTTTTCTTTTTCAACTGCATTTTGTATAGAAGCTAATTCTTCAATATCGATTCCGTGTCCAACTATCATTTTTCATCAAAAAGGAGTTGAGATTCCCCAACTCCATCCCTTTTTCACTTATTTTGTTAAGGTAGAATAGATTTCTTCTACTAAAGCTACTGGTGTTTTCCCAGCCCAAACATGGGTCTGTAATGGAACGTCCAAAGATTTCTGGCTGGTTTTATGCTCCCATCTGCTAAGTAAGACTCTTGACTCATGAAGCCCTCGAACTGTCTTCTTTGATTTTCATTCCAGTCACGATTGAGCAAAACTTGACGAACAATCTCGAACTTGCTCCATATACTGTTTCCCTGAATTATCATGGTTGGTATCAATCATGATAAAGGGATTTTCGAGCCCCATAGACTCGTAGCGACCAATAGCATCTAGAAGAGTTTCATAGTAGAAGTTAGGTTCATTTTTCCCGTATTCATTCATAGCTCCACGAAGGATGACGTGAGCCAAGGGATTTCCTGAAGTTTCAACTTCTTGACCATGAAAGAGAAAGGTTTGTTTGTTTTGTGCAGCATAGATGGCATTAAACATCACAGATAGGTTTCCAGATGTTGGTCTCTTCATTCCCACTGTGCATCGATTCCCTGAAGCTACAAAACGGTGTTCTTGGTCTTCTACTGAACGCGCACCCACTGCATGATAACTCACCAAGTCATCAACCAAGACGAGATTGGCTGGATAAAGCATTTCATCTGCTGTAGTCAATCCTGTTTCTGTAATCACCCGATAATGAAGCTGACGAACAGCCTGTAAACCATTGATTAAGCTTGGAGCTTTAGAAGTATCTGGCTGATGAACCAAACCCTTATATCCATCACCATTGGTACGTGGTTTGGCCGTGTAAACACGCATAACCATGAAAATCTTATCTGCCACTTTTTTCTGCAAGTCTGCTAAACGACGGGCATACTCTAGGACTGCTTCTTCATTATCAGACGAACAAGGCCCAATGACCAAAAGGATACGATCATCCTTACCTGAAAGGATATCTGCTAATTCTTGATCACGATTTTCCTTATGTTGCAAGGTTTCTGCAGATAGCCGTGTTTCCGCCTTAATCGCTTCAATATCGATTTCTTTGACCCTTTTCTCGATAAATGACATATTATTCTCCTAGTCTTTGCAAATTTCATGAACAAGAGCTTCCGTATTTTCCCATCCCAGACATGATCCGTGATAGATTTGCCAAATACCTCAGGTTCATTTTGACGACCATCTTCTAGATATGACTCAATCATGAATCCACGAACATATTTTTTAATCTTTTCATTCCAATCACGGTTAATTAAAGTCTGGCGAACGATACGAATCTGCTCCATATACTGTTTCCCTGAGTTATCATGGTTGGTATCAATAATGATGAATGGATTCTCAAGTCCCATCTTTTCATACTGAGCAATAGTATCCATCAAATTATCGTAGTAGTAGTTAGGAATGTTTTTCCCGTACTCGTTAAGAGCTCCACGGAGAATAGCATGCGATAGAGGATTTCCAGTAGTTTCGACTTCTTTCCCTAGGAAAAGGAAACTTTGCTTGTTTTGAGCTGCATAAATACCGTTAAACATGACATTGAGATTTCCTGAGGTTGGATTTTTAAAACCTGTCGCAAAATCTGCTCCACTAGCTACAAAACGGTGTTGTTGGTCTTCAACTGAACGGGCTCCAACTGCCATATAAGAAATCAAGTCATCTACTAAAGGAAGGTTCTCTGGTACAACATTTCATCTGCTGTTGTCATTCCTGTTTCAGAAATAACACGGTAGTGCAGATGACGAACCGCCTTGATCCCATTGATGAGGCTAGGCGCTTCTTTGGCATTTGGTTGGTGAATCAAGCCCTTATATCCATCACCATTAGTACGTGGTTTAGCAGTATAGACACGCATGACCATAAAGACGCGGTCTTTGACTTCTTCCTGAAGTTTTGACAAACGCTTAGCGTACTCTAGGACTGCTTCTTCATTGTCAGACGAACACGGACCAATCACCAACAAGATGCGTTGGTCTTCTCCACGAATAATTGCTTCAAGCTCTTGATCACGTTGGAGTTTGTTCGCAAGTACTTGTCCTTCTAGTTTAGACAAACTACGAACTTCATCAATATTAATTTTAGGGCTTTTTGCTGTAAATACCATTATCCATCTCCTTATAAAGCAAACGGACGCCAAGCGAAAATTCACTTTTCACTAGGCATCCGCCTGAAAATTAATCATTCTTAACGTCGTTTACCGTGACAGTTTTTAAATTTCTTACCAGATCCACATGGGCATAAGTCATTACGTTTTACTTGACTGAGGTCCAAATCAGCTGGAAGATTTGTCTGTTGAGCAGCTAATATTTCGAGTTGCTGTCGTACTGATATGATGCTCAGTTTGTGGTCGTTCTTGTTCGCATGAATTTGTGCTTTCATCATCAAGCGAGTCACATCAAACTCAATCGAACCAATCATATCATTAAACATATGGAAGCCTTCCGCTTGATATTCCACGACAGGGTTGTTTTGGGCATAACCACGAAGACCAACTGCATTTCTCAACCCGATCAAGGGCATCGATATGGTCAGTCCACTTGTTATCTACAACACGTAGAATCAAGACTTTTCTGGAATTCTCTCACAGCTTCTTTTCGTCACGCAGTTTAGCAACTTGGCTATCGTAGACCTTTCAATGCACGTTGGTATAGTTCATCTTTGATAGTTTGGTCTGACAAACCTTCTAGGTCTGAAAGTGAAATTGAATCTTCTGAAGCAAGTTGTACTTGGCAAAGTTCAAGATTGCTTCAAGTTTTTTTCATCTTGTTTAGAACGAGCATGCCCATCGACAATTCGTCCAATCGTACGGCGAATCATGGCGTGAATTTCAGGAGCTAAGTCACGTTCTGCAGTGATAACATCATAACGTTGTGCGTAGACGATCTCACGTTGTTCACGCATAACATCATCATATTGGAGGACTTGTTTATCGAGTATCGTAGTTATTTCCTTCAACACGTTTTTGCGCTGCTTCGACCTGACGTGTCAACATACGAGATCTCGATGGCTTCGTCAGACATATTCAGACGTTCAAAGACACCTTTTCAAAACGTTCTGAAACCGAAACGCTTCATCAAATCATCCTCGAGTGACAAGTAGAACTGTGACTCACCCGGGTCACCTTTGACGACCTGAACGTCCACGAAGCTGGTTATCGATACGACGGCCTCATGACGTTCTGTACCGATGACACAAAGACCACTAAGTTCACGAACCCCCTTCACCAAGCTTAATATCGGTACCACGACCGGCCATGTTGGTTGCGTGATTGTAATCGCAACCACGTTGACCAGCGTTCATGATGATTTGCGCTTCTCTGTAGTGGTTTTTAGCATTCAATACTTCGTGAGGTACGCCTGCTTTCCAACCAATTTCTAGAAAGAAAATCACTGGTTTCAACGGCAACAGTACCTACCAAGACTGGCTGACCCTTTTTGGTAACGCGCCTCAACATCTTCTACTACAGCCTTGAATTTTTGCATCGAGACTAGCGTAGAGAAGGTCCGAATGGTCGATACGTTGATTTCGACGGTTAGTAGGAATTGAATAACACGAATGTTGTAGATTTCACGGAATTTCTTCTTCTGTTTTACCAGTACCCGTCATACCTGCCAATTTTTATACATACGGAAAAAGGTTTTGGTAGGTAATCGATGCTGACGTCTTGGTCTCATCCTTGATTGGCACACCTTCTTTAGCTTCAATCGCTTGGTGCAAACCATCAGAGTAACGACGACCCTTCCATGGTACGACCTGTAAATTGGTCAACAATCAAGATTTTCTTGTTCTTCGCTGACCACATAGTCAATATCAAGAATCATGATGTAGTTGGCGCGAAGGGCGTTGTCGATAAAGTGAGTCAAAGCCACATTTTCGATATCATAAAGATTTATCTAGTTTGAAGAAGCTTTCAGCCTTGTCGATACCCAGAGTCAGACAAACCGATTGTCTTAGACTGAATATCAATGATATAGTCATCTCTTATCCAAAGACTTCACAAAGTGGTCAGCCATATGGTAGAGTTGACTTGTTTCAACTGCATTAGCTCCTGAAACGATCAATGGTACGAGCTTCGTCAATCAAGATAGAGTCAACCTCATCGACCAAGGCATAGTTAGTGGGACGTTGAACCATGTTCTCTGCACGAACAACCATGTTATCACGAAGATAGTCGAAAACCAATTTCTGAGTTCGTTGAGAAGTAATGTCACAGATAAGCTTCTTTTTCTCCATTGGAGATTTTGCAGCCAAGTCGATCCCTACTGACAAAACCAAGCCATGAGTACAACTCCACCCATCTCAGTCGCGTCACGTTCTGTCAGGTATCTCGATTTGACGTAACTACGTGTACACCCTTTTTCCTGAAAGGGCATTAAGGTATACCGGCATTGTCGCTGTCAAGGTTTTTCCTTCACCTGTACGCATTTCTGGAACGTCACCGTGGTGAAGAACGATACCACCCATAACCTGAACCTTGTATGGGAAAGAGTCCAAGAACACGCTTAGCTCCCTCACGTACAACCGCAAAGGCTTCGTACAAGAGTCGATCAAGCGTTTCACCATTTTGATAACGTTGCTTAAATTCTTCTGTCTTAGCTTGCAACTGCTCGTCTGTCAAAGCAGCCATTTCATCTTCGTATTTGAGGACTTTATCAGCCATCTTTTCTAAGCGACGAAGTTCCCCTTTATCATTTTCGATGATTGTTTTTTTAGTAAATTTGCCATTTTTCCTTACTTTTAAATTCTGAATATTTTAGAATGTTCTTTTTATTGTAGCATATTTCGCCCAATTTTTCAAGAAATATCCGTGTTTTCCTTAAGCTAAAAAGGGCTAATCAAGGTGATTAGTTCCTAAAAATTCCTACCCTAGTTTCATTTTTTCCCTAATTTAAACTTCTACTTAACTCAGCATTGAGAAACGAAGATCTTCAGTTATTAGGCAATAATTTCCTCAGTTCTCTCAAGGAAGATTAGCCTTATTCTTTTCCAACTTCAGTTTTTTCATAAATTTTAGACAAGTATAAACCATCCAGTCATTGGAGTAAGGATAAAAAGACTAAAACTATCCATATCAACCACCTAGATAAACCTTTGGTTCTAGTAAACAAAATTAAATAAGATTAGCGAAAAAGAGTGAAAGCTAGACCAAACAAGGCCATGAGAGGTAAATAAATCCAGTAAAAATAGCAAAGGAGTGAAAAAGTGTTTTCTTCCTGGTCGCGCCTTCCTTTGCCAACTATAAAAATAGGGCACCTAAAATCAACAATTGTAGCAACTTCCATCTCATCACCCAGAGCTGTTTCCTATTTTTATTAGAGATCAAAATAGATCTGGAAAGTAGTTTTCCGTATCTGCAAATCCTTAGAAATAAACGGTCAGTCTCACTGTTTTGATGTAGAAATTGCCAAAAGTCAACCTTTTTGGAGCTGTCTTAGCTTCTTCGCTTTCTTTAAAGGTTTCTGCCTCTTTAAAATTCATCATATTAGCGAAAAGAACTGTTGGGAAGCTTCTTAATTTTTGATTGTATTCTGTTGCTACTTGGTTGTAATCTTTGCGGGCTACAAAGATCCGATTTTCACTTCCAGCCAGTTCAACCATGAGTTGTTCTACATTTTGATTGCTCTTGAGTTCTGGATAATTTTCTGTTAGCGATATCAAACGTGAAATAGCTGAACTCAACTCTCCTTGAGCCTCTTGATTCTCTTTTGAAGTCACGGAGCCATTCCCAATTTTAGCACGAGCTTCCGCAATCTTGGTGAAAACCTCTGTCTCATGGTTCATCTGGCCTTTTACAGACTCTACCAAATTTCCAATCAAGTCAGAACGACGTTGAAGAGCTGTCGCTACATCGGCTTGCGCTTGTTCGACCTTGGTTTGTTCAGAGACAAGTCCGTTATAAGTGCCTACTACTGAGCAACCGCCAAGCAAGATAATAGCCAGCAAAATGCCCAATACATAAATGATTCCTTTATTTTTCATATCTAAACCTACTTATTTCCTTAATTTTTATACGAACATTACCAATCATCAGATGAACCACCGCCATCGAAGCCACCGCCGTCCCAGCCACCAGAAGAATCTGAACCTGAGTCTGACCAAAACGAATCCGAATCTGATGAGTCACTGAACCACCATCCGCCGTCAGAGGAATCTCCTCCTCGGCCACCGCCACCTCCTCTAATAATGGCTATAAATACGATAATGAAATAAATGATTATCCCGACTCCGAACACATTGTCCATAGGGTCACTGTTCTTACGATGACTAGACGAGCTACTATTGCGACTCGATTTTTTTCCACTGATGTTTTCAGAATAACGTTTGATTTTAGAGGATTCATCAGACGGAGAGTTCCAGTTCCTTTATAAAATTGATTATCCAAGCCTTTAGCAATCGCTAGAATTCCTTTACTATAATCCCCATTTTTAAAATCTGTACGGCTGGCTGCCAAGATTTGCTTGGTTTGATAGTCCGTTATTCTAATGGCGGTGTTATTACTGGTTTCAATTCGTGATTTACGATCTTGAACAGCTACTACAATGAGACTTCCAAAATTATCTCCTGAATAGCCAATCTTCCAAGCCCTGGCAGTTTCATTAGCCACCGTTTCAATGCTTTCTCCTTCCAAACTGTCTACGATATAGACGCCTATTTGAAGCTTTTCTGCCTTTTGACTATTGGCTTCATTCAAATCACGAATCTGAGCAACTACTTCCTCTGTCAAATAATGATTTGGGTCATAGATACCATAGTCTGGTTTTTCAGGTGCAGTGAAGGCTGATAGGAAAAGAAATGCCATCAGCAAACCAAGTAGTCGCACCAAGAAAGGATTCTTTAACAATCTATCTTTTTTCATAATAACCTCCTTATGCAAGGAAAATTGTTTAGAGCATTATAGCATTTTGAATCTTACAAAGAAAGTACGTTTCCATTACAAAACCGTAACAAGAACAACGAAAGTCATGTTAATTTGATGACAAGTTTAGCTCTACATCTATCCCACCTCCAAGACCAACAAGGAATAATTGGGAAAATGACTACTTCATCGTCAAGAGGGGAGGGGAAGAAAAAAGAGAGCCTGAGCTCTCAGTTAAATCAACGAATTCGTAATTTTTTCATTATCTGTATTTGTAGATTATATCGATACAAGCTATCGTTACTTCTGACAATTGACGGACAACCAATTTGCTGTGCAATTTCTTCTAACTTTATTGTTGAATACTTAGTATAAGTTATTCTCTTCTTGAGTAAAAGTAAAATATCATTGGTGTCAGAAAATTGGTTAAGAATTATTCTTCCATTTACCCTGGAATCAACAGTAATCAGACTAAATAGGCGTGCGGTTTGTTCCGAGGTAAAATAATTTGAATATTTAGTTCTAAAATAATGAAATGCCTTCAATAAATCTTTTAATCTGTGGTCGGAATTAATAAACTTATAATTAAAACCAATTCCAAATTTTAACTTATGATCAGTACCTTTTTCCCCACTCGATGTTACACCATAAATTAAATTTTTAATCTATAATAAAGAATCCAGAAATTTTCATCAGTATAGAGAGGAAGATTTATAATATTTAAAATATCTTGTAAGTCTATTTAATACTTTTTTGTCATACTTTTTAGAAATGTCAATATGTACCTTTTCGATCGGATATATTAAAATTATATCCAAGATACTCAAAGTTTAGAGTCTCTATAGATGGTGTGTATTCATATCTCTGTTTTACTCTCATTAGCCGATAAATCAATTTGCTTCAATAAACTAAATAATAAATTTTTTTCTCACTATCTTTATCAATAGTCATACTTTTAGGATAACTTTTATCATTAATATGTCATCTACATATCTAACATAAAAATTGGAGCAAACTCCTCCTTATTGCATCATCAAAATCTTCTAAGTATACTTCAGAAAGTGCATTAGAAAATGGCATCCCCAAAAGGAATACCTGAAATGCTACCATTAAAAATAAACTTTTTAATAATTTCGATACTATAGTCTTTTTAACAAAAGATGATTTAACTAATTTTTTTATAGTTTGTGCTTATTGATGGATGGAAAGAAGTTTTTAATATCTGATTTTATAATATAAAACTTCTGAGTTGTTGCAGTTAAATCAGATTGATTACAATAAATATTCCCTTGACTTAAAAATTGAATCAATGATTTAATAATAGCATTCCTGTTTGGAACACTTAGATTAAATTTATTAATAATCTCAATGTTTAAAGCTTCTAATTCACACCGTAATGATTCATCCCTTAATTTGTAAACTTGTCTATCACCTCGTTTAATTTCTATAAACATTGAGTTAAATTTCATAATATATACTCCTAAAATTGTAGGCAGACTGAGTGAACAAATATTTATGCTCCACCCGAGATAATCAGCACAGAATAACTAGTAAATCTATGTGCTTTTTAAGTAACACTTGAAATAATCTTTTTGTGTGTATGAGAACTTAAACTTGTTTTTAACAAGAATTAAAATATTTAGTATTCTCAAGCCTACGCTTTATATGGTACAATATAAGAGACAAAAAAATCAAGGATAATTTAGTTATGGATAAACAATGTCTTAAACAAGAATGGTTTTTAACAACAGAAGTTCTCCCTTCGGAGGTGCCAACCTTTTTTCTCAAATTCACCAATAAAAGATAATTTAGAAAAATTTGATTAATCTAGTTCCAACTGATAATAAAAAAATTTAACAAAAATTCAATGAGAAATATACTATCCCTCTTCGCATGAAATACCTAAAAAAATAATGGTGCTTATAGGACAATTTCGTTGATGCATCCTAGCTTCACAGTTAAAGTTTTTTTACTTTTATAATATGAAATACGAATATCTATTAATTAACTCTCTTCAAAAGTCTAAATTTAATGTTCGTAAAGTTCAAAAAGCAAAACACTATAACATATTCAGAAAGTAAAGCTTTAGAAAAAGAACTGTTAAAAATAGAACAAGATTTTGGTATCGAAGGAAATAATTCTATTACAAATGAAGAATTGGACCCTTTCTTTAAAAATATTTCACCTATAATAAACATCATAAATTATCTAACATTCTGAATTCTCCTAGTTTTAATAGAGATAGTTTTACGATATAGATTTTTCTAAACTTGATATCCAAAACTTTTTGGAAGTGTATATACACACTCAATCACATGGGCAATTGTTGGAGATAAACATCTAGGTAAGGAATATTCTCATCGTTCATTGAAAAATACTTTTGCCGCTCAATCTGACATAATTCAACAAAAAGCAATGATAACGAAACTAATGGTATTATAATCGGACCAGAAATAAATAGAATAATTGCTGATATTATTCTAACACACTGTGATTTTAATATTGAGAAGAACTTAAATAAGCAAAAATATATACTTCAATAAAAATTATAAAATTTATCGCTTCATTGATGATTATTACATCTTTCCTCAACTCACGAAATACTAGAAATTATTGAGCAAGAAATTTCTAGGGAACTATCTCATTTCAATTTAAAACTCAATCTTGAAAAAAACATCAAATTAAGGAGCAGCCTTTTCTCATTAGCTGATACATCTATCATACAATTAAAGCAACTTCTTAATAGTTTCAATAACAGGAGAGAACTAAAGCTTCTGAAATTGTCACAGAATCCTCATGCTATTGAAAAGTATAAACAACTTCTTAATAGATACTCTAATGAGTATAAAATTTCAATAGGCAAGATAATTCTTAAGGAACCTACTTGGAATCATCATATGATACAACAAGGAATATAATTAGCAGTACACCCAATTCTAAAAAGGCAGGGTCGTTCTATACTTTTTAAATGCTATCTCTTTAGAAATTTATGAACCAATTTTTATTAATCAAGAAACAGCATATCGTAAAAACTTTTTCAAATACCTTCGTAGAATAAATACTGCTTTTAGATCGAAATAAATAATATTTATTCAATTCATCCTGATTCTGATACAACAAAGTCATACATTTATACTTTAATGGAATTCAGAGCTTCAATATCTAAATTAAGAACAACAATCAATAATAACAATGATAATGAAAAACTTTATAACAAATAGTGAAAATTATTTATTAGATATTGAAAATAGGATATTTGAAAATATCTATCGGATATTGAAGAGTAACTCAAATAGAATCAATAATATTTCTGATCTAATTGTATATTTGAAATTTTTGATAAGAAGTTGAGCTCGCAGTTTTTATGTCAACTACTAGACGAAAATCCAGAAGATTACTATACACTTTGCGCTATTGGTTATTATATAATTGGATATGAAAGTAGATATAAGGTCGTCTTAAATTATTTATATAAATCGATAATGAATTTTTGTAAAAATTACCAAACACATACGGATAGTTTATTAGAAGATGCTAAAATATTTTTTTATATTTTAAATGATTTTCTTTATTATCCAGAATTTCAAAAACTTAAAAATAGGAAGACGATTTGCACAAACGTCTTAGAGGAATTGAAAGATGAAGAATTAAATAAACTAGGAAGAGATTGTACCAATTATTTAATTTTTAAAGAATTGATGAATCAATCTTACTTTAACTGGAATTTACAAGAACACGATTTTAAAAATTACAAATTAAAAAGAAAGCTACTGACAGAAAAAAAGTTATTCTTTTAATGATTACTAACATGATTCCAAGATGAAAAACAATGTTAAAACTTTACCTAACGCTAGCATATTGAAATTATTTATTTGTGGAAGATTATGACTTTAGTAACCTTTTGGTACCTAAACGAACAAAAACTATTCTTTTTCATTTCAAACCTATTCTGAAAAATCAAAATAAACAGAAAAAAACCTGAGACAAAATAGTTCTCAGGTTCTTTAACTTATTCTTATTGGAAAAATAAGCAAGGTTTATTTCCGTTTTTCTTTGCGATGAGATGGATTGGCGTCCCTCAAATACAAAGGCTTTTGCGGATTTGATTTTCCAAAAACGCAAGTAAGAGAAGTGCATAAGCTC
>BNJS01002710.1_pt1 | contig 68646 bp, 74 predicted proteins | sample 8540461 | NCBI WGS metagenome assembly BNJS01 (sample SAMD00202454, study PRJDB9452) | human saliva metagenome | isolation source: human saliva | place: Japan
CACATACCCTGGTGGACGCGGAGACAGTCTCCAGCGAGGACAAGGAAGGAAAGTACCCATGGCAACGACCACTCGGACCGTCGTCGGACAGCTCAGTGAGGTGGTCCCGTTCCTTGAGGCCGGAGTACTGGGCCGGTCCTGTTCGGCCTCCGCAGAGGCCGCTGTAGACCTGGGGACCTCCGCCGGAGGTATAGCGGTCAGGGGTTACGAACGCTTCAGCATGATGGGGAACAACCGTGTGGGAATGTCCGTCACCGCTATCCAGGACGGGCCCTACGTCCACATCGTCGGGATCACTCTGGGTGGCAGTCAGGCGGTGTTCCTCAAGCTCAACACCATCGGTGAGGAGGAGTTCCGGACACCCTCAACTCCACGAGTCTCCCAGTGGGAGGAGGGAACACCCGGCGGGTGAGGGAGCACCTCGGCAACCAGCCTGCCCTGGCCGACCAGAGCCCTGCTCCCGCCCCGTCGCGATCAGGACAGGGTCGCGCGTTCGTGCTCTCTATCCCCATCCCTCGAACGCGCGCCCTCAGGTACGAGCTCGCGAGGGCTCGGCCGAGGTGAAGAGCCCGGACGCGGCGACGCAGCTCAGTCCAGCTCGAGCAGGCCACGGCGCAGCGCTCGGTGACGGCGGCCGTGCGTGAGTCGACGCGAGCTGGCGTAGGCGCGCAGCAGATGGGCTGACGGTGGCCTCGCGTGATGTAGAGCTCGACACCGATCTGGTTGTTGGACAGTCCGCGTGAAGCCGCCTGGAGCACCTGCCTCTCACGTGGGGACAGACTCACCGGTGCCTCCGCCCGGCACGGCGAGCCGTCGGCGCCGCGCCCGGTCCACCGCGCCGCCCCGACGAGGCGAGTGGTCACGGCCGGGCTCAGCGCGCTGCGACCCACCGCGGCGGAGAGGACCGCGGCGAGGATGTCCTCGCGCGGGGAGTCCTTGAGAAGGTAGCCGATGGCTCCGGCCTCGACGGCGCGCAGGATGTCCCCGTCGGTGTCGTAGGTTGTCAGGACCACGACGCGGGGCGCGTCGGGACGAGCGGAGATCCGGCGGGTGGCCTCGACGCCGTCGAGTCCGGGCATGCGCAGGTCCATGAGGATGACATCGGGGACGAGCTCGGCGGTCAGGGCGATGGCCTCGGCGCCGTCGGCGGCCTGCCCCACCACCTGGAGGTCCGGCTCGCCGGAGAGCATGCCGACGATCCCGGAACGCACCACCGGATGGTCGTCGACCACCAGGAGGCGGACCCGGCGGTCGTCCGCGCGGGGCGCCGAGCACACCTGAGCCGGGTCCGCGGAGCCCGGAGCACTTGCTGAGGAGGAGCCGACGTCGTTCACAGGGGCATTCTGGCCTCGACGACGGTTCCGACACGCCCGCGTTCGTCGGGTTCCTGAAGCGGGTCGACGGTCAGCGTCCCGCCGAGGCTCTCCACGCGTGATCGCATCCCGGTCAGCCCGGTTCCCTCCGTTGCCCCTCCCGCGCCGACGCCGTCGTCGGCGACGGTGACGATCAGCTCGCCGGTTTCGGAGGAAACGGAGACGACGACGTCGACGTGGCTCGCATGGGAGTGGCGCACCACGTTACTCAGGGACTCCTGGACGATACGCAGGACCGCGACCTGGAGCCCAGAGGTCATGTGGGCCGGCAGCTCGGCGATGAGGGAGATGCTCAGACCGCGGTTCTCCTGGGCCCGGGTCAGGCGCCGCAGCGCCGCCTCCAGGCCGTCGTCGCGCAGAGCACAGGGGCTCTCACCTGCCACCAGGGCCCGGGCCTCGGCCAGGTTGTCGCGCGCGACGGACTCGATCTCGGCGAGCAGCCCGTGCACCGCCCGTGCTTCGCGGGGTCGCCGCCGAGCCCTCGGCGAGATCATTGAGGGCTGTCTGGGCGAGGTTGACCACGGAGATGAACCCCTGCGCCAGGGTGTCATGGACCTCGCGGGACCAGCGCTCGCGCTCGGCGGCGATGCCCGCGGCGCGCTCGGCGGCGACCAGCTCGCTCTGCGTACGGGCCAGCGCTGCGAGCGCCTCCTCCTTGTCGGCCAGGGCATGGATGGCCTCGTAACGGACGATGTGGACCCAGGTGACCCAGGTGCCCGTCACCAGGACGACGATGACCATGATGAGGGGGTTGATCCACCACGTCTCGTCACCCTTGATGTACCCGACGGCGGCGAAGCCCGCCGCGAAGACGAGGTGCGCAACGACGGCGGCCCACCACTTGGTGTAGACCCACCAGAGCAGCGGCAGGACGACGAAGAAGGTCAGTGAGGCGAAATCGGAGTAGAACACGCCCAGGAGCGTGGCGGCCGCGAGCGTCCATGTCAGGACGCACCAGACCCAGCGAGGCAGATCGGCCCGATCGAGCGGCGGGTAGACGCCCGTGGGGCTGTCCGTGCCCTCGCAGGCCAGGCGCAGCTTGCCGCACAGGTCGCGGGGCCAGGACACGAGATCCTGCGTCTCCTGGCTCATCTGTCCACTGTATCGCGGCGGGTGATGATAATGGCGGCCACGACGCCGCCCACGAGCCAGGCGGCCACAACGGCCAGGCCCTTGCCGGTCTCCCAGGCGCCGGTGGGTTCTGCGATGGCGGCGGTGGCGGGCAGGAACGCCTCGCGCATGAGCTCGGCCGACCAGCGCACCGGCAGGACCGAGAAGCCGTGAACCATCCAGGCCGGCAGCTGGGACAGGGGCAGGAAGAGGCCGGAGACGAACTGGAGGATGATGATGATCGGGGTGAGGATCCCGGAGGCGGCCCGCGAGGAGGGGCAGCAGCGGCCGATAGCCAACCCCAGAGCGGTGCAGGCGCCGATCGTGAGCAGGAGGGCCAGGGCCGCCAGTGCCCAGGATCTCGCCGCGGAGGGCAGGCTCAGCCCCAGGGCGAGGCGGCCGATGCCGATGAGAACGACGATGTTGAGCCCGGACAGGGCGACGTTGGCCAGGCACTTGGCGGCCACGTAGGCCCAGGCCGGCACGGGCAGGACGGCCAGGCGCTTGAGCTCGCCGTTCTCGCGCTCGGCGGCCACGGAGATCGCCAGGATCTGCGTGCAGGTCATGAGCACGCCCATGGTGATCATGGCCGGCAGCATGTACTCGCCGAAGGTGATGCCGCCTTTCATCTCACCGGGGAAGACGGCATTGAACAGGATGAGCATGAACAGGGGGTAGAGGAGCCCCATGACGAAGGCGATGGGTTCGCGCACGAAGCTGACCAGGCTCGCCCAGGTCATGGTCATGACGGCGGTCGCTGCGCTGCCGGGCCGCTGGGCCGGGGCCACGGGTACGGCGGCGGAGGGGGCGAGCGCGGTGGTCATGAGGGCTCCTCACGTGGGCGGGTGACAGCGCTGGGCGGTAGGCAGCGAAGAGGCTGCAGGAGGGATGGGGACGCCGGCGCGCCGGGGAGACGGAAGGGGAAAGACGCGCCGGCGGGTCAGGTGAATGCGGATCAGGTGGAGTGGTGGCGGGAGACGAGCTCGAGGTAGTGGTCCTCCAGGCTCGGGGTGTGGACCTGGAGTCCGGGAACCTCGCCGTCGGGCCCGGTGAGGCGGCCCATGAGGCCGCGGACGACGGCGGTGGGGGTGGCCGTGTACTCGGTGCGCTCGACACCGTCCTCGATCCAGCTGACGGTGCGCTCGCTGCCGGCCTGGCGGGCCAGGGCCTCGGGCGTGCCGTACTCGATGACGCGGCCGCCCAGGATGATGGCGACCTCGTCCGCCAGCTGTGCGGCCTCGTCGAGGTAGTGGGTGGTCAGCAGAACGCTGGTGCCGTCGGTGCGCAGATCCTTGACGAGGTCCCAGAAGACGTGGCGGGCCTCGGGGTCGAAGCCGGTGGTGGGCTCATCGAGGAACAGCAGCTCGGGGCGGCCGATGATGGCCAGGGCGACATCGAGGCGGCGGCGACGTCCTCCAGACAGGCGCGAGACGCGGGTGCGGGCGTCGTCGGAGAGTCCCACGCGATCGATGGTCTCGGCGATGTCGGCGGGCCGAGCGAAAAAACGGGCGATGTGGCTGACGGCCTCGGTGACAGTGAGGTCCTTGAAGTCCGCGGAGGTCTGGGAGACGACGCCGATGCGGGCGCGCCAGGTGCGCGAGGCGTGCCCGGGGTCCTCCCCCAGGACGGAGACGGTGCCGCCGCCACGACGGCGCAGACCCTGGAGGATCTCGACGACGGTGGTCTTGCCGGCACCGTTTGGCCCCAGGAGGGAGAGGACAGTGCCGGCCGGAACCGTGAGGTCCAGGTTCTCCAGGACGCGCTTGTTCCCGTAGGACTTGTTCAGGCCGAGGATCTGGACGGCGGGGAGCTGCGACATGCCTCCAGTGTGTGATCTGGATCGCGGCGCCGGTAGCAACCGGTCGGACCACGGGGGCGTCCACCACTCGGTGGACAGCCGGCCCACGGCGAAGGCGCGCCGGCTCACGTCTTCACACCGGCGAATTCGAACGCGTCGGGGAGAACTACCCCCGAGAAATCGGCCGCATGATCCGGATCGGCCCATCACAATAGGATCCATGCCTCCCGTGAGTTCTCCAGCCGATGCCGACGACACCCCAGAGGTCTCGGATGCCTCGGACGGAACGGCACCCCCTCCGCAACGCATCCTCACGATGCTGCGGGCTCTGCGGGCCCTGCGCCTCGGCTGGCTCCTGGCGGTCGGAGCGATGGCCGTGCTGCTCCTCGTCTACCAGAGCGGGCTATCGGATCCCGGTCAGGTGATGAAGACGGCCGGGGGCTTTGTTGGCGGCCTGGCCCTGCTCATATGGATCGCTGGCTACCTCAAGTGGAGAGAGATCGCGCGTTTTCCCTTGAAGAGCTATCCCACCTCACCGCGAGCGCTTGTCAAGAAGACGGTGCTCTTCCAACCGCTGTGCTTTCTGGCGGTCTCGGGCGGCTTCTCCGTCATCGCCCTTTGCTTGTGGTACACCCAGCTCCGCAGCACCTCGGTCAGTATCGACCAGCTGCTCACGCTGGCTGCCGGTGTGCTGAGCCTAGGTCTGCTGGCAGCCACCGATCTCCTGGTTCGCGCTGCCCGGGCCACCTATTTCCCACCGCCGAAGAAACGGCGCTTTCCAGAGCGGCTGCGTCGCCTGCGGAGGACTCGGATGCCCAGGCTCTCGTGGCGCTCCGCCCTCGGCGTGGCTGCTCTGATCCTCATTCCGCCGCTCACCCTCGGAGCAGCGGCCACAGTCCCGCACCTGGTTGCGAGCCGGTTCACGCCGTCGACCGCTGCGAATATCGACACCTCTGCGCTTCCGGCCCTGCCCCGGTCCTTCGCCTCTGCGGCAGCCTGGTCGCAGGACGTCCACGGCATGATGGACGTGGTGGCCGGTGCGGCCGGGCCGGTCGTCCTGAGCAGCAACGGCGTCGTCGGCCTCAATTCCACCGATGGCTCGACCCGTTGGGCCTATCCGCGCAAGCACGCGCGCTTCATCCGCTGCCACCCGAGCCCGGATCGTCGCTACCTCGCAGTAACGCTCGATTCCATCGACGAGGAGGCGCCGAAGGGCATGAGCGTCAAGCCTTTGGTGGTAGTTCTCGACACTGTGACCGGGCACGTCACCTACGAGGGCTTCATGCAGGAAGGCGTCCTCCAGCTCACGGACTCCGTCCTGCTCAACGGCACCACCGGCTACTCGCTCACCGACGGCTCCCGACTGTGGTCCATTGATGCGGAGGACGTCTCCGTGTCACCTGGTACCAGCCCCTACTCGGGCACGGCCGGTCACTCCTCCTTCCTCCTGCGGGGCACACAACGAGGCCCCGATGGGCAGAAGTCCTGGGATGGACTGTATGGAACCTACACACTCATGCCCGACACCGCCCCCTCGGTACGCCGCGAGAGCGCCCCGATCCTCACCGACGGCCGGGGCAGTCCTCTCGTCGTCGGCGGGTGGGTGGCCGTCTTCACTGAGACTCCTCAACCGATCGACTTCGAGACCTCCCCAACGGGCTGGACGGCCCAGGCCGTCAACCTGGACGCCATGGCCGGTGTCGACGGCGCCGACACGACCACCTACGACCTGGGCCTGACCTCCGGAGCCAACATCACTGCCTCCCACGCCACGGGCACGCTGACGACTCTGCCTCGACGGACCGTAGGTAACGGAGCCAGCAGCATGCCGTCATCTCCCCAGGAGCTCGAGGGCGGCACAGCCGTCGCCGCGATCTTCGACCCGCAGACCCGTACCGTCTTCCACTCGGCGCAGGAAGCCGGGGTCCTATCCTCCGCCAGCCTCGCCCATGACGAGTCCAGTGGCAGCGGTGTCCTCAGTGTCAGCAGCGGGGAACGCACCCCGATGACGGTGGGCGTCCCCGCAGGCTCCACCTACTACCCACCCGGGACTCGGCACTTGTGGACCAGCGACGATCCTTCGCCGTTGTCTGATCCGCTGCTCACCACACTGAGCACGCCGGGCACGACCCTCGTCGTCCTTGCAACCGGCCCGGACAAGGGCTCCCACTCCTTCCGCATCTTCGGCATCCCAGGAGCCTCGTCATGACCAGGACACAACCTCATCTCGGTCGTCGGCGGCTCATCGGCTCGGCCCTCGCTGCAACGGTTCTGTTGGGGGGAACCATGAGCGCCTGCAGTCCAGCCCCCTCACAGCTGCAGCAGGTGGAGACCACGGCGTTGAGCGCCTCACAGGTCAAGGAGCGCATCTCGGAGACTCCCACCAGCACTGACGATGACGCCTTGCCCGTCGGCGAGGACTACCTCTACGTCTCCGCCCCGGAGGTAACGGAGAAGGAGAAGGCGGGACGCAGCAGGCAGGACCGGTTGGGGCCAAACAGCTCGATCGTCGCCAGGTACCGCGGCTCGGACGGCTCGGTGCTGTGGGCGCGTGAGATCAAGCCCGCCGTCGTCAACTGGCGCGACGACGACGGCAGCTCTGCCCAGGACGTCGCCCACGACCTCCTCGCATGGAGACCGGCGGGCTACGCCGTCGTGAGTCCCGATGGCCGCTACGTCTCCCTCGTCCTGCGTCCACCGCGGATGAGGCCCGTGCTCTCCGGCTCGGACGACGACCGCAACCCGCTCGACGTCGCTGCTCAGCGCACCCACATTGTCGTCCTCGATGCCGCCACCGGGAAGACGGTCCGCACCGTGGAGGTCTCAGGGCTCGTCCTGGGCCAGGTGCTCACCGACGATGCCCTGGCCGTGGAGACCGCCCGGAACTACTACCCGGCCGGAGACGGGAAGGGGACGGTCAACGTCTACTCCCTGACCGACACGTCCGCCGCTCCTATCTCGTTCCCCACCGACCAGTGGCTCATCGGGATCGACAATGGCGCCCTACTCCTGTCCCCTCAGTCACTGGTCACCGAACGGCGCACTGACGTGTCGGTGACACTCACCCGCGTTGATACCCGGGGGCGAGAGCTCGGCACCATCGACGGCGTCACCGCGCCCGATCGAAAGCACTGGGAGCGACCGAAGCCGCACCAGTAAGTCCGGTCCTCTGAAGCGTCCCCCCTTGCCCGTTCAACCGCGCGAATGCCCCGCAAACACCTGACATAGTCACGGACTGGTCATCACAATAGGCTCATGCCTTCAGCGCCCGACGCCGACGAGAACAGCCCCGATCAGCCCGACACCCAGCCAGGCACTGCCACCTCCACCGATGAACCCCTCGACGGAGTGCCAGACACGGTGAGGCCGAAGGCAAGACGAGGTGTCCCCTTCCCACCACGCGGCACCCTGACCCTGCGCGCCCTGCGCTGGGCGGACTCATCGACACCGTCGTGCTCGGAGTGACCGCACTGGGCTGCGTCGGAGCTCAAGGAGGCCAGCAGCCTGATACCCGACGAGGCCTTCACCATGACCGGCCTCATGATCTTCGGAGGAGTACTGGTCTGGCTATTCCTCAGCTTCAGGAAGAAGAAGCGCCCCATCCTGGTAACGATCATGATCACGGTCATGGCGGCCCTAGCTAGCAACGGCGGCATTCTAACTCTGGCGTGTGGAACACCTACCAGGAGACCGATTCTCCGTCCTGTTCCTCCTGGTCCTGGCTGGAGTGGCACTTTTCAGCCACGCTTCCCGAGCGTCGGACCATTGTTGACCATCTGCGCATGCGCACCACCGCGGTAGGTATCGGCGATCCCGATGACCCCAGCCGCTGGCGCCGCCCAGCGCAAGACCGGAGAGAAGACTGACAAGGACTCCCCGGTACGAGAGCATTCAGTACCTGCCGTACGCGCACCTACCTCATGGCCATGGTCATTGCCCTGCATGATGCTCGTCCTGCCCTCGCGGGAACACGGGCACTTGTCAACCCGGTCCACGCATGTCATGGCCACGCCCCCTGCCGACACCTCGCTGGCACCTCCCACATCATTGGCACCGACGGCCACCTGGAGCACGGAGATCTCCTCCACCGAGCTGACAACCGTTGCGGGCGCAGGCGGCCCCATCTTCCTCACCGACGACGGCGTCATGGCACTGAGCCCCAAGGGCGGCAGTGTCCTGGGAGCTACAGCCGCAAGCACACAACAGTCGCCCCCAACAGTTACTCCGACAGCCGTCGGCTCATCACCAGTCCCGGACGGCAAGTCGTAGCACCCGAATCCAGCTACCCGCATTCGTCGCATCCCCGCAAGGGAGCGAAGCAGCTATCACCCTGGTTCGACGCCCTGACCGGCAGGATCGTCTTCGAGCGTCAGAGCACCAACGGCAATCTCCAACTGACTGACTCCGCAGTCCTCGACGGCCACACCGCCTTCTCACTTACCGACAGGTCTCAGATGTGGACTCTCCCGGAGAACTCCGACGTGTCCTACTCCGGTCCGGCCGGACACGCCTCATTCATCCTGAAGTCTTCCGAGGAACCTCCCTCCGAGGACGCACCCACCAGCGTGTACAGGTCGACGGTAACCACCACGGTCTTTTCCTCAGAACAACCCCACCGCCGAGGTCGAGGTTCAGAACATCCTGTCAGAACTGCCGTCTGAACCGAATGCGTTCGATAACCCTTTCAGTTCCTTCATCAACGGATGGGCTGCCCGCTACACCGGCGAGGCCGATTCGTCAGGAAACCCTGTGGCTGAGGTGATCAGTCTGGACGCGCTGGCCAAGGTCGACGGCGCCGACACCAAGACCTTCCCACTAGGAGCGACCTCGGGGATCAATACGGAAGCGTCACGCGTCTCGGGCAGCATCGTCACCTATCCCATTATCAACCGGGAGGTGAACATTCACGATCACCCAGAGAAATCACGGTCCGAAGCAGTATTCGGACCCAGTCACCCGCACGGTCACCCCTGTATCCCAGGATCGGAGCCTCGCTGGTGCGAGCACTGGGCTCGTTGAGGTAACGGCCGACGACGGCCCACCTCCGCGGCACTCGTCATTCGGCCCGGCGACGGCTCGCCCGGCACCACCATCCCCATCACACCCGGTTCCACGTATCAGCCGCCCCAGGAACTGGCCGACAAGGAAAATACGCCGGCCCAGCCACTAATTCCCCAGGACACGACCCGAGAGCCGAGCGAGGGCCGTAAGGACCCTGGCGCCGTCATCGCCATTCTCAAAGGGCAACTCGTACGTCTTACGCCGACTGCAGTGTCGGGCCAAGCAATCGCGATCAGCGCTGCCGCACCACATATCGGATATTCGGCGTCACAGGAGGCCAGAAATGAGAGCCACACATCCCCTGCGCCTCCGCAGGTCCTCCACTCTCCGGCGACTGACGACGTTCACCGCAGCCACGACGCTCGCGCTCACAATCGGTTCATGCAACATTGGGGGAGTGATGAGGCGCCAGTCATCTCCTCCCTCAATGCCCAGGAAGCAGATGCCGCCGCCCCAGATAATTTTAGAAACCTCATGGACAACAGGCCACTGTCATCCGCCGAAGGCACCGTAATCATGAGCACATCAGGCAAGAATGGCGCGAAAGATACCGTCACTGGCGACCTGACGACGACCGTGGTGAGCCGAGATCCTTCCTCCACTGGATTCCAGTGGGCTGTGTCCATCAAGCCCGCAGTCGCCGACCACAGAAAGCGACCAAGTACACAAACAGCGCCCAAAGCACTATAAGTAAGGGCATGGACCGGTCGTCGACGGAAGCGCCGTCGTCAGTCCTGACGGACGTTACCTGTCGCTGATCCTCCTTCCCGCCGAGCAGAAGACGGAAGATACGGCGAGCTGATCAGCGCACGCACATTGTCGTCCTTGACGCCAAGACCGGCAAGACAGTAAAGGGACGCCACGGTTTCCGGAGTCATCCTGGGGCAGGCCCTCACGAACAGCACCCTTGCCGTCGAGGACCGCCCAGAACTATTTCCCGGCCGGATCCGGCAAGGAGCCATCAATATCTTCTCCCTGAAGGGACACGAGCGCTCAGCCCTCCTCATTCCCCACCGACAAGTGGCTGGCGGGTGCCACCCGGAGAACCTCGTGCTCGCACCCAACCTCCTCTCGGACGACTGCTTCTACGGATGCTCGCTCACGACCATCTCCCTCGTCAGCACCGACGGGACTACGGCCGGGAGCGTCTCCGGAGTCGTCGCCGTCCACCCCGGCGGCTGGATCACAGGTTCGCGGACCCGAAAGCAGCCGGCGACCTTCAGCAACGCTCAAAGGCAGCGTCAGAGGAGGAGGAGGAAGTCACTCAGTCCCTCCTGGGACGCGCCCGAGCAACAACTCGTCAATCCCAGCACCAAGAGACAATCGATATCACGGAAAGACCACCGTCGAACGTGGCGTACCGACTGGCCCCGGACTGGTCGTCAAGCAGGACATCCCACAGGAAGGGCTCAATGGAGGCCAGGCCCGCGTTCTGGCTCAGTTCCATCGATGACGGTCACCCCCACATCGAGAATCTCGAGCAGTTCAAGGACGACTGAGGCGCAGCGGACCGGGCCCCCGACCGGCAGCGCTGGGAGCGACCGAAGCAGCACCAGTAAGTCCGGTCCTCTGAAGCGTCCCCCTGCCCGCTTTCAACCGCGCGAATACCGTGCAAACGCCTGACATAGTCACGGATGGGTCACCACAATGGGCTCATGCCTCAGCGCCCGACGCCGACGAGAACAGCACCGATCAGCCCGGCACCCAGCCAGGCACTGCCACCTCAGCGACAAGACCCCCAGCTTGCCGGACACGAGTGAGGCCGAAGCTGTACCGGCCGCGATGTCCCCTGAGGCCGACCAGGCCACAACCAGCGCCGGCGAGGAGGCACCTTTCCCACCACGCGGCACCCTGACCCTGCGCGCCCTGCGCTGGGGCGGAGTGTTAGCGATCTTTGTCTCCGCCGTCATCATCTACCTGCTATGGCCTACGGGAGCTCGGCTCGGTTGGGACCCCAGCACGCCCAGAGGCAGCGTCGGAACAACTTTCTATCTCACTGTTCTCGCGGTTATCGCCATATTCGGTTGGCTCCTGAGTTCACGGCAGTCGCGGCGCCCTGGCCGGAGGCTTGCCGCATCTGTGGCACTCATCCTCATACCGGGGCTCGTAGCAACGGCGATCACGGCAGGCACGTGGTGGCACGACTATCAGGTAACCGGCTTTTTTCAACCCACGCTGACCTTCATTCCCTGCATCCCCGCATCGATCACCGTCGCCCTTCTAGCAAACGCCATCCTCCACTACACACAAAACTATATTCCTCGAGATCCGAACATCAAGTGTGACGTCACCTATTGGGGTCGCCTCCATCGACCGGCAACCAGCAGTCAAGCCAGCAGCAAGAAGAAAAGAAAACCTGCACCACTCAGTATCAGCACTAGACAGCGCAGCATTTACCTCTGCACAGCCATTCTGCCTACGTTGCTCTTGACCGGCTTCGCAGCAGCCCCCACCTTGCTCCGACCGGAATCACACACTACAGCCGACCCTGACAGCATAGAAACTCCCTCAATGCCGAAATCACTCAACAGTGACGCTGCCTGGAATGTGGAGTTCGTCAACGTCATGGACATTGTCGGAGGATCTGGTGGACCAATTGTTCTGAGCGCAGAAGGAATCACTTCTCTCAATCCCTCCAACGGCACGACACGATGGTCGTACCGACAGCCGGGAGCCGGGTATTTATCCGACAACATGCGAGACAAGAAGGGCAGGCTGATTATCAGCCCGGACCGAAAATATGTTGCAGTAAGAATGGAAACAAGCGCCATTTTTGATTACCCCGGCGATGGCACCTTATCCAAAACAGTCGTATTCAACGCCCTCACTGGTGACATCATCCTGGAAACGACCAGCTCTGGTGGCGCACTTCAGTTGACAGACTCCGCCCTCCTTGACGGAAACACTGCCTACTCACTATACAGCAAATCAAAACTATGGACGCTCACATCTAATGAAGAAGACGATTCGGAGAAAGTACCGAGCTACTGGGGTTCAGCCGGACATCACACTTTCATCCTCAGCCACTCTTACGATGAGTACTCCGGAGATCACTACCTCCCTCATGCAACTTTGACAGTCGCCCACGACACAGATCCGAGCGCTACATCCGAACTTACTGGAGTCGTAGCCGACCCCACCCGCAGAGGAAATAAGATTTCGGTAATCAACGGATGGATCGCCAGATACGACACCGAGTCCATGCGTTCGAATGACGGGACACCTGCCGAGGCCATCTCCTTGGATTCAGCCGCACATGAATCAGAGTCCCCTACCCCCGTTCCCCTCGGAGTGACCACAGGATTAAACTCCTATGCGTCAGTGGCTTCGGGATGCATTGTCACCTATCCACCCTCTGATGCCACCTCATCTGATGAATTCAAACTGGCGATTGACAAAGAGGGCACCAAGAGAGTTTCCTCCATCTTCGACCCTTCCACACACACAGTATCAGATCCTGCCCACTACTCCGGGATCGCCGGGTCGCGAATTGGGTTCACGTCAACAGTCCGCGAGGGCACACATATGGCAGCATTGACCATCCAGCCTGGAGACGGTAGCCCAGAGACCAACATTCCATTCACTCCCGGCACGACCTATTTGCCCACATCCTCATACATAGGCGGCCTTAATACAAAGCCTCACGAAATGTTCACTGAAGAGTATCCAATCATTGAGGAAATTGTCGTCAACACCCCAGGAGCCACCGTCATCGCACTTGATGTCACCGCAACATCTGACAATGCTTCCTACCTTGATCCCAAGTCAACTAAGGGAAGCACGTTCCGACTCTTTGGAGTGACGGGAAGATGAGTATGGAACCACGAGCAAGTACGGCATCCCCTCTTCGACTGGAGTTCCATAGACTCACTCAAGTGCTAGTTGGAGTAATACTGGCAACAGTTTCATTGACTCCTTACCCATCCGCGACACAGTACGCACCAGAAGCGCCTCGCATCACGGTAGCCGACCTTGACCTGAATCAACCTCGACGCAATGACCCTCAAAGCCAACACCGGTACAGATTCAGCGACTTTGAACTGCGAACAGCTTTTGGAGGCATCAACACGTCTTCCTACCACTACAATAATGGCAGCATAGCCGATGCGTCCGCATTGTCCATCATCAGCTACGACCCGGAGACCAAGAATCCCCAATGGGCAAAGTCAGTGCGAGCGTTCCAACACTCAACATCTTCACGCACATATGATATATACCAACTGGAGGATCCGGAGAGCCAGATGGACTCCCGAACTTCCGGGGCATTGGTTTCCAGTCCTGACGGGCGCCATGTATCAATACTCATTCATGTCGTCTCATTCCAAGACAATAAAACGCCCAACTCCGGTCCAACCATCCTCAATCGAAGCACCCACGTCATCGTTCTTGACGCAAGAACGGGTGACGTGGTCCGCCAGGAGAAGTTAGCCGGCCTGGTTCTCGGGCAAGCACTGACGAACGATTCCCTTGCCGTCGAGACGGCTCAGGATTTCTTCCCTGGCGGGTCCGGGCGAGGCAAACTCAACATCTTCTCACTGGAGAACAGGTCCGATCCATCCACCGAAGTCCCCGTTGGTCACTGGCTGGTCGGCGCCAGTAGGACAACATTTCTGTTATCTTCAGATACAGTAAGCCGCGGATTCGGTTCAGGATTCCCTTACACTGCCACGGTCACGCAGTTAGACATCCACGGGCATGTCGTAGGCACCATTCCTAACGTCACGGAGGTTGTATTCGGAGGTTGGGTACGAGCACTTTCCAACACTACGAAGGAATCAAATAGTGACGACACAAGATACAAGAAATCCGAACTTCTGCACGTCGATACTGGCACAAAAGTGGACGTGTCCGGAAAGTTTGACTGGATGTCCGACGTGCCGACGGGCACTGGGGTAATCGTCCAGGAAGAAGTGCCTACTGAGGACGGCAAGACACAATTTGTACCAGTTTTTTGGTTGAGTTCAACTGACGACGGCCACCCCCACACCGAGAACCTCGAGCAGTTCAAGGATGACTGAGGCGAGATAGGCCTGCGCCCCCGCCTCCTGTCACCCCACTCCCGAGGTTTACACGCATTCTGCCGTCGCGGTAGGCGGACGCGGCTCTCTCGCCTCGCCCGTCGAGCCTCGCCTATCCGAAGTGCCGCTCGACAGCGGCGATGTCCCCGTAGGAGGCCTGCGCCCCTACTGAGGTCGTCGCGAAGGCGGAGACGGCCGAGGCCGCACGTGCCGCCTCCCTGAGTCCGGCGCCTGCAGCGAGCGCCGCCAGCAGCGTGCCCAGGAAGGAGTCGCCGGCACCGGTCGTGTCCACGACGTCGGCCGGGAAGGGATCGATCGGGGTGATCTCCTTCCCCTCGATCACCATCGACCCGCGTCCCCCAGGGTCACCACAGCGGAGGGGATCCCCATCGCGGCCAGTCTCCTTGCGCAATCGCCCCAGTCCATGGCGTCGTCGCCTCGCTCGTGCTCCGGCTCAGCCGCTGTCTCAGGCATGCCCGGCTTCAGCATGTCGGCGAGCTCATGCTCGTTGACGACCAGGACGTCGATCGCCTCCAGGAGCCCCGCAGACAGGACAGGGTGGAATGGAGAGTTGTTGAAGACCACGCGGGTGCCGGCGTCGTGGGCGATGCGGGCCGCGGCCTCGACCGCGTCGGGGCTGACCTCCATGCACAGCCCCAGCACACGGGCCTCGCGGATGACGTCCTGGTGCCGCTGCGCCGTCGAGACGTCCACTCTCCCGTTCGCTCCGGGAGACACCACGATGGTGTTGTCCCCCGTGCTGTCGACGGTGATGATGGCGGTTCCGGTGGCCACGTCCTCACGCTGAACCGCGGCGGTGTCCACACCGGCGCGCTGGAGGGACCCGATAAGCAGGTCGCCGTGGCCGTCCCCTCCGACGGCCCCAATCATCCTCACGCGAGCGCCGAGAAGACCGGCCTGAACCGCCTGATTCGCCGACTTGCCTCCCGGCAGGATCACGAGGTCCTCCCCGCTGACCGTCTCACCGGGCTTGGGGAAGCGCTCCGTTCGGACCGTCAGGTCAGCATTGAGCGACCCGAAGACGGCGACCTCTCCGGATACGTCACCCAGGACAGCTCGTACACCAGACCCCATTTCCGGTTCCTCTCTGCGATGCAGCACGGATACACGCCCCATCACACCACACCTCACCGAGAGGCAGCACTCCCGCCGGTCCTGACCGCGGGCCGGCGCAGGCTCGTACGGCGGCCCGCCGTCCGGCACGCCTCCACCAGGACGTCAATGGCCAGGGCCGGGGCCTCTCGGCGCGGGCGACCACCTCGACGCGCCGCTGCTCGCGGGCCAGCGGCCGCACCTGGACTCCCTCGTGCCGGTAGGCGCTCAGCGCCATCCCGGGCAGCAGGGCCGCCCCCACCCCGGCGGCGACGAGCGCCTGCACGGCCACGTAGTCGTCGGAGGCGTAGGCGGTCTCGGGCGTGAAGCCGTTGGCCCGACCGACGGCGATGAGCTCCTCGTGGCAACGCGCGCAGCCGGTCACCCACCGGCACTGGGCGCCGTCGGCGATGCGCGTGATGCCGCCGGGGTGGGTGACGAGGTAGAGGACATCGTCGAGCAGGTGCACCGACTCCAGTCCCTCACCGGCATCGTCGTCGATGTAGGAGAAGGACAGGGCCGCGTCCACCCGCCCGCGCCGCAGCGCGTCGAGGGCCTCGGGCGGCTCGGCGTCGACGAGCTCGACCTCCAGGCCCGGATACTGCTGGCCGACGACGTCGAGCACCCCCGGAACCAGGGAGGCCACCGCGGAGGGGAAGGCGGACAGGCGCACCCGCCCCGCTTCCGCGTGCGCCATGGAGACGACCTCGCGCTCGGTGCGATCCAGCAGGTCGAGGACCTCCTGGCCCCGGGCCGCCAACGCTCGCCCCTCCTCGGTGAGCCGCACCCCGCGCCCGGCCCGTGTCAGCAGGACCGCGCCGGTCGCACGCGACAGGGCGGCGAGCTGGTGGGAGACGGTGGACTGACTGAAGCCCAGTGACTCCGCGGCGGCCGAGACGGTGCCGAGCCGGGAGAGCTCCACGAGGGCGCGCAGCTGCTGAACATCGATCACGCCACCAAGTATGGCTCATATCGATGGGTATTCCATAAAACATTCATTGGACCGATAGTCCGGCCGTCATCATCATGGAGTCATGACCGTAACCGACACCCTGCCCCAGGCGCCCGCCACCAGCACGCAGGCGATCCTCGACTTCGATGCCGTCATGCGCACCTACGAGGCCGTCTCGCGCGTCCTGCCCGAGACTCCCGCCTGGTCCTACCCGCTGCTCAACGCCGAGACCGGGGTCGAGGTCGTGGTCAAGCACGAGAACGTCCAGCCCACCGGTGCCTTCAAGGTTCGCGGCGGGGTGGCGCTCATGGCGACGCTCAGCCCCGAGGAACGGCGCCGCGGCGTCGTGACCGCCTCCACCGGCAACCACGCCCAGTCCCTGGCCTGGGCGGGCGCCCGCAGCGACGTGCCCGTCACCGTCGTCGTCCCGGTGGGCGCACCGGCCCGCGGCGGCTGCGGTGCGCGCCCTGGGCGCCCGCGTCGTCGTGGAGGGCGAGACGATGTGCGACTCGCTCGCCCACGCCGAGGCCCTCTCGCTGGCCGAGGGGATGCGCATGGTCTCCCCCGGCGACGAGCCAGCGATCGTGCTCGGACACGCCACCGTCTACCTCGAGCTCTTCCGTCGCCACCGCGGCCTACGGAGCGTCTACGCCCCGGTCGGCTCGGGCTCCGGGGCCGCACGCGCCTGCCTCGTGCGCGATGTCCTGGCGCCCGAGTGCTGGGTCATCGGCGTCCAGTCCAGTGCTGCTCCGGCCGCGCACCGTGCCTGGAAGTCCGGCAAGCCGGCCACCGTCGTCAGCCGCACCCGCGTGGCGGGCCTGGCCGTCGGGGCGAGCTTCGCCCTCACCCAGTCCGTGCTGGGCCGCAGCCTCAACGACTTCATCCTGGTCGACGACGACGCGATCCAGCACGCCGTCGGCCTCATGTCCACCCACGCCCACACCCTGGCCGAGGGCGCCGGGGCCGCGAGCCTGGCCGGACTCATGGCCGACCCCGTCCGCAGGGGTCCCTGCGCCATCGTGTGCACCGGCGGCAACGCCGACGACCACGAGCTCGCCAGCATCTCCACCTCCACCACTGTCGGCTCCACCGTCGCCGACGACGTGACTCTGACCTGCTGAACCAGGGATCTACCCATCGGACGATTTGGGGAATACTCCCCGTTGAGCCGGGGTGGCTGCCCGGGTGACACTCAGGTGAGGGCCGGGAAGCGCAGTCGGGGGCGCATACCCGGCCCTCTCCCTTGCTCCGACCGGATTGAGTGACCACCGCGCGGACATGAACACGGTCTCAGTCTGAGCCCCAATTTGAGATCCGCAGAATTCCGCGGTTCTCTCGCACGACTCCCTTCCTCAATGGCTTTTATGTCCGCTGGGTGGACATCCTCATGCGCTGCGAGACGCCATCCTCACTCTTGCCGCGCCCGGATGGGCAGCGAGGACCCTCCTGACCTCGTCGACGATCCTGCCCGAACGCACGTTGTTCGCCGTGAACCGGATGGAGGTGTATCCCAGCCGCGCCAGCTCCCGGTCACGGGAACGGTCCTGGTCGAAGGACCACATGTCCGAGTGGTACTCGTAGCCGTCAAGCTCGACGACGAGCCACCCCGCGATCAGAAGATCCACCTCACCAACGCCACCAATCTCCACCCCATCAACCACGTCGAGACCGGCACCCCGCAGTTGGATACGCGCCAACGTCTCCAGCGGGCTGCGCGCCCGGCTGCTCGTCCGCTGCAGGCGCCGGCGCCCCAGCACCCGGCGCGATCCACGCAAGTAGGTACCGACCTGCTCGTACGTAACCCGGCCCTGATGGAGGGCGGCGTCAGCCGCAACCAAGGCGGTCCATTCCTGCGCACAGCACAGAAGATCAGCGAGACAGCGTGCCAGGGGAGCAACGGGGAAGGCGCTCAAGGGCACGGGCGGGAGATCCCGGGTCTCATGCTGATGCTCACCCCATAACGGCGCCGCCTTGTGCCCCCGCGGTATGAGGACATGAAGAGTCTTCGGCGACGACGGCAGCGGCAGCCGGTAGTGCGCAGCCGCGTGCTCACACGTGATCAACCCCCGATGAACGCGAGCGATCAGCACTCTCTTGTCGACGTCGGGCAGGGCCACCACACCATGCGGATACCGCCTAAGGTGGCCGGAGTCCACAAGTGCTTGAAGGCGACGACGTTCCGAACGCTCTAGGTGAAGATCTACCTGACGAGCCGCACCATGAGCATTACTGATACGAGTGAGCAACGCGCTGGTGTCCATGACCAACATGTTGAGCCGGTACGGAGACAGACACCAGAAGAACGGAGATGCCTGTGGATAACAACCGGTGGCCGCCGGCATTCTCAGCGGGGCCGGTGTCCACAGCGCGGACATGAACCGGCTCAGGCTCACTACTCCATCCGGAGAACCGCGGAATGACGCGGTTCAGAAACTGCGCTCGACGACGTCGGCGGCTTGATGTCCGCTTGGTGGACACTTGCCGCGGGGAGTCAGCGTTCAGCAGGGCCCGCGTGCACGGCGGAACCGGTCCACGCCGACCGGCTCGAGCGCAGGTAGGCGACCGTTGCGGCCAGCACCAGGATCCCGCCCACCCAGAAATGAGGCATCCACAGAACCAGCCGCCACCAGCCGTAGCGCGAGAGCGGCTCCCCCGCCAGGAGCCTCGGGATCGCCGGCGCCGAACCGGCCATCCCGTAGGCCATGAGCAGGACCCCCGAGACCCAGCCGAAGGCCAGGCGCATCCAACGCGGCACCCTGATGACGTCCGGGCGCAGCAGGGCGAAGCCGAAGACGACGAACCCCAGCTTCACCAGCCCGGAGACGAAGACGACCACGACGAACCAGGTGGGCCGCTCCTGGGCGAGCCGCAGGGCATCGCCCTGAAGGACCGTATCGACCAGCCACGGGGAGCCCAGTGACCAGGACACGCTGACGCAGCCGAAAAAGGCCCACCACAGCATCATGACGACGACCACCACCCGCGAGCGCCCCGTCATCTCAGCACCTCCTCACATCACATCGGCCACGGCATCGCATCGTCGGCCTCCTTCGACCTAAGTCCTGTTGCGTATGTCCGGACGGCGCTGCGAGGCCCACCCCGGAATCCAGATCGAAGAACGCACCCGCGCGCTTGATCATGCCTCTTTGTCGCCCCACAGCAGTCACCCCATCCATGGGCGGGACAGACCGCAAGGGCCGGCCCGGCTCAGCCGACGGCGTCGAGCACGGGGGACAGGGCGTCTAGTAGCGGGTCGAGGTCCTCCTCCCCAGTGGCCGTCTCGAGCTCGCCGATCTGGATGCCGACGACCTCGCCGCGGGCGAGGACCTCGGCCGCCTGGCGTCAGCTCGGCCAGGCTCAGGCCTCCGCCGACGAGGTAGTCGGTCGGCACGACACCGGGCTCCAGCACGTCGCAGTCGATGTGGATATAAACTGGCCTGCCGTCCACCACCCGCCCGAGCCGCTCAGCGAAGCCCTCTCCAGGCCCGACGAGGGGGATGCCCGCACCCTCGATGAGATCGGCCTCGGGCGGGTCGATGTCGCGCACCCCGGCCAGGACCACGTTGTCCGTGCCCAGCCCGGCGCCGAGTCCGGAGTCCCACAGCCCCAACGGTCCGGACAGGGCCAGGCCGCCGAGGTAGCCGCTCGGCGTGCTCTCCGGGAAGTTGAGGTCGGCGTGGGCGTCGAACCACACGACGAGCGCGTCGGGCCGGTTGGCAGCAACGACGGGCAGGGTCGCCAGCGCCCCGGCACAGCGGCTCAACGCGGTCACCGGTACGGCAGAGCCGGCCCACAGCACCTCGTAGTGGGCCGCGAGCGCCTCCAGTTCGTCGCGGGCGGCGTCGAGCTCGACCTGCCAACCCACGCTCAGCGCCGGGCGGGGTGATCCGATGACGACGGGCTCGACGTCGTAGCGCCGCGCCAGGGCGGCGGCCAGGCGCGGTGAGGCCGCCATGGCTCGGTCGTTGTGGTCGCCGATCCTCCCGGCGACGTGGGTGACCACGACCCTCTCTCTTCTGGCCCCTGTGCTCATCTCCAGCTCCTCTCGTTGCGCGGGTTTCACGTTACCCGCAACGCTAGGGACCGGCGGTGCCGTGCCTCAGCCACCGAGGAGGAGCCGTAGCCCCCGCCTCCCGTCACGACTGTGGGCTGATGTCCGCACGCCAGTCGCCGACGTCGCGGTCGTACCTTACTTAGAACTCGCGTTCGAGGGGTAGAGGGTACGAACACGCGGACGCTTCACCCCACTTTCGCAACAGGCCCTACTCGGCCTCGACCAGGATCGTCACCGGGCCGTCGGCCTCCATGTCGATCTTCATGTCGGCGCCGAAGCGGCCGGTGGCCACCTCCAGGCCGCGCCCACGCAGGTCCTCGGCCACGGCCTCCACCAGGGGCTCGGCCACCTCGCCGGGGGCCGCCTTGTTCCAGGTGGGGCGCCGCCCCTTGCGCGTATCGGCATAGAGCGTGAACTGGGAGACGACAAGCACCGGCGCACCGGCGTCGGACACCGACAGCTCGCCCTCCAGGAGCCGCAGGTCCGCGATCTTGCGGGCAACCGTGGCCACCTGCGTGGGGCCGTCGTCGTGCGTGGCACCCACCAGGACCATGAGGCCGGGCCGGGTGATCTCCCCGACCACCTCACCGTCGACGCGAACGGCCGCCCGATTGACTCGCTGAATGACCGCGCGCATCAGCGACCAGCGCTCCAGTCGCGCGGGCCGCGACCACCGCGCCCCGGCCGACGCTGCGAGGCCCGCCCCGGGATGCGGATCGAGGAGCGCACCCGCACCGGCGCCAGCGCCTGCAGGGCTGGACGCACGTCCACCAGGTAGACGGCACTGGCCACCACACCCAGCAGGCCGAGCATCGAGGCGGCCCCGAGGACGCCGACGACCACTGTTCCAACGGCGTTGACCACGGTCCAGAACCGTTTGGTGTTCTTACCGGCCGCCACGTAGTACTGCGTCGGGCGCAGCAGCGAGTCGACCAGCGCCCAGACACCCATGAGGATCGCGACCACCTGGGCCGCGAGCCAGGTCCACTTGACGGCCGCAGCGAGGAAGACGGCAACTTGAAGAAGGACGCTCACGCGCACCAGGCTACCGGTCGGTGGCCCACGAACCCAGTGATACAGCCACGCCCAGCGAGAACACTTGACACCTCAGGCACCCGGTGGCTGCTTGGTGACGCGCCGGCCGACGAGAGGCCCCCGCAGCCGGGAAACGCTCAGAGCCGCAGCCCCTTGCGCAGCTCGGCTCCGGGGCGCTCGGCGGGGCTGGCCTGGGCGCGTCCCTCAGGTGAGACCAGCGGCTCCTGGGCGGCGTCGACCCGCCCGACGACGACCGTCTCACCAGTGGCCTCATCAACCTCGGTGATCTCAACGGTCAGCTGCTCGCCCGCAGGCACGGCGCGGCGCAGCAGGGCCAGGGCGATGGGGCCGAGCTCGTGGTGTCGCGCCACGGAGGTCACCGCTCCCACGGGCCTCTCCCCCATGCGCACGCTCGCACCCGGCCGGGGCAGGTCGCCGCCGAGGCCGTCGAGCTGGAGCACCGTCAGGCGGCGCGGCGGCCGCCCCAGGTTGAGGGTGCGCGCGATCGTCTCCTGGCCCGGGTAGCAGCCCTTCGTCAGGTGCACCGCCGTGCGCAGCCAGTCCAGCTCGTGCGGGATCGCGCGGGCGTCGGCCTCACGGGCGCGGCGCGGGCGTCCCGCCTCGATGCGCAGTGCCTCCCAGGCCAGCGCCCCGGCCAGCCGGCGCCTCGGCTCGGCGGCGAGGAAGGTTCCCGCCACGACGTCCACGCTCCGCGCGGGCACCAGGACGAAGCCGGCCCGGTAGCCCTCGCCGGGATGCGGCCGGTCCGCTCCGACGTCGTAGCTCGTGCCGCCCTCGACGACGCCCGGCCACGGGTCGCGCCACAGACCGATGAGCGGAGCCCCGCACGGCTCGGCGCCACCGGCGGCGTCGGGCTGGAGGTCGCGGCGTCGGACGGCCGGCGAATCCGATGCCGTGTCGCGTGCCGCCTGCGCCAGGGCGTCGAGCCCCTCCCCCAGGGCAGCCAGCACCATGACGTCGGGGCGCTCGGCGATCTCGACGCGCAGCATGAAGCGCATGGAGTCCAGGAAGGCCGCCAGGTCCGCGCCGCTGCCCGCCTCGGTGGTGAGCCAGAGCGTGTGGCCGTCGTCGAGGGCCGCGAGCGCGTGGGTGATGTGCCCTGGGCGTCGAGGAGCAGCGCCTCCGCGCCGCCGTCGCCGGGTTCCAGGGCGGTGAGGACCTGGCTGGACAGCGTGGTAAGCCAGCTCAGGCGGTCCGGCCCGGTGACGGCGACGACGTCGCGCGCCAGGGCGCAGGCGGCCCGACCCTCGGCCAGGGCGGCCTGCTCGCGCCCAGGGTCGCCGAAGTGGGAAGGGACGGTCTCGTCGGGGTCGCCCGGGGCGGAGGCGACGGCGCCAGGGCGGGTCAGCAGTGGGGAGGTGAGCATCAGGCGGTCGGCTCGGCGTCGTCGGAGGCGGGCTCGGAGGGCTCAGACGCCTCGTCGGCCGGTTCGAGGCCGGAGCCGGGCTGGGCGGCGGGTCGTCAGGGTCATCGACGCGGCCGAGCCGGCCGGAGGCGTAGGTGGTCACCTCGCTCTGACCGAAGGCGGCCATGTCCTGGGTCCACATGAGGTCGCCGCCCACGAGCCCGAACATGCGGGTCATTCCTCCACGGGGCGGCGGTGCGGGCCCGGCCCACGGCCTGGGTGCCGACCTGGGCGCGCGGCCCCTGGATCCAGCCCTCCCAGACGCCGACGTGACCGGCGGGGTCGGTCGAGACGAGCTCGAGCCGGGTGACGGGGATGAGCGGGCCGGTGCTCTCGGCGTCGTCGGCGGCCTCGGTGCTCTGGCGGCGGGGTCTGCGCCGTCGGGCTGCTCCTGGCCGACGGGCCGCCAGTAGGTGGTCTCGGTGGACCAGATCTGGGCGGGGGCAAGCAGGGAGGCGCCCTGGAGGCCGGGCATCTCGAAGTCGAGGTTCTTGAGCGCGTGGCGTCGACCGTCCAGATGGTGGTGGTCTGGCGCAGGTAGGGGCCGCCGTCGTGGTCGAAGCTCATCTCCTGGTAGACGGCCTGCTCGGGCACGGTCTCGCCGTAGGTGAGAATGCCGTAGCCGCGCCAGGTGCCGACCAGCCAGGCCAGCGGATAGAGCTCGGGGGCGAGGTCGTCAGGAAGAGTGAATGCCATGCCCGCAGCCTACGACGTCACCCCAGCCCGGGACACGCGCCGCCCGCCCGGGCCGTGCGGAACCGCCAGCGCCCTGAGTGTCCGGCGCGGTCCGGAGCTGAAGATCCGGACAGGATCAGCACCGCAGTGTCCAAATCGGAGACAAAGGCGGTGAAGAACACTGAGCGCGCCAGATGAAACCGCATGATTCCGCGGTTCCTTCGCTTGACCGCAGAGACTCGGAATCTCTTTGTCACCAATTTGGACATTCAGACACCTTGATGCGGGTTTTCGGGCCCTCGCAGGGCTGGGTGGCCGTCGTCAGCCGGCGAGGAATCCGCCCATGAGGCGGGCGATGGCGTAGACCGGGACGCCGACCGACAAGATCGGCACGAGCGCGGAGGCCACCGCCGCCCGCCCGCCGGGCACCCACCGGTGGGTCCACAGGACCCGGTTGCCGGCGGCCATGAGAACCCCGGCCACGAAGCCGACGACGAGGCAGGCCACGGCACTTTGCAGGGCCGCCATCGCGCTGATGTGGGACAGGCCGAAGAAGCCGGCTGCCGCCAGCACGTAACCGGCACCGCCGGCGAGCAGCGCCGGGACCATGACGGTGAGGGCCTCCAGCATCCGGGCGCGCACGTTGAGGACGGTCAGGACTGCGCCGACGAACAGCGCCAGACAGGTGGGCACGACGACGGCCGGGTCGGCCAGCCCGGGCTCCAGGGCGCACCAGGCCGATCCTGAGACCACGACGAGGCATCCGGCGACTGTTGAGGACAGGTCCTCCACCAGATTGTGCCGGCCGTCGCGCCGCAGCATCTGCCCGACGAAGGCCACCAGGATCGAGAAGGCCATGACCAGGCCGGCCACCCCCATGTCGTCGAGGAAATAGACACTGGCCGCGGCCGCCAGCCCACTGATCGTCATGACGATCGTGGCCCCCAGGTCGTGCCGGGCGCGTACGAGCGCGGGCCAGCCCTGGGCGGCGGCCGGCACCAGGACGGCCACAAGGGCCAGCCTCACCCAGCCGGGCAGCACCGAGCCGACCGCCAACAGCAGCGGCACGAGGCCCGCGAAGGCGAGCCTGGTCCAGGCCGGGTCCACCAGGCCCGGCTCCTTGGGGCGGTTGGAGGCCCGGCGGGTGGCGTAGCCCAGGTCCTCGGCGACGTCGAGGGTGTCCACCGAGTCGGCCGAGCGCGCGGACGCCGGAGAACCGGCCGAGGACGCCGATGCGCTCGTCCCCCCGGACTCACTCGTGCCGATGACGCTGGCCCAGTCGGTCGCACCGCGCACGTCAGCGGGGGCCATAGGAATGGCTCCATCGTTGGAGTCGCCGGGAGGCTCCACGGGCGCGCGCAGCCGGTTGGGCTCGTCGGTGGTGGGTAGTCACAGGAGGCATCGTCCCACACCCCGGCGACCGTCACCCCACTCCGACCTCCCTCGGCCCGGATCCCCTATCCGGTCGGTTGCCGTCCGAAGGATTCCTCACTCGGCCACGTGTGGTTGACTTACCCTGACAGAACCGCCGCTGCTCAGGTCGTACGCACCGGCGAGTCCGGTCGAGGGCCCTGGAAGGAGCTGCCATGCGGATCATCATGTTCACTCATGCGAGCGACGCCACCAGCGTCCTGCCCGCCGCCGCCTTCCTCGACTCCCAGGTGGAGTGCCTCCCCCCGATCCCCTCCTCCTACGTGGAGGTGGACAGCGCCGACGTCGTCATGATCGACGCGCGTGGGGACCTGACCCGGGCCCGTGCCCTGTGCCAGCTGTTCACCGGCCCCATGGACTGCCCGCCCATCATCCTCATCCTGGAGGAGGGCGGCGCTGCCGCGGTCCAGATCGACTGGGGAGCCGCCGATTTCGTCATGTCCGGTGCCGAGCCCGCCGAGCTGTCGGCCCGGCTGCGGCTGCTGCGAGCCCACGTCCCGGTGGTGGCCGAGGTCGATGACGACCGCATCGAGGTCGGGGACCTCGTCATCGACGTCACTGCCTACACTGCCCGTCTGCGCGGGGTGATCCTGGACCTGACCTACAAGGAGTTCGAGCTGCTGAAGTTCCTGGCCGCCAACCGGGGAAGGGTGCTGACCCGCGACGCGCTCCTGCACGAGGTGTGGGGCGAGGACTACATCGGCGGCTCACGCACGGTGGACGTCCATATCCGGCGCCTGCGCGCCAAGCTGGGCACCGAGCACGACAACCTCATCGGCACGGTCCGCAACGTCGGCTACCGTCTGGACGCACCCGAGGACGTGTAGGGGCGGTCGGCACTCACGGGAGCTTCGACCGCTGGGCGGACACCGGGACGGTCACAAGCCCGGACCTGTAGACTCGTGGGCGGCGTCGGGCCGTGACGGGCCCCGGGCTCCAACTCAAGCCGCCGCGAGCGGCATTCGCGCCGACTGGCGCTCTCCGGCCCGACGTCCCCATCTCTCCCGAGCGGCCTGTCGCCCGCCTCCGTCTCGTGACCGCACCGCCCTGTCACGCAAGGCGCCCAAAAGTGTCACTCCGGGCGACTTTTACCTGCGCGGCACCAGCCCCCGGAGCGACATATCACGCACTGACCTGCACAAACGTGAATCAGGGTGCGCTCAGAGCGGCCTCAGACGGCCTGAAAAGTCGCCATTCGTGACACCTGGCCTCTCATTCCTCAGCCGAAGCGCCCGGAGATGTAGTCCTCAGTGGCCTGCTGGCTGGGGGCGGAGAAGATCTTGTCAGTGGAGTCGTACTCGACGAGGTGGCCCGGCTTGCCAGTGGCCTCCAGGTTGAAGAAGCCGGTCATGTCACTCACGCGCGAGGCCTGCTGCATATTGTGGGTGACGATGACGATCGTGTAGTCCGTCTTGAGCTCGGAGATGAGGTCCCTCGATGGCGAGCGTGGAGATGGGGTCCAGGGCGGAACAGGGCTCGTCCATGAGCAGAACGGCGGGCTTGACCGCGATGGCTCGGGCGATGCACAGGCGCTGCTGCTGGCCGCCGGACAGGCCCAGGCCGGGACGGTCCAGGCGGTCCTTGACCTCGTCCCACAGGTTGGCCCCGCGCAGGGAGGCCTCCACCAGGTCGTCGGCGTCAGACTTCTTGATGCGGCGGTTGTTGAGGCGCACCCCGGCCAGGACGTTCTCGGCGATGGACATGGTGGGGAACGGATTGGGCCGCTGGAAGACCATGCCGATGGCGCGGCGCACCTGGACGGCGTCGACGCCGGGTCCGTAGAGGTTGACGCCGTCGACGATGACCTGGCCCTCGACGCGGGCGCCGGGGATGGTCTCGTGCATGCGGTTGAGGGTGCGCAGGAAGGTGGACTTCCCGCAGCCGGAGGGGCCGATGAGGGCGGTGACGGACTTAGGCTCGATGACGACGTTGACGTCCTTCACGGCCAGGAAGTCGCCGTAGTAGATGTTCTCGCCGATGACGTCGATGCGCTTTGACACGTCGGTTCCTTTACCTGAGGTGAACGGTGGTGGGCTCTGGTGGCGCTGCGGGCGCGGTGGGCCCGGCGGGGCTCAGCGCCGGCCGCCCTTGGGGCTGAAGTACTTGGAGATGAGGCGGGCCGCGAGGTTGAGCAGCATGACCAGGATGATGAGCGTCAGCGCCCCGGCCCAGGCTCGCTCCATGGCGGCGGCCTCCCCGCGGGAGTACTGGTCGTAGACGAGTACCGGCAGGGTGGACATGGAGCCGTTCAGCGGGTTGGTGTTGGTGCGGATCGTCAGCCCCACGGTGATGAGCAGCGGGGCGGTCTCGCCGATGACGCGGGCGATGGCGATCATGACGGAGGTGGTGATGCCGGCCACCGCGGTGCGCAGCACGACCTTGACGATGGTGAGCCACTTGGGCACGCCCAGCGCGTAGGAGGCCTCGCGCAGGTGGGAGGGGACGAGCTTGAGCATCTCCTCCACGCCGCGGATGACCACCGGCGTCATGAGGACGCTCAGGGCCACGGCGCCGATGATGCCGGCCTGGTAGCGGGGACCGGCCGCGATGAGGAAGATCGAGTAGGCGAACAGCCCGGCCACGATCGAGGGGATGCCGGTCATGACGTCGACGAGGAAGGTGATGGCCCGGGCGATCCAGCCGCCGTTGTACTCCACGAGGAAGACGGCGGTGAACAGCCCCAGGGGCACGGAGATGAGGGTGGCGATCCCCGTGATCTGGAGGGTGCCGACGATGCCGTGGTAGAAGCCGCCGTTGGAGGCGTCGGCGCCGCGCATGTTCGTGGTCAGGAAGTCGTAGCCGAAGCGGGCCGATCCGCCGGACAGGACCATCCATACCAGGGAGACCAGGGGCACCATGACGATGGCGAAGGACAGGTAGATGAGAAGGGTCACCAGGGTGTTGCGGCTCCCAGCGATCGCCCTCGCGCACCCAGGAGACGGCCGTGGCGCCCACCACCCAGACCAGGGCGGTCAGGGGTGACGACGGCGGCGATGCTCCATCCGGCCAGCAGGCCGATCCCGCCGACGACGACGAAGGCGGCTCCCAGCGCCGCCCAGATGAACCAGTCGGGCAGACGGTAGGAGGTCAGGGGCACGCCCTCGATGGAGGGCGGGTCGGCTAGCGGGTCGACCGGGGCGGCTGGGGCTCTCGGCGGCCGCGAGCGCGGCCTTGAGGGACTTGGGCGCGGGGGCACCGGTCTCGCCGGCAGCACCGGTGGCCGGGTCGGGCGGGAGGCCGCGCCGTTGAAGCGGCGTCGGAGGTGGGCTCGGGCGTGTGTGGGCGTCATATCAGCTGGCTCCTGAGAAGTCGGAGCGGCGCGCGATGATCCACCGCGCCAGGAGTTGACCGCGAAGGTGATGATGAACAGGACCAGGCCGGTGGCGATGAGCACGTTGACGCTCAGCCCGTAGGCCCTCGCGGAACTGCGAGGCGATGTTGGCGGCGATGGTCTGGTGCTGACCGGCCTGGAGGACGCGGAGGTTCAGCCCCATACCGGGCGAGAGGATCATGAGGACCGCCATGGTCTCGCCCAGGGCGCGCCCGAGCCCCAGCATGGACGCGGAGATGATGCCGGATCGGCCGAAGGGCAGGACGGCCTGGCGGATCATCTCGTAGCGGGTGGCGCCCAGTGCCAGGGAGGCCTCCTCCTGAAGCGTCGGCGTCTGGAGGAAGATCTCGCGGATGGTGGCGGTGATGATCGGCAGGATCATGACGGCCAGGACCAGCGAGGCGGTGGTGATGTTCTTGGCCGGGGCCGTGTAGTCGGCGAACAGCGGGATGAAGCCGAGGTTGTCACTCAGCCAGGTGTTGATGGGGTCGAGCAGGGGCACCAGCCACAGGAAGCCCCACAGGCCGAAGACCACCGAGGGGATCGCGGCCAGCAGGTCCACCATGTAGCCCAGGGCCTGGGCCAGGCGCCGCGGGGCGAAGCGGGAGATGAACAGGGCCACCCTGATGCTCAGCGGCACCGCGACACCCAGGGCGATGGTCGAGGACAGCAGCGTGCCGAAGACGAGTGGGGCCACGTAGCCCCACAGGCTGCGATCGCGCATGAAGGAGACCGACTCCAGCGTCTCGCGCGAGGCCGTCAGGGCGGGCAGCGCCTCCCGGATGAGGAAGGCGGCCACGAGAGCGAGCACCACCATGATGAGGGTGCCGGCCCCGAAGGACAGCCCGGTGAAGATCCGGTTACCGGTCTGCCCGGGGGCCTTCCCGGGCTGGATGGCGACGTCGTCGGAGCTGCTGGGCGCGGTCACGGCGCCGGGCGGTGGGGCCGACGACGACGGTGCGGTGGTGCTGGCCACGGCTGACCCTCCTCGGGGTGTCTGGGACGGCGGCTGGGTGGGCGGGTGCTGACTGGACATGTGCGGTTCGGTGCGGCGTCGTGATGGCTGGCCGGGCCGGCTCAGGCGGCGATCTTGTCGATGGCGGAGTTGATCTCTCGCGCATCTCGCGGGTGATGGGGGCGCAGCCAGTGGCCTTGGCAGAGGCGTCCTGTCCTCTTGTGGAGGCCGCGAAACGCAGGTAGGCCTTGACGACGGCGGCGATCTGGGCGTCGTCGTAGCTCAGGCGGGCGGCGAGGTAGGAGACCAGGACGATGGGGTAGGCGCCGTCGGCGTCGTGACTGGGCGTGTAGAGCAGGCGGGTCTCGTCGGCCTCGGCGCCCAGGGTGGCGGCGTCGAGGGCGGCGGCCGCGGCGTCGGCGGAGACGGGCACGTAGGCCCTCGTTGCTGCCGACGGCGACGGTTCCCCAGGGTGGCGGGGACCTTGGAGGCGTCGGCGTAGCCGATGGTGCCGGTGGCCGCGGAGACGGTCTGGATCATGCCGGCGGTGCCGTCGCCGGACTCGGCCAGGCGCAGCGGCCAGGTCTCCTCGGGCCTCGTGGGTCCACACCTCGGGGGCGACGGTGGCCAGGCAGGTGGTCAGGGCCTTGTGAAAGCCGGAGTCGTCGGAACGGCCGACGACGATGATCCGCTGGTCCGGCAGCGCGGCGCCGGGGTTGAGGGCGGCCAGGGCGGGTCAGTTCCAGCGGGTGATGGCGCCGGAGAGGACCTGGCGAGGACCCTCCGGTCATCTTGACGTGGACTGCCCGGTGAAGCCGGGCAGTTGTAGGCCACGGCGATCGGGGAGATGTAGAGGGCAGCTCGACGACGCCGCCGATCCCTGCTGATCTCGTCAGTGGTCATGGGGTGTCGGTGCCGGCGAAGTCGACGGCGCCCTCGACGAGCCTGCAGTGTCCGGCCCCGGAGCCGCCGCCGGCGTGAAGTCGACGGTGGCGCGCAGGTTGGCGCCCATGAAGGCGTTCATCCAGGAGTCCTGCGTCGGACTGGGAGGTGGCGCCCGCGCCGCGGATCTCCCCCTTCAGGTCGCTGGAGGCGTTGGGGTCGGCGGGGCCGGCGTCACGCCCGCAGGCGGCCAGCGCGGTCAGGGCGGCTGCGCTCAGGGGCGCCCAGGCGCCGCGACGGGTCAGGAGCACAGGCCTCCTCGCTGAGTCGGGAGGTGGTCGGGTGCCGGGACGACTGTCAGGCAGCGGCGACGATAGGCGCCCCGGATGAAGGTTCCGGGTGACGTCGGTAAACAGACGGTAAACGCCCACTATGAGGACCGTCACCGATCGATTCGGCGTGGAGGTCTGCGGCTCCGGTCAGCGCCCCTCGGACAGGACGGGGCGCTGCTTCTCGATGGCGACGGCGCGGATCTTGCCGCGGGGGCGGCGGGCCATGTGGACCACGAGGATCTCCCCGGTCTTGAGCCAGGGGTCCCTATCGGGCACGGAGCGCAGGAGCTTGCCGGGGGCGTACTGGGAGACGACGTCCATGATGGTGGGCAGGACGGGACGGTGGGTGCACAGCGCCGTCGGCTCCTCGCGCACGCGCAGGACCTTCTTGACCAGAGAGCGCACGCCCTTGGGGTTCTTCGCGTGGGCCATCTCGGTGAAGGCGCCGGCCGTCTCCAGGGTCAGGCCCGCGGCCGTGGCGTAGGGGGCAACCGTGTCCACGCAGCGTTTCCAGGGGCTGGTGATGACGCGGCCCACCCCTGTAAGCGGCCAGGATCGGGACGAGGGCACGGGGCCCGGGTCTCGCCCCTGGTCGTGGGTCAGGGCGGGAGTGGCCCTCGTCGGTCTCCCCTTTGTCCCGTTCCCTGGGGCGGTTCCCACACGGAGCGCTTGACAGCGCGGCCGTGGCGCACGAGGACCAGGGTCCAGGTGTCGAGCTTGCCGTCCTCCCACAGGTCGACGAGCTCGCCGAGCAGGTCACGGTCGTAGGAGTAGGTCAGGCGCTTGCGGGCCTGCCCCACGCGCAGCCACTCGACAGCGTCGACCTCCTTGGTGGAGGCGGGTTTGACGGCGCAGCGGGCGGCGACGGCGGCCGAGGCGTCGGGGGCGACACGGGCGGCCCAGTAGTGGACCTTCTTACGGGAGCCGTCGGCGAGCTTGTAGTGGACGCGGCTGAGGGGCTGGCCCAGGACGACCTGCACGCCGGTCTCCTCGGCGACCTCTCGCACCGCGCAGGTGCGCACGGACTCGCAGGGGTCGACCTTGCCCTTGGGAATGGACCAGTCGTCGTAGCGGGGACGGTGGACCAGGAGCACCTCGAGGTGCTTGCCGTTCTCGCGCCACACGAGGGCGCCTGCGGCCTTCACGGTCTCACGCGAGCTGTTCTTCTTGCTGGACGAGCTCATGGCACGGCCGTCTCAGTGACGGCCCTTGACGCGCGAGCGCGCCCGGGCCATGAGGCTGGTCTGGATGTCCTCGAGGCGGTTGCCCTCCGCATCAACGAGGTGACGCTCCCAGGAGCCGTCGGGCTGGAGGTGCCAGGAGGAGACGTCGTCGGAGGCGCAGTGGGTGACCAGCCACCGAGGTCCTCGACCATGGCGGGTCGGTGATGCGCACCAGGGCCCTCGACGCGGCGGTCGAGGTTGCGGTGCATGAGGTCGGCCGAGCCGATGAACAGCCTCGGTCTGGCCGCCGCCTGCGAAGGCGTAGATGCGCGAGTGCTCCAGGAAGCGCCCCAGGATGGAGCGCACGCGGACGTTCTCGCTGAGGCCCTCGACGCCGGCGCGCAGACCGCAGATGCCGCGCACGACGATGTCGACTGGCACCCTGGCCGCGAGGCGCGGTAGAGGGCGTCGATGACGGTCTCGTCGACGATGGAGCTGACCTTGATGCGGATCCAGGCGGGCAGGCCGGCCTGGTGGTTGCGATCTCCTGCTCGATGCGCTCGACGAGCCCGTCGCGCAGGGCCTCGGGAGCCACGAGCAGGCGGCGGAAGCGGCGCGCGGGGCGTAGCCGGAGAGCTGGTTGAACAGGGTGGTCAGATCCCGCGACGTCGCGGTCAGCAGGTCAGAAGCCCCAGAGTCCCTCGTAGCCACGGGCGGTCTTGGGGTGTAGTTGCCGGTGCCGACGTGGCAGTAGCGGCGCAGGCCGTCGGACTCCTGGCGCACGACGAGCAGCAGCTTGCAGTGCGTCTTGAGGCCGACCATGCCGTAGACGACGTGGACGCCGGCGCGCTCGAGCTTGCGGGCCCAGGAGATATTGGCCTCAGTCGAAGCGGGCCTTGATCTCCACGATGGCGACGACCCGTTTGCCGGCCCCGGGCGGGCCCTCGATGAGGGCGTCCACGATCGGGGAGTCGCCGGAGGTGCGGTAGAGGGTCTGCTTGATGGCCAGGACCTTGGGGTCGGCGGCGGCTCTGGGCCACGAACCCTGGACGGAGGTGGAGAAGGAGTCGTGGTGGGTGCAGGAGGACGTCGCTCGCGCATGGCGGCGAAGACGTCCGGCGCGGGAGGAGGACTCGTAGGGCGGCCAGGCCTCGCGGCCGTCACCGGCACGAAGCGCGGGTACTTCAGGTCGGGGATGTCCAGGCCGTGGAGCTGGTTGAGGCAGGTCAGGTCCAGGGGGCGGGGAGCTCTGAAAGACGTCGTCGCCTTGAGACCCAGGGCCCGCACCAGGTAGCGACGGGTGAATGAGGAGATGGTGTCCTCCACCTCCAGGCGCACGCAGTCGCCGGGAGCGGCGCTCGCCTGAGCTCCTTCTCCATGGCCTTGAGGAGGTTCTCGGCGTCGTCCTCCTCGACCTCGAGGTCCTCGTTGCGGGTGACCCGGAAGAGGTGGTGCTCCAGGATGTCCATGCCCGGGAAGAGGTGGTCGAGGTGCTGACCGACGACGACCTCCAGGGGATGACGGCGCAGCCGCGGCCTTGTCCGCGGCGTCGAGCCCGCGCCGGGGACCTGACCAGGCGCGGCAGGAGTCGGGGACCTTGATGCGGCGAAGTGTCCTTTAGCGCTGCGCGGGTGGCAGGATGACAGCGAGGTTGAGGGACAGGCCTGAGATGTAGGGGAAGGGGTGAGGGGCCGACCGCCAGCGGGCCAGGACCGGTAGATCTGCGGCGGGAAGTAGCGGGTCAGGCGCTCCTGCTGGTCGGAGCTGAGCTCGTCCCAACCCAGGATGTCCACGCCAGACCGGCCAGGGCGGGGCGGATGTCCTCCTGGAAGAGGGCGGCCTGGCGGGCGGTGAGCCCTTGGCGCGGCTGGTGACCTGGGCCAGGACCTGGCTGGCGTCCAGACCGGAGGCGCGCACCGGGGTGATGCTGGCCTTGATGCGGCGCATGAGCCCGGCGACGCGCACCATGGGTAGAACCTCGTCCAGGTTGGAGGAGAAGATCGCCAGGAACCAGGCGCGCCTCCAGCAGGGGCAGGGTGTGGTCCCTCGGCCTGCCCCAGGACCCGCTCGTTGAAGCTCAAGCCAGGCCGCTCCCGGTCGATGAAGCGGTTCTTGAAGGACTTCAGGGCGGCAGGAGGTCCCCGGGCCGACCTGGGCGGTGTCGGCGGAGGCGGCCGATGCCGCGGCGCTCGGCCGCGGTGGCAGCGGTGGCTCGAGGAGGCTGCGCGACAGGGCTGACGGCATGGCCCGAGCTGGCCGCGCTGCCGGGGCGGAGACTCCGCTCCCCGGCGCGGCGGTCGACGGCGTGTGCCAGGGCCTCAGCGGCGGAAGGTGCCGACTGCGAGCTGGCGGAGGTGATGGAGGAGGCGCGATGGCGGGGTCGCGGTGCCGATGGGGCCGGGGCCGGGTCGCCTCGCCGCCGACGATGTCGTCGAAGTCCTCATCCTCGTACTGGGGGCCGGAGTCATCGGCGAAGTCGCGCGGATCGGCGACCTCGATGATGTGCTCCTCCTCAACGGATTCCTCGTTGTCCTCGGAGTCGGCTGAGTCGTCGGGTCCCTCTGGGTGTTCGGCAGCCTTGTGTCCCTCGGGGCTCCCGTCGTCGGTGGGCGACCCGTCGGGAGAGGCCGGGGCGTCGTCAGGCTCACTCTGGCCCTCGGGCTCGGCGACCTCGGCCGAGACCGCCGGCTCGCCGGGGCCCGCGGCCTCCGGGGACACCGCCGACTGGGCCGCCTCGGCCGCCTCGACGTCGTCGGACACCTGCTCGGGCTCCTGGGGACTCGGGTGGCGCATCCACCCGCCCAGGAAGCGGGAGAGCGGCGTGGGGGCGGAGTGCTGCGCGTCGTTGGTCATGTCCACATGGTCCCACGTCCGGGCGGCCTTGTGGGGCGGCGATCCGCTCCAGTTCGGCGAGTGCGCAAGGTACCGCCACTCCCGCCCGCTCTTGAGGACTCACGGTCGATAGGCGACCCCGCTGCGCGCTCCCCCGCGTCTCCTCCGGCGCACCTACCTGTTCCTCACGGCGATCCAGTCCTCGTGCAGCGGCTGTTCGGCAGCCGCATCCGAGCGCCAGCACGGCTTTCCGGCCCACAGCGACAACGATGCGCGTGGGTACTGCACCGACGCAGCGCTCATGATCTCGCCGATGGTGCCGTTGGTGTCCTCATCGGTGACAAAGGAGCCTGCACACTCTTCACGCCTTCAGCAGAACCGCGGAATCATGCGGTTTTGATCCACCTACGGGCGCTTGCTCCGGGCCTTTGTCACCGATTTGGACATCCCGCGCTCGATAGCCCCTGCGCAAGGCCCTCTCAGTCGAGGAGGCCTGCGGCGGCGCGGCGGGCGGCGTCGGTGAGCTCGTCAGCGGTGGCCAGGAGGGCGGAGTCACGACGGGTGACGCGGTCGGCGAGCTCGTCGGTGTCGTCCTCGATCCACACGGGGTTGGAGCCGGCCGCCAGAGCGCGCAGAAAGCCGGCGGTGTCGCTGAGCAGCGGGGCGATCGCGGTGACTGAGCCCTCGACGCCACCGGCCAGGACGGCATCGAGGCGCTCGCGCAGGTCGGCAGGGGCGAGCACGGCGCGCGCCTCGCCGAGGGCGGACTCGAGGCGGGCGGTGGTGGCTTCGTCGGCCTCGGTGAGGTCGACGAGGGTGGCGTAGCGGCGGGCGACGAGCCCCGGATCGCGGCGGATCCACTCGCGCACGAGGAACAGGCGCCACAGGGTGCCGGGCAGGGTGGTGGCCGGGGAGTCGGCCCACAGCTCGGCGATGTCGTCGACGCCGTTGGTGGCGACCGCGGTGACGATGCCAGAGCGGGTGATGGGGTCGTCGCCGTCCTCGGTACCGGGAAAGCCGCCGATGAGGGCCTGAGCGGCCCGGTGGGCGAGCTCGGAGGCGACGGCGGTGTCGGCGCCGCCTCGATCTGCTCGGCGGCCCGTCGAGCGCCGGGCGGGACGGTGGAACTGGCGGGCCATGGGGACTCCTCACGCGGTGCGGGCGCGCCGGCCACGACGCGCAGGCTTATTGTCTCGCGAGCGGGCAGGCCCTCCCCCACCGGTTCACTTCCGGCCGACGGCGGAGGGGCCGGCGGCCAGCCGCGCGGCGGGTTCGACACAGTGGTCGGTTGTCCGGTTATGCTGACCCCTGCCGACGGCGTCTGGACTCTGCTTCCGGCCGTTGGTGCGCCCCCTTAGCTCAGTTGGTCAGAGCTGCGGACTTTTAATCCGAAGGTCGTGGGTTCGAGCCCCACAGGGGGTACCGCACCGGCCTCGGCCCCACCAGGGACCGGGGCCTCACTTGTGCCCGGAACGTAAGGTGCCGGAACCCAACCCTCGGCGCTGCGGGTGGGATAGAGGTCAGCAACCCCCACCCCGAAGAGCTCGGCGACGACGACGAGGTCGGCAGCAGTCCAACGACTTTTACCTCGTAGACGGTTAGACACATTGGAGCCCGCCACCCCTAAGACTTCCCCGAGGTCGGCTCGCGTCATCCCATGGGCGAAGAGGTACTGGTTCACGGTGAAGCCCAGGGCCTGATCGATCGACATCACAGCCCCTCCCTCGCCATGCACGCCTCGCACCGCTTGAACGGTCTGAGCACTAACGAACGTCATGCAACAAACGTAACATATGCACGATTTGCGTGCAACACAACGCTTGACGTACGCCACCACACAGTTCATCATGAACGTATGACTGAACGAAAATCGTACAGGCGAATGCCTGGCGATCTCCTCACTGCTCGTCAGGTAGTCGAGCAGTATCCAGAAGCGGGTCTCAGCCAGCCGATGCTGCGACGTTGGGGACGAGACGGCCTCATCGAGGTCGTGAGGTATCCATCTGGCCGCATGCGGTTCCGTCGTTCCAACGTCGAGGCGCTTCTGAGTCCGGTAGGGCTCCGTCGGCACCTTCGGTGCCGCGTCGGTGCCCGGTGCTGAGGGTGGAGCCCCGGTCAGGCGTTGTTGTGATGACGGCGTCGACGCTGTCCCAGTGTCTGGAGTGGTTGTCGTTGGGGCACAGCGCCCGGCAGTGCGCCGCCCAGGGACAGGTACTGCGGCCGGGCAGTGCCTGGCGCGTCTGCTGGTTTGCGGGTGGAGTCCGGCGTGGTGCGCCCGGTGGCGAGCCTTGAGCACGTGCCGGGCTGCGACCGCCGGTGCCTGGGGGTGATGGCCCTGGGGCTGCTGTGGTGGTGCATCGAGGGGCCGGACGCGGGCCGGGGCGTGGAGTCTGGCGCCCAAGGGCGTGCGCGCTGTGGTTGAGGGCCTGAGGTGTCCGGGCTCCAGAGGGCGTGACCTGTGCGCAGACCACGGTCGTGCGCTGGGGCCTTGAGGGCCCGACGGCGGTGAGGTGGCGGCGGGTCGGGTCCGACCCGCCGGTGGGTCGTCCACTGCGGATGCCCTCGGCGCGGAGCTGGGTGAGGCGTGGGACGTCACCTGGGGCGGGTGGAGGCCTGCCGTGAAGTGTGCGAGCGGGCTGCCGGCCTGGCTCGGACGGTGGCGCTGACCTGGGCGGGGCTGCCGGTGGTGGCTGATGCCTGGGGCGGCCTGTGTGAGTTGGTGTCCGGTCTGCCGTCGGGGCGGCAGGTCAGGGTGTTGGGTGCCGAGCCCCTGACGGGCCGGTGGAGGCGCCTGGGGTGGGAGCCCCGTCGAGAGCCTGACGAGGTCGCGGTGGCTGACCTGGTCTGGAGCGTGCCGTGAGCTGGGTCAGGCTGATAGGCGATGTGGCTGGTATCGGCCAGGGCGATGTAGAGGCTGCCAGTTTTCGGGGAGACGCGCAGGGTGCCGATGACGATGACGTGGTGGCCGGCGAGGTCACCGATGCTGGCGTCGAGGTTGTCCTGGACGCTGAGGGCCTGGTCATTGCGGATCATGATGGCGGCGGTAGGTCCTTGGGTCTGGTGCTGGGCTGGGGGCACCAGGTGCAGGAAGATGTTCTGGTGGGGGCGTTCTCGGCGAAGCTGGTGACCTTGCCGTAGAAGCACGCGCGCAGGCCCTTGTGGTCGGGCGTGAGGGTGTTGGCGAGCCTTACGAGTTGGTTGACGGAGCCGGGGCGCTGGCCGGGCAGCTCGATGAGGGCGTGGGGGTCAAGGCGGCCGTCCAGGGCCCGGGTGAGCAGGGAGGCCAGCGTTGTGGAGGATCGTGGGGGCGTTTCGTCTGCTGTCGGGTCCGGGGTGGGCGGTGGCTATGGGCGGCCGGGCGGCCCGCATGGCTGGTGGGCGTCGCCGTGCCCGTGCTGGTTCCCTGGCCCTGTGGTGACGAGCAACAGCGTGGGCCCCTCGTGGCGGGTGCGGGTGGTGGTGGAGCCGTCGCGGTGGCCTTTGACGGCGCGCTCGGCGGCGTCGCCCTCGTCGCAGCCGGTGATGTGCTTCCTGGACCAGAAGTGAAGCGACGTGCTTGACTTCAGCGCCCTGCCGAGGGTGCCCGGCAGGGTCTGCCGGTGTCCTGCCGGGCAGGTCAGGTCCTGAGGCGGGTCGAGGGTCCGCGTACTGGCTGATGCTGAGCAGCTGTCCTCGATTGAGTGCGTAGCGCATGGTGGCGCTCCTTTCTTGGAGCACGGCGGGCCTTCCGCCGTTGCTTCTTGGGGGCACTGACGGGCGGTCCGCCGTTGCCCTGGTGGGGCCGGTAGGTGGTTTCGGCTGGCCCCTGGTGGCCGGGTGACGTTGGTACGTCGCCTGGCCGGGGTGGAGGGCGCCGGACCGACGCCCTCCCACCCGTCCCGAATTATCCCTGTGACCTACGACAAGAATTCCTGCGGCGAGATGCGAGGTGGTCGTGATGGTGTTTTCTCCTGAGTTCTGCTGGCTTGTGCTGGACGTGGCGCCGTGGTGGTACTGGGTGCTTGAGGCTTCGGCCCCTCGTGGGGTGGCTGGGCGGTTGAGCTGTTGCACGCCCGGGCTGCGCGTCGTGAGGCTGCGGCGTCGTCTTTGGGGGTTGAGGCTCGGCCGGCCGGGGCGGATGACTGACGACGGGTCAGTGAGCTCGTCGTGGCGGCCGGCTGTGGGCGGTGTTCAGCGTCGCTCTGCTCGTGGGCCTGTGGGCTGAGGAGGCGGAGCAGCGCCCACCGAGAGACCTCGCGGCGTCCAAGTGGATGCCTGCGGCGTTGGGGCTACTGCGTGCAGAGTTGGTTGTCCTTCTGGGTCTGATGGTTCTGCTGGTGTTGCAGCTGTGTGGTAAGCGTGCCCGTGGTCCTGGCTGTGGTGGCTGCTTGGGTCGGGAGGGTCCGTTCGTGCAGGTGGGTCGACAGCGTCGTCGGTGGTGGCAGCGGGACGGCGGTGTAGTGCTGCTGGAGGTGTGGTTGGTGCTGTCGCGGTGTCTCAGCCGGAGACGGCGCTCTCTCGATTTGAGGTTCAGCAGGACCTGCGTGGCGGCGTTCCTTGCTTACTGCATCTCTTTTCGTGGCCGACCCGGCGAGGCAGGTGGTCGGTTGGTCGAAACGAGCTGTCGCGGGAGGTTGTTCTGCTGAGTACGTGGTGGTTCCTGAGGTGGTCTGAGGCCCCGCCAATTGTTCTTCATTTCTTCTTGTTTTATCGAATTACATTCGTGTTTTTAACACTGGAGGTTTCTGTGTTTGAGGGCTACGGGCAGTGGTGTGGCGGTGAATGGCGCGGCTATGGGTAGGGGCGGCGAGGTGCTGCTCGGGCCGCGGGGCGCGGGGGTGCCCACCCCGGTCGTCTACATGGGTGAAGGCAGCTCCGTCGGCGTGGTGCCGGCTTATTGAAGGGTGTTGAGGAGCAGTGAGCGCTAAGCGTGACGGCGCAGGCCGGGGACCGTTGGGAGCAGGACAGTCAGTCCACGTCGACGTCGGCGGCCCCGAGGGCATCGATGTCGTCGGTTTCGGCTTGAGGGCGGCGTCGCCTGCCTTCGGCTGTGGTGGCGTAGGAGTCGGGGCTGTGGATGAACCAGGAGAGGCCTCGTCCTCGTCGGTGTGGGATGACGATGTAGTTTCGCCATTTGAGGCGACGTCGAGCAGGTTGGCGAGCCTGTCGGACGTCTCCTGTGGTGGGATGTACCTGTCGAGCACGGAGAGGGGGACGCCGTCGCGGCGGTTGGGGTCACCGTAGGGGATGAGTGCCGGGGAGGACGGAAGGTCCCGTCGGTGGACTGGTCGATCTTGACGGTGCTGCCAAGTTTGAAGGCGTCGTTGATGGCTCCCGGCGAGGTGCTGCTGGGCGTCGGGGAGATCTGCCAGAAGTGCATGGGGTTTCTGCCCGGGTTCGGGGGTGGTGCTGTGAGTGAGTACTCGTTGTTCGTGGGTAGCCACGGCGCTGCGTAATGAGGTGGTGTGGGACCCGTCGATCTCGTACGGGGCGTTGGGGATTCTGTGCGGGCTCTGGCGACTGCCCCGGGGCGGATCTGGGTTACCGGGCGTTCGCTGGTCGGGGTAAGGGTGAGAAGGCTGCGGGCGGCTCTGGGTGAGCTGGAGGAGGCTGGTTACCGCATCGGTTCACGGTGCGTCGTGAGGGTGGTCGGATCCGGACGGTGACGGTGTTCTCGGATGTGTCGATGGGGCGGGCTATTTATGTTGTCGGAGCCGCCGGAGGAGACAGCGGGCGGGTGGTTGACCCCTGAGGAGCCGAGGCAGTCGCGGGTCGCGTGTCCGCATGTCGCACCGTGCGGCAGACGTGCCGCAACGGTCTGACCTGGGCAAACGCGCTCCTTCCGGGTCCGTGGACAACTTGTCTGATGATGGTCGCCGTGCGCGGAAACAGGTGCCGCACGGTCGACCTGGGCAAACAGGGCGTTTCCGCAGAAGGTGACGCCGCGCCGCGCTCCACCGTGGCACGGTCGAGCGGCGGCACTATCCCTCACGGAGGTGTCATCTTCTTCCTCACCACGTTCGGAAGAAGAGGTCTTTCAGACGAGACCGGACCCGACCGGGCCGAGGTGGCGTCGCCGGGCGCGGGCGCCGGCTCACGGTCGCCGGCCAGGCTGTGGCCGGGCCTGTGCCTGACGAGCGTTCAGTCGCCGGCCGGGCGCGGGCGGGATGCCCCGCCCGGCAGCGGCACACGTCCGGGCCCCTGAGGAGACCTGGTGGTGGCGTGTCTGTGGAGCCTGAGCCGCCACGGAGTCGTCGAGGCCGCAGGAGCCTCGTGAGCGACCCATCGGAACCTCGGCCGAGTGTGGATCGAGCGTGAAATCTTCACGGGCCTCGCAGGCGTCTCTGGGGGTACCTGGGGGTGGGAGGCCAGTTGAGGGCGCGGGAAGCTGAGGGTGCGTGGGCTGGTTGAGGTTTGTAGGCCCGCTGGGGTCGTGTCTGCCGGCGAGCATGCTGAGGGTCGCGTTTCCCGGATCCGCAGGGCGCCTTGGAGGTGGCTGGGCTGCTGCGGGAGCGGGGTTGAGGCTGGTTGGAGGCCGGGTGAGATTCGTTCAGCGCTGGATGAGGACCCGCCTGAGCCGGGCACCTGTCGCGGCTTGTGGCCTGGCGGTTGAGGCACAAGGTGGATCCTGCCTGGCTCCGTGTGGCGCTGATTGTGGCGGGTGAGGGCGGTTGAGCGCGCCCGGCGGGCGGTGAAGGTCGTTGAGCCGCCACGGACACGGGCAGGAGCTGGCTGAGCGGGCCTGGGAGCAGGTCAGGCGGGAGCATCCCGATGGGGCGGGCCAGGCAGATGAGCCTGGCCGGCGAGCTGGTTGGAGCAGTGAGGCGCGAAGAGGTTCGGGAGGTGGCGTCGGGAGGAGGAGACTCGCGTCGTGGCCGGTGTGGGTGGAGTCGTTGAGGGGCTTGGCCGGCGGATCGATGGCTGGTGATGGAGCTGGCGCGGCTGGCTGACTGGCGTGGTGAGGTGATTGCATCGGTGGCTTGCTGGCGGCTCACGCGCACGTCTCGGAGCGGTCGGCGAGCGGGCCTGGCCAGGATGGAGGATCGGGGTGTTCTGTTCGTCGGCTTGCCGTCGCAGCGCCAGGGGCGAACCTGATACGTCTGCTGCCTGTGGAGACGCTGACAAGGATGTGGATGAGGACGCGGGTGTACCGGTTCGCGGTCCCGATGTTGACCCGGATGGGCTGGTGGCTACCGGGGACAACCGCTGGCTGCGGGAGGCCGTCCTGGGGGCGATCTGCGAGGAGTGGGTGGGTGAGTCGATGGTCTGTGGTGTCTCGGAGCCTGGACAAGGCGGTGGAGAGTCAGTTCAGGGGTCGGTGCATCAGGGATGCGGTTTGGTGGATTGAGTCGACGAGTCGAAGGCAGACACGATCGGTTGGGGCTGGAGGTGATGCGCTTGAACGCCAGGGCGATCGCGATCGCGGACTGCCGTGGCGATGTGACGCGGGATCACAAGGACAGCGACGCTGGAGGGGCGTGACTACCTGCTGCCCGAGGGGGTGTCGGTGACGTCGGTGGAGCCGGGGCTGGTGCCGGAGGTAGTGGCCTTCCGGTGAGCCGGTGTGTCATGGCGGGCTTGGATGACTCCAGGTGGTGATGTTCGGGCTAGTGAATGCTCTGGATGGGGATGGCGGAGCCGTTGGCGGGCCGGGACGCGGAGGGTCACGGAGCTGGCTTTGGCGTGGGCGAGTCGAGGCGGCAGACGGCCGCGGCTAATGACTCGTCTGGCGGATCTGGGGGCGTCAGGCGTGTGCTCGGGCGTGATGACGTTGCTGATCGGGTCGCGTCGGGTACGAAGGCGCCGATTGTGGCGCTTGGGTCTGAGGAGCTGGCGAAGCGGGCTCGGGAGGTGGTGGAGGTGTTCCAACCAACCACGTAGATGTGATGGTGGTTATATATAGTTTCAGGGTGACACCGTGTCACCCTGAAACTTTTTCTTCTGGTGGCGGGGCTTTGTTTAGGGTGAGATGGTTGTAGAGCTGGTTGATGGCCTGGGTGCCGATGTTGATGTCGTCGGGGTACCAGGGGGTGGAGGCGCTGGTCCGAGGGTGTACCAGCTGCGTATGCCGGTGGTGGTTCGGGGTCGGGTGGACGACTCTGTTGAGGTCTTTGGCGACGGTGAGGTAGCGGTCGCTGGGCCTGGAGCGTAGGTGGGGGGTCTCGTCGGCGTAGATGGGGCTTACCCAGATGTCGTCGACGCCGTCGTTGGGGTCGTCGGTCTCGAGGGTACCCTGCCCAGGTGCCTGGGTCTTGATGTTGATGAGGGTGGGGGTGGTGGTGATGGCTGGGCGGCCTAGGACGCGGGGGTCAGCGTGGTTCCGCTGATGGTTGGGGTGGGGTGGGTGGCAAGCTCGGTGCGGCCTGGCAAGATGGCGTCGAGGTCAGCGTCGTGGTCGACGTCCAGGTGGCTTTGAGGAGGAGGGGAGGCTGGTAGAAGAAGCCGGCTTTCGCTCGGGATTACGAGGACGCCATGGCGAGGCGGGTCCAGTGGTCAGGAGGTTGTCGGGGACGGTTGGAGCAGACGCTGGTAGAGGGTGACCGCGGCGAAGTGGCGGGCCTCGTGGAGGGGCAGTAGTAGGGCTTGCTGTGTCTGGGTTGTTTTGGTGACTGCCCAGTGGTGCTGGACCCCGCTACCGCCATGGCTTGTTTCCGTTTCTACTGCGTCTCTGTGTGTGGGTGAGCACCACGGTACCGGAGGGTGGTGGTGTCACCTTCTGCCGAGACGGGTGTCGCGCCCACGTCATACGAGTTGGGTGATGAGTGCGAATCCTGTGGCTGAGTCAGCAGCAGGAGCCGGTTGAGGAGGGTCCTGCGCGCCTGTGGTGGAGGTTGCTCCTCGTGCGTGGGCGCTGGGGGTTGTGTCTCCTGATGTGCCTGAGCCTGTGGGGTGCGGTGGGGACGTTGGCTGTGCGTGGTGCCCGGCGGTGGCTTGTGGGCGCTCATGGTGGCGCAGGCGTCTCGACCCTGGCGAGGTTGCTGGAGTGGGGGGACGCGGAGAAGTCCTGGCCGGTGCCTGCGGTGCCCGGGGAGGTGCTGGAGGTGTGGGTGGTGGCCCGTACTTATGGTGCTGGGATCACGGCCGCGCAGGACGCTGCTGTGGCGTGGGCCAGCGGCCGTGTGCCTGGCGTGGAGCTGGGCGGGATCGTCTGGGTTCCTGACGCACCGAAGAAGCTCTCGCGCGTCTTGCGCGAGCGGAAGGCCCACGTCAGTGGGGCCTTCCCTACCAGCGTGACTCTTCCGTGGGTGGAGGGGTGGCGTGAGGAGCCGGCGGCGCAGCTGCAGGCGGCTCCTGGAAACGTGCGGCGGGCACTGAAGCCGCTCGTCGCCAAGCGAAAGGATGACAAGTGACTAGCTCGATCATGGAAGCAGGCATCGTCAGCGCGATGAGGGTGATGCCGCTGATCGATCCGGCGCCGGTGGCGCCTCCGGGAGTTGGAGGGCCCAGTGAACACCTTCTTCGGTTACCTGAAGTGGGGGCTGGGGATCATCTGCTTCCTGGTGCTGATGCTTCAGGCGATCCTGGTTGATCCTGTCCTCCACAGGACGCACCAACCAGGGTGCTGAGGGAGTTCGTCGACAAGTTTGGCCGCATCATCCTGGGTATCGGCCTGGGTGCGAGTGCCTCATCACTGACGATGCAGTTCTGCGGGGTGTGATGACGATGAGCAGGAAGGAATCTGAGCAGGGCACGGAGACTGCGGAGCGGCAGTCTTTCGGCGAGTTGATGCAGTCCAAGACGTTCGTTGCCGCGCTGGTGTTCGTGCTGGGGCTGGCTGTCGGTCTTGCCTGGATCATCGGAGACCGTGTGATTAACGGCCGGCCGTCGGCTGATGCGAGCCCGGCGGCAACCACCTCGCCGACGCCCGGTGGCGCGCGCGACGCCCACTGGTGCTGGTTCGGCCGGCGTGGCGGTGACGCGCCGTCGGCGTGCTCTATGCAGGCCGGCGACCAGACCCTGCCATCGGGTGCTTTGGAGTTCCGGACTCTTCAGGTGGGGGAGCTCGTGGGGCGTGCCTGAGGTGGCGGGCGCGGGCCCGGGGATCACGACTGGTATCACGCGCTGCTTCGCGCACTCACCGACGAGCGCGCTGGTGTCCTCCAGTGAATTTCATGCGCTGGTTCTCGTCCCAGGAGCGCCTGCCGGAGGTTACCCGGGCACTGGTGGTTGATGACGGCAACCGTCAGCGTCTGCTTAATCAGATCGATGCTGGGTGGGACGGGTCGACGACACAGCCGCAGACGATCCGGGGTACTGGCTCGGGTGCACAGCCCCTAATGAGGTGCTGGTAACGCTGGTGACGTCGCTGAATCCGAGCGATGACAGGTTCGTGTCGTGGCGGCTGGTGATGGTCTGGAGCGGTGGGGACTGGAAGGTGCAGTCCCGAGCTCGGACTCCTGGGCCAGGAGCCGCTGGAGTCGCTGTCCGGGTTCTCGACCTGGACCGTCAAGTAGCAGGCGCGCAGCGAGAGGCTAGGAAAGGAGGGTGGGTGGTCTTGTCTGACTGCTGGTTCTCCAGGTGCAGTGCCAGGCGACGGAGGCGGCGAACAAGGTCGCTGAGAACGTGGTTATCACGTGGGGGCGTGCGCTCCTGGAGTCTTTGGAAAAGATCATGATCAAGGTCGGCACGTTCTGGATCGATAAGAACACCGGTTACGTCGGTGGTGAGGGCTCAGTGGCCTCGGACGTGCGGTACCTGACGGCATGGCTGTCGGGGATGGTGTTCTTCGGGTCGCTGATCATGGCCGCGATGATGCTGATGCATGAACTCCCGGGGTGATGACATCCGGAAGATCATGATGGGGATCATCAAGATGGTGGTCGTCTCAGGTGCGGCGTTCAAGGTCATTGACCTGATGATCGAGGCCAGTGACGCGTTCTCCAAGTGGGTGATTGAGACCGCGATCGGGGCCGCTGACGGTAAGTTCGTGACGAAGCTGCTCGATCGTCGCCTCGAGTCGAGCCCAGTGGGACTCGGGTGGGCCCTGATCGATGCTGCTGTCTGAGTGAGGACTTCTGGCCAACCTGATCCAGTTCGCGATGATGGAGTGCAGGAGGCGATCCTGCCCTCTGGTGGCGGGGATTATCCCGTTGGTACGCCGCGGCTCTGACGGACTGGGGTCAGCAGTGGTTGCGGAAGACCACTTCGTGGGTGATCTCATTCATCATGATGAAGCCGGCCGCGGCGATCATCTACGCGGTCGCGATCAAGATGGTCTCCGGAGCCAGCCTGGATCCCGCCCAGCGGCAGGCGAATCAGATCAATCAGGTGATTGGTACGACAGGCAGGCTCTTTCCTGGCTCTGTCTGCTCAGGGAGAGGACCTGGGGACGTTTATCCGGGGCCTGATCATGATGGTGCTGGCTGCCGCGGCGCTGCCAGCGCTGGATCCGTCTGATCACTCCTGCGGCTGAGGCCATGGGTGTGGGTGGTGGAGGTGCTCTGGCAGCGACCGCTGGTGCCGTGTCGGTGGCGACCGGCGCGATCAGGGTGGCTCGTTCCACCGGCGGCTCTGGTTCGGCAGGGCCGCCTGGGGGTAGCGGAGCCGCTGGCGCGCCTGGGGCCCCTGGGATCAGGCGGAGCCATGACCCGTCTGGCGGCGGAGTGCGACCGGCGCGGTGAAGGAGCGGTGTGCGGGTGCGGCCGCGCGGCCGGCAAGGCTGGTGCGGCCGGCGCAAGCGCAGCCGCCGGCGCAAGTGGTGCAGCTGGGGCTACGGTGCTACGGGTGCGGCCGGCGCAGCGGTGCTGGTGCCTCTGGTGCTGCTGCGGGCGCCGGGCGGCGGCTGGGCCTGCGGCCGTGGTCATGAGTCGCATGAGGCCGCCCACAAGGGTGTCCAGGCGTCCCGGTCGACTGGTAACGCAGCCGCCGCCAGTGGCGGCCCGTCGGGAGGTGGTGCCCGATGAGCGTTCGGGCGCAGCAGGCTCAACAGGAGCCCAAGGTTCCTCTTTACACGGGGTGGAGGCCTAATACCCTCGGTTGGGCTGTTCGGCCTGACCACGATCCAGTCGTTGGTCATGCTCGCGGCGATCGGGGTCGTGGTCGTCGTCGAGCTGACGGCCGGGGTGCTGGGCAGGCGGCGGTGCTGGGGGCGCTACTGGCGCTGACCGTGGTCATCGTGTCGAAGCGTGACAAGCACGGACTGTGCATCTTGGACAGGATCGAGGAGAGAGCGAGGTTTCAGGTGGGAGAGACGCCGCAGGAACGTGTTCAGGGCGGTGCCCTGAGCGTCGCGAAGAGATCGAGTGGCAAGCTGGAGCCTCCTGGCTACCTGGGCAGGCTCAGACTGGTGGATGCTCAGGACGCATGGCGCCGGCCGTTCACGATGGTACGTCACCCTGGTGGTCAGCTCACGGTGGTAATGGCTCTGGCCCCGAGTGGTGCAGGCCTGGTGGATCAGGAGGAGATCAACAAGAAGGTCGCTCTGTGGGGCGAGCACATCAAGGACGTTGCCAAGGAGACCGGAGTCGTGGCCACGACGCTGACGGTGGAGTCCTCCCCGGACCCGGGTTCCCGGCTGCGGCGCGAGGTTCTGTCACGTCGGTCGCCCAGCTCCCCGGACCTGGCTCAACGCGTCGCGGACCAGGGTGGTCGACGGCGCCGCCGGTATGGGGATCAAGGTGAGTACCTGGCTGACGATGACCTTTCGATCCGAGCCATGGCACGGCGGTCGTGGGTCGAAGAACGAAGCGGGCGATCAGGGACCTGGAGACGCGCCTGCCTGGGCTGTACACCAGATCACGGAGACCACCTCCAGCGCGGTCCACCTGATGACCGGCAGCGAGGTCATCCGGATGGTCAGGGAGGCCTACGATCCTGCTTCTGCCGTGGTCTTCGAGCAGGCGGCCGACAGGGGCGAGGTGGTCGACCTGGGTTGGGGCGACGCCGGACCGGTGAGCCACAACGCGCAGAGGGAGTACTTCGTGCACGACAGTGGCCTGTCGTGCGTGTGGGTGGTCTCGCGCCCACCGCAGGGCTACGTGCAGTCCAACGTTCTCGAGCGTGTGCTCACGCCCAGCCGGGACGTGGAGCGCAAGCGCTTCACGCGCGATCTACACGCCTTTCGGACGTGGCCAAGGCCCCTGACGTGGTCGGAGGACGTCGACAGACGCAGAACGCCGTCAGCTCGAGGGCAGCGCCCGGGCAACGTGTACTCAGAACCGTGCCAGCCAGGCGCTTAAGACTGCCCAGCAGGAGGCACGTGGGGCCGCGGTGGTGGACTTCTCGTTCATCATCACGGCGACAGTGTCTGCAGGTCCGGACGAGTTCGAGCGCCTGGCGGTGGCGAAGGCGGCGATGGAGTCCTCGTCGGCCTCCTCCCACCTGCTGGAGCGGGAGGCATTCGGGGCGATGGACTCGGCGTTCGTCATGGGGCTTCCTCTGGGGATGCTGCCTGACCAGCAGAAGCTGAACGTGAGGGCTGTGACGATGGCGCGAAGCAGGCAACGAAACGGATCCTCCAGGCTGGCGTGTCCAGGTCCCAGCGGGTGGCGAAGGCTTGGCGTTACGTGGGTCCCGGCAGCGGCGTGGGTGGTGGGCGGCCCAGTGTCAGGCCGTGGCGAGGCACGTCGGACGAGATCTGCGGGATGTGGCCGCTGATCCAGGCCGGCGCACCTCCGGAGATCGGCGCACCGATGGGACCGCTGCTCAAGCAGGCCGGCTTCCCGTGCGCGGACAACATCTCCTGGTTCCGCAGGGGCTGATCAGACGCGCCGTCGGCCATGGTTCTGGCTCTCTCAACGGGGTGGGGAAGTCGTCGCTGGTGCGTCGCATCATCCTGGGTACCGCCGACGAGGGGGTGCACGCGATGATCCTGGGGGATATCAAGCCCGACTACGTCAAGCTGATCACTCGTCTGGGCGGGCAGGTGATCACCATCGGTCACGGCAAGGGAGGCATCAACCCTCTCGACGCCGGGGACGTCGAGGGCGCCGCCAGACTCCTGGGCAGCTTCCGCCGAGCGGGCGGCGCTGCTGAAGAGCGCGCACCAGCGCAAAAAGCAGATGGTACTGACGCTGATGCACATTCAGCGAGGCCGCTTCCCCGGTGACCGGGAACAGACGCTGATCGATGAGGCGATCACGCTGCTGGAGTCCGGTGGCGGCAGACCAGCGCTGGTGGACCTGCTGGAGGTGGTGCGCAGGGCACCGCGCGAGCTGGGTGACGTCGCGCTCGACCGGGACAGCCTGGACCGGTACCGGCAGCTGACCGAGGAGCTGAGGTCACGCTCCAGGCCCTTCTTCGCGGATCCATGGGTGAGATCTTCGCTGCCCGCCAGACCACGCCGATGATGATGGACCGTAGCGTCGTCTTCGACGTCTCGAGTCTTCAGAGCGACGCCAACGAGCTGCAGGCGGCCGTGCTCCTGGCCTGCTGAGAAGCATACGGCTTCGCCACGGTGGAGATCGCGCAGACCTTAGCGGATGTGGGTGTGATGCCCCGGCAGTTCTACAGCCTGATCATGGATGAGATCTGGCGCACGCTCCAGGTCTCGCCGGGGATGGTGGACCGTATCCAGGCCTTGACCAGGCTGAACCGGACCGTGGGGATCGGGCAGCTGATGGTTTCCCACTCGATGGCAGACTTTAACACGCTGCCCTACCGAGGAGGACCGGATCAAGCGCGACTGGCCTGGTCGAGCGTTCCCAGCTGCTGTTCCTGGGCGGGCTGCCGCGTAAGGAGATGCCTCTGCTGGAGGGTGATGCCCCTTCAGCCAGGAGGAGAAGGACATGATGATCTCCTGGGGCGCCCAGGGAACCTACGACCAGTTCCTCCCAGACGGTCACGCCGCCGGCGGGGATGGGCAAGTTCCCTGCTGAAGTTCTCAGACTCCTGACACGCGTTCAGCCTTCAGCTGTCCCCTGAGGAGCTGGAGCTCTCGGAGGACCTCGAACTCGAGGTGGGACCGAGCCGTCGTGGCGGCCTCGTCCGTGGAGAAGGCCGTGTGATGAGTCTGGGTGAGAGAGATGCGCACCTAGAAGCCGTCAACAGTTCTGACGTTCTGGGGCATGGTGATCGGCACCTGGGCTGGCGTGTCACTGACTCTTGGGGTGCGGGTCTGGTCGTGGGCCACCGGCACCCCCGCCCCGGGCAGCCCCATTGATCTGGTAGGGGGCGATTGCACGTGGCCGGCTGGTGGCCACGACGGGCATGTGGGTGTGCGTGGGTGTGGTCGGCGCCCTCGTCCTCGCCGTGGTACTGCTTCCCGCTTGGCTCGCGTCGGCGGCGGGCGCCGCGAGAGGGGACGAGGCGGCCCGCCGTACGGGCGCAGGCACGACACCAGGGGCATCAACAAGAAGTCCGTTCGCGCAAGGCCAAGCGCCTGGTCACAGACCGATATCGACGCCTTCGGGCTCCCGATCGGTAAGGCGGTCAACGACCGGCGCAGTCTGTGGTCGTCTTTTGAGGACGTGTGCACGGTGATCGCGGGGCCTCGTGCCGGTAAGACGACGTGCTGGGTTGTCTCACGCATCCTGTGGGCGGGGCTGGTGGTGGCCACGTCCAACAAGCGTGATGTCCTGGATGAGACCCGCCAGGGCCGGGGCCGGCGCGGGAACGTGTGGGTCTTTGACCCGCAGTCGATCGCGCTGGAGCCGCAGGTCTTCTGGTGGGACATCCTGTCCTACATCACCGACGCGCCTAAGGCCCTGGCGGCGACCAAGGCCCTGGCCCTGTCCCAGATCTTCATTGACACCACCCGGGACTCACGGGCACAGACCAGCGCCTACTTCGATCGGGCCTCGAAGAACCTGGTCGCGGCGCTCCTGCTGGCGGCCGCGCGGGGAAGGAACAAGTCTCTGCGCGACGTCTACCGGTGGGTGACGAACCCGGCTGGGAGGAGCCACTGGTCATCCTGCGTGAGGTCGGGTGAGGAGATGATGGCCCTGGCTCTGGAGGCCATGAACCTGGTGGCGGAGACCCGCTCCGGGCGTGTACGAGGGCGCGGCCACGACGCTGTCCTTCGTCTTCAACGAGGAGGCGCTTCGGTGGGTGACTCCCCAGCCGCACCTGCCGGCCCTTGACCTGAGGTCCATGGTGCGCTCACGGACACCCTCTACTGCCTGTCCCAGGAGGGGACGGGAGACGCCCGGCCCGATCGTGACGGCACTGACGGTGGCCGTCACCGAGGCGGCCCGTCGACCTGGCACGCCTCCCAGCCTGACGGGCGTATGCCCGTCCCGGCACTCATCGAGCTCGATGAGGCCGCCAACGTGTGCCGTTGGGGGCAGCTGCCCAACATGTACTCGCACTTCGGCAGCCGGGGGATCTTGGTGGACACGATCCTCCAGTCCTGGGCGCAGGGTGAGGGTGCCTGGAGCAAGGGAGGGATCATGAAGATCTGGAGCGCCTCCAGCGTCAAGGTTTACGGAGGCTCGGACAACGAGAACGACTACCTGGCCGGCCTGGAGGATCATCGGCGCCTACTGGCAGCACTCCAGGCAGACCACCTACTCCGCTGGTCAGGGACGTCGACCACGACTGGGATGGATGCTCAGCAGCGCCAGATCGCCACGGTCGCTGAACTGGGCGCCCCTGCCGGCGGGACGGGCGTGGGTGCTCTCCCTCAGGAAACCAGCCGGTCCTGGTGGCCACCGTGCCGTACTGAGCAGAAGCAGCTCAGCGGCCAGACCAGCTGGGTCAAGAGACTGCTCCGGGCGCGAGCAACACCGTCGCGCCGCACGTGGTCGGCGACAACGTCCTGACGGCTACCGCGGCCGTCGCAGGCGCTTTCCCGCAGCCCGGCCGGCCGCGGCGCTGCAGAAGTCAATCCATGGGTGAGGCACAGAAGGCGAGATAGGTAGAAGATGGAAGAGATCAACCGGCAGGTGGGCCAGGAGGTCCGCATGGCCTTTCAGACCAGCGTCCAGATCGCCCGGTTCTTCGCCGATATCCAGCGTCGGGTCCTTGAGCACGCGCGCCGTGAGTCGTGGGAGCAGGGCGTCTGATCCGCCAGACGATCAATGACCAGCGGCGCCTGGCCGATCCGGTCCTGCGGCAGGGGCTGGACGAGCGTTTCTGGGACAAGGCCCAGCCGAAGGACGCCGCTTACGTGTGGGGGTGGCCGAGAGGTTCAAGAGCGTCGACCCGTTGGCGGCTCAGGGCGGCGGATCGGTGCCGCAGGAGGCGTTCGAGCGGTGGAACATCGACCTGGATGCCCCGTCCGGGCCGGTGACGCCAGGTGAGGTCGACGACGCCACGCTCGCTGAGGTCGCCCCCGTCGTTGAGGGCGAGGAGAACCGGGATCTGCGAGCCGACCTGGCCGCCTCAGCGCAAGCGGCCTCCCGGGAGGCTGAGGAAGGTGGCCGGGCAGGTCTCGACCGACCCCGAGCAGCTGCTCGCAGCTGAGGAGCAGACCGCCTGGGAGTGGGCCCAGCGCCACTACGATGTCAGGTCCTCTGTCCCGGCATCGATGAGGCGGCGCGGCGCCAGGAGGCCCATGTCCTGTACTCCTGCCTGGCCGCTGAAGGCTACGACCTCGATCACCCGCCGGCCCTGGACCAGCTGGACGGGGAGCTGGATGAGGCCTACGCAGTCGAGACGTCTGTCGGGGCGGGTAGCGACTTCACCGCGCAGACCGGCATCGGCGCCTACGACTTCGAGCGCCGGGTTGGCTCCCACGACCACGCCGTGGCTCAGAGGGCCTGGGACGCTGAGCGTCAGGGACGTTAGTCCCGACCTGCGGGCATGGCGGGAGAGCATCGTCCTGCGGGGTTCGGAGGCCGTCCGCGAGTCAAACCGCGTCCAGCTGACTGACGCCCCTCACCGTCGTGGTACCTACACTGAGCTGGCGAGGCGTTCAGCCGCCGGGAGGCGGAGCGGCCGGTATGCGCGAGGAGTACCTCGACTATCTGGGCGCCCACCAGCGCCGCGCTGTGGTGTCGAGCGCGGCCAGATGGATGAGCAGCGGGCCGCGGGCATGGGTCGGATGGCGGCCACTGCATCGCCTATGCCCGGGAGGCCCGCCGCCAGGTGGCCCGGTCGGGAACGCGGCCAGGACCAGGGTCGGAAGAGTGCTCAGGACCAGGCCAGCCGGTCCCGGCAGGCGACGTCGGCTGAGACGGACAGGGGCCAGCAGGTCGACCAGGGGCAGTCTGCTGCGGCCAGCGGGAACAGCGCCGACCTGGAGGCCCGGGCCAGGGCGAGCTGGGCGCAGGCTCGACGCGACGACGCCAGGGCTGCCCAGGTCGATGCCCAGCGTCGTGCCCAGGAAGCCCAGGCCGATGCCCAGCGTGCTCGCCAGGACCGTGACGGGCAGGACGCCGGCGTGGCGGACACCGTCGGTGAGGTGGTCACGCCGCTAGCCGTAGCCGGAACGGCCGCCGTCACGGCCACGGCTGTGTGGGACTCGCCTGAGGCCGCGCCGTGTGGGCCGATGCTCATCTCGCTCAACGGCATGATCCCCAGGTCGTCGGGCGGCGTGGCCGGCGACCGGGCGCTGCACGAGCCCGCTCACGGGGCCACCGCGCCGTCGAAGGCGCCCTCGACCGAGGGACGCCGGCCCAAGAGCATCGAGGCGCACTCACGCACGCAGAAGCAGCACATGTGACGGTCGCCCATCCCTGCTGGCGGCGCCGGTGGATGTAGTCACTCTCGTGGGGTGAACACGTCCACCGGCGCCGCTTCCACGGGCATACCGTCTGGGTGCTCGGGCTCGGCGTGCCCCTCTCTTGGCGAGCAGCCGTAGAACGGTCCCTCCGGGCCAGTGACCTCCCGCATGAGGGAGTAGAAGTAGTAGGTCTTCCACTTCACCAGCCAGCAGGGGCCGTCGTTGACGCGCATGTGCTCCCACGACTGCCACAGCCCCATGAAGATCTCGACGGCTCGGCGTGGTACCACCATATCGGGCACCAGTGCGTCCCGTGCTGCGTGGCTGGACGGTTGTAGACGCTGGCGATGTAGTCCTCGACGAACTCCGCGACCGTCTGGTACTGAAGAGGCGGGTTCTCAGCGGCGTCGGCTGTGCTTTCTGCGTGCGTGTGTGTACTCATACCTTCTCCGTTGCGTGTGCGCGCACGATGACACCTCTGATCTACCGGGATCTACTGGCGCCGGCCCTGCCTTCGCGCAGGATCGTGCGCCTGGGCGGCGCCTGCCTCGGCGTGCCAGTGGCACGCCGCGTGGCGGGCGCCGTCGGGGGCGTCGGTGAGAGCGCGTTCTGGTAGATCCTGCGTACGCGCTCAATGTCGCGTCCACTGGCGGGATCCGAGCCTGCCGTGGCGGCCTGGGTGGTGTCGGCCTGGCCCCGGCTGTCGGGGCTGCTGGGGACAGGCTGCGGTGGCGGTGGTGCAGGGCGTCGGGGTGTGTCACCGGCCGGCATCGCCAGGGCGACCACGTTACGAATCCGCGCGATCTGGGTCGCGCTCATCCCGTGCGCCCCCTGCTCGCCGCTGCTTGCCGCGGCGCTGGTCTGGGCCCCTGCGGTGACGAGCTCTCGCTGCCGCACACTCGCCTCCGGCTGGGTGTGAGCAGCGGCTGCTGGGTGGTGGCCGGTCTGCACCTCACCGGCCGTGCCCGCCAGTGCCTGGTAGGCGGCCTCTGCGCGCAGCTGCTCGATGTCGCTCACCGTCGTGGGGGTGGAGATCGTCTCCAGGGCCGCATGTGAGCTGGCAAGCATCTCTGCGGCCGTGCGCGCCTGCCTGGCGGCGATGTAGCAGTCGGCCAGGGCCTCCACCAGTGCCAGGGCCTGGGCCACCAGCACGACGGGGTCGGCGTGCTTGTTGATCACAGCAGACAGAGCCAGCCGTGCCCCCAGTGACACAACCTCGCTCGCGCCTGCTGTCGGTGCCGGTCGCTGGTGGGTCTGGCAGGCGCGTTCTGCGGTGCGTGCGGCGCGCGTGAGCATCTCGATCGCACGCGGGTCGGTGGCGGCCAGGGCGTGTGCGCCCAGCAGGCCAGCGACGTCGTGGGTGGCGTCAGACAGCGCCATCGGGTCGGTGACGTCGATGCCGCGCGCCCGCGCGTAGGTGTCAGGGCCTGCGCGCGTGCGGCCATCTCGGCGCGCGAGGACACCTGTGTGGGTGGCATGCCGCGCAGGCCTGCCTGTGCCGTCGACGGCCTGCTGCGCCGAGACCGGGGTGTCGGGCCAACGTGAGCGCAGACGCGGTAGCGACAGGTCACGCGCAAAGCTTGCCGCCTCCGTACCACTGGGTGCGCTGGCCGGCCTTGGCGTGCAGGCCCACCCGGTAGCCGACGACGACGTCCTGGGTTCCCTTTGACGAACCGTGGCAGTGCCTTGACGCCCGGACGCTCACGCAGACGGATCAGGAAGTCGTGCTCAGCTGGGTGGAGCTACCGCCGCTGCGCCTCTTGCGCGCTCTCGAGGATCTCCCGGTTGGGTGGTTGTGTCCCTGCCTGTTTCGCGGCACGCAGGTCTGCTGCGAGTCTGCGCGCGCGCCGCGCGCGTGCTCTCCTGAGCCTCGACGACGTACAGGCCGTACTTGTGCTCGATCCGGTTGGCGGCGCATCGCCTTGGGCTGGTCCTGCTTGCACCGGTTCCAGCGTGTGCCGTCCTCGCGCACGATGGCGCCGCGGTATTGTGTGGTGGTGCCCACCGTTGGCTGATCCGTGGTGGACGGCGACCCCACCGGCGCGGAGCCCTTGCCGTCCTTGCCGGTGATTGCCATCTAAGTCCATGAAGTCGTGGGCGATCATCAGCCCATCTCTCGTCGCTCACCGCGCGGCCTCCTCGGGCTTGAGCGACAGGGAGCAGTGCCAGATATGACAGGGCACCTGTTCCTTGATGACCTCACGCTTGTTTGAGTCCTTGTTGAACGCGCCGGCTGCCTGTGGAAGCTTGAGCGCCGGTCTCGGTCATGAACTGGTCCACGACCGGGCGACCTCGTGTCCTGCGCTGGGCTCCAGCTCGTCCCAGGCACATCGGCGCATGATCACGTCCGAGGCCGGCCGCAGGTGCGGGTTCTCGTGCTCGTTCGCGCGCGGACCAACGAGGATGGTTCATCGGCCCGTGGCGCAGGCCTCCCTCACTGGTCGCGGCGATCATCTGCGCGCCCCGAGCAGGATGTCGTTGATGTCGTCGTGCGCCGCGGAATCTGCGCTCACCACCGCCGTCGAAGCTCCGACGGGCACCTCACTGGTCTATTGGTGTCGTGGTGAGCGATCTCTGGTTGAGTTCGTCGTCACGCCTACGAGGCGACGCCGGTAGTCACGCAGCTGCGCGCCAGCTCGTGCGCCTACCCGCGTCACACCGTCCTTCCCGCGCTCACCGGGTGCAGCGCCCGCATCCACCGGGACTCTTCGCCATCGAGCTCCCCCGACACCTCACGCGCCTCCAGCGGAAAGCACGCTCCGCATCCGTGAGATACGGTCAGGCGCCCGGCGCCCGCGCGTGCGCGCGCTACGACGACGGTCAGACGCGGCCCGCGCGCGCGGCACCGCGTATCGTCGGCGGTGCTCGTCACCGCAACCACATCATGCCCAGCGCAGCGGCGAGAGGACCACACGACAAGTGTGCCAAGCGGCGAGACAGGACGGTCGGGCGCAAAGCCTACCGCTAGCACATGTGACCTTAAGTGCTATCTTGCTCCGCGTGAGCGGTACCAGCAGGCCACTAGTGGTTACGTTTCTGCGATTGCGAAATGTCGCTGACGTTACCGGCCCCGCCAAGGTGAGCACGTGTCAATGATCAGTGGGGTGTTAGGCGGCGGCGGAGGTGAGCGGCTACGGACACCGGCCGCCGTGCCCCATTGATTCCCGACGCTTCGGCCCGGGACGCCCACTCCCACTACGCGGCGTGAGCCCGGGCGGGTGGCTGGCCGATTCTGGTCTGTCGGTTGGGCGTCGAGCGCCTGGGGCGCTCGACGTGCGGCAGGCGCCTGGGGCCGCCGGCTCACCCGGCAGCGAGACCAGACAGGTGCACGCGCGTGCACGTACTGCGCCCGGAGACGCTGTCGGTGCGTGTGCGCCCACGTCTACGAGAGTGGGATAAGAGCCCGGCGGCGGGCGCCAGGGCCCACCGAGCTCGAAACAGGGGAGACACGCAGAGCATCGACCCAATGGCTGCGCTGCTTCAGGACAACAACGACCGCATCTCAGCGGCTGAACGTCTCGCAGCGCGCACGCCGCGCTGCTCGACTCTATCGAGGACTACCGCAGCGCATGGAAGGACGCACGAGAGCCGGCTGCGGCGATCACGGACCTCGAGCGAGGCCGGGCTGATCAGCCCGGCCAAGCTGCCGAGACCTAAGCGCACGACGCGCCGAGGCCAACGGCACGTGTCAGCAACGAGCCGCTGAGCTGACCGCCGCACGACAAGACGCAGAAATGAGCTGCTTTGAAAGGTAGAGACATGACACCACCCGCTGCCACCAACACAGCGCCGATGCACGCCACCGTCGAGCTGCACGCCACCGGCCGCGGCACCTACGCATGAACGGTAAGGTCCGCCCCATCGTCGCACCGACATCGAGACCGCTGGCGCGTCATCGACCTCGTGGCGCAGCGCGCCCAGGAGACACGCACGCCCGTCATCCTGCACGCCGCCGATCCAGACGGCGACTTCGCCGTCACCGTCAGCGTCGACGGCACCGTCACCGAGTCCGTCGACGACGCCCGCGCTACGCCGGACGACGACAGCCACACCGCCGCAACTCCGTGCCCACCAACGACGCCGGCGCCGACAACGACAACTCCGCCGCTCCCCCTGTTCACCTCGTCGCACCACTGCCCCCGGATACAGCCGCGAACCACGAACGGCCCGTCTCCGATGTCAGCAAAGCACACCGCCCGAGTCGATCCACGCACCGCGGCTGGGTCACCAGCTCGTTCAGGCGCCACCAACGCAGCAGACACCGCTACCGGGGAGACTGGAGCCGGCGCCCGTACCGGTTACCGCGCCGGCGGTGCCGACGTCGATGAGTCACCTCCTGCTGCCGCCCTCGACGGTGGGCAGGACGCACCATGACCCCGGCCGAGGTTAAGGCCCAGGCCCAGCAGGCCTCCCTGCTCGACGCCACGAGCAACGAGGGCACCCGCGCGCGACGGCGTGCGCGGCGTCCTCAACAGCCTCGGACTGCAGCTCCGGTCCCTCCAGGGTCGAGCAGCGCGTGCGCGCCGACGCTCGCCGTCGCCCAGCACTGGCCCCGCCGCTCGCCATCGCCGTCATCAACGGCGAGGGCGGGTCGACTCAAAACACCCTCAGCGATCCTGCTGGCGCGACCTTCGCCCGCTACGGCGGCGCCGGCGTTGTCGCCTGGGACAACAACCCTTCCTGGGGCACGCTCGGGCTGGCGCACAGCAGAGGGCCCGCGAGGCCACCATCGAGACCTCCTGCCCGTCGTCGAGGGACCTCCTCGCGCAGACGCCCCTAGCCGCCTCGCATGGCCCGCCACACCATCATCAACCAATTGACCGCTACGACGTCCTGCGCTCCAGACCCCAAGTTCCTATCGACAGCCCAGCCCGTCGACGCCACCACCGTGAACTCCGTCCACCGCGTACTCGCTAAGTACTACAGGGTGGTCTTCATCGACTCCGGAAACGATGAGTCAGCGGAGCGATGTGCAGCCACTGATCCGCAAGGCCGGACGCCATCGTCGTACCCACGACGACGCGTCCCGAGCATGCTCGAGTCCGCGCGCCCTGCTCCTGGCCGGGCTCGCCGGCGCCGACCCGCACTGCGCCAGCCTGGCCAGCAGCGCGCTCGTGTCGTCGTCTCAGGCCTCCCAGGCCGAGGCCGCACCACGTGCGTCGAGACGTGGTCAACGGGATGACCCGCGCCGCCGATCGCATCGACGACCCGGCCATGGCCGGCGCGCGCTCCTGCTGGGCTCCCTGGCGCCGGCGACGCGGCGGGCACAGCTGTCGCCGCCGGCTCCGCCCTGACCGGCGCCTTCACCGCCAACTGGCCCCCAGCACAGCAGCGCGGTTGCGCTGCGCCCATCAGTGGGTGCGGCACAAGCTCGTTATGCGCGTGCGTATCCACGGAGACGCACGGCGTTGGGCATCAGCTCGTGGCGCACCGTCGATCTCCCTGACGGTCTGTCGCGAGAAGGTGGCGCCTCGATCATCTGGTCGCCCAGGAAGATCGCCACGTGATAGATGTTCCGGCTGACTGCCGAAATCGTCGGACGAGATCATTGGGTCGCTGGGCTCGGCCTGGTCCACGGGCACCTGTGGTGCCCTGCCCGTGACTCTGACGTGGGGTCGTGCGGCAGGCTCGCACCACCGCACTCCCGCGAGCTTCGTCGGCCCCGGGCAGGTCGAGGCCGCTGCCGGACTCGCCTCCCCACGTAGAGCGCTCCCAGGGTACTTGCGCGCCGCCGCGGTGTCTGCCTGACCACCAGCACTGCCTGCACGCACTCACCGCAGTTTCGCGGCCCGTGTGCTTCGCCGCCAGCTCCATGATCTCTTGACGTGGTTCTGGGTCTCCTTGTTTGCACGGCGGACCGCCCGCCGGCGTCGACAGCGCCCATGCCGGCGTTATTACGCGGCCAGGGCGCAGCTGGGCCACGTCGCGGTGAGACTTGCCCGAGCGCTGATGCGCTCCTTGACCTCGCTGGCCAGGGAGTCGCGTATGACGCCCTAGAATGAGTAGATCGCGTCCTGGGCGTTTGTGATGTCTGCCTTGCCGTCCCCGTCGCCGTCGCCTTGCCGGCGCTGGCCCACGTCGCTGGCATGAACTGGGCGCTATGCTGAGCGCCCGCGTGTGGAGGCCGGCGTTCGGGTTCCAGTTGGACTCCGCCTCGATCTGAGCGGCGATCAGCAGTGTGATCTCCGGGCGGATCAGCGAGCCGCCTTGCGCACAACGCGTGGTACTCGCCGGCACGTTCGCCACTCCCTGCGGCAGCATGCCCTTGTGTCCTTCTTGTCGCTGTCTGTTGTCGCGCTCATCGGTCGCAGCATCGCCACCAGTACGATACGGATCAGGAGGATGGCAGAAGGGACTTGCAGCCAACTCACCGTGCCTCACCCCGTACCTGGAGGTGCTGGTCGAGTCCTGCTCGCAGAGGGCCTGGCGCTGGCGGTTGGCGGCGCCCGATGGCGTGACCGGCGCCGTCGGCGGTGTCGGCGTATCGCCTGGGCCGCGATCGCGCACGGATCTTGGCCGGGTTGAAGCCCGCGACACGCTCGTCGCCGAGCTCGACCACCAGCGCTACGCAGCCCCTCGGCCCTGGCACTGCTCGACCAGGGTCGGGCCGAGTCGTCAGAAATCGACCTCTGGTGGAAGCGGCACCGGCCTTGTCCAGCTCGCGCCTCGTCGTCCTGCAGCGGGGCGGTCCGGCTGTGGTGTAGACGGTGAGCTCGCTTTGCGCCTGGGCCTGGGATGCGTCCTGCTCTCGCGCTCGGTGGCGAGGCGTCGGGTCGGCGCGCTGAGGGCGTCCGTAGTGGTGGTGTCAGGCCAGGTGGCTGGTACTGGTCCATCATCTCGGCTTGGTCGTGATCTCGTGGACGTGCCTGCGAGGGGTGGTTGACCGTGACCTGTCCCGGGCTGGTGGTGGTGACGCGGCGGTCCATGCCGCCTCCCGCATCTCGGGCAGCCGCCAGCGGTGGCGCTGGCCTCGAGAGGGTCACTCAGGCTGGTCTCAAGACGCCGGTGACGCGGGCGTCGCCGCCAGCGAGGGTCGCCTGGGCCTGCGCCCAGCGCTCCAGGAGCCGGAGGGCCTCCTCGGCACAGCCCTGGGCACCGGCGGCCGCGCCATGTGGCCCCAGATTGCGAGGCGGGTGTGCTCGTCGGCGTCGCGCGGGACCGCGGTCGATGTCCCGCCTGGCCTGCTCGCGCTGACACGGGGGTGGCGGCCTCCGTGGCGCTCGGCGTCGCTCGGCGGCGTGGGGTCCACCCACGGGCCCACGGTGCCCGGACTCCACAGCCTGCCGGTCAACGACCTCCAGCGGGGGCTGTCCGGGTCGAGCTGAGGGACGCCGATCGTGATGGGGCGGTGATGAGGCGTCCATGGCCTGGGCCCTGACCCCGAGCCACGCGCCCAGTCAGGTCGGCTGGTGGGACGCGGTATCGCGGGCGGCGTCGCGGCATGAAGTCGGCCCGGATCAGCGCGTGCGCAGGTCGTTGAAAGATCGCTGGTGGCCCGGCCGGCGCGGGCTGCGCGTCACGGGCAGCTACCAGGCCCTCACGGACGCTGCTCGCGGCGGCGTCGAACTCCTCCTGGGGCGTCCCAGAAGCGCTCGCGGCCACCTGGGCGCGCTCATCTCATGTACCCGGGAGTGGCGGCGGGTCGTTGCTCCTCATGGTGCGCTCATCGCCGGCGGCGAAGCTCGCCGCTGCGCAGCTGCTGCGAGTGGCCCCGCCGGGGCGGATCGCGAGCTCGTCGCCGTCGAGTGAGAGGTCACTGCCTGCTCGTCGTAGGACTGCTGGACCGGCCTCCAGCGCTGGACGTGCGGACCAGTGACGCTGACGTGCGGTCCCAGTGGCGCATGGGATCACTCCAGCCTCGCTAGCCGTGGTCCCGGAAGCCGGCCGCGTGTCTGGGGCCTGCCTCGGGCCGCGTGCTGCGGCTCCCGTCGCAGCCTCCTGTGCGGCGTGAGGAAGAGCAGCTGGCGGGCGTGCTCGTCAGTCAGGCTGCGGCGCTCTGGCTGCGGAGCTGAACGCCCGTTGGCGGGTCTCCTCGATCGGTGAGCTCGCATCCGTAGGTAGTAGCCCGTGCATCGAGATGCGCTCCGTGCACCGTGATCTGGGCCGCTGGCATTTGCGCCTGGTCGGGCTGAGAGACGATTCCTCCGTCTCACCTCAGCGTCAGTACTGAGTGGTGATCGCATGAAAGGCGCTCCAGCAGCTGGCCTGCAGCGTCCACGTCCTGCCTGCTAGTGGTCGGTCCTGGGCCAGTGTCTGGTCCAGGTCGTCGAGCGCCACCGTGCGCTCCGGGCCCGGCCACGGACGCTATAGGCGACCGCCTGCGCCTGGTCGTCCCAGGCATGTGGCGACGTCGAACGTCAGATGCTGGGCGGGCCCAGGCCACCATTCGACGGGCAGGCTGCCGGGTCCTGGAGTCCTCGAGTCACCTGGCGCGCGGCCGCGAGCGCAGGTCCTCGGTGAGCCGCATGAGACCACTCCTGACGGCAGGTGCTCGACCGTCAGCTCCTGTCCGTGGTGAGGCTGATGCTCGACTCATGTGCGTGTCGCTGTTGCGGCTGAGGTGGGCCCGGCGCCTGCCCTCGGGCGCCTGCCTCGTGACGTGGGCGCACGACACTCAGGCCCCACCAGGTACGCCAGGGACGTCGCTACGACGTCTGACTGATGCTGCCTGGGCATCGGTTGCACGGCGATCTCGAGGCGGGTTTCAAGTTGTACGTCAGCATGTCGGTGACTGATACGCTGAGGCTCGGCAGGTTCTACGGGCTGAGCGCAGGAGGCCAGAAACCAACGAGGGTGCTCAAGCAGGAGGTGGCTGGCGCCGGTGGCGGTGACCGCTCAGGACGAGGTCGGTTGACGAGAGGGATTCGCTGGCTCATGCGCAGCTGGATGATGGGCATGAGGCCCGGCGGGTGCTGGACTCCTCCAGATGCAGCACCTGAATGGCACGTCAACAGCTGTCCCTCGTGGCTCGCGCCGGCGTCGAGGCGCATCACGGGGCGACGGTGGCGCTCATCTGGCTGGAGGCCAGGCCGGTCTGTGGCGTGGCCTCGCCCGGCGGATATCAGCGAGTTCCTGGGATACCACAACTCGCATCAGGTGCTGCCGCTGTGCGTGATCGCCTGGGGTGAGGATGACTTTCTCGCAATCGTGGGTGTCTGCGCGAGGCCTGAGCTGCTGGGGAAAGATAACGGCATGGGACATAGGGTTGACGGTCCGCGTGGTGGGCTTTACCATGCCGGGAACGTGACTGTCGATCAATCACAACAACACGATCGCTGGGGGCTACGACAAAGGATGACATGGTGCTTGCCTCCTCATTGCACGATGCAGGCACGCTCTTGATGCGAAAGACGCTCCCGAGGCTGATGTTGCCAACAGCTGGGTGTTTCGCCTCCTGGCGGCTAAGCCAGTCAGCGCGGATGCGTATAGCAGGAGAAAGCGGGATATAAGCTAGTGAACGCATGCGCCGAGGCCGCTACTGGCATCGCAGGACTGCTGAGGCCTCATCATCCTGCCCTTGAGATCTGCTGCAGCGCCGGGTGAGATCGCTGGCCTGACGCTGATCGATGATCCGGTGCTGGAGCGTGCTCGCTGACGATGTTGACTGGCTCGAGCGCGGTGCTGTTCCTAACGAATTAGGGAGGATGGTGGCTGGCCTTATCGACAAGGCCCCCGCGGGCCATCCTCTCCACCTCTCATTACTGTACTGAGCCCTGGAGCCTCATCATCCTCGCCGTGGGATCTACTCCGTCTCCTTCAGGATTCGCCGCTACGATGTGAGGGGCATGGACCGTACTGAGCAGCTGGCAACGATCTTAGCGGTGACGCGGGTGAAGTCGTCGCCTTACGCAGCCTGACCGGGTTCCAGGGCTTCTGCTGACTGAGTGACCTGCTGCGGTGCTGGGTGAGATCGCTGACTTGACGTTCGATGATCCGGTGCTGGGCGTGCTCGGTGACGATGTCGAGCTGTGAAAGCGAGCGCGGGTACGGGATGGTGGTGTCCTGGATGAGGAGTACCAGCCAGGTTGCATGATGTGCGTGAGCTTGGCGATCCTCTACTACGAGGGGATCTGCGACGCAGGTGGGGCGTAATTCGGGTCGAGGGCGAACCGATGAGGCGGCTCACAGGTCGCTTCCTATGTCTCAGGCGCTGGTGGAGCGGGCGTACGTCGTCTCGGGACTCGCCGGGGATTGACGCTGCAGCTGCACCAGCGCCGCAGGAGGCTGAGGGTGGGCGTGCAGTCATGATGATGGTACTGGTCTGGAGCGGACCTATCCAGCGCAAAATGCTGAGCTTCGTCAGAGGATCGTTGGTGATGGTGGTGGGCTGGTGATCACCAGTTTTGTGACCGGGGGCGACGGTGACTCGTGCGAGCTTCCCGATGCGTAACGCGGTGATAGTGGTTACTGCGGGATCACGACAGCAGCATTGTGGTGGCCTCGGAGCACTCTGGGACGCGTACCCAGGCAAAGAATGCGGTCAGGCACGGTCGTGGGGTCATCCTCGGTCGTCGGGTTACCAGGGGCGTCCTGGGGGCGGGAGATGGCGAGCATGGTGGAGAGCGCTCTCGTCGCTGAGGGGACAGCGGATATCCTGAAGCATGTTCCATTGCTCTTTGGGGCTGAGCGGGCTCTTGCTGAGCTGATGCAAGAGCTCGCATCGCTGTGAAACCGCCTGCCGTGAGTGGTCGTCCTCTTCCCGGATACTTTCTCTCGGCGGTACTCCCCGCCGGTTCAGGAACAGGGTGTATCATCTGCCGGGCACCCGTCGACAGGCCACAGTGTGCACTATCGGTGCAATGACGCGCCAGACGTCGCACGCCCCGATGCTGCGGGTTTCGTCAGCTATGCGATCAAGAACAACCAGGCGGGGCGGGACATGTACCGCGCTACAAGGGTATGCAGCCCTCGGTTTCAGGCGGTTAACAATGTTCAGCTTCTCCTGGAGCACGGCCTTCGACATCTGAGATGTGTCAGCCAGATCGTGGGCGCAAACGTACAGAGCGGTAACGGTCATGCCGAGTCGCAGCCACTACCGGTCCGGGAGCTCCCAGCCAGTTGCAAGCTGTGCGCCCTCATGCTGCCTGCGGGTCTGCCGACCGTTGAGGTCGGAGCCGGTGGCAGGCCACGTCGGACCGTAAGGTGGACTGATAGCTGAGGGTTCCTGTACCAGTCAGGTGGTCGCATGTGCTTCTCATTATGACACCTGGGTCAGTGGCAGGACCATAATGTCCGCTGTGGGTGCCTACGTGCCGCTGGCGCTGCCGGGTATCATCGCTGGTTCTGGCTCGTTGAAGCGGCGACCGGGCTACAGGGCGACTCCAAACTGATTGCCCGGTCACTGAAGCGGGCGGCTGGAATCCCCCTCAGGGCGATGACGCCCGTTCACGCGGGACAGGTCTGCCTAAAAAGTGCTGCGCTTCAGACGGTGGCAGCGTCGGCGCGGCGCTGGACGGCGTTGGGCGTGGGCGTTAAGGCGCTTAGGGCGGTGCGCTGGTCGGTATCAGCTAGATACCGTCCGGTGGCAGGATTCGTGGCGCATGAGGCTTTGGACGACTCGGCTGTCGTTGCCTGCACGCAGGGCTGGTGGCGAAGGGGTCGCCTGAGCTGATGGGCTTGTGGCTGGGGCGTCAGCGCGGTTGAACGCGTCATAATGACTCTGCTTGACGGTCTTGTATAGCCGGGCGCGGACGGGTCTAGGGTGAGGAACCAGAGGCACGACGGTGGTAGCTGGCTTGTTGGAGGAGCTGGTGGGCGGGCAGGGTGTCATTGCGGCCTCCCTTGCGGTGATGGTGATGGTGCCGGCGGCAGGCTGATGTCCTCTCCACGGATCTTGGCGGCGATCTCGTGGACGCGCATGCCGGCGTGAAGCGCCGAGGATGATCTTGACGGTGTCCTGTCGGAGTGGGGTGCGAGAACGGCGTCGAGCTGGAGTGGTGACGGTCTGGGATGGCCGGCCGGGGTCCTGGATGGAACGCGGGTAGTGGGATCGTCGACGCGGTGTGGTCGGACTGGACGGGCCGTGCTCAGGCCCTGTAGCACCGTGAGTAGGCGTTCTTAGTACAGCTGCGCTGGGGCGTGGCGAGCCGGTGCTGATGGTCTGTGGGGTGAGTGCTGCGGGTCGGTGCGGTAGCGGCGGTGATCTGCCCTGATGACGCGGATTCGTTCGGTGATGGTGCGCGCAAGCAGGCCTTGCCCCTGTGGATGCCTCCACGCCTCGACCAGGAGGGTGGGGGCGTCGGTATCATGACAATTCTTGGACGTGCCACCTCTTAATGATTGATCCTCAGGCCAGTTCCGCTGCGAGAGAGGAGGGCTATAGGGGCTCGCGTGTGCGGCCGGTTTCTCGTCTCTGCCTGTCTGTCGTGCCCTACTGGGGTTGGCAGCCTCAGGGGTATCTGGCCGGCGGAGTGTTGGGGTAGGGGCTGTGCCGTTGAGGCGTTCCTCCTTCAGTGACGCCGGCTTATGTTGAGAAGTCGGTCATCAGCTCGTTGCTTGTAGGAGCGGTAGGGGTGTATGGCTGGAGCGCTCTCTAGGCGCCATGCAGACGCGCTCTGCCTGCTGACTCGGTGGGACACGGATGGTGATCTTCTTGAGGACAGCAGGAGCGTCGGTGCCGCCAGCTCCACCATTATTGCCAGCATTGCCTCTGTGCCAGCAATGCCGGCAATGAAGCTTAATAACGGTCAGCGCTGCGGGGTGCTGGACAGTCGCTTTTGGGATGAGACTGTAATCGGCTGGGGCCGTGGCTTCACCTGACTGCCTCCTTGCCCTGGTTAAATAAGGACGTGGCGCGCTACGGCTTCAATGGCGGCGACGTAGGCGGGCGCCTCGCGTCGAGTGCAGGTACACGGTTGGTGGCCGCGATGGCGACGATTTCCCTCAGGTAGGGGTGGTCGATGATGCCAGGACCGTACGTGTCGTGGAGCTCTTTGCATACATGGCTGATCCAGTAGGGTGTTCTCCAGCGGTTGATGAGGATACCTGCGGTGGTGAGGCTCGAGGTTGTAGTACCGCCTGACCGTGTCGATCGTGACGGCAGTTACGGACACCGTCGACGGATGATGCGCAGGCTCGGTGACGATGAGGACGCTTATGGCGGTAAGGCGCACTGGTCAGCGCCCCCCAGCGATGGTGGAAGCAATCAATCAGGACGACGTTGTGCTCCTCGATGGCGCCGTCCATGGCGGTGCGCGGGTCGTTCCTTCCGGGGCTGTCGGCTTCGCGTGAGCGGAGTTCTCTCTGTGCTGGGATGGCGTCCCGATGCCGTTCAGGCTTGGCCAGCGGGGTGGATGGCGGCAGCTGGGGCGCCAGCGCCTGCCTGGCCAGTGTACACGGCAGCGAGGACGTCGAGTGTCGCAACTCTCGGTGGGGTCAGGCTCGACGGGGATGCTGGTTGCCGCGTTGGCCTGGGGTCAGCGTCGATGACGGACCGCGGTGTCCGTCGTGGGCGAGGGCGTCAGCCAGGTTGACGGTTGTAATGATTTTCCGACGCCGCCTTTCTGGTTGGCGACTGCGATGGCAGTCACGGTGTTTACTCATGGTCTTTAGTGGTTGGCCTGCTGGAATGATGGCGCCGGGCGTTGCACTGATCGGGCGACGCTGCTGGAGGACCAGCGTTCGAGCGGTCATCGTTTTGACGCACGCTCCGGGTGGGGGCTGTGCTGAGCAGCTTCGAGCTCGGTGTCGTGGGCAGGATCGTCTCCCGGGTTGTGTGCTCATCAGGTCGCGAATCATCGTGATAAGACTGTCGATCTCGTTAGAATTTGATATACTATCTCTTGTCTTTGAGATCGCGCTTCCATTGCTCGTAGGCACTGCCTTGGCTGGGTGGCTAGGTCAGCTCGGATTGTGTCGATGTCGATGACATCGGTAATCTCCTCGACTTGGGGCGGGAGCAAGGTTGAGAGGGCGATGACCTGGCGAGCCCTGAGATTGGCACGGTGGTGCGAGTTCTCGCTCGTGAGCAGCTGCTGTGGTGCTCGTGATTCTCCGATCTGTTGCCTGTGGCTCAGAACGGGGCTCATCACCGATGGCGGTGGAGCCGCCCGTGGCACTGGGTCGTCCGCGGCGCCGCCGGCGGCGGGCGATGTGCGGACTGGCCCTGGCCGCCAAAGCTGCCACCGCCGTTGTAGCCACCCTGCTGGGGGCCGCCCTGGTTAGCAGCATCCGCCCTGATCGCTGGTTGCCGCCGAAGCCACCCTGACCGCCGCCGCCGCGCGGCTGGCGATGACCTGGGCCTTGGCGCGCGCGCAGGAGGACCGATCTCATCGACCTGCACGTCTCCACGACGTGCGGTTCTCGCCCTCACGGGTGGTGTGGGTGCTGGACCAGCCACGGCCCTGGTCGATGACGCGCGTGCCCTTGGTCGACTGACTCGGCGATGCTCTCGGCCATCTGTCGCCATGCTTGGCAGGGCGCGGATGTTTCGGCGTTCTTCCACTCGCCAGCCTGGCGGTCGAAGGTGCGTGGTGTGGGCGACGGTGAAGAGGTCGCTGCTGCCCGGAGGGTGTGGAAGCGGAGCTCAGGGTCTGCGGTGAGGTTCCCGGCTGATGGTGATGATGGTGTCTCCGGCCATGAGGCTGGTCCTCTCCTGAGTGATTGTGGGTCGTTTGAGAAGTCGTAGATGGTGGTGTGCTGGCTGTCGTTGGGTCGGTGAGCTCTTGCAGAGGGCGCCGTGGTGGTCCTCGCGGGCACAGCGGCAGCGAGCGTCGTGCTGGACAGCCGGCGCGGTTATGACTCTCGGTGCCGCCAAGGGTGGGATAGCGCTTTTCGCGGCGGTGGTGAGTCCAGCCAGCGTTAACGTTGCACAGGCTGGCTGCCCACTGGGCGTGGCCGGGTCGTTGTGGGCGCATGCTGTGTGGTTTGACCGGATGCGCGGTGGCCGCATGGTCCGTACTCGCTATGGACACGCGAGCTAGTACTGCTGGTGTGGATCTGTGGGTCTTGCGCATGGTCGGGGTCCATGCGTGTTGGCGTACCCATGCGGCTAAAGACGGTCATGCTGCGCATGGTGTCGCCTCGGGTGCTGGGGGCTCGACCACGGTCGGCGAGCGACGTCGGCGACCAGTCGTAGGAGGTTCTGGTGAGTCCTCTAGGAACGCGCTTGTTGATGGGTCTGCGCCTGGGTTTGCTCACCCTGCGTTTGGGGTCCATGACCTGCTCCTCGATTGCGATGACGAAGCTGCACCTGTTGGAGAAGGGTCAGTTGGATGGTCTGGAGGGGCATTGGTGTCTCCTATCGTGAGGTTCGGTGGTTGCCGTCATTGCGCGTGCCAGCAAACAGAAAACTGACCTCGGGAGGTGTTCCGCGTCGTGCAGAAGGGTTCTCTCGCTGGGAGGCCATGCCTCATCGGAGCACTCCCCTGCTGCTGCTAGCCCCGGCATTGCCAGCTTAATCGCTGCCTGTACTACTTAATAAGCGGCGCATCGACCAACCAGTTGCGGATGAGGACGTCAGCGATGCTCGAGCCAGACCCTGGCAGGCCTACGGACTTTAATCCGGTGTGAGTTCCCGAGCCCACGGGGTACCGCGCCAGCCTCAGCCCCGGAAGGACCGGGGCCTTAGCAACCATAACTTCC
>BNJS01003762.1_pt1 | contig 68635 bp, 104 predicted proteins | sample 8540461 | NCBI WGS metagenome assembly BNJS01 (sample SAMD00202454, study PRJDB9452) | human saliva metagenome | isolation source: human saliva | place: Japan
AGAATAAATTTTTGTGCACTATGTACAAAAAGATAAAAATTAACAGGGTTTTTCTTTTGTTGGTTTACGCTAACATTTTATAAAAAGAAAAACTCGGAACTTTGACACCTAACATAACATAAACAGTATCGAGAGGCTTGAAAAGCCTCTATTTTTACGCAATCAATAGTTCTATATATTGCGTCTTATTGCGTGCTACTGTTGTATAATATAATTCATTTTTAGGGGAGGTGCCTATGAGACTTAGAGCCACTAAATCTGCTCACTCAGTTTCTTACTCTGTTATTAAATCTGCTTATATCAATAAAAACGTACGACTGTAACCGTTGAAAAACTGGGAAACGAAAAGGAAATCTGTAAAAAGTATGGTGTTTCTGATGCTCTTGCATGGGCTAAAGAATACGTCCTAATTTAAATAAGAATGCCGAAAAGGAATAAACCTATTGATATCTCGTTTGATCCTCAATTCCCCTCACTCAGAACGATCGAGAGGCTCTTCAATGAGGCTATCTTTTCCTACAGGATATTTATTTTTCAGTTGGGGTTTGATAAGATTTTCAAAAGCTATTGCCAGAAAGCATGGATTTAAGTACAACCTCAATTCAATTCTTTCAAGGCTGCTCTATACAAGAATCCTTTATCCTTCTTCAAAACTGTCTTCTTTTTGCTTTCTTCAAGATTCATAGAAAAGCCGGATTTTTCTCTTGAAGATATTTACCGTTCTCTATCCATCATTAATGAAGGGTCGGATTACATTCAGTCCACACTTTATCGGAACAGCTTAAAGATTTCAAAAAGAAAAACGGAGTGATTTACTATGACTGCACCAACTACTTTTTGAGCTTGAGCAAGCAGATGGATTAAAACAGTATGGAGCTTCTAAAGAAAACCGGCCTCTTCCCATTGTTCAGATGGGACTTTTTATGGACAGTGATGGTATTCCTCTTGCCTTCAGTGTCAATCCCGGAAATACCAATGAACAAACGACAATGGTTCCTTTGGACTTCTTGAAGATTTTTCCTTGTCTAGACTAGTCGTATGTACGGATGGAGGAGCTTTCGCATTATCCAACCGTAGATATAACTCAAGGGGAATCGTGGTTTTTATCACAACACAATCCATAAAAAGAGTTAAAAGGTTTTCTGAAAGAATGGTGTCTCGATTCTAAAAGACTGGCGTCTAAAAGGCAGTATGCAAAAGTATAACATTTCCGAACTGGACGAAGAAAAAGACAGAAAAATCTTTTTACAAAGAACGGTGGATAAATGAAATGGACTTGAACAACATCTGATTGTATCCTATTCCATCAAATACAGGGATTATCTAAGGTACGTTCGGAGCAGACAAATCAGCCGTTCAAAACCTTATTACCAATAATCCCAAAAAGAAATGAACCACAACCGCCAAACCGATTTCAAACGGTTTGTTACAGTGTCACGCCGGAGGAGGCTGGCTGAGCAGAGCTTTTTAGAACTCAATGAAGATGTCATCCGAAAAGAAGAACAGTATGACGGTTTCTACGCTGTATGCACTAACTTGGAAGATGATGCTTCAGCTATCATTGAAGTAAACAAACAACGCTGGCAAATCGAGGAATGCTTTCGCATTATGAAAAGTGAATTCAAAAGCACGACCGGTATACCTTCACAGAGATGATAGGATTAAGGCACACTTTATGATTTGTTTTCCTTTCATTAATTCTCTACAGATACCTGGATAAACAACTTGGAAACAAGTATTCATGTGAAAAACTGTTACATGGTCTAAAAAGAGATGAACTTTCTAAAGATTGAAGGCAGAGGTTTATCCGACATATGCAAAAACAAATTTACAGACGATCGCAGAAAAAAGCTTTGGAATTAATACTTCTATGCAGATCGTCACTATAGATGAGAAATATTTGCCATCAGACTAAAGAATAAAAATCTGTACGCATCGATAACAAAGAGCTCTGTAAACCGCTTGATTTCAACGATTTATAGGGCTTTTTACTATATGAACTGTCAAGTCGGGAGTATAACACAAAATTCTTTTTCTTTCTGTTTAAAGAATAAAATTTTTGTGCACTATGTACAAAAGATAAAAATTAACGAGGGTTTTTCTTTTTGTTGGTTTACGCTAACATTTATAAAAGAAAACTATCAAGAGATTATTTATATTTCAATAAGTATTTCCCTGACATTTTTCTCGCTTATACTATTTCTTTTGGATGCTGTTTCTTGTAAATATTATTTTATGCAGATGCTATTTCTTGAACAATCTATTTCTTGCACACGCTATTTTTTGTACAAAGACTTAGCTCTGCTTTAGACCACTCTTCTAAGAATGAAATAATTTTTTATTTTGGTACTGGGGTTCGCAGCTTAGGCGAATGCCCAACTTCCCCAAAGTTTTCTCATCCACCTGAGAAAGAATCACTGTGGAATGCATCTCACATTGGTTAAGTTGTGATAGCTGCTCCATACACTTCTCCGCATTTTCATCCGTGTTCGCGGAAATCGTTAAAGCAATCAAAATCTCATCCGTATGCAGTCTGGGATTATGATTTCCCAAATGCTCTAGCTTTAAATGCTGGATAGGTTCAATAATTTCCGGCGAAATTACCTTTAGATCATCCGGAAGGCCTGCACATTTTTTCAAGGCATTTAGCAGAAGGGCTGCACAAGCGCCTAAAAGAGCTGTTGTCTTTCCAGTAACAATACTGCCATCCGGAAGAGAAATGGCCGCCGCAGGACCATTGGAAATCTCCGCCTTTTGCTTTGCAGCTGCAACAACAGGCCGGTCCGCAATACTGATATTGGCCTTTTCCATTAAAAGCTCTTCTTTTTCTACAATATCGGAACTAATGCTTCCCTTCCTTCTTTCCACCAGGGCCGCATAGTATCTCCTAATGATTTCCTGCTGAGACGCCTTACAAACTGCATCCTCATCAATGATACAGTTTCCCACCATATTTACCCCCATATCCGTAGGGGACTGGTAGGGAGAGGCTCCGTAGATTTTATTAAACATAGCCCTAAGAACAGGAAAGACTTCCACATCTCGATTATAGTTTACGGTGCTTACCCCATAAGCCTCAAATGATATGGATCAGATCATATTAATGTCGTTTAAATCCGCTGTAGCTGCCTCATACGCCAGGTTTACCGGATGCTGCAAGGGGATGTTCCAAATGGGGAAGGTTTCAAATTTAGCATAACCGGCATTTATCCCATGTTTATGATCCTGATAGAGCTGAGATAAGCACACTGCCATCTTTCCTGAACCGGGACCGGGAGCAGTCACCACAATCAAAGAGCGGGAGGTTTCGATGTACTCATTTTTTCCAAAGCCCTCATCACTAATAATAAGGGGAACATTGGAGGGATAGGAAGGAATGGAATAATGGCGATAAACCTTAATTCCTAAAGACTCCAGCTTCTGCTGATACGCAATGGCACTTTCCTGTCCGGAAAAACGGGTCAGTACCACAGAGCCCACATAGAGCCCATAGCCCCGGAAGGCATCAATTAAGCGGAGCACATCCATATCATAGGTAATCCCCAAATCACCTCTTGCCTTATTCTTCTCTGTATGTCTCCACATGGATGGCAATAACAATTTCCGCATCATCCTTCAGCTCTCCCAGCATCCGAATCTTACTGTCCGGATGAAAGCCGGGCAAAACTCTGCTGGCATGGTAGTCGTCAAAGAGCTTTCCGCCAAATTCCAGATAGAGCTTTCCGCCAAATTTCGCAATTCTCTCTTTAATATGCTCCGACTGGGTTTTTAAATATCGTTCGTTATCGAAACCAATCTTGTCCATTTTCCCTCCTCTAATCTCTCCGCTCTATTTCATGAAAAAGCTATTATACTGCTTTTTCTTCTCTTTGCATCTCTTTGAATTTTCTTATTTCCAAAATAATTCCAGATTCTTTTCCTGATGTTCCACTTCCTTAGAAAAAAATACTGCAATTCTCCGAAAGGATTCCTCCTCTCCATAAAAGAAAAGCTTTTTTTCTTCTTCCTTTGCAAAATATCCTAAAAGGACTTCAGTGTACCCCATCAAAGGATACTGTTCTGGATGAGATAGAAAAGAGGCAGATGGTGTTTTCTCTATTCCTGTCGGGATATATCGAAAAATATAGTAGCAGCAGAGCTTCTAAAGAAGGAAAGTCTCTTTTTATAATGTGTTTTACTTTTTAAGTAAGTCTTCCTCTGCTCTTGTAAAATATCCAGAAAAGCTCTTCCTGCCTGCCTCTTCCTTGAACCTCCATACTTCTATTTCTGTATTCCCAAAAGCTTTTTCTGAAAACGCTTCTTCCATCTAAGACCCTCTTCCAGGCTGCTAACTCTTCTTTATAGGGAAAGTCTTTATTTTTCATAAAATAAGGGCTTTCTCCTGAAGGAACACTTGTCTTTAGTTCCGCACTGTTGATATCTTTAGGAAGAGTCCGGAAGAGCCATCCCAAAGACTTTGACGGAAGGCCAGAAGTGAAACAAAGTTCCTGTATCTGCATTTTCCTCTATACTTCCCTGTTTTTCCTCCTGCTTTTACTCTGCTTCTTCCCCTACTTCTACTTCTGCTTCTGCTTCTTCCTTCTTCTGCTTCTACTTCTGCTTCCGTCCTCTAAATCCTCCAGATCAGGTCTCCCTTCCAGCTTAAAATAGCTATTGCCGCCTCTTCACAGGATAAATGCAGATCCAGCTGCGTGTAGGGTGAAACGGAATATTCTCTTCTGGGATAGGCATCGCAGACCTTGGAAAGTTCCTCCTCTCCCCTCTGCCTCTGAATTTCCTGAGCCCCATCCTCCTGAAGAAAGGGGCAGTTTCCCTCTTTATCTACAGCAAAATAAAACTCTCCGTCCTTCTCCTGTAACTTCTTCCTAAGCTTTTCTCCCAGGGTCCCTGCTAAAGCTTGATACTTTTTTGCAGTATCTTCATCAATATCTATAACCCAGTCTCTACAGCAACTATCCTTACAGGCTTTCCCTATACAGGCAAAATCCGGATAGAAAATAGGATACTCTAATAGCATAAGCTTAATCCTTCCCTTGGCTGAAAATGGCTTTCCGCAAAAAAGCGGTATTTGGCCCCTTTGTACTCCGCCAGATTTTTAGCCTTTCGAATCTCCTTTAATCCCTTTTCTCCCCCCTGATAGGACTTGGAAAAATAACTCCAAAACTCCTTATACTTTGCCAAAATATTTCTCTCTCCTTGAATTTCTTTGGCAAAATTCTCTTCCACTAAGGAAAGGAAGCCTTTAAATTCTCCTTCATCTAAAGCGTTTCCTCCCAAAGCCTCACGAAAGAGTGCAGGATTAGACAAAAGACCTCTTCCACACATGATTCCCTTAATATTTGGAAACTGCTCTGCTAAGAACAGAATGTCCTCCTTTGTTTCCACATCTCCGTTATACACAAGGGGAATCTTCGTATATTCATAGATTTTTCGGAAAGTACTTAAGTCCACCTTTCCGGAATAATATTGCTTTTGGGTTCTGGGATGTACAATAATTTCCGAAATAGGAAATTGATTGTACAGCGTAAAAAGTTCTTCCCACTCCTCCGCTCCGTTTAGACCGATTCTTGTTTTCACAGAAAGCTTCAGCTTTGAATCCTTTAATAAGGAAAAAAGCTCTTGGAAAAAATCCTCCAAAAACAATAGATCTCTTAGCATTCCTGAGCCTTTACCCTTAGCCACTACTGTTCCGCTTGGACAACCCAAATTCAAGTTACATTCCTCATAGCCCAGCTTATCCAAATAGTCTATGGTAGCAAAGACAAAATCAGGGCGATTTCCCATAATTTGGGGGACTAAAGTGAGACTTTCATTATTTTCCGGAGCACAATCTCTTTCAATCCGTCCGGTATAATGTCCCTCTTCATTGGAAGAAATAAAGGGACTAAAATATTTATCCGTTTCCAAAAACAAGGCTCTATGAGCATTCCTAAGTGGATAGCCTGTAATGGACTCTAAGGGAGCAAAATAATATTTCATAGATTCTCCTAAAAATTCCCGGTAAAGAAGGCTAAAAACAATAGAATAATCAACATTTGCCCATGCAACATAAGGTAATGCAGAAGGAAAAGCTTAAGATTCACAAGCTTAGCTCTTCGCAAGAAAACAATAGCCATAATACTGCTGTAATTCCATGCAAAAGGATGGATTGTGGATAAGATGGAAGCCACAATCAACTGTCTTCCCTTGGTGCTGAAGGAGGACAAAAGTACGCTGGCAGGAAGTCTTGTAATAATTTCCGACAAAATAAAGCCTCTACTTGTTTCATGGCCCAAAATCCATTTGCCAAATAGCTGACTGAGAAGTGCACTATGATAAGTGCTTTCCTTTAGCAATAAAATCAAAAACAAAAAGAAAAATAAAAAAGCATCCAGCTTCAAAAAGATTCGTCTTTGAAAAATAAGGGTATATAGGGCAAAAATCGGAAAAAGCAAAAGAATCGGAAGAATCCGAAGATAGCATAAAAATACTAGTAGGGAAAATAGGCAGAAGTGAATCAAAGCATTTTTATCCAAACTACATTCCCTAAAATTCCCCCTGAAAAACAGTATTTTCTTCTAAAAATCAATACATAGGGTAATAGAGAAATTCCCCAAAAGAAGAAAATAAAGCACTGACTCGCAAGAAGGATGAAAAGCTATAGCCATATTCTATAAATATAAGGAAGACAAACTGGTATAGGGGAAAAGAAAACTTCCGATTTCTCCGCCAAAACCTGTAAGACCGGGTGTGTACTAAAAAGATATTTACAGTTCTTTTCTTTTCCCAGGCTATCCAATGTGATAGGAATCATCACAAACAAGCTCAGAGCATCTCCAAAAAAACTAGAAAAAAGAAAGCTAAAGAATATCAGTCTGCGGGATAAGCCATTTCTTGTTTTACTACGATTTAACTGCTATACACCAAATGATGCAAATACTGGCTTTCCATCAAATACACGGAAGAAGCAAAATAGAAAGCATGGAGAAATACTTCTCTATGGGAAAACTCTTTAAAAAAGGAAGATCGCGGTACTGAAAAAGGCGGGATAAAAACACCAATCCTGCCAAGATAAGCAATACAATATTTTTAGATTTACGAATGGTAATGCTTTTAATCTTCATTATGATTGATAAAACCCTCGCCATGTACTTCCCGCATCGGAAATGATAAAAATGCTTTATCATCCATACTATAAACCTGATGCTTCACCCTGGTCACCTCTCTGGGGCTCAGCACACAGTACAGCATGGTAATTCCCTGCCTGGTATACATTCCTTTTGCGGAAATACCGGTTACGCCTCTCTCCAACTCCTGCATAATCCATTGGGAAATCTCCTCTCCCTTGTTGGAAATAATCGTAACTGCCTTGGCAAAATGCATACCGTCGATAAAAGAATCACAAATCTTGGTAAATACATAAACGGAAACAATGGCATAGCAGGCCTTAGTCACACCAGCTGTAACCCCCAAAGTACTACCGCACCGTCACAGAACTGTAGAAGCTTTGCTATGGAAATGTGTTTAAATCTGGTTTGAATAATTGCCGCCATCAAATCCGTACCACCCGTAGTGCTGGATGCCGCAAAGACAAGTCCACAGCCTACGCCCATTAGAATTGCTCCGATTACTGAAGCCAGGAACAAATCATCCGCAGGAATCAAGGTATAATCCGGAAGTAAGTACAAAATCAGGGAGCATAGCATAGTAGCAAAAATGGTTCTGGCAATAAATTTCCATCCCTTTGTAATGTAGCCCAGTCCAAAAAGGGGAATATTAATAACCGTATTGCTTAGCCATAAGGGTAAGCCAAAAAGATGACGAAGAATAATGGAAATACCGGAAACTCCTCCGATAATTAATCCTGCAGGATCATAAATATTTTTGGAAGCGATGGAAATCAAAAGAGAGCCTAAAATCATATAGATATAGTCTCGAATCAATCGTTTCTTCTTGTTATCCATTTCTCCTCCTTCAATGCTATGGACTTTCATCCACAGGACTTTCTTCCACAGGACTCTCTTCCACAGGACTTTATTCCATAGAATTTTCTCCCACAGTGCACCGGGCTACTTTATAAAAAATCTTAAAGTACAGCAATAGAAATAAATACAACTTGGAATATGCCAAGACTCTTTAGAGCACTTTAAAGCTCTTTAGAGTTTTTAATATTTTTGAAGTTCTTCCTCTTTTTGCACAGTAAGAATACTGAGCTTTTCTTTCAGTAAGGGAAGCATCTCTTCCATGGCTTCTTTACTAATCGTAATACAGCCGGAGCTCTCCCAGGTATCCGGTGCCTTGATATGTAAGAAAATAGCTGAACCTCTACCAAAAACTACCGGATTTTTGATTAAAAACCGATAGCCAGGGCCTTATCGTAGCAAATCTTATATGAGTACAATCTTTCCCCGGAAATCTTTGTGGGGCTATCCACCCAGGTATTGTAGGTATTTTTTTCCCCGGACCAGTAAGACGTTTTTTGAATCTGTTTATAAGGAAGCTGGGTATTCACAGAACTTGGAAAACCGAAGGCAAAGGAAATAGGATAAGCCCCCAAAGGAGTAGTTCCGTCTCCTTCCTTTCTTTCCGTTCCTTCTTTCAAACCGTTTCTGCCATAGCCGTTATAAGTCTTCCACTGTAAATAATAGCGATCCTCTCCCTTGTTCCAAAGGCTTAATTCATGATCCAACATTACAAGGATCTGCTCCTCTTTCTTTCCCACCTCTGTTTGGAAAAGCTTTTTCCCAATGCGAAGTTCACTATCATTGCCTTTATCCAATATTTGGGACTCTAATTTTTTCTGATAAAGCTCTCCGGGACCGGCAAGAGCGGTAAAGATTGTGGACAGGCAAAAAAGACTAAGGAATAGGATGCTTGCAAGCAGCTTCTTAGTCTTTTTGCTCCTTCTTTATAGGGAATAAATTCATAGATTTCCCTTTCCTTCAACGCTTTGAAATCGATTGAAACAATCCATAACATCATATCCAATTCCGTAAAGCTTGTAAAGGAAAAATGAATTTCTTCCCTAGCCTATTCAATTTTTTTTAGCTTAATTTCCCTGGAGTTCTTGCTGATTCCGATTATTCTCTGATGCCTGAGCGGACTGCTTGTCTTGTGTCTGTGACTTACTCCGAGAAGAACCTCTCTTGGTATTATTCTGGGAAGATTTCTCCGAATTAGAATGGAAGTTCGAATTCTTTTGAGATTGACTATTGGAAGATTTGGAATTCTTCTGCTTATTCTTCTTACTTCCCAGTCCATCCGGTCTGTTTCCTCTTTCCGTGCCCTGACCATTGTTCATGCCGCCCTGTCCTCTGTCATCGGGCATTCCCTGATTTCCATTCATTCCTCTCTGACCTCTTCCACCGGGCATTCCTTGACTGCCATTCATGCCACCACCCTGCTCTCTATCTCCGGGCATTCCCTGGTCACCGTTCATACCGCCTCGTTCCATTCCTTGACCGTTATTCATTGGAGGCATTCCCATGCCATTGTCGCTAGGTGGATTACCGGGAAAGTTGTTGCCATCCCCACCGGGGAATCCACCCCTATCACCGGGCATGCCCTGACCTCTATCTCCGAGCCTTCCTTGGTTGCCATTCTGATGACCTTGCTCTCTGCCCCCTTGTCTTCCTTGATCTCCGTTCATGCCGCCTTTGAATCCTCCGTTTGGAGGACCGCCCTGCGGACCGCCGCCAATCTGTCCGCCGTTAAATCCTCCGTTTGGTGGTCCACCCTGTGGTCCGCCATGACCCATTCCGCCGCCCATAGCATTTCCATTTCCAATAGTATTGGCAATAGAACTTACGGTAAATTCTTCAGTAGTATCTCCTACAGAAATCTTATAGCTCTGATTATCAGTAAGATCCGGAGAGGAGAACAATACTACGCCGTAGCTGTTTTGCAAATCGGAAGCATTGAAGATTTCTTTTCCGTTGCTGTCCGTAATTTTAATTGCGCTTCCCGCATTTTGATTATTGCTGAGATAATCTACCACAAAGGTCTGGGTAGAACTGTTTCCGTCAAAGGTCTGGAACATTTCGTTGTTTCCGGCTACCAAAACCGTACCGCCGGTAATGGTGCCTGTTCCGTTGTAATCTAAGGGTCCGTTTCCGTGACTAGCGCCATCTACTATAAGAGTTCCGCCGCTAATGCTTAAGTCTCCGTTGGAATCCAGACCGTCACCTCCTGCATTTACCCGAAGGGTACCGCCATTGATATTGATATATACGCCTTCCTGTGCCGCAAATTCGTTTCCGGAGCTGTTATCACTGGCCGCATTTAAACCGTCATCCTGAGACTTTACGGTAATCGTACCTCCATTTATATCAATAGAGGCACCCTCCAGTCCCTCATTGGAGTTCTCGATATTTACGGTTCCTTCATTTACCACCAGCTTACCGTCAGCATGCATACCGTCGTCAGAGACGGAAAGAGTATAGCTTCCCTTGGATACCGTCATATCTCCATTGGTGTTAAAGCCGTCCTGTCCGGCAGTTATCGTAAAGCTTCCGTCATTGATGGTCAGATTGTCCTTACCATTAATACCGTGCTTTGTAGCCTCAATAGTATAGTTTCCACCTTCAATCGTTAAGCTGTCTTTACCGTGGATTCCGTCCTCATAATTTCCCTTCACTTCCAGACTGCCGCTTCCGCTTAGAATCAAATCGGATTTACAGTAAATTGCCGCATCGGGAATATCCTCCGTCTTACTATTGGAAGAATTGGAATTGCTGTCTTCTGTGGTATTGGCCGCTCTAAGATCCTGAACGGAGTTCTTGGAATTCTCCGCCAGAGTTAGAGTGAAATCTCCGGAGGTCTTTACATAAATAGGCGCTGTTTCTTTGTTGCTAATACTGAAGTTATCCAAAATCAGATTTACCTTATGGGTGTCTCCTGCGGCAATCACTACCTGTCCGTCTTCCAAATTACCGGAAAGTCTATAGCTTCCCGCAGTGGAAATGCTAATGGTTTTTCCGTCTACAGAGACTACCATTTCCGTTGGTTTTAATCTCTCCATTTTCCACGCTGATCTTGCTTTCACTTCCTGTAGACTCCTCAGCAGGCTTTTTGGCTTGTATTCTGTGTATTACTTGCATTGCTCACTGCCTTATTCTGTGCCGCATTGGCGGTACTGTCACAGGCTGCCATAACGGTACTTAATCCCAGTCCTAAAGCCAAAGCCGCAAGCTTATTGTAATTTACCTTCATTTTCTTCTGCATATTTTTCTCATCCTTTCTTTTTGAGATAGCCCCAGTATAGAAAGCTTTGCTGAAACGAAACTGAAAAAATTTCAGAAAAGTTTTTAAACGAGATATCCCATGCCTTGCGAACGATACTCGTTATGAATGAAAAAAAGACCGACAAATCGGCTTTTACCGAATTTATCGATCTTTTAATGTGTTTTATTTTATTAGCAAAATAAGAAATGGAAATTACTTTGTGTATCTTCCGTAACCGTATGGCTTCTTGTAGAAAACATCATGCTCTCTAACAAAGTCTCCGGTTCTGGTGCTGTGGATAATGGTTCCGTTTCCGGAGTAAATGCCCACATGGTAGATGGTACTGGGAGAGGAGCCGTAGAATACTAAATCTCCCGGCTGTAATTCTTCTGCAGACACCTTGGTAGCGGAGGCATACTGGGAACGGGAATCTCTTGGAATAGAAATTCCAAACTTCTTAAAGACCTCCTGGGTAAAGCCGGAGCAATCCACCCCTGAGCTTAAGGAAGTTCCTGCCACCTTATAGGGAAGTACTGCAATAAAGGAACGAGCATAGTTAATTAACTCCGTAGACTCGGACTTCTTTAAATCTGCTGTACTGTTGCCTACATTTCCACTAAAGTTTTCAGCCTTATTCTTTGTGCTCTTTTCAGTAAGAAGATTGCTGTCTCCCTCGACGGAAGGACCTTCGTAAGAACCTGCCACATCCAAAACATCCTGCCCGATCTTCTTCTCATCCTTAGTATTGGACTTTGAGGGTACAGTAGCCTTCTTTTCCACAACGGGCTTTTGCTTTTCCTTGTCGGAAATCTCAGTACCTAAGTCCAGGTCAGAGCCCAGATAATCTATCGTTCCGGAGCTGGATTCACTCTTTCCGTTAGTGAAAACGCCTCCGTCAGAAACAGACTTCTGCTGTACTACACCATCCTTGGTCCAGGCTCCGTTTCCGTCTACCTTATATCCTTCTACGGTAGTATTGGTTTTTAACCAACCGTTGGCATCAAAATAATAGCTCTCCGCTAAACCGTCATCATTGCTGTCAATCCATGCCCAAGTAGACTTGGGGTAAGTTCCATCCTGATGATTGTACCACCATTTATTGCTATTCTTACCGTTTCCCTTCTGCCAACGCCCTGCATAAGCCGGAATGGTGGAAAAAAGAGAGATAAGACAAATAGAGTTCACTACTAAAATTTTCCAATTCTTCTTCATTTTTTTTCCTTTTTTAATAAACGATACCTTTGCATGATATAGCATAGGCTAGCTTTTCGCAATATCGAAATAGGATTTGTAAGCTAATCCCGGGAAATGTTAGGAATTTTGTAATAATTTGAATAATCAAACCATGGGGCAGGCAAACAATGGGCAAATCGGAATTTTGCTCCGGAAATAGCAGGTGTCCTTACACAAATCTGGTTGTTGCAGTTGGATTCCGTGCAGAGTACCCTTCCCTCTTTAATCTCTATAAAATTCACCTCATGCATGGCCGGATTTTGTTCTTCCGCGCTAAGGGATGCCAGATTAAGAGAAAAATCCACCTCTTTAGCTTCTTGATCCATGATCAATATTTTACTATCGGCAGATAATTTTTTTTCTATTAAAACTGTTCCATTTTTAAAAATACGCACCCTCTTGCCCTCATTTTTTTCGAGAGGCCTTAGGGAAGAAAAAGGATACTGTCGCCAGAAGTAAAACCAACAGAAGAATAAGCAATACTCTCTTCCCTTCTTTTTTACTTTCTGACAAATTTCCAGCTTCATTTTCCTTGCTCTGATGAAGCTTCTGCTCTTCTATCATCTACTCTCCTTTCCACAGCTTTAATAGGACAAGCAAAAAGCAGGGAAGCCAAATCTGCTTCCCTGCCTGAAAGAGGCCACAAACCAGACTTGAACTGGTGACCTTCTGATTACGAATCAGATGCACTACCGACTGTGCTATTGTGGCGTCTTCCGCAGTATAACACAGCTTCTTTCTTCATGGCAAGAGCGAAATATATGCTTAGCACAGTTGAAATATATGTTTAGCTCGGTTATAAATCGCTGATGCTGCAAGCTTATTCCAGTTCAAAGGCACCGGTATAAAGCTGATAATACTTTCCTTTTTGCCGCAATCAAATCTTTATGACTGCCTCGCTCAATAATTTCTCCCTGCTCCAAAACCATGATGACATCAGAGTTTTGCACTGTAGAAAGTCTATGGGCAATGACAAAAACGGTTCTTCCGGCCATCAAAGCATCCATACCCTTCTGTACTATAGCCTCCGTTCTGGTATCAATAGAGCTGGTAGCCTCATCCATGATTAGGACAGGGGGATCATTTACCGCTGCTCTGGCAATGGATAGAAGCTGTCTTTGTCCTTGGGATAAATTTCCTCCGTTAGCACTAAGCTCCGTATCATAGCCCTTAGGGAGTCTTGTAATAAAATCATCCGCCCCCGCAAGCTTTGCCGCTGCAATACATTCTTCATCTGTTGCATCCAGCTTTCCGTAACGAATATTTTCCATTACAGTTCCGGTAAAGAGTACGGTGTCCTGCAAAATTACCGCAATAGATCTTCTTAAATCGGAAATGGCAATATCCCGAATATTGATGCCGTCGTAGATAATCTCTCCCCTTTGAATATCATAAAAACGGTTCAAAAGGTTGGTAATAGTGGTTTTTCCCGCACCTGTGGCTCCTACAAAGGCCACCTTTTCTCCGGGCCTTGCGAAAACATCAATATTCTTTAGAATCTGACGCTTTCCATCATAGGAAAAATCCACTCCCTTAAGCTCCATATCCCCTTTCAGTTCTTTCAGGGAAATGCTTCCATCCGGTAAAATGCTCTTCCAGGCCCAGAGCTCTGTTCTCTTCTTGCTTTCTACCAAACGGTCTCCCTCATGAGAGCAGTTTACAAGGCAAACCTTTCCTTCATCCTCTTCCACCTCTTCATCAATCATTTGATAAACCCGATCTGCACCGGCAACACCCATAACCACGGCATTGACTTCGGAGGAGATCTGTCCTATAACACCCGCAAACTGCTTGGTCATATTTAAGAAGGGAATCACAATAGCAATGCTTAAGCCTAATCCGGAAATGGAAATATTAGGCACATGGAAAGGCAAAAGTGCGCCTCCCACAATGGCAACAAAAACATAAAGGATATTTCCGATATTGTTTAGGATGGGCATAATCACATTGGAATAACGGTTGGCTTCATTGGAAACCCGGAACAATTCATCATTATAGCGGTCAAAGTCCTGAATACTCTTCTCTTCATGGTTAAAGACCTTAATGACCTTCTGTCCGTTCATCATTTCCTGAATAAAGCCTTCGGAACGAGCCAGCTCTTCCTGCTGTCTTACAAAGTAATGGCTGGACTTTCCTCCGATAACCTTTACAATCCGAAAAAGCATAATGAAGGATCCAAGCACAACCAGGAGGCTTAGCCAAAGGGAGTAATACAGCATGATGGAAACTACCGTAATCACCGTAATCAGGGAAGAAATAGCCTGAGGAATACAGATAGAGATAAACTGTCTCATGGCATCAATGTCATTGGTATAATGACTCATGATATCTCCGGTTTTGTTCCGGTCAAAAAAGGCAATCGGCAGATCCTGCATATGATTAAACATTTTCTGCCGGTACTTTTTTAAGGAGCCCTGGGTAATGGTGGCCATATTCATATTGTAGCAATAGGCACAAATCAGGAAATGGTGTAAAACACCAGTAAAATCCCAACCAGTCCTAAAATATCGGAGGATACCGCGTTCCAGTTTCCTTCTTTATAAACAGTTTCAATCAGGCTGATAATCTTTTGCTGGAAAATAGCCGGGATAGAGGTTACAACCGCATTAATTACAATAAACAAAAGAGTAATAGGCAGAAGTGTTGGATAAAAGGAAAATAAGTCCTTTATGATTCTGCCTAAGGTCTTCATAAAATTTTTCGGTCTTCCCTTATTCTCCATCCTCTACCTCCTTTCTGTTCTGAGACTCATAAGTCTCTCTGTAAAGTGGAGAATTCGCCATCAATTCCTCATGGGTACCTCTGGCAATAATTTCTCCTTTGTCCATAATCAAAATCTGGTCTGCATCCATCACGGAAGAAACTCTTTGGGCAATAATGATTTTCGTGGTATCCGGAATATATTCCTTAAAGCCCATTCGGATAAAGGCATCGGTTTTGGTATCTACTGCTGAAGTGGAATCATCCAAAATTAAAATCTTGGGTTTCTTCAGCAAAGCTCTGGCTATGCAAAGTCTTTGCTTCTGCCCTCCGGAGAAATTGCTTCCTCCCTGCTCCACATGGCTTTCGTAGCCGTCCTTCATTCTTTCAATAAATTCCGCCGCCTGAGAAAGTCTGCAAGCTTCTTCCAGCTCAGCCTGGCTAGCATTGGGATTTCCCCAGCGAAGGTTTTCCGCCACTGTTCCGGAGAAAAGAATATTCTTCTGTAATACTACAGCTACCTGGTCTCTCAACGCTTGAATATCGTATTTTCGAACATCCTCACTGCCAACCAGTACCTCTCCCTCCGTCACATCATAAAGACGGGAAATCAACTGGGTTAGAGAAGACTTGGCGGAACCTGTTCCTCCCAAAATCCCTACGGTTTGTCCGGAGGGAATATGAAGGGAGATATCTGTTAAAACATTCTTTTTCGCATCCTTGGAATATTTAAAGAATACATGATGAAAATCAATGGAGCCGTCCTTCACTTCCTTAATGCCATTCATAGGATTCTCCATGGTGCTTTTCTTCCGTTAAAACTTCAGCGATTCTTCGAGAGGAAGCTGCGGAAATCACTACCATCACAAATACCATGGCCACCAGCATCAGGCTGGAAAGAATCTGATAGCTGTAGGTTAAAAGGGCTGAAAGCTGTCCCACATCTAAAGCAGAACCGCTTGTACTAACCACTAAATAAGAACCGAAGCTTAAGACAAAAAGCACAACCACAAAAGGCAGAACTGCATTAGGGGGTTGGCAATGGCGATCGACTTTTCCGCAGAAATAAAGTCTAAAGCCAAAGACTCAGCCTTTCCATTAAACTTCTCCTTTTCATAGTCTTCTCGGACATAGGTTTCACTACCCGCATGCCCCTGAATATTTTCTTCCACAGACTCATTTAAGGCATCATAACGCTTAAAGATTTCGTTGAAAAATCTTCATGGCTTTTTGGTAATGATGATTAAACCGATCGCCAAAATAGGAATAACCAAGCAGAAAATAATAGCCATTCTTCCGCCTATCAAAAAGCTGCCGTAAAAAGAAAAAACAATCATCAAAGGTCCTCGGAATGCGGTACGCACCAGCATCATATAGGCCATCTGCACATTACTGATATCCGTAGTTAATCTTGTTACCAAGGAAGAACTTTCAAAGCGGTCAATATTCTCGAAGGAAAAGCCTTGAATCCTACGGAACATATCTCTTCGGATATTTCTGGCGAAGCCTGTGGAGGCAGAAGCCGCAAAGTTTCCCTGCCCAAAGGCCGAAAAGAAGAGAAAGAATAGCCATTACCACCAGAATCAAAGCCGTATTGAAGAATCATCTGCATGGAAGCATTTTTCCTTCATTTTGTTCACCAGTTGAGCCGTAAAAAGGAATCATACATTCCAAGATCACTTCTCCGGTAACCAGAAGAGGACAAAGAATGGAGTCTTTTTTAAACTCTCTGATAGATTGTGATAGGATTTTCAGTACCTGCATTGTATCTCTCTGCATGACTTTTTCCTCTTGCATTTTATATCCCTCCTTATCTATATTCTATATTCCATAATCTTAGCTTTTCTAAACCTTGCAATTTTATGGAGAAATGAAAAAGAATGTCAATCAACTATACTTAAGTTTCCGCTCCCTGAAACTGGCTTTCATATAGATTCTTATAAAAGCCATTTTCCTGTAAAAGCTCATCATGACTTCCCTTTTCAATCACATTGCCATCCTTCATCACCAAAATACAATCCGCATTCTGAATGGTGGAAAGTCGATGAGCCACAATAAAGGCGGTTCTACCCTTTAGCATTTCCTGAAAGGCTCTTTGCACCTTTTCTTCCGTTCTGGTATCAATGGAGCTGGTGGCCTCATCCAAAATCAAAATCGCCGGATCCCTTAACATTACCCTGGCAATACAAAAGCAGCTGTTTCTGTCCCTGGGAAAGATTGCCTCCGTCCTCAGGAAGAGGCGTATCATAGCCCTTTTGAAGCTGCAAAATAAAATGATGACAGCCTGCCCGTTTGGAAGCAGCAATAACTTCCTCTCTGCTCTTCTCCGGAGAGCCATAACGAATATTTTCCAACACCGTATCCGACTTTAGCCAGCTGTCCTGTAAGACCATGCCGTAGGCAGAACGAAGACTATGATCGGATAATTTATCGTAGGGAATCCCGTCAAGGAAAATTCCTCCCTGATTCGGTTCATAAAAACGCATCAGAAGATTGATTAAGGTAGTTTTTCCACAACCTGTAGGGCCTACAATTGCTATGTTTTGACCGGATTTTACAGACAAGCTTAAATCTTGAATCAGCTTTTTGATTCTTGGTATAGGAAAAATATAGTCCAGACAGTTCCAAGTTTCCTTCCACAGGCTTCTGTAATTCCCTTTCCTCAGTCTTTTGCTTCATCTCCTCTTCTTCCAAGAAGGCAAAAACCCGAGATGCGGCAGCCAAGGCATTTTGAATTTCCGTAATCACGGAGGTGATATCATTAAAGGGCTTGGCATACTGGGTGGCATAAGCCAGCAAAGAGGATAGCTGTCCAATGCTTAGACTTCCTCTTAAGCAAAATAAAGCTCCGATTCCGCCCACCAAGGCATAACCTAAGGCATTTAAAAAACGGGTAAAGGGATTCACCAAGGAACTGTAGAAAATTTGCCTGCATACTGTATCAGGAAAGTTTTCATTTTTTCCTGATACAAAGACTCTTTAGGCGCTTCCTGCATAAAAGGCCTTTAGGAGCTTCACATTGCCTATCCTTCGGTACTGAAGGCGGCGATTTCTCCTCAGCTCTTCGACTGGTTCTGAAAATACAGGTAAGAGCGCTTTGAAATGAATTTTGCAATAAAGAAGGATAGAGGAGTCAATGCCAAAAGAATCAAGGCGATTCTCCATTCCAATAAAAATAGAAAGAAGGCAGTTTCCAAAATGCTGAAAAACAGCCTGCACAAAAACTGATTCAGTAAAACAAAAAGCCCTGAAATCTGTTCTATATCGGTGGTTAAACGGCTCAAAAAGCTCCCCCGAGTTCTTTGGCATCAATAGAGGACAAAAGGAGCTGCCTGAATATGGGAAAAATGCTTTTTCGGATATCTTCAATTACATGAAAAGTAAGATAGGTATTTAGCTGATTCATCAGCCATTGAAAACCTACAGCCAATAAGAGCACCAAGAGCATAATTCTTAAAATCTGCCCCAGTCCCAAAAAGTCCACTGCCCCCTTTCCCGCAATCTTATCCATGCTTTCCCAAAAAGTATAGGCAGAAAAAGAGAAAAGACTACCGATAGAAAGGCGGAAACCAAGGAAAAAAATAGACTTAATTTATAAGGCTTTAGAAAACCAAAGAGCTTTTGAAAGGATTCTCCTGCTGTTCCGTTTTGTAGCCATGCTCTTCCTCCTTTCCCTGCTTCTGGAAGCACAGATTTTCCCTGATACACCGGGCAAGTTTTCAACAGTTCCTGATGGCTTCCCAGTCCGATAAGCCTTCCTTGATCCGTGACCAGGATTTTCGGCAAATGTCGTATGCTGGAAACTCTTTGTGAAATGATTAAAAGACTTTTCTTCCCTTGATATTCTTCCAGAGCCTTTCGAAGCTTTCTCTCTGTCAGCATATCAATGCTGAGGAAGAATCATCCAAAATTAAAAGACGGGAATCTCCCAACAGGGCTCTTGCAATAGAAAGTCTTTGCTGTTGTCCTCCGGAAAAATTTTTCCTTCCATACTGACGGAAAGCTCCAAGCCCTCTCCCTTTTCCTCTACAAATTCTTTAGCCTGGGCAATTTCCAAAAGCCTTCCATAGCTCTTCTTCCTCGCATCTTTTTTTCGCCAGAGAAGATTGTCCTTCAGGGTACCGGAAAACAGCACTGCCTTTTGCGGAACATAGGCAATACTTTCTCGAAGCTCTTCTTCAGAATAGTCCCTTTAAATTCTTTCCCCCAGAGATAGATTTCTCCCTCATACTCTCGTAAAAACCGCAAAGTGAGAAATCAGGGTGGATTTTTCCGGACCGGTACCACCGATAATTCCCAGACTCTCTCCTCCTCTAGGGAAAAACTGATATCGGAAAGTGCTCTTTCTCTCTCCGCTGTCATAGGAAAAGGAAAGGCGATTCATAAGAATTCCCGACTTCTTTTCCGGCTTCAAGCAAATTGGATTGGATTGCCGGGTCATAAGGCTTAGTAGAAATCCTTAGACTCAGGCTCTCCATCATTCTTTCGCTCCATTACTTCTTCAATTCTGCTGATGCTGGCATGCAGGCCTTTACCATCAGAATAATCAGGTTGGCAAGCTTTAGGAGTTCCACCAAAATCTGGCTCATGTAATTCGTAAGAGCCACCACATTTCCCTGAAAAGTCTTCCGTCATTAACCATTTTGGAAGAAAAATACAGAAGCCCCATAAGCCCCAGCTGAATCAAAAAAGCATACTCATAGGGTTCAAAAAGGGCAGAGATTTTTCCTACCCTAATCTGTACCTTTGTGTAGTTTTTAGTTATTTTTCCAGAACTCCTCTTCTTCCTTTTTCTTCCTGACAAAAAGCTCTCACCACTCGGATACCCATAATATTTTCTCTGTATTTTTCGGGTAATATTTTTTCGAGGCTTAGTTGAATTTTTGTAAAAAGGCATGGTAAGGGCCATAATGCCAAAAACCACAAAAGACAGAAGAAGCAAAAGTAGGGAAAAACAATAAAGATAAAGGGAACGCTGATCCGAAATGCCATGATACAAGCTCACTACAATAAAGGGAGCGCATTAAAAAGCCTAAGCATCATATTTACAGTAGATTCGATTTGAAAAATATCCGGACCGATTCTGGTAATCAAAGAAGAAGCGGAAAGCTCATTATAGTCTTTATAGGACAAAGATAAGATTTTGTGAAATAAATCCGCCCGGTAGGACTTTCCCACCACCATAGCCACTTCAGCTGCAAAAATACTGGGCAATAACGGCAGTAAGACAACCTACGCAAGCTAAGGCTAAGAGCAGGAAAAAGACTTTTGCCAAATCACACCGATATTTTTCCTTTTTGTATTCCCTGATCAATCATTCTTGCAATCACCAGGGGAACAAAGAGCTCAAACATACTTTCCAGGCACTTAAACAGGGGGGCTAAAATGCTTTTTCCCTTTACCTTTTCCATATAGGACAGTATTCTTCTCATTTTACTACTCCTTACTCCTCATAAAATAGAAAACATCATTTAGCGGAAATCTCTAAAACGGAAATTTATAAAACTTCCGATGTCAAGAAAAACAATTTTCCTTTTGCACTCTGATATCGATATACCTGAGTTTTATAGAATATATCTTCCTTATCCTTCTTTATGAAAATATTGGTCGAATACTTTTCTCGCCATGGGAGCTGCGGTTTTTCCACCGGTTTCTCCCTCTTCCACCAAAACCGAAATAGCAATCTCAGGATCTTCCATTGGGGCGAAGCCTACAAACCAGGCATTGGTTTTAGGTTCTCCACCTACCTTTACCTGGGCGGAACCGGTTTTTCCGCAAACCTTATAGGCATCCGTCTGTAAAGCACTGGCAGTTCCCTCTGTGACTACCTGTCTCATAAACTGTTTTAAGGCATCACTTTCGCTTTGAGAAAGAAGACTATGACTCTCCCATAGGAAATTCCTTTACTGTAGTACCATTAGCACTTTGTACAGAAGAAAGAAGGCTTGGATAAACCAGATTTCCTCCATTGGCAATGGCGGAAACCATGCAAAGGTTTTGCAGGGGAGTACAAAGGGTAGCCCCCTGTCCGATAGCGGTTTGCATCTTATCCCAGGCGCCGGCATCCTCTGCCAGAGTGAACTGTCCCCATTTGCAGAAAAGTCCTATGTCAATTTTTGATTATAGTAAAAACTTTCCGCTAAAGCCTTTAAGCGAAGCGGATCATCTCCGTCCCCAGCTTTGCAAAGGCGGAGTTACAGGAATCCGCTATAGCAGACTCCAAATCCACCTTCCCGTGAACCTCTCCATTATAGCAATGCACCACATAGGAGGAATTCTCCGGATCCACATATTCCCCTTTACAGGTATAGCTAAAGTTCTGCCAGTCCAAGGGATGCTCCCGAATATACTCCAAAGCCACCAACAACTTAAAGGTTGAACCGGGAGGATAAAGTCCCTGGGTGGCACGGTTTAGAAGATTTCCGTCTTTGTTATCGGAGGAAGTTAAGGCTTCCCAGTTATTCTGAATATCCTCTTCCGTAAAGGAAGGAGTGGAAACCATAGCCAAAATCCTTCCGGTCTTTGGATTCATGCAGACAATACTGCCTTTTTTATCCTTTAAGAGGGAATAAGCAAGGCTTTGCAGCTTGGAATCCAAACTAAGTACCACAGAATCCCCGGGATTCTTCACTTCCTCCACTTGATTCATGATTTTTTCCAAGGGGTTAATACTGGAACGGCTAAGATAAAAGTTCGCCAAGGATTCCACCCCGGTTTTTCCCTTACTGCTGTAGCCGATAGGGGTGAGAGAAAGGCGATGCCCTCCGGGTATACCCTTTTTATCTTCCCCTTTGCCGGTTTCCGTTTTTGCCAGAACCTTTTCCATCCGAAGACAAGATACTTCCCCGAATGACTTTAGAAGAAAGATATTCAATTCTGGCATTATAAGGACTGGAAATCTGCTCCGGCGCCAATACCAGCATAAAATAGCAAAAATATACCATCATAGAGAAGAAAATCAGAACAAAGAAATAGGTAATCCCTTCATTTCTCTGTTTGTTTTTCTTCTGGAGTTTTATACTTTTTCATGGTTTGCCCTTCTTCCGGAATATCTAAGCTTATTCCTATTTTGCCCTTCCGCTCTTTATTAGCTGCTGTTCTTCTTCCTCTTCCTCCATGGCATCTTCTTTTCCTTGAATCACGAAAAGGGATTGGAAAACGGCAAAGAGAATACAGCTGGAAATCATACTGGAGCCACCGTTACTCACAAAGGGAAGGGTAACGCCGGTGGAAGGAATAAACTTAATGGCTCCCCAATGGTGAGAAGAACCTGCATGATGTAAATAACACTAAGCCCGATACATACCAGTTTATAGAAGAGACTTTCCATATCCATGCCCATCATCATCATTTGCATAAAGCAGGAAAGGCAGATAAGAATCAGGCAAATCGCTACAATCCCTCCCATTTCCTCGGAAATGGCGGAGAAAATAAAATCATTTTCCACAATGGGAATCTTGTTGGGCAGTCCCTGAAAAAGCCCTAAACCGAGGAAGCCTCCTGTACCGATGGCAAAGAGAGACTGGGTAATCTGATAGCCCTTGCCTGCAATATCCTTCCACGGATCCAAAAAGGCAAAAACTCTGGTACGCACATGGGAAAAAAGATGGTAGGACACAAAGCCTGCCAATGCGGATAGTCCAAAGCCTAAGGCAAGATACAAAAATTGACTGCTGGCCACATAAAGCATAAACAAAAAAGCCATAAATAGAATCAGAGCAGAGCCTAAGTCCTTACACAGCACCAGCACAATCCCATGGAGCATGGCTACGATAGCCGCCTTATAAATGCCCTTTGGTTCTGTTCCTCCGACAAAAATCCCGCAATGGAAAAGACCAGCTGAGTTTTGACAAACTCGGAGGCCTGGAAGGAAAAAGCCAAAAAAGTTCAGGCTCATTTTTGGCGCCGAAGCTTACCAGCCTAAAGATTAAAACCAGAGATAGGGGAAAATCCCTAATATCATAAAAGCAATTCTTCCCTTTTGAAAATCCCAAAATCTTATCAATCAGAACAGGGAATCATCAAAAGCACAGAGGCTTGCTACCACAGAAATAGCAAATTGCTTCATAGCCTTATCCGTATTTAATCTTTCCAACATAATCCAGCCTAAAGCAAGAAGCAAACACTGGTTATAGAGCAGAGTCTCGCTAAAGGTAGGATAAATCTTCCTCCAAATGAAGGGATAGAGCAAGAGAAATACAAGCTCAGCCCCGTACATAGTAAGAAAAAAGAAATCCTTGGTATGAAAGAAAAAGAACCCCATGACAAAGGAAGTGTAAAAACAGCAAAATCTGGTACAAAAACTTGGCCAGCCTCTTTTTCCCGCTCCCATGGTCCAAAGACAGGTTTCGAAACAGACTGTAGCAGTACAGCAGCATCAATACCATGCAAACAATCTTTGTAAATGTACTAAAAAGACTCCCCATCTTTTCTCCTTTACTCTATTCCCTTATGAAAATGTCCTCTGGTAAACTGCTTCAAGGGCTTTCCCTGAAAGAGCTCTACAATTTCTTTCTCCGATTCCACCGTAAAATCAAAACGAAAAGAAGAAGCGCCAAGCCTCTCCACTTCCTTTTCCAGCCCCAAGAGGGACAAAACATCACTGTTATAGATTTGATTATAACAATATTTTGCAATAGAGACGAACCGGCATACTCTTGTTCTGTCGATCCTGTAAAGAGACCACATTGTTCCCTCCGGTACAGCCATTTCTGGTTTTTTCTATACAGTTGGCGCTGACCATCATAGGAAGGTGCCCGTAGCAGAGGAGCTCTGTGGATATCCCCTGCTCCTTGCCCAGTCTGAAAAGGCCATATTCTCCTGAAAACGAAATTCAATAGGAAAGCACATTTCTTTTGCCCCTAAGGATTCCCATACCTCCATGGCAGCCTGATTATAGCTATAGAGGGTGTAGTCAAAGCAGGTGGAAAACTGCCTATCCGGAAAATCCTGCAGCATAGCCACCTGATCCAGGGTACGAAGAAGAAAATGACGGAAACCCTCTTCATTTTTCGCCTCTTCCATCAATCCTTCAGGGCTTCTTCCCCGGTCTTCCCTTCTTTGAATTCTTCGAAAACGAAGACCTGCCCATTTTCCGCTGTTCTGAATCTCCCCACGATATTTCAGGAGCTCTTCCTCGGAAAATGCGCCTTCATCCAGATAAATTCCTTTAATAAAGGGAAACTGAAGAACAGCCTTAAGCTGTTCTCCTCTTTCTATGAAAACCCTAATTTCCCCCAAGTCTTTGATTCCGTCTATACTGCCCAAGAATGGCCTCCCTCATTTTCTCTATACCGTCTCTCCTTAATTGATTCAGGAAAGAAAGGGGATAGAAAATATCTTCCTCCCCAAGAATCGAAAAATTCTTCAGGAAAAATTCCGTATTTCCCATCTTCTTCATTTGTTTTGTAATCTGTTCCCGGGAAAGCACCTTTTCCTTGGCCTTTTCCACAGGCTGGCTTCCTTTTACGGAAATGGAAAGTCCATCATCTCCCTCTAGGGTAAAATGGGGAACTTCGTTATAGGACAAGTGCAAGCTTCCCTTTAAAGGAATCTTTCTTTCTCTCTCTTCCATTTCCTGCTTCAGCTTGGAAAGCACTTCTTCCTTTTCCTTTCGGAAGGGCTTTTCCCCAAAGGCTATCATGTCCTCCCCGTTATGTTGTTCCAGATAGGAGCTGTAGCCTCCTCTGTCATAAACCTCTTTCAAGAGGGCTTTATCCTCCTCGGAAACCTGATGAGGACCTTCCCTGAAGAGCCAAGTCCAGATATTTTCTGTAAATGGAAACCACCGTTCCGGTATAAAGAGCGGACTTCATTCTTCCCTCAATCTTTAATGAATAGGCACCTGCCTCCAATAGCTCCTTTAAGAGATCCAGAGTAAACATATCCTTCATACTCAGATAGTTTCCTTTTTTTCCCTTACTGCTATAGCAAAGTCTACAGGTTCCGGCACATCTTCCCCGGTTTCCGGATCGTCCTCCCAGAAGAGAAGACATAAAGCAGGCTCCGGAGTAGCTATAGCACATGGAACCGTGAATAAAGACCTCTAACTCCAAGGGGGAAGCCTTGGCAATATCGGAAATATCCTCCAAGGAACATTCCCTGGAAGCACAACCCTTTCTATTCCCAGTTTTTCGATTAAGCCCACAGCCTCTTTGGTATGTACCGTCATCTGGGTGCTGGCATGAAGAGGAAGATCCGGATAAGCCTTGGTCAACATTTTCCCAATCCCCAGATCTTGAATAATCACCCCGTCCAAGCCTGCTTCATAATAGGGATCCATATAGCTGAAAAGCTCTTTTCTTTCTCCCTCTTTAAACAGGGTATTCAAGGTCATATAAATCTTTTTCTTGTATAGATGACAAAAATGAATGGCCTCCAAAAAGCTCATCCTCTTCCGATAAAGGAAGACTTGGCAAAGGCTCTTGCGGAATATTTTTGTCCTCCCATATAAATGGCATCCGCTCCGGCAAAAACAGCCACCTTGCATACTTCCAAGGAGGCTGCCGGGGCCAAAAGCTCTGCTTTATAGAGCTTTTTTTCTTTTAAATTTTCTTTGTGTTGGATTGGCATCCTTACTTACTCCATCCTTAGCTATAGCCAAATTCGGAAGAAACGGCTTCTCTTTAAACCCTAATTCCGTTTAGAGAATTATCCCTCTTTATTGCTTCCCTGATGAGAAGATTTTTCATGAGAAATCTTATCTTTCGCTTCCTTCTTTTCCAAAGCCAGAAGCTTCTTCTGGGTACTTTCCAATTCCTGTAAAACCCCGTCCAGCTTTAACTTTGTCTTTACCAGGTCGTGCTTATAGGAGTAGCTCTCACTTTTTTCCTGATCCAAAAGCTCCTGCATCTCCTCCACTTTCTTTCTTTCCTGAAAAAGTTCATCACAAATATTAATCTGAAGCAGAAGGGATCGAACCGATTCCTCCAGCTTATTATAATTCCACATTTCCTTACGGATGCTTTCAATTTTATGGTTTAAATAATCCGCCACATCATGTAAATAAGACTCGGAATTCTCCCCACTTAGGACATAAATTTTTCCGTCAATAATGACCTGTATTGTCTTTTTATCTGCCATTTTCTCCACCTTTTCCTATGCTTCACTCAGTCCTAAATGTTGATAGGCATGTTTTGTTGCAATCCTTCCCCTGGGGGTTCTGTCTATCAGACCTTGTAAAATCAAATAGGGTTCTATCATATCCTCTAAGGTTCCCCGATCCTCTCCCAGACTGGTGGCTAAAGTCTCTACCCCCACCGGTCCTCCGGAAAACTTCTCGATTAGATTCCAAAGATACTGTCTGTCATAGGTATCCAAACCTAAAGTATCCACATCCAGTAAATCCAGAGCATCCTCTGCCACTTCTTTGCGAATAACACCATTATACTTGATTTCCGCAAAATCTCGTACCCTCTTTAGCAAACGATTGGCAAGTCTTGGTGTACCTCTGGAGCGTAGGGCAATGCTTTTCGCTCCGCCTTTATCAATAGAAATAGACAGCACCTTGGCGCTTCGAAGGACAATCTCCTCAACTCCTCTTCCTTATAAAAACTCCAGTTTCCCGATAATCCCGAAACGATCTCGAAGAGGGGCGGACAAGAGTCCTGCTCTGGTAGTCGCTCCCACTAAGGTAAAGCGGGGTAGGTCCAGGCGAATGGAACGGGTGCTACTTTCCTTCCCTAGCAGTACATCAATGGCAAAATCCTCCATAGCGGGGTAAAGCACTTCCTCCACCTGTCGATTTAATCTATGGATTTCATCCACAAAGAGCACATCTCCTTCTGAAAGGTTATTCAGAATCGCCGCAATTTCTCCCGGTTTTTCAATAGCCGGTCCGGAGGTAATCTTGCAATGTACCCCCAATTCATTGGCAATAATGTTGGAAATTGTGGTTTTTCCCAAGCCGGGAGGTCCGTAAAAGAGGCAATGGTCCAGACTTTGCTTTCTTTTTTTAGCCGCTTCAATATAGATAAACAGGGTTTCTTTTAACTTTTCCTGTCCGATATAATCTTTTCAAAAAAATTGAGGTCGAATCTTCGGATCGAAAGGATAAATCCTCCTTACTCTCCTCTGTTTGTATCAACTTTCTTTCCATAAAAATCCCTTACAACGCAAACTGCTTCAGACTAATCCGTAACAGCTCCTCCGCGGTCTTTTCTTCATAGGCCGGAATCGACCGAATCCATCTTTTTGCTTCTATGGCAGAATATCCCAAGGAGACCAAAGCTTCCACAGCTTCTTCCACAGCCACGGAGCTCGCAGTGCTCATATCAGCTTCTTCTCCGGAAAATGTAATGTCCTCCTTAGGAACTTTGTCCCGTAACTCTACAATCAATCTTTCCGCAGACTTCTTTCCCAGCCCCGGAGCCTTCTGAATCTTCTTACTGTCATTACTGATAATGGCAAGAATCAACTCCTCCCTGCTCATACAGGACAAAATCCCCAGGGCTGTCTTAGGGCCAATGCCGGAAACGGAAAGTAACTTGATGAAAAAATCCCTATCCCTTTCCTCCCAAAAGCCGAAGAGCTCCTGACTATCCTCTCGCACCGAAAAATAAGTATGGAGAAGAATTTCTTCTCCCGTCTTAGGTGCTTTATCAAAAACTAGAAGCAGGAATGCGAACTCCATATCCCAGTCCTCCTGCTTCTATTACCAACATATCCTCTTTTACTTCCCGTAAAATACCATGTATAAATCGAATCATAATCTCTCCAATCCGCAATAGTCTAGCATAGAACTCCATTTTTCTCAATGGAGGGAAAGGGTTTGAATTTATTTTTTTGAAGGAGATTGCTTTATTTTTCAAGAAGGACAAAAGAAATATCACTAATATTTAAAAACTTCTGTATAAAAAGAAAGCCCATAAATCCTCAAAAGGTTTATAGCTTTCTACTAAAAATCTATTGCCTATTCACTTATGCCCAGTGGAAATTCTCTTTTCCTGCCCCGGCTTCAAAGTGGTACTTTACCAAACCGGAATCAATGCCCTGGAATTCTCCCTCTTTATAAGTGAACTGAACCTCATTCCCCCTTGCCTTTAAGATAGAAGGACTGACGGTTGAATGCGGTGAGGTGCCATCAAGGCATACTCACGCCTTCCTTAAACCAATCCAGTACACTACCTTCATAGCTGCATACCTCAAAATCTTCCTTAGAGGCATGAGAGTACCCTGAGTCTCTCCATAACCAATGGAAATCACACCATAAACAGGATGGTCGGGGCTTAACTTTGCCACCGCTTCCTTGTTAAAGCTTGCGCCTACCCACCAAGTGTTTAATCCGAGGGTCTGGGCATAGAGCATAATGTCTGCGCTGGCATACCCCACACGCTCCTCAACGCCTTCTTTTCCATCCCCTGCCAAAACAATATAGTTTTTAGCATTTTTTGTGATTAACTTATCAATTAATTCAGCAAAAGCTGCTCCATCCTCAGTCTTTAAGAAAAAATGCAGAGAATACTTCTGATTGCATTCCTGAATCCGTTCCTCCAAAGCCTTTACCACATCCTGCGGAATAGCATCTTCCTTGTATTTACGAACCATATGTCTTTTTTCCATTGCTTCTTTAAGGGTCATCATAGCCTCCTTTACCATAATCCGAAATTTATCCTTAAAATAGAACTAACACTCTTATTAAGTATAGCTTTTTTTGTCCTCTTGTCCAGTTATAAATAAAGGAATCCTTTTATGAGAAAGCGATTGACACAGCCTTAGCTATGAAGAAAAATGAGGACTATTCTTTCTGAAAAATACTTTCCTTACTCATAGCGTAAGGCCACAATCGGATCCTCCTTTGCCGCCTTATTGGCAGGATAGATGCCGAAAAAGATTCCTACAATGGCGGAAAATACCACGGCAATCAGGATAATCCCCGGACGAATCACAACGGATAAACCGAGGCGGTAGCTCTAAAGGAAACCAGTCCATGGCCAGCAATACCCCAATCAAGCCTCCCAGGGCGGATAACAGAGCGGATTCCGTTAAGAACTGTACCAAAATATCTCCGGTGCTTGCTCCCAAAGCCTTTCTGATACCGATTTCTCTGGTTCTCTCCGTAACGGAAACCAGCATGATGTTCATAATGCCGATACCGCCTACTAGAAGAGAAATGGCTGCAATACCTCCCGGCAGCGGAAATTCCACCCATTACCCCCATCCACCTGTTTCATTTCATCCTGAATGGAGGAAATATACCAGTCGGAGGCTCTCGATTTTTACCTTAGAAAAAAATAAGCCTTGATTTCCGTATTCAGCTGATTCATCTCTTTCTCGGACATTCCTGTTTTTCCGTAGTATCGAATCATGGAAAATTCACTGGACTGGGGTGAAAGCAATGTCCAGGGAACAATACCTTCTCCATTTTTATCATTAGAACCCATCAGTAGCTTTTGAATGGGGCTGACATCTTTCCTGTACACTCCGATAATGCTAAACTCTCGATTTTCTCCTAAAATGTCGGAGCGAAAATGTTTTCCCGCGACATTTACAGTTCCATAAAGTTTTAAGGCTGTACTTTCGGAAATCATAATAACTGCTCTTCTTTCCTCAACATCATTAGCGGAAATATATCTTCCGTTTAAAATCTGTACAGGCTGAAGCTTTTGGTAGGCGGTATCCACTCCCTCTATATTGGTTTTCAAACGGTTTAATCCATTTTTTATATCGATAGAGCCGCTGGACATATATCCACATAGTCTAAAGCGATTTGCCAAAGACCTCCTTCATCTTGTAAAGTTCGTCCATGGTGAAAAAATCGCTGTCTCGATATTCCTCCTGATCCATGTAGGGATTAATCATGATGGCCGCCTGGGTCACACCTACATTTTTATAGAGATCGGAGAACATTTTCCGCATGGTATCTCCGATGGAAACAATGGAGATGACGGATCCGATTCCGATAATAATGCCCAGCATGGTAAGGATGGAACGAAGCTTATTGGTCGAAAAGGAAGCTTAATGCCATTTTCATATTTTTTCAAGAAGCATGGTTCCCTCCTCTGTACATTCCTTCGAAGATTGTCAAATCTCTTACCGGAGTAGGATTCTCATTTTTGATATCGGAAATCAGTTTTCCGTCTGAAAAGCGAAGCATCCTATCCGTATAGGCGGCAATATTCTCCTCATGGGTAACTACCACCACCGTAGCTCCTGCCTTATGCAGGGCGGAAAAACATTCCATAATCTCAATAGAACTGGAGGTATCCAGATTCCCGGTGGGCTCATCCGCTAAAATCAAGGGCGGTTCATTGGCCAGGGGCTCTTGCGATAGCCACTCGCTGTCTCTGCCCTTCGGACATTTCATTGGGCTGGTGATGGATTCTACCGGAAAGTCCTACCTTCTCCAAAAGCATGGCAGCTCGCTCCGACCTTTGCTTCTGCGAACGAATATGAGCGTAAATCATGGGGATTTCCACATTTTTCAAAGCACTCATACGGCTAATCAGATTAAAGCTCTGAAAAACCAAAAGCCAATCTTTTGATTTCGTACCTGATTTAGAGTATTGGGATGCATAGCTGCCACATCCTCCCCGTCTAGAAAATAATTTCCAAGACTGGGCTTATCCAGACAGCCTAAAATATTCATCAGGGTAGACTTTCCGGAGCCGGACTGACCCATAATCGCCACAAATTCTCCCCTTTTGATGCTTAAATTAATCTGATTCAAGCCCAATACTTTTACTGCACCGGTATCATAAATCTTCACCAGATTTCGTAATTCAATTAAAGTATCTTCCATTTTCCTATCCTGTCTGTACTACTACCCCGGCTTCCTCAGGGCTTACGGCTTGTGGCGCTTGGGACATGGGATCCACTGTTACAGGACTTCCCTCTGTAAGGCTGGCATCCGGAGAAAGAATAAAATCACTTCCTTCTTTGAATACCGCATCCTCTGTTAGAGGCTTTACCTCTGTAGAAACATCACTGGAAACCCCTGTTGTTACCGGAACAAAATGTACGGCACCGTCCACCACAAAGGCCATCTTGGTAGCACCGTCCTCTCCAGTCATTACGGAAGAAAGAGGTACCACATACACATTCTTCGCCTCGGACAGAAGAAGATCCGCCTTTGCGGTAATCCCGGAAAGCAGTCCCTTCTTATCTCCGGTAATCTGAACCTTAATCGGAATAACTCTTTCACTGGTGCTGGAGTTCTTCACTTCTCCTGTGGGGGAAATGGAGGAAACCACGCCTTCCAAAAAGTCTCCACCTAAAATATCTGCGGTAATGGTAGCTTTTTGTCCCAGATGTACCTTTCCGATATTGTATTCGGAAACCGCAATGCTTAATTCCAGCTGATCCAGATTCTCAACGGTAAAATCATATTTATTTTCTGTAGGGGTGTCTGCAAATTCTCCTACCTTAATGTTGACTCTGGTAATGGTTCCGGCTATGGGAGACAGCAGGTCTGCATCGGAAAGCCTTCTCTCCGCCTTTTCCAGTTCCTGTTCCGCTGTCTTAATCTGTAAATCATAGCTCTCCGGAACCTGAACGGAACCCTTACTGACTTTATAGTTAGCCATAGTGGCTTTGGCATCCTTTAATGCACTTTCCGCCGCCTCGTATTCACTCTTTGGAATATCTCCGGTGGAGAAAAGACTGGACTTTCTCTGAAAATCCAATTCCGCATTTTGTAAGGCGGTTTGACTCTTGGCATACTCCAGACGAAGGTTTTTTTCCGCCTCGGTTTTATTGGCCTTAGCCAAATCCAGCTGGTTTTGGCAGCTTCGGCAGTATTCACATCGGTTTTTATCCAAGCGAGCTAGTACCTGCCCTTCTCAACCTTATCTCCCTCTTTAACAAGAATCTCCGTCACCTTGGCATGCAAACCGGAGGTAACCTGCTGCGCATCCGTACCGGATACAGGTCCGGAGAGACTGATCTTTTCCTGAATATCTCCCTTGCTAAGAGCCTGGGTACTTACCATAGTCCCCATAGCCTTAGGAGGAAAGAGTATGTTTTTTCCTATAAACAAGAGAAACAAAACGAGGACCCCTATCAGAATCCATTTCTTCTTTCCTTTTTTCTTCTTTTGGGGACTTGCCTCCAATAATTTATTGATTTCCTGAGAAATATCCTGTCCCTGCTTATTCTCTTCCATTTCTTCTCCTTTAAAACAACACATTTCTTTTAGCAAAACCTAGCTTGCCCTCTTACATTCCTGAACATTTAATCTCATAAATATGTACAGAATGTGAAATCATTGGAGATTTCTCTCTTTTTATTTGCCTTTTATTTTCATTTTTCTTAGCATAGGGTAAACTAATCGAGGAAAATATCGATTCATAACGAGTATCCTGCGTAGGCTTAAGATATCTCGTTGAACTTGAATGAGCTATTTGCGGAGTCCCCTATGGATATGATAAAAAAGCTATTCCCTATCCTAAAGATTTCTTCTTCCTTCTTTTCTTTCTAAAAAAAGAAGAGATTCTTTTTGATATTGAAACCACGGGGCTTAGCCCCAAATCCTCTCAAATCTACAGCATAGGAATCCTCCTTTTTTAAAGACTCGGAAATGGAGATTGTTCAACTCTTTGCCAACAGTCTTTCAGAGGAAATTGAAGTTTTACAAGGATTTCAGGAATATTGTAAAGGCAAAACCCGACTGATCAGCTTTAACGGGAAAGCCTTTGACACCCCTTTTTTAGAGAAAAGCTATCTTCAATACGGTATAAAATGCCCTATCACGGAGCTTCCACAGCTGGATCTTTTCAAAATGATTCAAAGCAGGAAAATTCTATCAGCTCCCTCCTACAAGCTTAGGAGTGTGAGCGCTTTTGGGATTCAAAGGGAGGATGTCTATACCGGAGGAGGGTGGTTTTTGTCTATTTAGAGTATTTGGAACAGCCTACAGAGGAGGCAAAAGCGCTCTCTTGCAACACAACTTTGAGTTGCTTTACCTCCCTTTCCCTTTTTCCTTTTTGCCTACGAAGAGCTGTTTCAAGGAAGGAAGCTATTGCAGGGAAAAATCAGAGACTGCTATCGGAGGAAAAATAAGCTAAGGCTTTGTTTTTCTTTTTGCTAATCCGTCTTTTTCCTTTTTGAAACGGAGGAAAAAGACTTCTACGGCTGAAACACAGAATATCCTCACAACTCAATAGAAAAGAAAAACACATTCTTTCCCAAGGCAATTTCCCATCACTTTGATGGCTTTCAGCTGGAAGTTTCCAGCCAGGAAGCTGTACTGGAAATTCCTTATTTTTCCGGGAAGCAAAGTATTTTTCAAAAAACTTTAAGGACTATGATTACATTCCTGCTAAAGATATGGCATTGCACAAAAGCCTTTCCCAACTCTACCTAAAGAGGAAAGCAAAGGGCAAAGGCCGCTACCGCCTATCAGACAGGACTATTTCTCCCCGTCTTTTCCCATGGCTTTCCCAATCTTTTTCCAAAAGGAATATAAGGAAAAGCAAAACTATATTCCTTTACTCCGGAGCTTTTTAGAAAACCGCTCCCTGATGGAAGAATATTTCTTAGCCTTTTTGCTGCATTTTTCTAGCTTTTCATTAACAGAGGCAATCAAAGCCTCCCTTATCAATCATTTCCTGCAGGAAGGGAGGAAATACCGCCATGGTATAAGATTTTCCACTGCTTAGGTTATGAATCTTTCCTTCGGTAAAAATCCACCTCCAGCTCTTCTCCTTCCTGAATCTCCTTTCGCCTCCGGTGCCTCCACAATGGCCAAACCGATATTTAAGGCATTTCTAAAGAAGATTCTGTGGCAAACTTTCCGCAATCACACAGGAAATACCGGAATCCTTCAAAACCTGTGGAGCATATGCTCTGGAGAGCCGCAGCCAAAGTTCTTTCCTGCAATCAAAAGTCTCCCTTTTTGGATTTTTCATGAAAATGAAGGTCTATATCCTCCATGGCATGGGTAGCCAGCTCCGCCTTATCCTGAATGGCCAGATATCTTGCCGGGATAATCACATCCGTATCCACATTGTCCCCATATTTCACACAATGACCTTTAGCTTTTTCCATAACAGCCTCCTATAGTCCTAAATCCGTTGGGGATGCAATATATCCCAAAACAGCCGATGCCATAGCTACCTCGGGGAAGACAGATAAATCTCCGAGCTGGCATCTCCCATTCTTCCCACAAAGTTTCTGTTGGTGGTGGAAATGCAACGCTCATTAGGCGCCAAAATTCCCATATAACCTCCAAGGCAAGGACCGCAGGTGGGGGTACTTACCACAGCTCCCGCCTCAATCAAATCCTTAATATAGCCCTTCTCCATAGCCTCCAGATAAATCTTCTGGGTAGCAGGAATCACGATACAACGAACATTTTCCGCAATCTTTCTTCCTCTGGCAATCTCTGCAGCCACCTTAATATCGGAAAGTCTGCCGTTGGTGCAGGAGCCGATGACCGCCTGATCAATACTAATCTTCTCAAAGCTACCGATTTCATGGGTATTTTCCGGTAAATGGGGAAAGGCCACAGTGGACTTAAGAGTAGAGAGATCAATCTCAATGACTCTATCATACTCCGCATCCTCATCCGCCTCGTAAATATGGTATTCCTTATTGGAATGAGCCTTAATATATTCCAAAGTCTTTTCATCCACCGGGAAGATGCCGTTCTTTCCCCCGGCCTCGATGGCCATATTGCAGATGGCAGAAAACGGTCATCCATGGAAAGAGATGCCACACCCTCTCCGGCAAACTCAATAGACTCGTAAAGGGCTCCATCCACACCGATCATACCGATTAAATGCAGAATCAGATCCTTACCGCTGACATGCTTTTGTAATTTTCCCTTTAATACCACCTTAATTGCAGTGGGCACCTTGAACCAAAGCTCTCCTGTAGCCATAGCCGCAGCCATATCCGTAGAACCCACGCCTGTGGAAAATGCCCCCAATGCCCCATAGGTACAGGTATGGGAATCTGCACCGATAGACAGTTCGCCCGCAGTAATCAGTCCCTGCTCCGGAATCAAAGGGCATGCTCAATCCCCATGTTCCCCACATCATAGTAGTGCTTCAGTCCATGCTCCTTGGCAAAGTTTCTGCAAATCTGGGTGCACTTGGCAGAGGTAATATCTTTGTTGGGCACAAAGTGATCCATAACAAAGACTACCTTCTCCTTGTCGAAAACGCCCTCCCCGTGGATTTTTATCCAGCTCACGAATCGCCACCGGGGTGGTGATATCATTTCCGATGTACCAAATCCACCTTCGCTAATATTAATTGTCCTGCCTGTACTTCCTCTAATCCTGCATGCTTGGCCAAAATCTTCTGGCTCATCGTCATTCCCATGGAAATCTCCTTACTCCCTAGATAAACCGACTGCTCCTATGTATTTTATAAAAGCAGAATTGTATTCTTCTTTACAGTGTAACCAAAGCAACTGCTATAATTAAAATACATTTTTAGATACTTATTATTCCTTTAAGTTATCTCAAAAGAAAGGATAAACATGGAACAGAACCTATCCACCTATCGGAGTACAGAAGTGGCCAAAAGCGGATATTTTCCAAGGCCGCAGAACAGCTCTATGTTCCCAGCCTGCGATTTCCAAAACCATCGTCAGACTGGAGGATAGTCTGGAAATAAAAGCTTTTAAAAGAAATTCCCGGGGGTCAGTCGGACCGATGAGGGCAAGGTTTTATTTCAGTATATCAAGGATGCCTTTGCCCATATTCAAGAGGCGGAAGAAACCCTTCAGAAAATGAAGGACTTTCACATCGGTCACCTGGATATCGGCGCCAGCAGCACCCTTTGTCGTTTTATTCTTCTTCCCTATCTGAAAGCTTTTTATGAAGGGAATTCCCAACATTCGTATCGAGCTTAAAGAATCAGGATAGCGGGAAAACCCTCCACCTCTTAGAAGAACATCAGATTGATTTGGCCCTGGCCGCTCTTCCAAAAAAGCTTGGGAACAATCAGGAAATTCTTTTGGAGCGGGAGGTTGAGGATATTCTGGTGGCAGCTCCCCAATATTTGCAAAACCTATATTCGAGGAGAAGCATTTTTCCTTATTTCAAGATACCAATGTGATGCTTTAGAGGAGCAAAAACCTCTCCCGGCACCATATTGAAAGCTATCTAAAGGAAAATCAGATTTTCTGTCCCCAGATTATGGAATTAAATACCATGGATCTTCTGATTGACTCTGCAAAAATCGGTATCGGTATTGCCTGGGTCATCCGGGATTTCGTAGCGGAGGATCGAAAAAATGGACAGCTGGTGGAAATAAAACTTCCCCAGCCTATAGAAAGCGAAAGATTGCTTTTCTGTATAACAGCAAAAACAACTCTCCTTCCTTGGAAAGCTTTGTAGCCTTTCTAAAGAAGGAAAAGGTATAGAGAAAGGAATAATTATGGCAGAACAACATCCATCTTCCTGCAATTCCAACTGTGGCAGCTGCTCATCCAGCTGTCCCAGTAAAAGTGCAGGAATTCAGAAATTACCCTTGGCTCCGGGATCTTCCGTAAAGAAGGTAATCGGTATCGTATCCGGAAAGGGCGGTGTGGGAAAATCCACCGTTTGCTCCTTACTGGCTTCCGCAATGAATAAGGCAGGCTACCATGTAGGAATCTTAGATGCGGATATTACAGGTCCCTCCATTCCCAAGGCTTTCGGTCTTGCCCACGACGGCGTAGCATTAAGCAGCGACGGAAAATCCATGGTACCGGAGAAAAGTGCCGGAGGTGTGGAGATCATTTCCACCAACTTGCTTTTGGAAAATGAAACCGATCCCGTAATCTGGAGAGGCTCCATGATTGCCAATGCGGTAAAGCAGTTCTGGCAGGAGGTAGAATGGAAGGATATTGATTATCTTTTCGTGGATATGCCTCCCGGAACCGGAGACGTCCCCTTAACCGTTTTCCAATCCATGCCGGTGGCGGGAATCGTGATTGTCACCTCCCCCCAGGACTTGGTTTCCATGATTGTACAGAAGGCTGTACGAATGGCGGAAAAGATGAATATTCCTATCCTGGGAATCATTGAAAATATGTCCTACCTCCAGTGCCCCCACTGCGAGGAGAAAATCTCCGTCTTTGGAGAAAGCCATATTGAAGAACTGGCTGAAAAAGAAGGATTGGAGCTTCTGGCAAAGCTTCCCATTGAACCGGGTAATGCTGCCTATATGGATGCCGGTGCTGTAGAAGCCATTGATACCAGTAAGACACTGGCTCATGCAGTAGAGGTCTTGAAGGGGATTTTGGAGTGATGAGCTTCAATATTTCTATATTTTTGCTCCTATACCCTTTGAAATAGGGGCTCGCTCTCGCTAGCTTAATCCTATGTATTGAAGGACTGTATTTATTATAAAGATGCGCTCTAATGCAGTATGGGTCTATAATTGGGGCACGCTCCCGCTAACCTCGCCTTCGTAACAGTACTAACTTCAAGCTTCGCTTTGCTCGCTTTCAGTAAGTACTGACGGGCTCAGATTGCCCCCATTATAGACCCATACTGCATTATTCGCTTCACTTATTGATTTTTACAGTTCTTCACATCACCGGATTCCTGCAAGTATCGAACTCAGACTACCCCTTATTCCAAAGGGTATAGAGCAAAACATTCATCATTGAAGCATCCCACTTGGCATATTCTAACTTTGCATTTCTGTTCGAGTAGTGTATCTGAAGCTTTAACGGAGTCTGGTTTTTATCTTGCAGTATCTTTTCGTCCATCTCACTTGCCATTGCTATCAAGATTACATTCTTTTCACCTGATAACTCTTTATCTGTTACTGCCCTTTCTGCCCACCAACAAAAGCGAGTTCTAAGGAACCCGCCATTGTCGTCTGAAGTATACAGCATGTAATCATAAAGCAGTCCGGAATCAGGTGTAAGAATATCTGGAACAACCTTTAATAATTCATGTAATGTCATATGGTCTTGTAAATCTCCTGAACTCTCTTGTCATTCTCGAAAGTCTGAAATGTTGCAAGTGCTACTGCACGACCTCTGTGATATCCCATTACATATGTTAAATAATTAGCATTTTTCTTGCATATACCAAGATCTGAAGCCAGTTCAGAAATCCAGCATCCTCTGAATCCGTAAGTATTAACAATATGATCGTATAAATCCTTAAGTGTCTGAAATCTCATTGTATTTATCCTCCTAATATTAGTTTTTCAAAATCTCATCGATCTTTGCCAGCTTTTCAAGGCTTGCAGCATCAGACTTTGTTAAGAGCTTCATATAAGCCTGCATCCTTACAAAAGCGATTATCTGGCTCATCGTTCACCACAACATCAAATTCTACCTTCTTCTCTTCAGTCTCCTTTTTATCAGTTATCTTTCCATCAATTTTTGCTCTGGCTGCAAGAATAACTAATCTTGTCATATAGCTGATACGAACTCTGTCAATTCCAAGCTGCTTTCTTAGACTTTCTACGACAGCATTGAAATCTTTTTCTTCAACAGTAAAGCTCATGGTATTTCCAAACTCCAGCTCTTCATCTGAATCATCAAATTTCAGTTTCTTAATTTCTTCCCAGTCAGGAGTATTCTCTGCTGCATCCTTAAATGCATAATACATGCTTCACCCTGAGACTTTTTCAACTCTTGCATCGCCTTTTAACTAATTTCTGAAGTCCAGCAGCATCTTCTCTAGTTTTTCTAAAACTCTTATTTATAGATTCTTCCTCCATTTTGTCGCTTTTTGTATGTATCTTTTTATATCTATAGCAGGAGTTTGTGAATCACAATAGGAATTTGTAGTTTATTATTTGTTTTTATTTAATTGTAATATTGGCAATGCTATCTCAAAACTCTTAACTTCCTGAAATTTTAACTCTCGATATTTTTCAGTTCTTTTTCTTAGCCGAATTATCGTTCAGAATGCAATGATTTTATCCTACGACTTTGCGCAGGCTTAGCCTCTTAACTGCATAAAAACAGCGTAGCAGCCATAAAACTACTACGCTTAAAAAGTCTAACTTTAGGGGGCACTTCAATTTTTACATCCCCTTTTGTCTTATGTGAATAGTGGCTCTGAGCCTTCCGGGCCTTCTCCAAGGCCGTTGGAAATGGCTTCCACCACCGCCTTTAAGGCCTCTTCTTCATCCGGACCGTTACATTCCACCAATACGGTGCTGCCCCGTTTTACCCCGGCAGCCATCACATTCAGCACGGACTTTCCTACAATCTTACGCTCTCCGTAATGCAAAATAATTTCACTTTTATATCGGATACAGGTTTGGGTAAGCACCCCGGCCGGACGTAAATGTAAGCCTGATTCATTGATGATTTTTACCTCTTGACTAAGCATATCCCCCTCCTATTATTCAAACATCCTTTACTGCCATGTTCTTCAACATCTCTTAAAAGCTTATCTTATTTCCGTAACGGCCTTTTCTCTTTCCTTGTTTCTTCTAATGCTTTCCGCCTTGGAAAATTCCCAGCCTCTGTAGTCTTGCCGATACAGATCATGCTCCTTGGATAATTCTATGGAACGAAGGTGTCGACTCTTAAAATCCGAAGGCAGATAAGCTATACCGTACTTCTCTCCCAATGCTTCTCCGATTTCATTTAAAACAGTAGCATCCTTTAAAGGAGAGATGCTTAAGCTGGTACAAAAGTAATCAAAGGCCTGGTCCGGATGTTCTTTATTCCAGCCTGCCCCGTATTGAGCGGTTTCCTCTAAGCGAAGATTAAAACAGGCATCACACCTTGCCCCTCTTTCAGGCTCCTTTTCCAACCCTTTGGCTATCGCTAGAAACTCCTCGTGGATATAGTTGGAAACAATCACATCCATGGAGAAGCCCATTTCCTTCACCAGCCTCTTACATTCCTCCGCCCTATGCAAAAACTCGGCCTTGGAATCCAGATTCGGATTATAAAAGAAGATGGTAATGGAAAAATATTGCGCCAGGCTCTCCAGCACCGCAGTGGAGCAAGGAGCACACGCAGACATGGAGCAGCAATCTCTTCTTTTCTCCGTTTTTCGGAAGATGGCTCCATCAGCTGTTCATAGTTTTTCTTCATAGCTTCCTTACTGTAAAAAGTCTCGAATTCTCTTGGAACGGACAGGGTTTCTCAGCTTTCTTAATGCCTTTGCCTCAATCTGTCTGATTCTCTCTCTGGTAACATTAAACTCTTTTCCTACTTCTTCCAAGGTTCTTGGGTGTCCATCCTCTAAACCAGAAACGAAGAACGATAACCTGCCTTTCTCTTTCCTTTAAATCCCCCAGCAGTGTATCGATGTGCTCTCGTAACATTACGGATTCCACATTTCCCTCAGGAGAGAGAACATTGGTGTCCGCCACGAAATCTCCCAGGTTGGAGTCGTCCTCTTCCCCAATGGGAGTTTCCAAAGAGGCCGGCTCTCTGGCAATCTGCATAATTTCCTGTACCTTCTCCTCTGTCATATCCAAATGCTCCGCCAGCTCCTTCACGGAAGGCTCATAACCAAGCTCTAAGGTCAGCTTTCTCTGCATCTTGGACATCTTGTTAATGGTTTCCACCATATGAACCGGAACACGAATGGTTCTTGCCTGGTCCGCCAAGGCTCTGGTTACGGACTGACGAATCCACCAGGTAGCATAGGTGGAAAGCTTAAAGCCCTTCTCCGGGTCAAATTTTTCTACACCCTTAATCAAACCAAGATTTCCTTCCTGCACCAAGTCCAGGAAGCTCATTCCGCGGCCGGTATATCTTTTGGCAATAGAAACAACCAAACGAAGGTTGGCTTCAATCAACCTCTGTTTAGCATATTCATCTCCCTCCTGCTTCTTCATCGCAAGAGCATATTCTTCTTCCGCGGTAAGGAGGGGTACGGTACCAATTTCCTTCAGGTACATTCTTACCGGGTCTTCCGTTCCGATTCCTTCCAGAAACGTCACTGCATCCAGGTCGAATCTCTCTCCCTCTTCTTCCTTAACAAAGTCATCGTCGTCCTCTAAGGGAGGAGGCATCCTGATCACCTTTCCGCCTTCCTGTTCTAAATTTTTATGCATCCTCATCCAGGATGGGATTAATCTCATTCCTATTCTCAGCAAAAAGCAAAACCTGCTCCATCTGCTCTTCATTTTAGGGAAAACTCCTTTTGCCTCGCACTTCCCCTAAATCAGATCTGTTTTTATTGCTTTTGCCTTTGCAAAGAAAGCAAAGTATTTTCTCTAATTCTTCTCTTTTCCAGAATGAACATCCTTCTGAGGCTTATCTCCACAAGCTCATGCCAGTGATGATGCTGAGTAACAACAGTAAAACGCCAACAAAAAGAGACAAGAGTCTCTTCTTTCCCTCTTCTCTTCCCTGCAGCACATAAACCACACGAAGGATGGCTGCAAAAAAGAAGATAAAGGGAAAAGAACCTGATTCTCCTCCGGCTTTTGTTAAGGGCGAAAATCGCCATAATACTAATGACAAGACTTATGCCAATATAGAAAATCATATTTTCTATTTGGTTTCTCCCTCTTAGCCGTTTCTCCATTATACTCCTCCCAGACTGAGATAGAAGAAGAGCTTTTATGGTGTGCATTCTGTTTTCCGCTTCTGTAAATACCAAAGAACGCTCAGATTCAAAAACGCTGTCACTAACTTCCATTTCGGAAATACCGAACTGTTTAAAAATCTTTGCTCCGATTTCCGTTCTGGCATTGTGGAAGGCAGGAAGGCAATGTAGGAAGATTGCAGAATCTTTCGCATAAGAAAAAGCTGTATCATTGACTTGATAAGGCTGTAAATCCGCAATTCTCTGGGCAAAAAGACTCTCCGGCTCTCCCATAGAAAGCCATACATCGGTACAAATGATGTCTGCATCCTTACAGCCCTCGGCAACGGACTCTGTAAAGCGAAGACTGCCGCCATTTTCCTCCGCAATTCTTTGACACTCTGAAATCAAGTCCTCATCCGGAAAATATCCTTCCTTGGTGCAAGCCACAAAATGCATACCCATCTTGGCACAAGCCACCATATAAGAATTTCCCATATTGAAACGGGCATCTCCCATATAGCAAAGCTTTAAGCCCTTTAGCTTTCCGAAACGCTCTTCAATGGTGAGCAAATCCGCTAAAAGCTGGGTAGGGTGAAAACGATCACGTAAGGCATTCCAAACCGGAACAGAGGAATAGCTTGCAAACTCCTCCATTCCCTCCTGGGAATAGCCTCTATACATAATACCGTCGTACATGGAAGACAGTACTCTTGCAGTATCCTCTATACTTTCTTTCTTTCCCATCTGGGTATTGGACACATCCAGCATTGTGCTATGGATGCCCAAATCTGCTGCTGCCACCTCGAAAGCACATCTGGTTCGGGTAGATGCCTTTTCAAAAATCAGGACAATGTTTTACCGGCACAGGCTTCCCCATGGGGATAGCGGCCTCGGGCTTCTTTCTTTTCTTTCTTCAGTTTCTTTGCTACATTCAGAATCTCTTGAATTTCCTCTTTGGAAAAATCCAATAATTTTAAAAAGTCGCGTCCTGCTAAAGTCATCCTTCCTCCTTTATACATCTTCTTTGTCGAACAGCCTCATAGAGCACTATGCTGGCTGATGTGGCAACATTTAAGGACTCAATCTTCCCTTCCATGGGAATAAGGAGTTTTTCCGTAGCTGCTTTGAAGCTCCTCACGCCAGACCATTCCTTCATTTCCAAATAAAAAAGGCGGAAGGTCGCTTGAAAGGAAGCTTGAAAGTGTTCTTTTTCCCTTTCAAAGTCTGAGCCAAATACCTGAACTCCTGCTTTTTCAGCCTCTCACATAGGGAAAGCAAGTCTTCTTCTATACTGAAGGAAAGGCGAAAAAGAGAGCCCATGGTAGAACGAACTACCTTGGGACTAAAGGGATCCACCGTATTCTTACTAAGGAAAATGTGATTCACCCCTGCCGCTTCCGCTGTACGAAATAAAGTGCCTAAATTTCTCGGATCCTGGATATTTTCCAAAATCAGAAAAAGGTTTCCCTTAGGTTCCTCCTTCTTTGGAAAACGAAGCAGTCCTAAAATCCCCTGTCCGTGCTCCGTGGTGGAAATGCTTTCCATTGCCTTCTTACTGAGAGACAATCCGAGAATCCTCTTCTCTATTCCTTTGGGCAGCTCCCTTATAGTCCTCCTGCACAAAAAGTTGCACCAAAGAGAAGACTGGCAAATCCAGCAGAAGTCTTTCCCCTTCCGCTACAAACATGCCTTTTCCCATCTTCGTGAGTTCCCCGACTACTTAATCCCTCGATTGATGAGATTCTATTTTATGCATGAAGCTCTTTCCTTTCTGATTTCTCAAAAGCTAGATATTCCCCACTCCCTACTCTTTTCCGCCTACCTAGTTCTTGAAAAAGAAAAACAGGCAAAACTCGATAAAATAGTATAGCAAAAATTTCCATAATATCTGTCCAGCCGGACTTTTACACTTGCTTCTCCGGCGAGACTCTTACGCTTGCTTCTTCAGATGCTTTGTTCTTCAGATGCTTTGTTCTTCACGCTTTATCATGTTACAGAGAAGCAAGGAATGCTCTCTCCCATATCATTAAGCTTCCAGTTCCGAAAGCTCGGATAGCCAAGCTGCTGCACAGGCATCACTGGCCATTCTTAAGTCCCTCTTGGAGAAAGAGCCACCTTCCTACCTTAGGCCCATCCGGAAGACAGGAACGCTTGAACTGATTGCCAAAGAAGCAAGTGTAGAATTTCTTTAGGTTTTCAAGAATCTCAGCAGGGCTAAATACCGGAATATTCCGTTCATTTTCCTTATGGGAAAGGTTCTCCTCAGAAAAAGGCAAAACAGGCTAAGTCATGGATATTTCTAGCGGAAAAGCCACTAGCGTAAATGCTGATAAAGGAAGAAGTCCTGTAAAAGGTAGGGCCCTACCACATCCTCTGTTTTTCTGACTAATCTCTCCGGAAGCATCCGGGGCAAAAAGCTCAGGGCTTACGGGGTGGCAATAATTTCCTCCACTACCGTTTGCAGTTCCTGATTGCCTGACTCCGGCAAAGCTCCCGAAGAAGCATGGGAATTGCTGTTTTGGAATATCTCCGTTTACCCCCTACATAGACATGTGGTCTCCGTTATATGTGGCAAAGCCAAGGGCCAGTTCGGATAAGTCTCCGGTTCCCACCAAAAGAGCAGCTTCCTTATTGGCTAAGTCCATCAGAATCTGTGTTCTTTCTCTGGCCTGGGCGTTCTCATAGACGATATCCTTCTTCTCAGTCATGTCCAATATCGAGAAATGCTGTAGTACAGCCTTCTCAATGGAGATTTCCCGTAAAGAAATCCCTAAGGCCTGGGCAAGCTTCTCCGCACTGTCATGGGTCTTCTTGCTGGTGCCAAAGGAAGGCATGGTAATGCACAGAAGATTTTCCTTTTCATAGCCCAAAAGAGCAAGGGCCTCTAAGCAGACAAAGAGCGCTAAGGTAGAATCCAGACCACCGCTTAAGCCTAAAATCAATTTCTTACAGTTGATATGCTCCATCCGCTTTTTCAAGCCTCTGGCCTGAATGGAAAGTATCTCTCTCGCTCTCTCTCCCTCTTTATTTTCATGCTTTGGGAAGGAAAGGACGAGGATTTACAAAACGGTGGAGAGTATATTTTTTCTCCTTCATGGAAAAATACTGTATATAGGAAGGCTCTTCCTTTACAAAGTAGGTGCTTTGCCGCATCCTCTCCCCTTCTAAAAGAGCCAGATTTACATCCGCCCAGAAAATCCCCTCTTCAAATGGCCGGTTTTCCTTTAGGATTCTTCCATTTTCAGAAATCAGGCAGTGGGCAGAGAATACCATATCCTGGGTAGACTCGGAGGGGCCTGCACTGGAATAAAAGGTAAGAGGCATGGAGATTCCCGCTGTAATGCTCTAAAAGCCGTCTTCTGCTTCCCCGCTTTCCTACAAGCTCATCGGAGGCGGAACAGTTAGCAAGAATGGTAGCTCCTGCAATAGCATGCTTACTGGAAGGAGGTACCGGAACCCAAAGATCCTCGCAGATTTCCACTGCCAGACGGAAGCGAGGGTCTTCTTCCCAAACAAAATGCAGAGAAGCCCCAAAAGGAATTTCCTTTCTATAGCCCTCTCCCTTTAAAATGTTAGGGATAAGGCGAACTTCCTCTTTTCCTTCTTGAAAGTATCTTCTCTCATAGAATTCCGCATGATTCGGTATAAACTGCTTGGGAACAATCCCCAAAATATCCCCATGATAGACTACCACCGCCGTATTAAAGAGCTTTCCTTCCAGCAAATAGCCATAGCCAATTACAAAAAGGGTATCCATAGATTTGGTCTTTTCGCAAAAAGAAATTAGAGCCTTCTCTCCCCCCTTTAATAAGCTTTGCTGGTAAACCAAGTCCATTGCTGTATAAGAAGTCAGGCAAAGCTCCGGATACACCAGCAAAGAAACATTTTCCTCCTCAGCCTTTTTAGCCAAAATCAGCATCTGCTCCAGATTATACTCCGGATCCGCTACTCTGCCCTTTGGGCAAGCTGTAGCCACTCTTACAAAATCCCTCATACTCCCTCCTGAAATTTTCCTCTTGCCTGTAGTTTCATTTCCTTTAACAAACTATCCTTTCCATCAAAAACCAGTACCTGTTTCTTCCCCTGCTTCTGAAAAAGAATTGCATAATGCTTATTCATCCCTGAACCTTCTACGTGGAGAATCGAAAGTCCATCTCGCTTCCAGCCTTCCTCTCTCTCAGGACGAAAGGGCTGTATTTCCAAAATTTCCTCCGGGCTAATCTCTATCATTTGCTTTCTCTTTCCTCTATGAATAATCTGATCCACAGTAAAGCTTCCACCAAGATAGAGATATTCATATTCTCTATCCACGGAATTCAGCAGATAGTAAGACAAAAAAAGAACCGGGAAAAGAGCAATAAAGGGTATTGCCAAAAAATAGCAAAGCACAAGAAAAGCCAAAGGAAGGAAAATCGCAAATACCTGTATTCCCTTATCCTTCGCTTCTATCCTACCCTTAACCAAATGTTCTATATAGTTCTCCATCCTGCCCTCCTTTTCTTGTCGCGAAAAAGGAAATAAAGCTAAGCCTAAGCTCAGTTTATTTCCTTTTCCCATTGTAATCGATATTCTCTTCTTTGCCTAGTTTTTAGAAGGAATTCCTTACATCATTCCTCCCATTCCTCCGGGCATCTGTGGCATAGGAGGAGTCGGCTCTTTAATTTCAGCAACTACGGACTCCGTAGTGAGTAAGGAAGCTGCAACGGAAGCCGCATTCTGTAAAGCGGTTCTTGCTACCTTAGCAGGATCCAAGATACCAACTTCCATCATATTGACATACTCTTCATTGTATGCATCGAAACCGAAGTTTTCCTTTCCTTCCTTTACCTTGTTTACAATAACGGCACCTTCCAGGCCTGCATTGTATGCAATGGTAAAGAGTGGAGCTTCTAAAGCCTTGGAAACAATCTTTGCTCCGGTCTTCTCATCCCCCTCTAACTGGTTAACTACCTTATCCACTGCCTTCTGGGCATGGATATATGCGGATCCGACACCTGCAATAACACCCTCTTCCACAGCGGCTCTGGTAGCATTTAAAGCATCTTCCATACGAAGCTTAGCTTCCTTCATCTCGGTTTCTGTAGCAGCTCCTACGCGAATTACAGCAACACCGCCGGAAAGCTTAGCCAAACGCTCCTGAAGCTTTTCCTTATCAAAGTCGGAAGTTGTGGTTTCAATCTGCGCCTTAATCTGAGCGATACGATCCTGAATCTCTTTCTTCTTCCCAAGACCTTCCACGATAGTGGTCTTTTCCACTTACCTTAACAGACTTTGCTCTACCGCACTGGTCGATTGTCGCATCCTTTAAGTCTAAGCCCAGCTCTTCAGAAATTACTTCTCCGCCGGTTAAGATGGCGATATCCTTCAGCATTTCCTTTCTGCGATCTCCGTATCCGGGAGCCTTTACGCAACCACATTGAGGTTCCTCTTAATTTATTCACAATCAGAGTCGTCAAAGCTCACCCTCAATATCCTCGGCAATAATCAAAAGCTAGCACCGGTCTTTACCACCTGCTCTAAGAGAGGAAGAATATCCTGAATGTTGGAAATCTTCTTATCGGTAATAAATACATAGGGATCATCCAGATTAGCTTCCATCTTCTCCATATCGGTACTCATATACGCACTGATATATCCGCGGTCAAATTCCATTCCCTCTACCAAATCAAGCTCTGTCAGCATGGTCTTGGACTCTTCCACGGTGATAACACCATCCTTGGATACCTTCTCCATAGCATCGGCAATCATATCTCCTACAGTAGAATCTCCTGCGGAAATGCCGGCAACCTTGGCAATCTGATCCTTACCCTTAACTTTAGAGCTCTGCTTCTTAATGCTCTCTACAGCAGCGTCCACTGCCTTACGAATTCCCTTACGAAGCACGATAGGATTAGCACCTGCCTCCAGGTTCTTCATGCCTTCCATCACAATAGCCTGTGCCAATACTGTAGCGGTGGTGGTTCCGTCTCCGGCAACATCATTGGTCTTGGAAGCTACTTCTCTTACCAGCTGAGCACCCATATTCTCATAGGGATCCTTTAACTCAATTTCCTTGGCAATGGATACACCGTCATTCGTAATAAGAGGAGAACCATAGGACTTGTCCAAAACCACATTTCTCCCCTTAGGTCCAAGGGTAACCTTCACGGTATTTGCCACTGCATCAACGCCGGCCCCTAAGGCCTTTCTTGCTTCTACTCCAAATTTAATTTCCTTAGCCATTTTCTACCTCCTTGGAATTCCTTACATCCTTTTACTCTACAATTGCTAAAATATCGTTCTGCTTTACTACGGTATACTTCTTTCCTTCAAGCTCTACTTCAGTGCCGGAATAGCGAGAAAATAAGACATGCTGTCCAACCTTAACCTGCATCTTAATGTCCTTACCATCCACAACACCGCCGGGACCTACAGCAACAACTTCTAGCCTGACCGGGCTTATCCTTGTCATCCTGTCCCGGTAAAACAATTCCACTCTTTGTGGTTTCTTCCATCTTTTCCTTTTCCAATACAACTTTATCGAATAATGGTACTAACTTCATAGCAATCCTCCTATTCTTCACGGGGCTTTTTAACAACAGGCTTATTATAAGAGGATTTATTAGTAGAGTCAATACATGAGTGCTAAAAAGGCTGTGAAAGTTTGTGAATTAATATAAGACGGTATTGCTTACGAAAATATTAACAATATCAGAAAAAAATAAAAAGGAATTTTTATTGATAATGTATAAATACAGGGTATAATGAGAAGGTAGCTTGAATAAAAACAATGCTTTGGAGGTTTTTATAGAGAAAGAATATTCTTATTGCAGCTTTAATTGCTTGCATGGGAACTGCAGCGGTAATTCCTGCATTTTGCTAAGGAAGGCGGAGTATCCAGCTATGGCGGATCTACTACTACTGTAGCAGAGTCCAACGGACACTGGGTAGCAAATAGAGACGGTTCTTGGTCATTCGTAAGTAATGAGAATGGCGCACCAATCTATGGTTGGGTTGTAAGTCAGCACCAGTGGTACTCACATCGGCGCTAACGGACGCATGGTAACCCGGATGGCAGAAGATTAACTTCGATACTTATTATTTCGCTCAGGCACCTGCAGAGAACCAGCCTTTAGGATCTCTTTACATGAATAAGCTTACTCCAGATGGATACAGAGTAGATTCCAACGGTGTTTGGATTCGATAAGCTAAAGCAAAAATATTGTAAATACGCAGAGGAGTTATAAATTAAGTCCCCAAAAAGACCGATAATTCCGGCTAATGCCGCTTTATCGGTCTTTTTCTAAATTTTATACAGCTTTTTGATACAGCCCCTTTTCTAAATTTTTATACAGTCCTTTTTATCTAGAACCGGAAAGTTCTCTTTATCTCTTCGAATATATTCCAAAAATAATTTTCCTTGCCAGAGGAATATTCCTAAAACAATAACAGAAAGTCCCAAGAAGCCGTCTTGAATCAGATCCTGAATCGCAGGAGTAAAAATTTCTGTCCCTTTTTCCAAATATTCATAGACGCTATCCACAAGCCACATTAAACTGGCCGCTAAGAAGAATAGGCAGGGGAATGTGGTAAGCGTATCTTTTCTCCTTATCCCGTAAAAATCGGGAAAAGCTCCATTCTGTTGCAAAAACACTAAGCAAGAGATGCATTATTTTCCACCTCCCTCTTCCTTTGCCCATCCAGTACCAAGCAGTAAACAGCCCAGATTCCGGTAAGGAGAAGGGCCACTAGAAACATCAACTGTACTCATCTCCTGTAACATGGCAATGGTATCTTCCGGCGTTTTGCTCCTGTTAAGAAGGGAAAAAAGGAACGATTTCCCATGCCAGAAATGTTCAAAGACCAAAAAGGATGGAACCGGAAAATAAAAAGTTTGATAAAAGATGAAGCTTCTTTCGAAGACTAATTCCTCCTTCAGCTAAAGTTCCCCTTACAGAGAAGTCCTTTCTTTTCTAAAAAAACAATGCTATCTCCTTTTGGTAAACCAATGCTATCCCTCTTCATTTTGGAAACTAAGCATTCTTTCTTTAGGAGAATAAGCCGATGTCCTCCTTTCCAGCCCTTTGATTCCTCTCTTTTTTCTTTTTGCAAAAGAACAAGTTCCGCTGTTTTTACCAAAACAGCTTCTACAATCGGTACTAAAACACAAGCCATATTTCCCTTCCTTTCTTAATGCTCTTTATTCCGCCTTTTTGATTTTCACAGGAATCTGAGCCAAAAAGTTCCTCTGCGGAAAGCTCCCTTATGCTACGATTTCCTTAGGAACTGTCCCAGCCTAAAGCCTTTCTTTTTCAATAATATCTGCAACAATCTTTTCTCCCAGCTTATCCGGATCCGTATCCACATACATTACGGAGCCAAGAGTTTCCCTGGTACCTTCCTTAAGAAACTCAATGACATTTTTCGAGCCATGAATCTGAGCCTCCACACAATGATAGGAATTCCTTCATGGGTCTAAAGCCTAAAAGCTGCATCAATTCCCTTCTCGTTGCTCATTCCGAGAAGTAAGGCATAGGGCATTTCCTGAATTTTCTTTCCTCCACTCCTGCAATGCCTGCAAAGATTCCTGTGGAACGGGTATTGTCAGATACACTCTCCCACATGCCACTACCGTGGTAAATCCGTTCCCAAGAATTCTTTTAAGCCTTCTCCACAATGTCTTTGTCCGGAAATCGTGCAATATCCCAGCTTCATCAGGGGGAAGGCGCATCCATTGGTAAGTAAAATATTGTTTCGCAGTAAAGCATTTGCCACATCAATAATACATTTTTCGTAAAGAACCTTAGGATTGTTACATCCCACCAGGTTCACAATTCCCAGAATTTTTCCTTCCTTTAAAGCCTTAGCCATAGGCTCCATAGAACCGAAGCGCTTATGCACATATTCTACGGAAAATCCCACCTCCGCCTCCACCTCGTAAGGTGGAATATAAACCGGAATGCCCTGTCTATCCTGAAAGCTCTTGATTCCTCGAAGAACAATCTTTTCCGCAAGAGCTCTGGTTTCTCCGATATTGGAATGGTGATGGTCATATTCATAGCGTTCCGCTCCCGGAAGTCTTGCAGATTCGCTGGTGGTAATAACTGTTGTTTTAAAGCAGTTGGCCACTTCCATAATAGCGGGGAACACATCCTGTACATCTGCAATCCATAAATCCAAAGCACCGGTTCCCAGTACCAATTCTGCTGAAACTGCATTGGAAAGAGGAATAACATTGCTGTAACGATACATTGCAGATAGTCCGGAACAGCAGATTCCATAGAAGCGAATGCCCTTGGCGCCGGCCTTCTTTGCCAGCTCCACAAAATGCTCTTCCTGTCCGACTTTAACGATTTCGCTGACCAGTGTCGGAAGATGGCCGTGCACCGCAATATTTACATAGCCCTTTTTCAAGGCTCCGATATTTACCTTGGAGGTCACCCGGTCTCCCACACCGAAAAGTCCGTCGGTAGCAATGGAAGTGCTCACCACACCGGAGAAGGTGAAGGCCAAACCGCAACGAAGAAATTGTTGCATGACGCTCTTCCAGTCTCCATCTGTGCCTACGCCGGTTTTATGATATGCTTCAAAAACTTCATGATAGGCACTGATAGGCAGAATATCCAGCTTCTCCCATAACTCCTGCCTTTCCTTAGGCGCCATGGCATGATACCTCGCTAGTCGCTGGAACCGTGCGCCATATCCTCCAACCAAAACATCCGCAAGCTCGGAGGCAATTTTCTTAATGTTTCTTCTACTGGTCTTGATGCCGAAAGCCTTTGCTACATCCCGAATCTTTTGCTGTCCTAAAATCGGAAGATCCAGCTTTCCCTCTGCTGCCCACTTTGGGATAAGATAACTGCGACCATGCATTCCGTGCTGGGCCACACCTGCCGCAGCAGACCGAAGAAGGTTTCTGGCTACAATCAAATCCGCATCCGCTCCACACACTCCCTTTGGACTTTTCGGCGTGACTTTACAGGGACCCATATTACAGATTTTACAGCAGATACCGGCCATACCGAAGCTACACTGGGGCTGTTGCTGATCAAAACGATCAGAGGTAGTGTCAAAGCCAAGCTGTTCCTGTCGTGAGATTAATTCCCGTACGGCAGGATCCGGTGTTTGCTCAACACATCCTGCTTTGAGGGGAAGGTCTTTCGATAGGCGGAAACCGCATTCATATAATCCCGGATAAACGCCTTATCATCCCATCCTCTTCATGGTCTGATTTTAAAAGTAATCGTAGGAATACCATGTTCATCAAAACCTATAAGGTTTCTGTGGCTATGGATATGGGCTATAGTCTTCCCCTCTCCACCTGTGTGGCTATGTTCATGGCTATGACCATGACTGTGTTCATGACTATGTTCATGGCTGTGCTCATGGGTATGGTGTGATTATGCTCATAACTGTGCCCTTGGCTCTCTTCCGGCTCATGCTTGTGTTCATGGCTGTGCTTCAGATTATGTCCCTGACCATGCACATGACCGTGATTTTCCTGTTCTTTAAATTCCTTCTTCTCCTGACCCATAGTACCCCTTTCCTACTCTTGCATAGCTTGTTCTTCATACAAAAATCATTGTATCCTTGAGAAGCTACATCTGTTTTTCATATAAACATATTACTTTTGTATGTTTATATGTTATTTAGATTTTTAGACTATACAGGCTCCTCTTTTTCTTGTCAATAAAATTATAAAAATAAAAATGAACTATGGGCATTGAATATAGCCTGTTATAGAAAACAAGAGCTGCAAAAATAAGTCTTCCATGCAAATAGGTCTGAAACAGGGCACGCTCGCTAACCTCTCGCTACGCACGGTGCTAACTAGCTTCGCTTTCAGTGAAAGTACCGGCAGGGCTCAGATTACCCTATTTCAGACCTATATTGCATAGAATCCACTTGCGATTTGGCCATTACAGCTTTTTGCTTGTTCACCTACTATAAAAGAAAATTATGTTTCAATAGTTCTTTATTCTTTCCATAGCCTCTTTTGTTTTTTCCTTGGTGGAAAAGGCTGTCAAACGGAAGAATCCCTCTCCCGCATCGCCAAAACCTGCTCCCGGAGTTCCCACAACCTGTCCCTTTTCCAAGAGAAGTCAAAGAATTCCCAGGAACTCATACCCTTTAGGGACACTTTAACACATACATAGGAGAATTCTTTCCTCCGGTATAGTATATGGAAAGAGCATCCAAGGTCTCCATAATGATTTTGGCATTTTCCTTGTAGTAGCTTACATTTCCCTGAATTTCCTTCTCTCCCGCTTCTGTAAAGACAGCCTCTGCACCTCTTTGTACAATGTAGGAAACGCCGTTAAACTTTTCGGGTCTGTCTTCTTAACCACATCTTCTGCAAAGACTGTCCTCCACGAACCAAAGCCTTAGGCACAATGGTATACCCGCATCTTGTTCCCGTAAAGCCTGCCTTCTTGGAGAAGGAACAAAATTCGATAGCACATTCCTTGGCTCCTGGAATCTCATAAATGGAATGAGGCAGATTCCCCTCCACGAAGCACTCATACGCTGCATCAAAGAAAATAACAGCATCATTTTCCTTGGCATAGTCTACCCAAGCTCTAAGTCCTTCATGATCATATACCGCACCGGTAGGGTTATTGGGGGAACAAAGATAAATCAAATCCACCTTTTCTCCCTTGGGAGGTACAGGAAGAAAACCGTTTTCTTCACTGGACTCTGCAAAGACCACCTTATTTCCTACCATAGTATTGGTATCCACATACACAGGATATACAGGGTCAGGAACCAGAGCCACGGAGCCGGGAGCAAAAAGGTCTAAAATGTTTCCTAAATCAGACTTCGCTCCGTCAGAGATAAAGATTTCTTCCATCTCTAAATCTACGGAAAAATTCTTATAATAGCTTAAAATCTTTTCCCGAAGAAAGTCATACCCCTGTTCCGGGCCATAGCCGTGAAAAGCTTTCACTTTTTCCCATCTCCATGGAGCTGCAGCCCAATGCCTCTACTACGGTTTTAGGAAGAGGAAGCGTTACATCTCCGATACATGCGAATCAATTTGTCCTTAATCTCCGGATTATTCTCCTGCCATGTGCGGATTCTTTTTGCAATCTCCGCAAAAAGATAACTTTCCTTTACCTCTTGATAATGATGATTTACATTTGCTCCCATAGTACTCCTTTGCTATAACACCAACAAACGCCCTATAAAAGGGAGGCTTACGGCTATATTTTTCGTATAGACCAGCCTTCCTGATTGAAAACAAAACTATTCCGAGTAGTGAGTATTTTCATGGGAAATCTTCATGGGACTTCCTCCAAATACTTCTTACTCCACCACTTGGCCACTGCCAGATTCATATCTCTGAAATTCCGCAATCTCTCTCTGTGGCTACCGGGAATTTCTCCACTAAAGTCACGAATAAAACTAAAGCAGTCCTTTAAAAGAGGGATAATCTCGACACTTTCCAAATCCCTTTTCAGCAAAAGGTAGAAACCGGTTCTACAACCCATGGGACCAAAAATACAGCACTTTTTCTTTCCAGTTTTTCTCATTCCGAAGATAGGTGGCTGCCAGATGCTCAATGGCATGCATGGCAGCATTTTCCATGGCAGGCTCCACATTGGGATGGGTAAATCGTAGGTCAAAGGTCGTAACCACCTCCGCTCCTACCGGATCGCTTTTCTGAGATACATAAACTCCCGGAATTAAGTGGATATGGTCAATAGTAAAACTTGTAATCTTTTCCATATTAGAATTCTTCCTTTACCACCAAACCCTCATTCTCAAAGTCATCTTGGCTATAATGGAAATCCTCATTATGAGCGGTATTCTTCTCAGCTTCCGGCTCATGTAGAACTCTCATCCACATCTTCCTCATCCACAGCCGCTTCATCGGAAGAAAAGGATAACTTCTCCTTCTTATCCCAAGCATTTTTCACTACTCTATAGGCATCTTTACCTGCGTCCACAGCCAAGTTTTTGGTGTCAATAGCAAGATTCTTAGCCGCATAGCCTAAATCCTTTGCTGCCGCCTTTAAATCCTCCCTGGTCACGGAGTTCTTTAAAACTGTGTAGGATCTCTGGGCAGTGGCCTTTACTTCCTGGGCAGAATCCACCACATCCGTAAAGTCCTTATCTACTGCCTCGGAAAATTTCTGGTACTTGTACAGATAAGAAATCACACCGGCTACAGCTCCTGTTAAAGCCGCAACAAACACAAATGATCCAAACTTCTTTGCCATAGTATCCCTCCTTACTTCACCTGGAAACTGGACTTTAAGGAAACAATTCTGTTAAACACAGGCTTGCCCTCTGTAGAGTCCTTGCAATCCACACAAAAATATCCGTTACGAACAAACTGGAAGCTCTCCAAAGGCTCAGCCTTCGCAAGAGCAGGCTCTAAGAAGCACTGCTTCACGGTTAAGGAGTTGGGGTTAAAGTTAAGACTTCCGTCATCATTTAACTTGCCCTTTTCCTCATCAATCAACTGCTCATACAAACGAACCTCTGCGGAAAATGCGGTTTTTGCATCCACCCAGTGGATGGTTCCCTTTGCCTTACGCTCACTAAAGCCTGAGCCTGACTTGGTGGCAGGGTCATAGGTACAATGCACTACTGTCACATTGCCCTCTTCATCTGTTTCATAAGATACCGCTCTGATAAAATAGGCTCCCATCAGACGAATTTCATTCTCCATAGTCAATCTCTTATACTTCTTGGGAGGATCCGGCATAAAGTCCTCTCTCTCGATATAAAGCTCTCCGGAGAAATGAACTTCTCTCTCCTAAAGCTTCATTTTTCTAAGTTATTGGGATGGAAAGCATCTCTCCTTCCCCTTCATAATTGTCAATCACCAACTTAATGGGATCCAAAACCGCCATAAGTCTTGCTTTTTTCAGCTTTAAATCCTCACGGATACAGTACTCTAAAAGAGAGTAATCGCAGGAGGACTGGGCCTTGGAAATACCGGAAAGCTTTACAAACTGTGCCAAACTTTCCTTGGTGTATCCCCTTCTTCTCAAAGCGGCAATGGTAACCAAACGGGGATCATCCCAGCCGTCTACCACGCCGTCCTCTACCAGCTTCTTAATATAGCGCTTACCGGTAACCACATTGGTTAAGTAAAGCTTTGCAAACTCAATCTGTCTGGGAGGATAGGGGAAATCACACTCCTGTACCACCCAGTCATATAAAGGACGGTGATCCTCAAACTCCAGGGTACAAAGAGAATGGCTGATGCCCTCCACCGCATCCTCAATAGGATGAGCAAAGTCGTACATAGGATAAATGCACCATTCATCTCCGGTATTGTGATGGCTCATGTGAGAGACACGGTAAATAACAGGGTCACGCATATTGATATTGGGGCTGGCCATATCAATCTTAGCTCTCAGTGTCTTCTCCCCATCCTGATATTTTCCTGCCTTCATTTCCTCAAAAAGGCGAAGGTTTTCCTCAATGGAACGATTACGATAAGGGCTCTCCTTACCGGGAGTGGTAAAGTCTCCACGATACTCCCTGATTTCCTCTGCTGTTAAGTCGTCCACAAAGGCCTTTCCCTTTTGAATCAGGTAAACCGCCTTTTCATACATAATGGGGAAATAATCGGAGGCAAAAACATTCTGTTTTCAAAGTCTGCCCCAGCCACTCCACGTCTTTTTCGGATGCTCTCCACAAACTCCATCTTTTCCTTTACCGGATTGGTATCGTCAAAACGGAGGTTAAAAGGTACCGTTATATTCCTTGGCAATGCCGTAGTTTAATAAAAATAGACTTGGCATGACCGATATGGAGGTAACTGTTAGGCTCCGGAGGAAAACAGGTTTTAATTTCTTTAACCTTTCCCTCCCGCAAATCTTCATCAATGAAATTCTCTATAAAATTCTTGGACTCAACAAGCTCATTGTCTTTTCAAGCATCTCTTCTGTACTCATTTTCCCCTCCTGGTATTTAATCATTATTTTAATTTGCCTATTATAGCATAAGGAAAAGCTGTTTCACAAGAAAAAGCTAGAAGCCTCATTTTTCACATAGGAAAAGCGAAAACTTCTTAGCCATGAAAATATTTTTCAATTCTTAGGTCATATAGCTTAGTCATGTATAATCATAGAGGAGATCCGGTAAGATTCCCTTCTGCCCTTCCCAGATTTTATCAATCTGCTCTTCGGGAACCGGGCTGACACCCTTACCGCACTCAATGGTTAAAGAAGGAATCTGGTATTTTTGCTCCGCAAAGTCCTTAAATCCTCCTGCATGTTGAGGGTGCATAATAGTCTATTACCGGGTAAGAGGAATTCTTGTGCACAATCTCTGCCAGTCTTCTGGCCTTGGGAACATATTCCCCTTCTCCAAAGTACCAGTAGATTACCTCACCCTGGGTATGGTAACTGATGGTGGAAGTAAACTTTTCCTTTCTCAGTAAATCCGCTAAAGCCTTGGATTCTATCTCGGACTCTGCCGCAGAACCCTTATACTCATCCTTTGCGGGATAGCCTTTTTTATCTACTGTGATAGACCAGTTGGCATCAAAGTTTTTATTCAGGTTTACCCCTCTGGCATTGCTTTTCCATAGGCGGAAATAGCTGTTTAAGTCTGTCGGATTTTCTTTAGCCGCAATACTTTGGATGGTATTTCTTACTTCCTCAGAGCCGATACCTGCTAAGCCGTTCTGTACCAAAGCAACACCGTCAGGGTCTACCATGGGAACAAAGTATACCGCACAGTTTTGCAGCAAAGCCTTTGTGGATTTTCCTCCATACTTTTGGTCATTTTTTTCCATTTCCAAAAGACTGGCCATCTGTCTCATAGCCACCTTGGTCACAATATATTCTCTGGCATGGATGCTGGCATGCACCAAGATCTTTTTCGGGGCATTGGGATTTCCCACAATACCGCAATACAGTTCTCTTCCATCCACGGTTTTGCCTAAGGAAGAAAGCTGTAAAGAGGGGTAGGCTTCCTTTAGCTTAAACAGATCTGCAGACATCTCGTTATAGCCATATACTGCATAGCCGGAAAATCCATAGTTACTCAGCAAAGGTACATTTTCCCCGGAAAGCACTCCGGAATACACCTGTAAATAGGAATCCGCTACATTTATTTTATTATCATTCTTTCCCAGACCTATGCCCGGTCCGCTGTTTATCATCGTACGGTCGTCTAAATCCGGACCGTCTGCAAAACTAAAGCCGGAATAGGCCAGAAGGATAAACCCAAAAACAAAGGAAAGTATCAGTCTTTTCTTCTTCATTGCTCCTCCTAAAAAATAATTTTCTCCCTCATTTTAGCAAAGCCGGCAGAAAAAGTATGGACATTTTTCTTACAATCCTAGCACAGGAGACTTACTAAATATTTCTCCCTAGCCCAATATTTCTTCCCTAGCCAAATGCCACGCCATTGACAATAGGGACTAAAATTACTGTAAGGATTCCCGCCACTACAATCGCCAAAGAGGACATGGCACCTTCCACCTCTCCCATTTCTAAGGCTTTGGCAGTACCGATGGCATGGGCACTGGTGCCTAAAGCCAGCCCTTTCGCAATAGGATGATGGATGGGGAAAATGCGAAATACCAGGTCGGAAAGAATGCTTCCCAAAATTCCGGTCAGCACTATAGCCGCTACCGTAAGGGTTACATATCCCCCCATTTCCTCCGAAATTCCCATGCCTATAGCCGTAGTAATAGATTTTGGTAAAAGTGTAGAGATATGTTCATTGGGCAAATGAAAGGCCAGCCCAAGGAGTAAGATACTGACAATGGAGCTTAATGTACCTGCCAATATCCCAAGAATCACCGCCTTAAAGTTATTTTTCAGAAGATTCCACTGCTTATAAAGGGAATAGCCAAACAAACCGTGGCGGGAGTCAAAAAGTAATTTAACAGTCCGGCTCCTGCTTATACTCTTCATAAGGAATATCGCTAGAAGCAAAAATTCCCACGATCATTATAGTGGAAAGAAGCAAGGGTTTAGAAAATCCCATCCCAGCCAAAGCTTAATCTGTATCGCCAGAAGAAAAATAAAGATGCTTAAGACAAAGCCAAAATGTTCTGAACTCATTAATATTTCTTTCATTATTCCTCCTCCAAGCCTTTTAAACCGTTCTTCAAATCTTCCAACTGCATTTCCCGTACTTCTTCCTCCAGTTTTTCTTTCTTTCGCTTGGCAGCCTCCATGGAACGCATTTCCTGTAACTTATCCCCCTACTCTCCGTTTTTCTTAGGATTCCCTCGCTCACTCAAACCGGTGACGGTCATCACTATAAAGTAGACAGGGAAAATGATGACTAAGTAAGGAAGTAATACCGGCATCAGAAGCTTGGTAACGGTCATAATTCCCTACCGCAGCGGGTAAAAACATAATACTCATGGTTTCCAAAGGAAATTCCCGCCTGCTCCACTTCCTCCAAAGGTAATATTCCCTGCATCAAAAATATCAACATGAAAATCAAGCCATAGACTCCTGCCGGAACAGGTAGGGGGAACAGCTTGTTACAGACCTCTCCTACAAAGGTAAAAAAAATGATCATAAAACTTCTCGGATTAATTTCATTGAACCCTCCTCCCTAAAAAACTACTACAGTGTAGACCTCAATTTTCATTTTTACAAGAAAAAGACCTCCTCTTTCTCCCCTTTCTTAAAAAGAACAGTGTACTACTTTTTATTCGCTATATTTTCATTATTTTCTATAAAAATAAATTCTATTTTTCACTGCTTTTTCTTTACATTTTTCCTAGAATAGCATTACTATTCTCTTGTAACTTTTTGCAGAGTAGAGAATAAAGTGGTTAGTGCCTGACACACAGGGAGTTGGTGTTGGGACGAAGAGCTTGTCTCCCAGTTTTATTCTCGCATCCCGCTGCCAAGAAGCAAGATGGCTTCTTTACAGCGCATGAAAGGAGCGATCTATGAATAAGAGCGTGTTTAGTGTCAAAAACCTCGTCACTCTTTCTATGCTGGTTGCAATCCAGATTATCCTGACCAGATTTCTATCGGTGCAGGCCTGGAATTTCCGCATAGGCTTCGGCTTTGTCCCCATCGTATTTGCTTCCATGTATCTGGGCATGGCACCGGCTATCTTAATCGCCTGTGTTTCCGATGTTTTGGGCTGTCTTCTCTTTCCCCATTTCCCTATATGCTGGGATACACGATTTCCGTGGGATTAACAGCAGTGATTTACTAGTCTGTGCTTTGGAGAAAAACCGCAGTCAATATCGCATCATTCTCTCTATCCTGATTACACAGCTGCTTTTGCAGTTTAGTCATTAACAGCTATTTACTATCCCTTTAGTACCCGAAGCCTCTTCTACCATTAATGCAGTTCCGCGTACTTCAAGTGCTGATTAACAGTGTTCTTCAATACTTTGCGATTAATGCTATCGTCTTGATATTCGAAAAAAGGAAAATATTTCAAGCCATAGCAAAATAAAAGAACTATAATACAGAGTAGTGAAAACAATGCTATCCATTGCTTTCTCTACTCTGTTTTTTTCTTATCTTGTTCTATAACGAAGGAGGAATGTTTCAAATGACTTGGGAAGAGTGTATGGAGACCCTAGGCGTAAATGATTGGTACGGCTGTAAAATGGGCCTTCAGCCAACTAGAAAATTTACTGGAAAAATGCGGAAATCCGGAAAAAAAGCTTCGCTTTATCCACATTGCGGGATCCAACGGAAAAGGCTCCATAGCCAAAAAGTATAAAGCAGATTTTAAGCCTTTCCGGCTACAAGACGGGAATGTATATTTCCCCTCACATAGAAAGCATGAATGAACGATACACCATTGATGGAGAAATGATTTCCGATGGAGATTTAAAAAGATTATGCTTGAAAATGCGGGAGCTCAGCGAAAGCCTGGAGGAAGAAAGACCAAATTCCTTCGAAATGCTGACTGCCTTGGCTTTTTGTTATTTCCTGGAGCAGGAGGTAGACTTTGTTGTATTGGAGGTAGGTCTGGGCGGAAGACTGGATGCCACCAATGTGATCCCTCATAAAGAACTGGCAGTGATTGCCCATATTGGCCTTGAGCATACCGCTATATTGGGAGATACTTTAGAAGAAATAGCCAGAGAAAAGGGAGGCATCATTGCGGAGAACACCCCTGTTGTATTGATGCAACAGAAAAAAGAAGTGGTGGAAGAAATCCAAAAGATATGCAGAGAAAAATGCCGACTTGAAAAATCACCAATCCTAAAAGTATTTCACTCCTTTTCCTTCCACATTGATAACGGCTACCAGTACTTCTCCTACAGGCAGAGAAATGAATATGCCCTCTCCTTACTGGGAGATTACCAGCTGGACAATGCCATGGTCATCTGTGATGCCATCGATTGTTTAAAGGAAAGAGGTATAGAAATTCCGGAGGACTGTGTAAAAGAGGGTCTGATGACTGTCTTCTGGCCCGGGCGCTTTGAAATTTTAAAGAAACGCCCTCTGATTATTTTGGATGGAGCCCACAATCCTCAGGCAGTAAACAGTCTGATTCTGTTCCATAGAAATGCTCTTTCCCAATTATAAGAAAAGAATCTTCTTTTTCCGTTATGGCGGACAAAGGAATATATGAAAATGTTGGAGCTTTTAAAGAATAACACCCTAAGCTTTAGCTTTTTCCAGGTGGAAACCCATCGAGGACAGTCTCCGGAGATTTTAAAGAAGGAATGGCAGGAACATTTTGACGGGAGAAATTTATTGTCCCGAAACCTTGGAAGAAGGTCTGGAATGGAATCTAAATGCCGTAAAAAGAAGAAGAGAAAACTCTCCTTCTTTGTCTGGGTTCCTTTGTATCAAGTGGGGCAGATTCGAAACTTCTTCAGAAACTATTATAGCTCCCACTAGGATATCCCTATCCGGTTTAGATAAGAAAGTAAGTTCTAAGAAAATAAGTTCTAAGAAAATAAGTTCTAAGAAATAAAACTCTTTTGAAACTTACTCCTCTTCCCATTCCTCCTCATCTTCCTCTACATAGATGGAGGGAAAATAGCCGGCCTTACAATAGTCTTCTCCTTCTTCATTTTCCAAGAGGGAGAAGCTTTTTTTTGCCTCCGGAAAGCTCTTCATATCCGCCACATAATATAAACACAAGCTTTCTCCTTGAAGATCCATGGAAGGAATCTTTCTTTGAAAGAGACTAAGGATTTCCCAACAGCTTAATTCACTGTCATATCTGGCAGTCAAAAGCAGGTCCTTGGACTTTGCTCTATGAAAAATAAGACTTTACCATGGCTCCTACCGTATTTTCTCCGAAGCTTTCCATATAGGGCTCAGCTGCAGTTCCTCCTCCGGAATCTCTTCCTTCCAAATAGTCCTCAGCATTTTCAATGTAAACCAAAATTTCAGAGAAATACTGATCCTTTAAACTGAATAAAATCCATTAAATTTGAAAAGGCTGTTTCTTTGTTTACAGAATTCTTCTTTGCATAGTCTTCCAAAACTTCCCGATATCCTGCCGGAATATTCCACTGTTCCATTTTATTTCCTTTCTTCCTTGTCCCGATCCATCTGCACAGTTCTTTCCCCCATGCATTTTACCAAAATAAGCTTTCCCCTAAGCAAAAAGGAGTGGTTAAGAGGGAAAATCATGAATTTCATTCCTTTTCTCAATTATCTCTTCCCAACCCCTTTCTTTTTTCTACAATATGTTTTACTATACATACTATTCCGAAACAAGTTCATTTTTGTTTTTCCGAAGGGGAAAGCGTCGAACGCGGAGAAGATGATATTCATTAGGCTGAGTCATGTTGAATATGGAGGAATCAAAATGAAGCTACTGGAAGAAAAAATCAAGGCAGATGGACAAGTTAGGCCGGGAAATATTTTAAAGGTGGATAGCTTTTTAAACCATCAGTTGGACGTTTCTCTTTTGGAAGAATTGGGAAAAGAATTCTATGAGCGTTTTAAGGACAAAGGTATTACTCGTATTTTAACCATTGAAGCTTCGGAATTGCCCTTGCCTGTTGCGCAGCACAGTATTTTCATGTTCCCGTTGTTTTTGCAAAAAAAGCAAAGAGTAAAAATCTTGACGGCGATCTTTACACCTCCACAGTACATTCTTTTACCTACAATAAAGATTTCACCGTAACCCTTTCCAAGAAATTCTTGGGATCTGAGGATAAGGTTTTTACTGATTGACGATTTCCTGGCTGTAGGAAAGGCCATGAGGGGTCTTATTGACTATCTGCAAAGCAGGCCAATGCGGAAATTTCCGGCATTGGTATTGCCATCGAAAAAGGTTTCCAGTGCGGCGGTAAGGAACTTAGAGAAATGGGCCATGAGGTTTATAGTCTGGCCATCATTGATGAGATGACAGACGATGGAAATATTACTTTCAGAGAGAATCCATAAAGAATCCTTTACATCAAAATTTATAAAAATGAGGTAGAACAGATTGTCTCCACCTCATTTTGCTTTGCTCAAAGAATCTTTTTCGTCTTCCAAAGTCATCCGACTGTTTACCCTCAGCTTTTTCTCTCCGCTATCTTTTTCCCGACTCTTCCTCTATCTTTTTTCCGGCTTATCTTTATTATCACGGATAATTTTTCTAATCGTAACCACATGATTTTTATAGATTACGGCAGTAACAATAACTATAAAAAGAAAGGAAAGTAATAAGAAGAGAAGAATCCATTTCCCATCCAACGAAAGGGCAATCACTAGCATCCTGTTCATTTATCTGCGCCTCTCTCCCAAAACAAAGGAAAAACTTGTAATAACGCCATCTTTGTTTTGCTTGATGTTTTGCATAGAAAGGGTAGGCAGGAAGGACACCGCATCCTTTGCAGTAATACTGGGCAAGTCTTCATCCAGGTAACTCATCATAGCCATCTTGGATACCTTGATTTCTGTCTCGTAAGCAAGCTCTCCGCTGGCTCTTCCATTTTTCTTTTGATAATATACTTTCGCCGGGAAGAGGTAGTAGGAGGACTGATCCTTTCTCTTTTTGCTTTCTACCACCACGATACTATCCGGATGGGCAGCATATAGGTCTGTTGCAAGGAAAGACCGCCTACCCTCTTCATCAAAATGGATACCTTCCTTATTCTCCGTGTTACGAAGCATTACGCCGTCTTCACCCACATAGTAAACATTATCAATCCAGGCATCCTTTATCATATGTCCGTCTTGATCGAAAAATATGTATTTCCTTCTAAATCTAAACGACCTGTCTGCATAGTACCATCTTCATTGAGATAGTAGCGCTCTCCGTCAATATCCTGAAAACCGCTTTGCATAATGCCTTTTTCATTGAAGTAATAGTATTTTCCTTCAATCTCCTTCCAGCCTGTTACCCTATCTCCATTTTCATCAATATAAGATTTCCCGCCTTCTCCATCTACAAACTGCGATAAGTGGTACTTTTCAGGGTCAAGGCTAATGCTAAAGCTCTTGGTATAGCTTTCGCCCATTGTGCCGTCACTAGCCTCTGCATAGGCGCTTAAAGTATAATTTCCGTTACGACTAAGCTTAATCGGAGCCAGATACTCTTCCTGCTTAATCTCTTCCTTTCCGCCGGACAAGCTGTAAATGATTTTCTGCGCTGTACTCTTTAAACTAATTTCGATAGCATCGCTAAAGCTCTCTCCTTCAGATCGGATTCCACCTTCGGATCCAATAAAGATAGGGCAGTTTGAATTTCCTGATCATCAGGGAAAAGCTTCTTTGCTTCTTCTAAAGTCTTTACTCCATTTTCGTGTTGACCGGCCTTCGCATAGGCCTCTGCCAAAAGGAGATAATATTTGCTATCCTTTGAAAGATTCGCAGAAATTCTTCTAATAGATTTAAGGCCTCTTCTCCCTTTTCCTCCTGTACAAGACTAGCTCCCTGCTTCAGTAAATTGCTGTATTGCACAGAGGGTAAGTTTTGATAGCAAAGGTAAGAAATTCCTAAAACCGGAATAATGGCCAAAGGAGCCGCCTTTTTCCACTTCTTCCAGCCGGACTTCCATTCTCCAAGGGATGTGGGGGGAATGGATGCCTTTTCCCGGAAATCATCCGGATCATCCGGAATTTCCCCATCAAAAGCAAGCCTTTCCTCCATCTCCTTTCTCTTTTCCTGTAGGGAAAGAATTCGCTCTTCTTCTCCCCCCTCATCCTCCTCTGCCGAATACTCTTCCTGCAAAGGCTCTCAGAGCTAACTACAGCAATCTCCTCCATCTCTTCCGAAATGGCTATTGTTTCTCCATCTTCCTCTCTGTCTCCAAAGAAGGCAGCAATCACTCTTGCCTCTTCCTCTGCCTCCTCAGCCATTTCTTCTGCAAGCTTTGCTTCAACTGCTTCTCCAGTCTCCGGCTTAGCCTCATCTACAATTGTTTCCGCAGTATCCGTTAAATCCTTTTCTTCCGAAAACGCTGTAAATTCTCCTTCTTTCCCCGCTTCTTCAGGTCTATCTTCTATAGCGTCTTCCGGTGCAGCTTCTAAAGTATCTTCTACGGCTTCTTCTGATGCATCTTCAGAGCTATCTTCCACAGGTTCTTCTAACGCATCTTCTGATTCATCTTCCACGGGTTCTTCTAACGCATCTTCTGATTCATCTTCCACGGGTTCTTCTGATTCGTCTTCTAACGCATCTTCCACGGATTCTTCTGATAGGTCTTTAGCTACTTCTACTACAGCTTCTTCGACTTCGTTTACTAAAGATTCTACAGATTCTTCTGTCCCTGCTTCCTGCGCTTCAATTTCGACAAGCTCGGATCCTGTAGGATTTGTGTAAAGGCTCTTCTTCCTCCAAATCTTCAAAGATAAATTCCGAAATCGTCTTTGGCTCTGGAGTCAGACTCAGAATCCAAGACTACACTTTCCACCAGGGACTCCGCTGCATTGTTTTGCTCATTGGAAATAAGAGCTTCTCCCCAACCCTCTTTTTGTCCTTCCTCTTGAATTTCGCGGGAATCTCCTCCAGAATTCTTCCTGAAGATTCTTCCTCTACACGAAGTTCAAGTTCTTCCTGAAGTGCCGTCTCTTCTTGAAGTCCCGCTCCTTCCTGAACTTCCGCCTCCTCCTGAGCTATTCTTTGTTGTTTTAAAAATTCAGGTTCTTCTTCCTTTTCCGTCTCATGCTGTATTTCGAAGTTCTGAAAGGGGGAGAAAGAAAAGGTCAATCAATAAGCCACAGGTAGGACAAAAACGCTGATTATCATTGATCTCCCGTACCGCAAACTTTACACCTCATAATCTCCTCCTTATATTAATAAGGACAATGTTCAGATTTCCGTTTTTCGTATTCAGCTAAAAATACATCTGATATCAGATTCAACTCCCTGTTCCTTTAGTCTTTCCAAAAGCCATTCCTCTGTCTTATTAATACTATCCAAAGCCTGAACCTGAATTGTTCCATCCGTAACCAGAGGGTATCTTGGGTTTTCTTCCCCCGACATTACTACAATTAGCTGTCCGTTCTGCTCCAGTACCGCTTGCTTAACATTTCGAATACTATAGATATTATTGCTTCGTAACTTAAACATAATTTCGTGAGCAGTAAGCCCTGCCTTTCTACAAGCCTCTGTATCCAGTTTCCCTCTGCTAATCAACAAACTCGGCTCTCCATCTATGGCTTTTTTGAAAAAGGCGCTATTGGTTTTTAACCATCTTAAGCTCAAAACAAGGCAAACCCAAATCAATAAAAATAATAAAATATTGTAAAAAGCCCTATGTTCTCATTATATATCATACCACCGATAATGCCACCAAGAACGTAATTCTGTACTTGGTCGCTGGCAGAAGAAGGACTAAATTTTCCTTTTCGGTAAAATTTATGACCATTACAATGGATAAAAAGTCCCAGTGCCAATTTAATGGTAATATTTATATAAGATATAATCATCTACTTCTCCTCCAAATTACATCAATACCTTATGACCCTTTAATTCTGCATAATACTTTAAGATACTATACTCTACTTCTCCACATCCACAATTTCTGTCTGAGGATTATACAAATTCATTTTTTCCAAAAGTATGTTTCCATCCACAGAAATAATACGGTAAAACTGATCTTCTTTGGTCTTAATAATCGCTCCATCTCTTGCCGCCTGGGTATTGATATACAAGTCCGTTTTATCTTCCTCCAATGAGACAGATGCCTGCTCAATCACTCTTAGAGCAGTGCTGTATTGATCATCAATTCTTTTATGGCTTTGATAGTTATTAATATGTACAGCAATTGTCACAAGCACCAAAAGTAAAGCAATTAATGATAACTCTCTATACTTAGTGGTTTTTTTGTCTCGAAAAGACATAATAAGTGCAAACAACAATAGAAGTGCCGTAATGGCTGCAAAAAATATTTGCAGCCAGTTGGTCACTTCTATCCTACTAATTAGATATTCATAGGAATAAAATTTCATATCATTATAACTCCGCAATAGCCTCAATCTCACAAAGAACATTCTTTGGTAAAGTCTTTACTGCTACACAAGAACGTGCAGGCTTGGAAGTAAAGTACTTTTCGTAAATGCTGTTGAAGGTAGCAAAATCAGCCATATCAGCAAGGAAACAAGTGGTCTTGAAAACCTTGGAAATATCACTTCCGCCTGCCTCAATTACAGCCTTAACATTCTTGCAGCTCTGCTCTGCCTGTGCTGCGATATCCGATCCTGCAACCTCTCCTGTAGCAGGATCTGCGGAATCTGTCCGGAAGCAAATACTAAATTTCCCTGCAACATAGCCTGAGAATAAGGTCCGATAGCTGCCGGTGCATTTGTTGTTGATACATTTTTCATTGTACATCTCCTTTTCTGTGGAAAACAATTGAACATCCTTGATATTATCGCAAATCTTTTGTGAAAATACAAGAAATACTCTATGGCTTCTCTTTAATTTTATTCCTATTTTTCTCCTGTTACAGGATTATTCTTATTTTTTTCTTATAATCCGAATTTGACGATTTTTCTCCTCTTAAGCATTTCCCTCTGAAAGCTTTAGCATAGCCAGGGTTCCGGTTCTGGCACACTCCAAAATACTAACCGTCTTTAAAGTATCAAGGAACATCTGGATTCTTTCCGGAGTATCACACATTTCAATTACCATCTGATTCTTGCTCAACTCTAAAATCTTAGCCCCAAGAATCTGACAGTTTTCCATAATGTCCTTCCGGTTTTCCCGATTATAACGAAGCTTTACCAAAAGCAATTCTCTGGTAATGCCCTGGGTTTCCGTAAAGTACAGACCTTAATAATACAAGCTGTTGTGCTTTCCCTGCTCAGTCTCTTCCTCTGTGACAATTTGGGCAGTGCCCATCTGTAGGTGCGTTGCTGGATCGGTGGGATGGTTGCTCAGGTCAGATGGTCCGGTCCGTATTATCTGGTGTTTGTGGTGCGCTCTGTATTCCTGTATCTTGGATGTCTCATTTCTTGAGGACTCTGAACTCAGTTGTCTCCTGTCAGGTAATCAGACTGTGTGCCAGTCAGACTCAGCATTATATATATTTTATTATATATGTGGTTTGTGTCATCTGGATCTCTGCGGTTTTGATCTTGTGCAAGAGGAAGAAGCACTGATTGAAATCATTTGGTATTATGGTCTGATCAGTTGGGTTTTAATTTTATATAGATCTCTCAAGATGGTCCAATTCAATGCCCTTGATTGAACCTGGTTCTTTGGCAGTTCTTGAGTGCCTTGGTGTCTCAGTCTTGGTTTATTCTAATAATTTCTGGTTTTGATTATTCTCTTTATTTCTTATTTTATTTTGGGTGTGTTGATTTTTATATTGGGAGGTTCTCAGGTGCCTGGGTGCTGTTCTGGATGAACGATCGACAGCCTGGTTTGGTGTTTCTGTTACAGATCTCAGGGTGGATGTTTTTGGTTTATATTATTGGTCTGATTCAGCGTTGGAAAACATGCCAGATAAAGATGGGCTTCTGAGAAGTTACCGGCATTCGTCAACAATCGTCGACGGATCGACCTGGGTTCTCCGATCGTGATCAATTTGCTCAGGGTGGAAAGTCAAATTCATTGATGCCGATATGCTGATGTTGATCAGTCTGAAAGGTGGTGCTGGATGTTCGGTTGGTATTACGGTGACTCGGCTCATCGTCAAAACTCGCTGCTCAGGGCAGGAGATAGTGGAGATCGACTTCTCAGTTCAGGAAAAATGATTCTGACCCAATTCTTCTTTAATTGGCGTGATCTGTGTTCTTCAGACCTGTCGGCG
>BNJS01002509.1_pt1 | contig 68577 bp, 98 predicted proteins | sample 8540461 | NCBI WGS metagenome assembly BNJS01 (sample SAMD00202454, study PRJDB9452) | human saliva metagenome | isolation source: human saliva | place: Japan
AGTTACGTATTGCTATCCTGAGCCTTAATCTGGTTAATAAACGTTCTGTTACCGCATCAACATCTGATGTAGGGGATAAAACTGTTCGCTGTATGGTCAGTATGTATAGGATGAAATTGTGGCTGGTGCAGGTTAGGCCTCTTCGATTGGTTGTAATGTTGTGCCATCACCTTATACGCTGTATGGTAGTTTATAGGTAATAGTATGTATGTGTATGTACCGCAGGACGAACAAGATTTCCATTACCTTCTTTTCTTTCTGAACATAGTGAACTGTTTCTTGGTGGTCTAAGATATCATTTCCTAGTAATTTCTGGTGGTGTAGAGACCTTGTCTTTGAGTTTTGTTTCATTACTATCGACAAATGTGGTAACTTCGGTAAACATCAGTGATACTGCATTTAATTGATAGATATATAGAAGGCGTGTTCAGTATCATATGTTAATGTCTGTATCTAAAGTATATTGGCCAATTATTGTGTTGATCGAGTATCTGGGCTACGACCAATCACCGGTTGGAAGTGTTGACAAGGTTTGTATCAAAGTTGTTTTGAGTTTAGCCAAATTATTGTCTGATGAATTCAAATACTGGCAGAGGATGTGTGATCATGCTTACTGGGCTAATTTTGTGATGTGTGTTGATATAGTTTTGTGTGGTATCTTCGTCTGTGGTATATTTCAATGTCTCTTTAGAGGGATAAGAAGTGATCGAATGCATCAAAATCAGGTACTGTGAGTTCAGATACTTTGAATGATGCAGTTGTAGGATTTTCTGACAATAATTCAAGGTTTAATTTGATTTAGATTTGATAGATGAGTTATTCATAAGGTTGTATAGTCACTAGGACTAGGTGTATATGTATATGTTTTGTGGGTTTTCTTCAATGGTCACTGAAACTATCTTCTGGAAACCGACAGGAGAGTCTGTTGTGTAGGGCTATTATATCTCTCTGTACAGAGGACGACTAAAAAGATGCCAGCACCAGTGCACACAGTAGTCCAAAGAATATTGATTTTGCAAAGGTCTTTGTATAGTTCATTTGATAAAATCTGGTATCCTTTCTGTCTCTACCTATTATATACGGGTAAATTGATAATAACAAATTAGTAATTATTTTATATAAAAGTAAAATATATATATATTTTATATTTAAATGAATGAATATATACATAGTGAATAGAACTTAGCATTGATTTTATTATTTGTATTTATATTTGCATAAATTCAAATATATTTAAAAAGAATTTGATGATTTGAGGGTGACCCCAAAAGTTAGATTCTTTACGAGATGACTTTTGGTCATCTCTTTTTTATGAAGTTAGAAGATGTTGTCTGCATTGAACAGGACTCATCCATCCCAACTTTTCTTTTATTCGTTGCTCATTGTACAATTTATAAATCTTTCTATTTTTAACTTCAGTTCATCGAAACCATAGTACATGACTCCATAGTATATTTCGATTTCCAGTCCTTAAAATATCTGTAATACAATCAATGATATTTTGTTTCATTATAGTTTCGTATGACCATCTGCCTCATAGTTCTTTAGAGAACGTATCTAAATGATTGCGTCTGCATTTTCTGCCCGCACAGTGTGCACGTAAAACGTTCTCCATCATAGACATAATCATCCGCCCAAACTTCTCATGGAGAGGTATATTCTGGATAAAGCTTAACAACTTTCATCCACCATTTCCTTTTGTAGCCAGCTGAGTGTAAAATCGTGTCCATAGGTGGTCAAAGATTTCTTTTACCTCTTTCTTAATTGCTTCTAGCGATATAATATGCTTTTCACAGCGCATATACATGAAGAAAACATCCCTCATGAATACCGGAGCAACAATAGATACTCTTCCTTCTTATAGTAAAACAACGGGCATGTCTACAAATCACATCACCGTATTGATGATATTGTGATTGAATTCTCTCCATTTACAACGCTGTAAATACTCTTTGAACCATAGGCCAATCGCATCACTTGTAAGGTTGCAAAATCATTTTCTAACATTCTGCAGTGGTTGGCTGTCTCTATAGTCTTATTCTCCGTCTGTATGTTCCTCATCTCGAGCATCAATGACATCATTTCTGATTTTCCTTTAGGGATGAATATGACTGATAGAAAGTACGATCAACATCTAATTTTCCACAGCAGCATTTTCCATCTGCTTGTTTAATCTTTCGCTTGTATTAAGCTGCATAAATCACAAACCTACTGATTGGTAATAGTAATACAGGGATGCGTCACCGTGTAGCGAAAATCAGCGCAAATGATAATCATTAACACGATTGTGATACTGCCGTTTCGTAGTTGTGTTCTATTCATCTTGTTTTAGCCTACCTTTCATCGCTTAGTTCATGAAGTTTTTACAAAGGGATGTTCTGCATGCCTGACTTTGGAAACACTCTCCAGTCTGACGTTCGTAAACTACCATAGCTCCATTACGAAGCCTCTGTCTGCCTACGTGGAGTGTAAATGATATATTCCTTGTAGTTTACGGTCTCACGTTTCTACTCAGTGCCTTCTTTCTTAAGATACGAAATATCCTCTAGTTGTCCACCGCAGCCGCAACCGCCTTTTACTTCACTGGCTAAGGTCCATTATTCATCATGTTGAAGTAGAGCTACTAAAATCTCTTGAAATACTGAACATTCTTCAAACTTCAAAACTGCTTGGTCTGCTTCTATCAAACGTAAGAAATCCGCAATCTTCTCAGCAGACTTTACATATAAAATCACTTTCTACGACGCGTTGTAATCTTTGCACGAATGTTAAATCTTTCCAATAAGGATGCCAGTGAATAAGTGCATTGTGTCTTTCACTCGTGGCTGTAATTTCCAAGTGATAGGATGATTTTCTGCAGGAGCTGATAGAACCACCTGCCATAAACGCTCCAAGCAAACTAAGTGCATTGTTGTTTGTCTGCATGATTTTCGCAAAGTGGTTTTATCTAGTAAAAACCACGTGTACTATAAATTTCCTAAACTCCTCCAGAATCTTTGCAGCACCTATAATAGTCGCATACCATAAAATACGATTCTTGCGTAAGTATCGTATCTTTCTTTTACAACACAACTAATTTCTACGCCATATCGTTCTTTACCAAAGGATAAATCTGTACGTGAAACAGCCGCATTTTCTAAACCTGGCTCTAATAAAGTTACACACCACGATCGGAGTTAAGGAGAGATGGATGTTATTTTGAATGGAGTGCAGATAGTTCTGCACGTGGTTATCATTACCTTCCATAATCTTTTGTGCTACTTCTGCTTGTCTTTACTCTGCCGCAAATGACATTACTTCACCTCCAGCAATTCTTGAATCACTGCAGTTGAATCGCTGACTGCGGTGAATAAATCCATTACGGAAGCTTAGTAATTCCTTCTGCTCACAAATCCTCGATACGTGGATGGTCAAGTGCTTCACAAGACTGACCTTTGTACTTCCATTTCACAGAATAACGTTCTAATATCTTCTCTGAGTATTTCATCACATGCGACAATCACTCTTTATCAACTGGCGCATGGTGATATAACAACGCATCTACGTTGCTCTCTACAGTATATCCATCTGTTTCACCTGGTTGTGTCATTGCACTACAGAAGCATACTAACTCCTGCCCCTATGCCATACATAACGCTTCTTGAATTTCCGGAATGATTACATTCTGCAAAATACTCTGTATAGACAGAACCAATTCCACAAATGACTAAATCTGCATTTTGTATCAGCTTCACCGCTTCCTTACATGCATGTACTCATCCTGCTAGAATACACGTGTGATATGTGGTGGTTATGATTTGGAATATCTGGCTTCCCCACGCACAATGACACCATCTTCCATGCGTGCATATAAAGTGATTGCATCTGTACTTGCAGGACATATATTACTTTTACATTTAGAATATGACCAACTTCCGACCGCCGTCATAAAAGAAACCCGTCTGTTGCGCTAGTGCAGTTAGCAGATAAGATTTCCTAGTAGATTATGCCCTAAAATATCATCTTCTTTTCCATCAGGGTCATCAAAGCGATAATCCATCAGGGAACTTAACACATTTTCTACTCTGCCACAATCGACCATTATCACATTCTCTGGAATATCACCCATCGCAGTGAATATGAAAGTTCTCACGTAATCGCCCCGTACTTCCACCATCACTTCAGCGACCGTTACAATAGCGTTTAAACTCAATATTTCGAATTGTTTTAACTCCCACGGCAGATTAACGACTGACCATGCCCACCACCGACACTGACAACTTTATGCTTCTTCATGCGTTAGCCATCTCTTCTCGATCACGGCGTATTCATGCTAACAGTTATATCTTCTATATATACACTTGGCATAAGTGAAGTTCCAGGAGTAGTTACAGAACGACGTTGTCCACCTGTCCATCCAATCGCCACAGTGAAATGATTCTCACTCTTTCCTTGCGTACTGTTCAAATGCATAGTCCGTAAATGCAATTAAACGCTGGATGAATTCCTGTGTCTCGTGGGCTTATCCATAACATAGTCATAGGTACTCTCTTTATCATTTCCTGAGAAATAATGGAGCTTTTCATCCCAGAATGGATTTGGTAAGAAACGTACATCGATCATTAAATCTGCATCTGGCGTACACTCAGCACTTATAGCTTTCAAAGTGAAATAAAATGAAACTCGAGAAGGATGGTATCTGCTTCTTTTGCAGTGCTAAGATTCTCAACTTCTCTTTTAAATTCTTTTCAGAAGAGAAGGATGTATCAATTGTGATGACGTTGTTATCAGATTCTGCTTAAATGTTTGTCTTTCCTCCGTGATAGCTGCTTCAGTGTATTAAAGCAGTATTGCCAATAATAATGGATGAATACGTGCTTGTGCCTTTGTAACGTTGAGTAATACCATCACTGGCATCAATAAAGAGTACGCTAACGGACGCACTAATTCCATTTAACTTACGAGAGAAAATCGAAGTCTTCAGCTGATGTAGCTTTAACGCAATATAGCTGTACCCTAGGGTCGGTTGAAAACTTCAATCATATCTACGAACCTGATTCCAGTACACAACAGGATAAGTTATCATCAATGTGATAACATATCCCTCTAAATGCGCGTTGCTGTACCTTACCAGCACCACTCATCCCACTTAAGTATGATTCTCTTACTAACTTCCATATCCAATTACCCGTTTCTGTTTGAAGCATCTGAGATCTCGACCCAATCAGTTTGAAGGTCAGTCGTTACTCTTCTTATTTTACACTATTACTATTATACTATTTATAACAGTAACGTTAATAGAGAGTTAAATGAACACACCCGAATTGTTTAGTATCATTGTCCCTGCATACAATGCCGCAAAACCACCTCGATGGAGATAAAACTGTATTACATCGCTGTATTGATAGTATTTTGAATCAAGAATTCCGTGATTTTGAATTAAATTTGTTGTGGATGATGGAAGTAAAGATGAATCTGGCAAGATTCTTGATGAATATGCCATAACAGACGAACGTATTAAGTTATCCATAAAGAAAATTCGGTGTATCAAACACTGTAATCTAGCGATGCAGAATGCACGTGGAAAAGTATATTCAATTCCTTGATGCGGATGATTGATCTACAACTCGATGCCACTGAAAATCCCTTTGTATGTACAATGGAAGAGTCAAAAGCGTATCTAGTCATCGCAGACTTCTATCGTGTCGTAGGAGAAAAACACATCCCATAAAGGTAGAATTGACTCCGATAAAGTACTTACAAGAGATGAATTTGCGGACTATATGATTCAAAATCCAGCTGACTATTATTATGGGATACTTGGAATAAACTCTCAAGAAATCACATAGTGATACTTATCAGCTTAAGATGGATGCAAGCCTTTCTTGGTCAGAGGATTTTTATCTTTCAACCTCAATATCTTCTCACGTTAAAATGTAGCATTCAATACAGTTACCAATTTATTATTAGTGTAAAAACAGAAGGCTCTCTTGTATCGCAAAGCCGTTTTCGATACTCTGTAACATCGTTGATATGAAGTTATCTGTCATCAAATACTATGACAACTCTACAAATCCATTTTACGACGAGAAGGAATACGCTCGCAAGCGCCCAGAAATTCTTAGCTTTTTAGTAGGCTTTGCACAGATGACTCTGCCAGCTCTCTCTCCACAAAGAAACTTGGAGAAGAAATTGTTCCAGTCTGCAAACTCAAGAAGAATACAAACAGGATGCGATATTACATAACTACTACCATCAACTCTTAGAGCGTTTACTACAACGTATCCCAACAGAATCTGGTTTTAAGTGCCGAACGAACTCATAGTCATTCATTATCTATTCATCAACGTTCCAGTATCACGAAAGATATGGCTCTATTTACAGATATCAAATCCAATTCTTATTATTGCTCTTTATTGAAAAATCTTATTTAATGAGCTTTTGTTACAGTCAGATCAGATGATTTTGAAAACTTACTATTCTCTGACTCTCAAAAGCAGAACCACATTAGACAACTCTATCAACTGGAAGATTTTAATGCAATCCCTTCTGGGTATTGATCTTTCACAGAAATTACTACAAAACCGCAGTAGAGAGACCATCTACGAAAAATATCCAAAAGAAATTACTATATCAATATAAAAATGGGTTCTAATCACATGTGTGAGCAGCCCTCATTTTTATATTCAGTTCATCAATCGTACTAGATAGTTTTACTTCTGTTAGTTCTTTTTAACTTTTTCTCTAATACGCTCTTGGATCCATTCCGTTTGAACTGCAATTTCATAATACTTATCAAATTCAGTGATGATTGTTCTGTTTTACTACTGCTAGAATTTCACAAAGAACCTCAAACATTGTTGTAACTTCTGTGAAACGATAATCTTTCTGTGTATCCATTGTAATTTGACAAAAGTATTATATAAAATTTTTACTCCAAGTTTCCATCATACGTCATAACAGAAAAACTTTCGACTCTAATAGGCTCTCAAAACGTCATCCCAAATTTTACAGTATCAGGTAAATACCAAGTATTTCATGGTCTCTACATATCATCTCAGTTGGATTTGTTCTAGTATTACACTGACCACTGCCTGTACAACTATAACTTCCAGCTACTATACTCGTGCTGCCTTCTTTTAATTCTTCATAGGCAGTTTGACTATCAAGTAGTGCTACTGCACGCACAGTTACCAAATGCTTTCCCTGCACTCCAGCATCTTACATTTTTTCAAGTACGCCCATAGTCTCCAACGACGATTCTAACTAATATTTATTATAGACTTTTGATACTCCAGATAAAAGAAAACTAAGCCAGTTTCTTCCAGCTTGGTATAATACTACAACTTTCGTATGTCCAACCGTGTGTTTCTAAGATATCTTCAATTCAGATAAATCTCCGATAATTGTATTTGGCTGTGATTCTACTCCAAGTTTTAACTTTGTCACGCTCTATCTGTTGTTGGGTCATTACGTTTCGATAGAAACCAATCGCATAACATCCAGCTGCCTTAGCTGCTAGTATATCGGACTTACTATCACCGATATGATACAGTTGTCATGACCTTCCTTTAATCTCTTGCATGCATATAGGATACCTGCAGAGAGATGGCTTTTGCCTTTATCATATTGGTCACGACCAACAACTAGCATCAAAGTAAGATAACTTAAACTGTCTCAACTGCAAGAATCACTAAGACTCTGTTAAACGTGAAGACACGATACCAACTTATAGCCATCTTCCCAGTAGTCATGTAGAACTTCTTCTGTATGTGGGAATAGAGTTACATCATTGGACCATGAGGACGATCCTGGTATGTACGTGGTATTCTTCAGCTTTCAACTTGGCATCATCCTGCTCAGGGAAGAATTCTCAGTTGGAAGTGCGTAGAGGCTGGATGAATACCTTCTTTGTTTTATCAATCATAAAGTTTTTGATGACTACTGTATTTTTGAAGAAATATCCAAAGCACAACAATACCATACGAGCTATCCATCAGTGTTCCATCCAAGTCAAATAAGATAACTGGCTTATCTAATGGATGTGTATGAGATAGATATAACCAAGTAAGGCACCACTCACACTAAAGACCTGCCATGATAACATCATGTACCTGCATGTTCATCCCATCTGAATACAATAGATAGAGAATGAAATTAAGCCAAACCACATAAATGTAGTAGCTGCTGTTTCACCACGTCTTCTTTCCTTCACGGTAATGGTGGATTCTCAAAACCAGATAATCTAAAGGAAAACTGATAACAGTCTAGTGCGATTACAAACCATACTGTACGAGCAGCCATTGCTCGACCAATTCTTGTAATTGTAATCATCAACATCGCAAGTGGTGCTGTCATATCTAGTGCACGGCGCCAACTCATATAAGTGTCACGTGTATAAATCCATGTACCTAACGCTACACCCAATTAATCCACCAGTCGCACTCATAACCACCATCCGTAATCAAGAAAATATATGGTGTATATTTCATATATTCAGAAAAGATTACCTAATACCCAGAATAAACGGCTAAAAGATAAATCCACCCGCAACTACAGTATAAGAATCAGCTCCACCGCTACGATACGTTTACTAACCATGTTTCTTATTTTCTTTTAAGTAAGAATATAATATACAATTGAAGCGAATATTGCCGCAACAAGATATGTTGGGATAGTCGGAAATTTCTATCATCAATAAAGTTCTATCATCGGGGAAAAATGTCACTTTTATTCATCCTTTCCTAGCAAAACGAGAAAATCAGTTCGTTGATTTTCGGCAGCTCCACTATAGCCAGCTTCCTGTAATCTAAAGTTTCTAATTGCCTGATTCAACTAATATAAAGGTATTACGTCCTGCACTAACTGGAATCACAATCGTTGGAACAAGCACACCTAAAATCTTAGTATAGCGTTGTGTTTCATCTCCGATACGGTTATATTCCGCATCTCTTTCAAATGGTACCATACGAATAACAAGTTTTACTTCAGCACGATCTGCGACCGCAGAAGCACCAAACATCTTTTCAACATTGATTACACCGATACCACGGATTTCTAGTAAACCCTTTGTAATTGCTGGCGCATGTCCATAAATACTATTTTGGATATGTTGTACATCAACACGGTCATCTGAAATGATAATACTGACCATCACGAATAAGGTCTAAAGCAGTTTCAGATTTACCCATTCCGCTCACCAAGAATCATGACACCTAAACCATATACTGACATTAAAACACCAGACATCGTGTCGATTGGTGCTAACTTTCATCCAAGAATGTAATCAAATCCGCAGTTAAACGATACGTTTCTAAATTTGTACGTAATACTGGGAAGTTATTACATTGCGACTTCTTCAATATATGTGGAATCTCATTTCCACTTGTAATAATAATACATGGAGTAAGACCATCCATTAAGAACTGAAATCTAGCCTTTCGATCATCTTCACTCATCGTACGAATAAATTCAGACTCTTTATTACCGATGATAACGATACTGACGAGGTTCCGTACCTTTAAATACACCAGCAAGTTCAAAAACCAGGACGATTTAAGTCCTGAATGACTGTCCATCTATCTAAAGAAGAATCACTCTCCTGTTAGTTGTCTCTAACTGAAAGAAAGATACACATCACGAATCCCTACTTTTTTCTCATAAGTTTTTCTGACATATCGTCCTCCATCAATACTATTTATTATAACATCGACTTATAAAATCATGTAGATATGTTCGTTCTACACAAAATATACAACGAAATGTACTGACCCTCAAAAAGTTAGACCAAGAATCTAACGAATGGAGGTCGGTATTTTTATGACAAAACATAGTTTTGAATTCAAGAAAAATAGTTTTAGAATATTTGAATGGTAAAGGAGGAATTCTATATCTTTCATATGGATTAACCTCTAAATCCCAGCTACACAAAATGAGTGAAAAACTATAAAGCATGGAAATGATGGTTTATTGCGCTCTACGAGAAATGAAGTTTATTCTTTTCGAAATGAAACTTTCTATTGTAGAGTTGTATTTAACAAGTGAAATCACATATCAAGAGTTAGCTATACAGAATGGTGATTAAGAACCCAGCCACTGATTGGCAGCTGGGTTAATCGCTTGTCATAGCAGGTCCTGATGCGTTAAAAATCACGCCGAAAGGGTCGAAGGAAAGCTATGGATAAGATAGATAGGAAGACTCAAAACAAACTCGTAGAAGAGGCATCCGTTAATACAAGTGTAGAACATATAAAGGAATTAGAAGAGGAACTTCTTCGGTTAAGAATAGAGAATGCATTTTTAAAAGAACTGAGGAGGCTGCGTTTAGAGGACGAGGAAAAAATGAGAGAATGGCACTCGTCATCAACAGTCTCCGACAAAAAGTTCAAGCTTAAAAGACCTCTCTTATATACCGGAATGCCAAAAGCGACATATATGTATTGGCAAAAGAGATTTGATAGAGAAAATCCTGATAAAAAGCTTGAAGAAAACATACAAGAAATTCGTATAAACAATAAGGATTATGGCTACCGTAGAATCGTTGGAGAACTTCGCAACAATGGATATACCATTAATAAAAAGAAAGTACAGAGAATCATACAAAAGCTTCACTTACAGGTAACGTCTTATACTCGCAAAAGCAGAAAATACAGTTCTTATGAGGAACAGTTGAAGAGTTGCACCTAATAGAATTCACTAGACGCTTCAAGACACATATACCGCATCAGAAAATAACAACTGATACAACTGAATTCAAGTATTATGAAGTCGATAAAAGGGGCATATGACAATACATAAGCTTTTATCTAGATCCATTTATGGATATGTGTAGATGGTGAGATACTTAGTCATGAAATTGGTAAGAGACCTTCTGCAGAAAAACTGTGATGAATGCCTTGAGAAAGCTATTACAATCACTGCAGACTGTCCATACAGAAGAACATTTCATTCTCGATCAAAGGATGGCTTATCAGATGAACGCTTATACACACAGATTAAAAAGAAGAAAGAATCTTCCAGAGTATGTCTCTGAAAAAGGAAACTGCCTCGATAACTCGGTAATGGAAAACTCTTTGGACTGATTAAACAAGAAATATACTATGGAGTCATGTACTATAGTTCTCGATGAACTGAAGTTAAAAATAGAAAGATTTATAAATTATTACAATGAGCAACGAATAAAAAGAAAAGTTAGGATGGATGAGTCCTGTCTCAATACAGACAACATCTTCTTAACTTTGAGAAAAAGAGATGACCAAAGTCATCTCGTAAAAGTCTCAACTTGGGGTCACCTCAAAAATCATCAAATTCTAAATATATTTGAATTTATGCAAAATATAAATACAAATAATAAAAATCAATACTTTTGTAAGTTCTATTCACTATGTATATATTCATTCATTTAAATATAAAATATATGTATATTTTACTTTTTATATAAAAATAATTACTAATTTGTTATTATCAATTCACCTGTATATAATAGGTAGGATAGAAAGGATACTAGATTTTATCAAATGAATATACAAAAGACCTTTGCAAAAATCAATATTCTTTGGACTACTGTGTACTTTAGTTGCTGGCACATCTTTTAGTCGTCCACTTTCTGTACAAGCAGAGACAATAACAGCCTATACTAACAGACTCTCCCTGTCGGTTTACCAGAAGATAGTTTCAGTGACCGTGGAAGATGGCCACAAAGACATATACATATATACCTAGTCCCTAGTGACTATACAACTTTACAGGGAGATAGCTCATCTCTATCAAATCTAAACTCAAAATGAAACCTTATGAGTCTGTTGTCGAAAATCCTACAACTGCATCATTCCAAAAAGTATCTGAACTCACAGTCCCTGATTTTGATGCATTTGATCATTCTTTATTCTCTGAAGAGACATTGAAATATACTACAGATGAAGATGCTGTACAAAATTATATCAATACACATCCTGAATTAGCTGGTGTTACTGATCACCGCATCCTTCTGCCAGTATTTGATTTTGATCGAGACAATAATTTGGCTAAATTCCAAAACAGCTTTGATACAGACCTTGCTAACGGCTTACTTCGAGCTGGTGCAGTTGGTCGTGACAATATAGCAGTGCCTCAGATCCAACACAACCAATTGGTCAATATACTTTTGATAAGACATTAACATATGATACTGGACACGGCTTCTATTATATCTATCGATTAAATGTAGGTATCGCTGATGTTGACCGAGAGATTACTACATTTGTCGATAGTAGTGGAAACGAAACTGAAAGACAAGGTCTCTACACTGCACCTGCAGTGCTAGGAAATGATATCTTAGGCCACAAGAAAGTAGTTCTACTATCTAATTCCAGAGGGAAAAGAAGGTAATGGGAAATCTTGTTCGTCCTGCGGTACATGTTACACGTACATACTATTACTATAAACTAGCACATACAGCGTATAAGAGTGATGATGGCACAACATTACAACCAATCGAAGAAGGCCTACAACCTGCACCAGCCACAATTTCATCCTATACATATGACCATACTGACGAAGCTGTTGTATCCCCTACATTAGATGTTGATGCGGTAACAGAACGTTTATTAAACCAGATTAAGGCTCAGGATTTAACACAGGTATTTGCTAATGCTACACAGGTTGGTGATATTGTTATCACGAAAACAATAAATGATACTTACAGTATCTCTATATTAAAAGGAGATGGTCTTTCTGAAGATATCTCTTATTATGCAGATGGGTCACCTCGTGTTACAGATAGTGATGGAAATCCTATCTACTATGACAATACTTTCCAAGACATCTTGTATACAACAGCTACTGATGATAGTTTGGCAGTCGGTGAATATCGCATAACATATTCTCTATCTCCACTCATTTATGATTTAAATCGCATGGATTCTGTACAACATCTCTTTGTAAATCTTGTTGTAGGTACTCGCGATGATAATCGTATAGAGAATGCGGTAGATCGAACTCATATATATACAAGAGTTCCTGATCCAACAACACCTCCTGTCCAAAATACACCAGGGCGTACTCCAAATACAGCTGATAACAGCCATACATCACGTGATGCACTCATACTAGGAATATCACTAATCCTAGTAGCTTGTATTTTTTCTTAACTCGAAATCATATAGATCATACTTTTAATTAGCATCTATGACATATGGATACCCAAGTACTCTAATCGTAACTTGGGTATTTTTCTTTCCATTAAATTTTTATAAAAAGTACTCGAAAAATGGAGGAATAAAACATACAATTAAAGATGGCTAACTACTTAATATATTTTTAGAAGAGGTGAATCATCCCGTGCAACGCGTCCATCAACATTTTCAAACATTTTATACTTTTTTACACTTTATATTATCTATTCTATTTATGCTCATACAGGTCCCTTTTTATAAAGGGCAGGAATATGGATATCAATATAAAAACGTCATGACAAAGTTGAAGTTACTTTCCATGGAGAAGGATAACTCTATCGATGTCATGTTTTTAGGCGATAGTGAAGGAAAGGCTGCTTTTGATTCACTCAGTCTTTTCCATGAACATGGTATTAGTTCCTATAATCTATGTACAAATTTTCCAATGGGCTATCGATACAGTAGCTCTTACAAACCACATGTATGCATCACAAAAACCAAAACTTGTCGTGATGGAAGCTAGCTTCATTCTTACAACTCTTCGAAAAAGACGTATTCTTCTAGCGAAGTATCTTCCAATTTTTAATTATCATGAACTCTATAAACAATATCTAATTCATCCTGATAAACCAGATATATTGAAAGGCTTTAGCCCAACCGATAAGGCTGTACCATTTACTGGATCTTTAGAATATATGATGGAAGATACATCCTATTATCCAATTGATGCATGGACATTAGACTACTTACAACAGATCAAGGAAACCTTAGAAAAACAAGGCACAAAACTTCTGCTAGTCAGTGCGCCAAATCCACTCTATTGGAATACCGCTAAACACAATGCCATTCAAGCATGGTGTGATCAAAACCAAGTAACTTATGTAGACTATAATCTAAAACTAGATACGTTAAATTTGAACTGGCAAGAAGACTACCGTGATGGTGGTGATCACCTAAACTCTAAGGGTGCTAAAAAGTTCATAAAAGTGTTAGGACAATACTTACAGGAGAATTACAATCTCAGCGACCATCGTAACGATAGCCAATACGCAGATTGGGAAGAAGATTATAAAAAACTCTACGGAGGTACAAAATGAATAAACTAATGTACTCCGCACCACTCTATTTTATAGCCTTCTTACCAGCAGTCATGATACTGTACCAACTTTGTCCACAAAAGTTTAGAAAGTATGTACTGTTACTGGCTAACTATGCATTCTTCTATACGTGGTCAAAGTTCTTCCTTGTGTATCAAGTAATCACCATGGTCATAACATATGTATCTTCGAAAATCATTGACCATACAGCGAATAAAAAAATCAAAAAGATATCTCTTATCATCGCAATCTTAATTAACCTTGGTGTTTTGGTTGTATATAAAGTATACAAACTCTTTGGGGAAAATATCTTCGCTATCTTCCATCAACCATTTTACACCTATACGCTTAATCGCACTCGATTGGAATTAGCTATTATACTCCTATAGATGATTTCCTATTTGATGGACACATCAAGTGGAAAGATTCATTCTAATCATAGTATTTTGGATTTTGCGGTATATGCAAGTTTCTTCCCTACTTTGATTCAGGGACCAATTACACGTTTCAATGAAATCAAAGATAGCATTCAATCAGGGAATCCGATTACATACCAAAATCTAAAGTTCGGCAGTCAACGAATTCTATTCGGTTTAATGAAGAAGATGATTATCGCGATCGACCTCGATCCTGCGGTTAGTAAAAATCTTTACATCTTACACACAGGATGGACTATTTAGTTTAATCTGGTGCTGTGTTATGTACAATCCAGTTGTATATGGATTTTTCAGGTATCGTGGATATCTGCTTAGGTAGTGCAGAAATCTTTGGTATCAAATTACCAGAAAACTTTAGACAACCATTCTTTGCCGAGAACGCTTCCGACTTCTGGCGTCGTTGGCATATCACACTAGGTACCTTCCTACGTGACTATGTCTTCTATCCAATATCACTCACAAAACCAACCTGCCGTCTATCAAAGTTTTACAAAAACATTTTTGGTAAAGCTGCTGGGTAAGTTTATTGGTCCATTCATTGCGCTATTTGCGGTATGGTTTCTTAAACGGTTTATGGCATGGCCCATATTGGTCTTACATCTTCTACGGTCTATATTACTTCTGTTTTATGGTTCTAGAAATATTGTTGAAGAAACCTGTTGATGATTTCTTAAAGAAACATCAGATTGATAATAATCATACTGGCTTACGTATCTTCAGATTTGTAAAGCTATTGATCATTGTAATCATTGGTGAACTATTCTTTAGAGCCAAAACATTAGAAGTTGGTTGGACGATGTTTAGTAGTATCCTTACAAACTTCCATCCGTCCACATTCAAAGAGACATTACCATTCTTACGTTTAGATATGATTGACTGGACGATTGTGATTGTAGGTGTTGTCATTATTTCTTAGTAGATTTCTATAAAAGAGTTCAATGGTTCCATTCTGTAACGCAATCGAACAAAAACCAACATGGATACGTTGGTCGATTATTTATACTTGTATATTCGCACTCCTCATATTTGGTGCCTATGGTCCTGGATATGATATTGTTGCGATGATATACGCAGAGTTCTAATTGTGTAAATACCTTATATAAAGGATGGCAATTTCAGCCATCCTTTATAACTATTTGTATTTTTCAGCCTGTGTATTCCACATTTGGTAATATAACCCTTTTCTATTCATTAGTTGGTTATGATTACCTTCCTCTATAATCCTTCCATTATCTACAACCAAGATGCGATCCATATCACGAATGCTTGATAGTCGATGTGCAATTACAATTGTGGTTGTAGTACTTGCCATACTATATATTAGTTTCATCACTTGCTCTTCTGCTATTGGATCTAATGCTGAACTTGGCTCGTCAAATAATAGTAATCCAAATTCACCATCCAATATACGAGCAATTGCAAGTTTTTGTATCTCACCACCTGACAATACAATTCCATCATCAGAAAATTCTTTTGTTAGTTCACTTTCATGATTTTGTAATTGTTGCGTCAGATTAACTTGGTCTACTGTAAAGGAGATGTTATCTTCTTGATGTTCAGTATAAATATCTAAATTATCTTTGATAGAAAATGCATATACATTTGAGTCTTGAAATACTGTTCCAATACACTTTCTATACTCTTTGATATCATACTTTTTGAGGTCGATACCATTTACTTTAATATATCCAGTCTGTTGGATCGTATAGTCTTAGTAATAATTTTATCAGTGTCGATTTACCTACACCATTTTTACCAACAATAGCTATCTTTTCTCCGGCATTAATATGAATACTTACATTATTTTAAGACCGGTTTCCCTTTATCATATTCAAACATTACATTTTGAAATGTAATTTCATATGGAATTTGTGCTGTACTTCCTACACAATCTTCAATTACTGGTTTTAGCTGATAAAACTCTTGGATCGCTTTGCATAGATATCTATCTGATGAATATCTTTAACTTGATCAAATAGTTCTGTTAAACAATCACTGATTTTATTGATAGATAAGATTGCAGTTATCCAGACGGCACTCGCAAGTAATGAATTACCCATTATACTCTTCAATAAGAAAAGCATGGACAATAACATCATGAAATGATATGCAAAGCCACTGAAAACAGCCCATTTACAAAGGCTCTTTGCATAATCTTTCATATAACTTTCCTGTTGTGAGATATTTCTATCATATTGTTTTTAGAATAATATCTTTTAATCTTGTTGTACTGAATATCTGCACTATACTCTTTTAAATAAAAACAAACGCTGTATATAAGAAAATTTTCGATTGGTATGTACAACCTTCTTCTGCCTTTCAATATAGAACTCATTATATTTAAAATATCCATATGTTCTTAATATTGTCCCAATTAGAATTAAACGCCAAGATAATAGGATTAATTGTAAATAAAAAGTACTGCTAAGGATAGTATTTGAACTATTGACGCAATACATCTGGTTAGTACCGAGAATGCTTTTACTAGATTGCTCTGCAGTATGTTCTATTGCCCCAGGTATAGTTTTTCATAAAACTCTGACTTTATCTAAATGACAATAATCTACTTTTGCAGAAAAATTCATAAATTTCTCTATTGATATTCGCCCTCTACAAGGGCTCTGAAGTATCTCTAAAAATAAAGTATTATATAAATCTTCAATTGCTGGAATCAAAAATCAATTAGTTGAAATCCAATAATACCAATAATAATTTTTACAGCCCGGACTCTTTGTATCGATAGAAGAAATAATAAATTCAGGAAAAATAACATCACAAAAATTTAGAAAAAGGCACTAATATTCCAAAGAACACTAGTGAAAAACAAAAAATATTTTTGCATATCTCTATAAGGCTTTTAATAACCATAACCAATTTTTCATGTAATAACTCTTTGGCATTGATGTGCCAATCCTTATATTATTTATAACATTATTTTATAGAATCAAAAAGCAGGCTAGTTATAATAGTGCATCTAGTACTATATTTAACTTTATCCTGCTTTTTAATTTTACTTTTGGTGTTCTTTTGTCCACGCAATTGTTTTCTTTAAATACTGACCTGTCCAGCTTTCTTCAACTTTAATGATGTCCTCTGGTGTTCCTTGGCAACGATTGTTCCACCACCATCACCACCTTCAGGTCCTAAATCAATAATCCAGTCAGCACACTTAATCACATCTAGATTATGTTCAATGATGATAACTGTATCACCATTATCCACAATTCTTTCAAGTACAGCGATTAAGCGATTTACATCATCTGTATGTAGACCGGTTGTAGGTTCATCTAAGATATAGATGGTCTTACCAGTTGGACGTTTCTGTAATTCACTAGCGAGTTTAACACGTTGTGCCTCACCACCAGAAAGTGTTGTAGAGGACTGTCCAAGCTTAATGTAATTTAATCCTACATCAGAGAGTGTCTGTAATTTATTCTTAATCTTTGGATGATTTGCGAAGAAATCTAAAGAATCTTCAACTGTCATCTCCAATACATCATAGATATTCTTACCCTTGTAGGTACACTGAAATGTCTCTTCGTTATATCTCTTACCGTGACATACTTCACATGGTACATAAACATCTGGTAAGAAGTTCATTGAGATCACCTTTACACCATCACCTTGGCAAGCTTCACAACGTCCACCTTTGACATTGAAAGGAGAATCTTCCTTTTTCATAACCACGTAATCTCGCCTCTGGTGTCTTGGCGAAGATATCACGGATATCATCAAATACTCCTGTATATGTGGCTGGGTTTGAACGTGGTGTACGTCCAATCGGGTCTTGGTCGATCTGTACTAACTTATCGATATTCTCAAGTCCCTTGATAGACTTATATTTACCTGGGTTCGCTTTTTGTTTTCCAAGGTTTTGTTGGACGGCTTTCATGAATACATCATTAACTAATGTACTCTTACCAGAACCAGATACACCTGTTACGAGTACCATCTTCCCTAGCGGGAATTTTACATTGATATTTTTCAGGTTATGTTCCGATACACCCTTCAGTTCTACAACCTTACCACTACCCTTACGACGTGTTTCTGGCATTGGAATCACTTTTCTACCAGATAAGTATTGTCCTGTAATGGAGTTTGGAGAATTCTTGATTTCTTCTGGTGTGCCATTTGCGATGACTTCACCACCATGAATGCCTGCACCAGGACCAATATCCACAATCCAATCTGAATGTAACATCGTATCTTCGTCGTGTTCCACGATAATAAGTGAGTTACCTAGGTCTCTCATATTTTGAAGGGTCTTGATTAACTTACTGTTATCACGTTGGTGTAAACCAATGGATGGCTCATCCAATACATATAGAACTCCTGATAGTCTTGAACCGATTTGGGTTGCTAGACGAATGCGTTGTGCTTCACCACCTGAGAGTGTTCCTGCCAAACGATCGAGTGATAGATATTCTAGACCTACATCCTTCAAGAAGGATAAACGGTTACGAATTTCTTTGAGTACTAACTCCGCAATCTTTGTCTTTTCAACATCTAGCTTTAGATTGTTAATCCAATCTAGTGCTTTGCCTACGGATAGTTGTGTAAACTCACAGATATTTTTATCTCCAACACGTACACTGAGTGCTTCTGGATTGAGTCTTTGTCCATGACACTTTGGACATACTGACTCTACCATGAAGGAGTGATACCACTCTTTACTCATAGAGCTAGTTGTCTCTACGTAACGACGTTCAATCATATTCTTAATTCCTTCGATGAAGTCATTACGGTTATAACTATTACCACCAGAGGAGGTGATGGTATAACGAATTGGCGCATCACTACCATAGAGGATTACTTCTAATTGTTTCTTTGTAAGATCTTTGATTGGTGTATCTAGATCAATCTTGTAATGCTTTAGTAAAGACTGCGAATGTCTGCCATTCGATATTATCTGTACCGATAATATTCTTGTAGTAGCGAATACCTCCCTGACGGATAGACTTAGAGCGATCTGGAATTAAGTTATCCACATCAACTTCCTCTGTAATACCCAAACCATGACAGTTATCACAGGCACCGATTGGTGCATTAAACGAGAATAAGCGTGGTTCTAGCTTTTGGTACTGTAAAACCACAGATATGACAAGAGAAGTGTGTGGAAAAATCCAATTCTTCTTCCCCATTTAGTACAATTGCTCGTCCATCTGCTAGATTCAGTGCTGTTTCTATAGAATCATATACACGTGATCTAGATTCATCTGTCTTAACGATACGGTCAATTACCACATCAATATCATGACGTTTGTTCTTTTCTAACTCTGGTTCATCCTCCAACATCACAACTTCACCATCGATGCGTACACGGATATAACCATCTTTCAATAGCTTCGCAAATACATCTTTAAAGCTACCTTTTTTATTTCTGACCGTAGGCGCAAGTACTGTTAACTTACTACGATCTGGTAAGTCCATCACTTGGTTGACCATCTCTGTAATAGTCTGTCCTGTGATTGGAATATTGTGATTTGGACAGTATGGTACACCTGTTCTTGCGTATAGAAGACGCAGGTAGTCATAGATCTCTGTCACAGTTCCAACCGTAGAACGTGGGTTGTTGGACGTTGTTTTCTGGTCGATGGAAATTGCTGGAGATAGTCCTTCAATTAACTCAACATTTGGTTTTTCAACGCCACCTAAGAACTGTCTTGCGTATGCGGAAAGGGATTCTACATAGCGTCGTTGTCCTTCGGCGTAAATTGTATCAAAGGCAAGTGAGGTCTTTCCGCTTCCTGAAAGACCTGTCATCACTACCATTTTATTGCGAGGTATTTCCAAGGAAATATTCTTTAGGTTATTCTCCTTGGCACCTCGTATTGTAATCTTATCTAATTCCATTACTTCTTTACCTCCTCACAAAGGTCACTTAACATCACCCAAGCCTCACGTGGGGAAAGATTATCTGGGTCAACTTGTTTTAGTTTCTCCATTAAAGCTTCCGTACGTGGATCTTCTTTATGCATTTCTACCAATTGATAGTTTTGTTGTACAACTCTCTTGGTTGATTCTAATTCCTTCTGTAAGTCTTTTGCCCGATTTAATACTGCATCTGGTAATCCTGCAAGTCTTGCGACATTAATACCATAAGAATGTCCAGCAGGGCCTTCTGCCATCTTATATAAGAATGTGACTTCATCATTGTTTTCTTTTGACTACAACATGCATATTCTTCACGTTTGGAAGATTATCCGAAATCACAGTTAGTTCATGATAGTGTGTACTAAACATTGTTTTAGCGTGAATACAGGTTGCGATATATTCAATCATTGCCTGTGCTAATGCCATACCATCATAAGTAGATGTACCTCGACCAATCTCATCGAATAAAATCAAGGATGAGGAAGTCGCCTCCTGTAGGGCGAGGTTAGCTTCTGACATCTCTACCATGAATGTAGATTGTCCACTGAGGATATCATCCGAAGCACCAATACGTGTAAAAATCTTATCGAAGATAGGCATCATACAACTCTTTGCTGGAACGAAACATCCCATCTGTGCCATGATAACGATTAATGCAGTTTGACGCATATAGGTTGATTTACCACCCATGTTTGGACCAGTAATCAGTAAGATATCCTGGTCTTTATGCATATCTGTAGAGTTTGCGACATACTTTGGATTCTTCATCATGTCATCCAAGATTGGATGTTTACCATTTTCAATGAAGAGACGGTCCTCATCAAACTGTGGACGTACATAACCATACTTGGCAGATACTTCTGCCATGGCAACCTGTGCATCAACCTCTGCTAAAAACTTACTTAACTTCTGTAATCTTGGTAAGTATGCACGGATTTCATCTAATATCATTTGGAATAATTGCTTCTCAATGCGAATCGCATTTTTCTTCCGCATGTAGATTGCGTCTTCTTTCTCTTTTTAATTCTGGAGAGATAAAGCGCTCATTATTCGTTAATGTTTGACGGCGGATATAACCCCAATCATCCTGAACAGCTTGTGCAGCTGCTTTAGAAATTTCAATATAATAGCCAAAGACTTTGTTATAGCCGATTTTGAGTGTCTTAATACCGGTTCTTTCTCTTTCCTTGGCTTCTAATTCCGCAATGAAAGTTCTACCACTATGTTGAATCTTACATTACTTCATCAAGTTCGGCGTTATAGCCATCTCTAAACATTCCACCATCACTAATCTGCACTGGTGGATTATCCACAAACGCATCTTTCAACTTCTGGTAAAGCTCTTGTAACGGATCGACTTTACGCTTTTCATCAAAGACAGTCTCATCTAATGCATGCATGATAGCCGGCACTTCTGCTAAAGTCTTTGTCAAACGTTGACAATCCACCGCATTTGCCGTATTCATTGCACATCTAGCAATCAGTCTTTGAAGATCATAAATATTACTAAAACTATCACGCAACTGTTGTCTTTGCATGAAGTTTTGAATGAACCATTCTGTCTTATTAAAGCGCGCTTCAATCTTTTCTCTTGAAACAAGTGGCTTTTCAATCCACTTACGTAGTTGTCTTGAGCCCATCGCAGACTTGCATGTATCCAAAAATGACCATAGTGTAATTGCCTTACCATTTTCATGTAAGGATTGTACGAGTTCTAGATTCTGACGTGTCGCAAAGTCCATATATAATACTTCATCTTCACATTCGATGCGCGTTACCTGTAAGTGACCTAACATGTGCTTCTGGGTATTTTCCAGGTAGTTTAACATACGTCCATATGCTTGCATGTCATAATCTTTGAGGATACCTTCTGTTAATGGTAAATACTCCTCTTTGATACGTGTTTCATCACAATAAGAAATGACAATTTGCAGTTCTCTAAAACTCTTGAGTGTCTTTTCTTTAAAATCACTAGCTACTACAACTTCACGTACATTCGAACGCAGTAGTGTCTGCATTAACACATCTTTATGCTCGATATTCTGTACATAGTTTTCACCAGTACTCATTTCTACAATCGCTAGCGAATACCCATATCCATAATCGGTAATCGCAGCTAAATATACAGAGGCCTTTTCATCAGAGATTTCTTGCATGACAGTACCTGGTGTAATCACACGAATAACATCACGTGTAACTAGACCAACCGCTTCTTTTGGATCTTGTGTCTGTTCACAAATCGCAACCTTAAAACCACGTGACACAAGTCTTGGGATATACGCAGCTGCCGCATGATGTGGAATGCCACACATCGGTACACGTTCCTCAACACCCGCATTCTTTCCTGTTAGCACAAGGTCTAATTCTTTTGAAGCAATCTTCGCATCATCAAAAAACATCTCATAAAAATCGCCTATGCGATAGAACAAGATTGCGTCTTCATATTCTTTTTTGACTGCAAGATACTGCTGCATCATCGGTGTATAATTTTCTGCCATATTCGCCTCTCAAAACATATGTATTATAGCATAATTATGCCCATTCCTTATGGCCGAAGACTATGCTGACAGTATCATCTTAGATATATTTTTTACTATTTCGACTATAATCGAAATACTAGCCAAAATCATGAAATGTTTCGACTATAGTCGAAACATGAACCTAATATCTAATATAAAAAAACTCTACAGTTAGAATTCACTGTAAGTCATTGATTTATTATTTTCCCTACACCACTGTGCGCAAGGAATTGATAATTCCTTTCTGCAAGAAATACGATTTTGCACCATAGAGTAAAGTATATACATTTTCATCGCGTGTGATACTAATTGATCCAAGATCCATAAGTTCTCTCTCATGTACAATTTCTTTATCATATACTGTAATCATAAGTGATGTAGCGTTGGCATCTACATGTTTGATGTTCTCTTGGCCACCAATATACTTGATGATTTGCTTTACCATCTTTTCGCCTTCATCACGAATAATTAAACCTGTAGATAGATGTCGGAAGTATAATCTTGTAGCTAAGAAGTAGACAATCGCAGAAATCACACCAACAATGACTACAATAATCAAGTTACGATATAAACTTGTATATTTTAAGTAGCTTTAATAGTTCTGGCAGTGTTCCTGGAATTGCAGTAACGGTATTGGTATCTATTGTAAGATAGCCAAGATTTACATGTAATGTTGAAAAATAATCCGTATAAGAATCCATTATATCCAAGATGGAAAAAAGAATAGTAATGGACTAACCATAAACATCATAATTTGTAGTGGTATCGTTGTACCTGATATCATGAAATGAGTGTACCCTACAATACATAATTTTTGTACTTTTGCACGTTGTGCCTTTTGATGTACCGATACTGTACATTCCCCAAATCATTGCAGGGTATCTGCAAAGATATTCATAACATAATATGGTGCAAATAATCTTCCTGCCCAGATGTAAGTGTTCCTGCGCCCTAGCTGTGCAGTCCACACATTGCGTCACTCATCAACCGTAGCACCTGCGATATTTGTCCACACTCCACCAGATGATGAATACCATAGTGGTTTGTCGGATGAGTGCATTCAAAGTGGAACAGTTGTAAGAAACGATCAGTGATTCCATAGAGAATCATATTAAATGGAGCTACCTAAATCAGAAGAGATATAGTTTACCAAACGTACAATGAACAGGATAAAGTATGGCCAAATAACACCAAATACAGCACCTGCTAATATACAATATATAACTGTTTTTAATAACGCATCTGTTTGTTTTAATAGTGAAGCTTGCCCAATCCCATGATGGCTTCCTGTTCGACAAGCAATATACGTTAACATTGTCACGATAATTGTGCCGACCATTCCTGTTAATAATGGATAGTTCGCAGAACCCTGATAAATAACTCACAGATGAAGATGCGATACCTATATTAAATTGTGCATTATACGCATAAGATGGTAATACTGGTGCTGGCACAAACATCGTAGCAGTGTGGAATGCAAAATAACCAATGATACCAGCTCCAACAGTTACCGAGCTGTTTTTCTTTTGCGTTAATAGTCTTAATAGAATGAGTAATGGTGCATACATTAAGATTGTTCGTGCAATAATACCTAATAATTCCCCTACCAAGAAGACACCATCATTTGCGATGATGGTGACTAATCCATATGCAGGATGAAGGATTATATTTGATACACCACACAGAAAGCATGCGAATGCAATTACAATCAGTGGAAATTTCAAAATTTGAAAATATGAATGCATGTATTGCATACTAGCCTCCTGTTAAAATAGTGAACTTAATTTTGTAAAATAGGATACTTTCTTTCCTTTGATCATCCGCACACGTTTTTGATCGCATACACGAATCTCTAATTCTTTAATCTCATCAATTGGATAGACATCTGAATCTACACCAAGGATAGCTTTTTCAAAACTTTCGGAACTCAGTCTTACCTTCGTATCTTTACTTAATACAATTGGCGCAAAAAGTGAACGTGATTTACTATGATGAATACCAGCAATCTCTGAAAGTTCAATTAAATCCAAACCTTCTTGAATGACAGCACCACCTAATGAACGATTATATGCTGTAGAACCTAGTTGTGTGCATACACACATACCAGTACCACGGAATGTTTCTAGATATTCATCGCTTAGATGAACATCTAAGATTTGTGTACGTGCAATGTTTTCAACACGGATTTCATTTACTGCATGATAAATATTCCCATTCACTTCCGTTACTAGTAATGGATATTCATTAATTTCATATTTACCAGATCAAGTACATCTCTAATAAAGCATCTACTTCATTGTCTTGATAGTCTGTAAAAAAACCTAGTGTTCCTGTATGTAAACCTAAGAATTTTACAGCTGGTATAAGTTCCATGTAGTCATGAATGGCTTTGATATAAGTACCATCTCCTCCAACCACAAAGACTGTATCTGGATTTTCTTCGTTATATTCATATTGATGACTTTGTAATACTTGTTTGATTTTGTCACCAATCTGTTTTGATAGTTCATCAAATCTTGTTACGATTGTAAATTTTTCCATAAATTTCTTCCTTGTTTGTATTATACATCACATTGCTTGAATCCAAATGGATTATAGACGTTTATATAATCTTGCACTCCAGAAATTCATCCCTATTTCATCAATGTAAAAGTGCATGATTGCTTTCCAGTTTTTTGTGGCAGTACTTAACACCATCATTTCCAGCCCTTTTTTCTTCAGTTCTTTTTCAAGGCTTTCCATCAATTGTTTCCCAATCCCACGTGAGCGATAAGATGGATGTACATAAAGTTCTTCTATCTCAAAGTAATGCATGTTTTTATCTATAACACTTGTTTGTTTATCTTGTACTTCCTCTTTGCCAAAAACATAAGCTATTAGTTCATCATCATAGGCTGCTAGGATGTATCTATCTTTTAAGTCATCTTCTGTATTGGCCCGATATCCATAACAACTATCTTCTTTTTCCCACATTAACGATAATTCTACTAATCGATGCATATCAGATTGTTTTGTTTCTTTGATACGTAACCATATGGATAGCCTTTCATACAGTTCAATTATATGATAGTTCATTTTATTTTAATTTACGAGGAAATTATTTTTGATTTTATTTGTATTTTATAAAATATAATTGTATACTATATATAAAAGGAGATGATATCATGAATTTAATTACTAAAGATTCTTGCAATACTTGTTGGGTTAGAATTCCTCTACATCATGTATATCGAAACAATCATCACAACATCGAGAAAACCTCTAAGGTCTTTGGTATCCCTACAGATATCTTACGAGGATAAAACAGTGAGTACACTTTTAAAAATCAAAGGTATATATAATGGTCTCATTGGAGTTCTTATCTTAATAACTGTTTTGGTGTTCTGCAAACAAGGTAGCTACAATCTCATTACTAATCTATGTTATTCTTGTAGCAACATACGGCGGTATTACTAGTAATCTAAAATCATTTTAATGCGAGGAGGGTCTTTGCAATTCTTGCACTGATATCCACAATCTTTTAGATATAAAAACCTGTATCAGGTTATTCCTAATACAGGTGTTTTGATTGAACTTTGACTGCACAGGTTAATCCATTTGACTTCCAACAAGTCCGATTGTCTTTTCTTCCTTACTCAGCTAGTAACATACCCTGTGATTCAACACCACGGATAACTGTTGGTTGTAGGTTAGCAATCATTACAATACTCTTACCGATAACTTGTCCTGGTGTATAGCTTTGTGCTAAGCCAGAAACAATCTGACGTACTTCGCCATCACCCAAGTCTACTTTTAGAACGAAGAGCTTATCCGCATCAGGATGTCTTTCACAAGAGAGAACTTTACCTACACGAAGGTCAATCTTCTGGAAGTCTTCTACTGTAACAGTTGGCTTCTTTTCAATTTCCTTCTTACGTGCTTTCGCATTGATTTCGTTGATCATATCAATCTTAGATTGAATTGCCTTTTTCATCAATACGTGCAAATAAGATTTCTGGCTTCTCTGCAACATGGATACCAGTTTCAAGCTTGCCGAACTCAGAAACTGTTTCGAAAGTCTCTTTGTTGTGTATTTAAATCATCTAAAATCTTCTTAGATGTCTCTGGGAAGAATGGTTCCATTAATACAGCTGCGATACGTACAGATTCTAATAAGTTATAGAGAACAGTCGCAAGACGTTCAATCTTTTCAGAGTCCTTCGCAAGTGCCCAGGTGTTGTCTCATCAATGTACTTATTACATCTAGAGAATAAATCAAGAATGTCTTGGATTGCGTCAGCCACTCTGAGTTCATCCATCTTCTCAATAACCTTCTTCACTATGCCTGTAGCCATTTCCTTGAGTTCATCATCAACTGGTTCACTCACATTTGGATTCGCAACAACTCCACCAAAGTATTTATTCTGCATGGAGATTGTGCGGTTGACTAAGTTACCTGAGGTTATTTGCAAGGTCGCTATTAATACGTTCAATCATTAAGTCATATGTCACATGTCCATCTTGTGCAAATGGCATCTCATGTAACATGATGAAACGAACAGCATCTACACCAAATAACTTCACTAAGTCATCCGCATAGATAACATTACCATGTGACTTAGACATCTTAGAATCACCAATCAATAGCCATGGGTGACCAAATACCTGCTGGTAATGGTTCGTCCCAATGCCATTAACATGATTGGCCAATAAATTGTATGGAAACGGATAATATCCTTACCAATCAAATGAAGATCGGCAGGCCAGTATTTTTTATAGAGTTCATCATGATTACCATCCGCATCATATCCAAGACCTGTAATATAGTTAGATAATGCGTCAATCCAAACATATACAACGTGCTTTGGATCAAACTCTACTGGAATTCCCCACTTAAAGGATGTACGTGATACGCAAAGATCTTGTAATCCTGGCTTGAGGAAGTTGTTTACCATTTCATTCTTACGGCTTTCTGGTTGAATGAAGTGTGGATGTTCATCAATATACTTCATCAACTGGTCAGCGTACTTACTCATCTTAAAGAAGTAAGCTTCTTCCTTCATTGGCACAACTTCACCACCACAAACAGGGCACTTACCTTCTTCTGTTAACTGACTCTTTGTGTAGAAGGCCTCATCTTCTTGGCAATACATACCTTCGTAGTATCCCTTATAGATATCACCTTGGTCATAGAACTTCTTGAAGATCTTTTGTACTTGTCTTTCATGTGGTTCATCTGTTGTACGAATGAAGTAGTCATAGAAGTATTCATGACATCAAACTGTTGTTTGATCACTGCTGCTACATCATCTACGAATTGTTTTGGTGTCTTACCTGCAGCCTTTGCCTTCTCTTCTACCTTTTGACCATGTTCGTCTGTTCCTGTCTGGAAACGTACATCATAGCCTTCCGCACGCTTAAATCTAGCGATTGCGTCTGCTAGTACAATCTCATATACATTTCCGATATGTGGTTTTCCTGATGTATAAGCGATTGCGGTTGTAATGTAATACGGTTTTTTGTTTTCCATTTTTGCGTACCTCCTCAAAATAAAAGACATCCCAAATGAAAGGACGTCTTGCACGCGTTACCACCTTTGTCTTGCGGATGAATTAATCATCTGCCTCTCTTCGTTGTAACGGACGTCTCCGGGTCATACTCTTCGCATGACCAGCTCCAAGACCATATTCCATTTTCCCTTCATGCATGTTTTCACCCACCACACGCTCTCTACGAATCAAAGAAAATGTACTCTTCTTTTCATTGCTGTTATCGGTATTATTATACGTTGAAAGTAGGTTTTTGCAAATACACAGAATATATCTTTTGTGTTGTTTAAAGCCTTTTCTATCGCCTTTATATAAGCACTCTACATAAATAAACCTTGTCTTTTTAACATTGCCAGTATATCATTATAGAGAATACAGGATTTACTTCCGTATCATAGAATAGGAGATTCAAAGGCACAATGGCAACAGGCAAGGTAAAATGGTTTAATGCTGAAAAGGGCTACGGATTCATCACAACTGATGAAGGTAAGGACGTTTTCGTTCATTACTCAGCAATTCAGAGTGAAGGATTCAAGACACTTGATGAAGGCGCTGCAGTAAGCTTCGACATCACAGAGTCTAATCGTGGACCACAGGCTTCCAACGTAACAAAGCTCTAATTAAGAACATTGTACGAACAAAAGAACGGTTTATCCGTTCTTTTTTATTGTTGATAAGTACAAGAAAAGATGGCATGTGCCATCTTTTTATATCTCTTAGTTAAAACTGTCGAATGAGTATTCTTCATATACCTTGGATACAGGTGTATGATTTTCGATTGATTCGATTGTATTCGCAAGCATTTCTGCGATAGATAATACATGAATCTTTGTTGTATTCGTCTTCTGTTCTTCACGAAGTGGAATTGTATCTGTAATTATCATCTTTGTGATTGGTGAATTTTCAATCTTCGCAATTGCATCACGTGAGAATACACCATGTGTAATTCCAGTGTAGATATCCTTGGCACCATGGCGCTTCAAGATTTCACATCCAGCCACAAGTGAGCCAGCTGTATCGCAGATATCATCAATGACAATGCATGTTTTATCCTTAACATCACCAATGATATTTTGTGCTTCAACCATATTTGGCTTTGGACGACGCTTATCGATAATTGCGATAGGTGCATCTAATAAATCAGCCACTCTTCTAGCACGTGTAACTCCACCATGGTCTGGTGAAACAACTACTAATTCATCCTTTGGAATTTGTAGGCCCTTGAAGTAACTAGCGAGCATTGGTACTGCTGTAATATCATCGATAGGAATATCGAAGTAACCCTGAATCTGTGCTGCATGTAAGTCAAATGTTACAACACGGTGAGCTCCTGCAACCTGTAATAGGTTTGCGACTAACTTCGATGTAATTGGTTGACGTGGTTTTGCTTTACGATCCTGACGAGCATAACCGTAATAAGGCATAATAACGTTAATTTCTCCAGCACTTGCACGTCTACATGCATCGATGCAGATGAGAACTTCCATTAAACGCTCTGATACTGGATTGCATGTTGACTGAATGATGAAAACAGAACGACCTCTGACTGACTCTTGTGGTTCGACTAAAATCTCACCATCTGCGAAATGCTCAACCTTGATTTTACCTAAAGGTAATCCCAAATGTTTACAAATAGACGCTGCTAGATCGGTGCTAGATGTTAGAGCGAATACGACAGTTTCCTTAACCATGATTTTTCCTCTTCTCCCATATTAATGTTGTTTATCCTTATTAATTAAAGATGTTTTATAACTATTCGTCAACCCTTACGGCGAATAAATGGTCCGACTATTTCAGCTTTTGAAACTTTTGTGTCTTCTAACCATGTGCCTGGTAGAATTTCTGCATAATCTTCTACAGTTACATCTCCATAGAGGTATGTATTCGGGTGGATAATGACATCTGTTCCAAATGTTACATTTGGTCCGATGTATGTTGTATTAGGGTCATAGATTGTAACACCCTTCTTCATCCACTCTGTATTGATTCTCTCTTGCATATATTTTGCAGCGTGTGCTAATTCCACATTTCCATTGATACCTTGTACTTCTTGCCAATCATCACATGGAATCGCAACTACCTTCTTACCTAGTTTCTTTAAAATCTCAACTAGATCTGTTAGATAGTATTCATTTTGAGCATTGTTATTATTCAAATGCTTGAGCCCTTCAAATAGGGATTGATTGTTGAAGGCATAGATCCTGTATTTATTTCACGTACAGCCTTTTCCGCATCATTTGCATCTTTGAACTCTACAATCTTTTCTACAGTTCCATCTGCGTTACGAATCACACGACCATAGGCTCCATTATCTTCTGGAACTGCAGTCAGTACTGCCATGTCTGCATCACCAATTAAATCATATAACTTCTGATATGTTTCTGGTTTCACGCATGGTGTATCTCCACTCGCAACTAGAGTAATACCTTCTTCATTTGCGAGCTGTTGTAGCCTGCATAACCGCATGACCTGTACCAAGCTGTGGCTCCTGTACCGCAAACTCACACTTACCAGCCATCGCAGCCTCAACTTCTTCGTGCTTATAACCAACAACACATACAATTCTTTCTGTACCAGACTTCTTCAAGCTATTGATTACCATACCTAGCATTGGTACTTCTAGAATCTTATGTAATACCTTTGGTAATTCTGAGTGCATGCGGGTTCCTTTACCACCCGCCATAATAATTGCGTTCTTCATTTTATTTTCTCCTATTTTTCATGCTAGCATGATTTATCGTGTATATACTGTTGTCTTTCTAACAAAGTATCTCTTCTTTTTTAATACATCGATGGAACGTTCTAACAACTCTGTGTCTTTTGTGATACCAAACACAGTTGAACCACTACTGACATCAGTACTCCATCAAAGCCTAAGTCCAATAAGTCTTGTTTTGCCTTTCGAATTTCTGGAACCAATGTCATTGCGGCATTTTCCATGGAGTTACCTAAACTATGGATAATGCCGTCATAATCATTGTTTTCTAGTGCTTCTTGCATTGCTTTACAATCAGGATGAATTCCTTCTTGTTCATCCACGATATGGAAAGCTTCTGCAGTCGATACACCCTTACGCGGCTTAATCAACAATAATGAGAAATCTGGTTTACATGAGAATGTTGTAATCTTCTCACCAATTCCTTCCACAAATGCAGGTCGATTGAGGATACAGAATGGTACATCTGCACCAACTTCTTTACCCACCGCAATCATCTCATCTTTTGTAAGATTTAGATTACACATGCGATTAATCATACGTATTGCAGCAGCCGCATCTGCACTACCACCCGCAAGACCAGCTCTTGTAGGAATATGTTTCTCCAAACGACAGCGAAACTCTTCTTTGAGATTATACTTTTCCTGCATGATATGAATCGCCTTTACAATTGTATTCTTATCATTGATTGGTAAGTAGTCTCGATTTAACTCCAGTGTCGTTTGTTTCGCAAATTCCATTTCTAAAACATCATAGAAATTGATTGGAACCATAATCATTTTTAAATCATGGTAACCATCTTCTCGTTTACCCACAACATCTAAACACAGATTTGATTTTTGCGTATGCTCGCTCTTTCATTTCATGACCTCATGAATTTGTTTTAATTCATCGATGGTTAATTCCTGTGCACGTTTATTGGCTGGAATATTAGCCTTCTCTAGTATCTCTGTTGCCTTATTACCATCGCCTACATATTCTTTCAGATTAGTATAGATAGTTTTACGACGCTGTTGAAAGCAGGCTCTTACAAGTTCGAAGAAGTCTCGAATCTCTTCATTACTTTCCTCGTGATTCTTTCTTGCGAATTGAATGATGACACTATCAACAGCAGGGGAAGGATTAAAGGATCTTCCTGGAACTGTAAATAAACGCTTGATATCGAATAGATATTGTCCCTCTACAGATAAGTGCGTTGTATTCAGGATCTTTTGGTTTTGCGACAAAGCGATCACCAACTTCCTTCTGTACCATAACTGTAATATAAGAGATATCTGGATTTTCAAATATCTTAAATAGTACTGGTGTTGTGAATGTAGTATGGAAGATTTGCACATACAGATACAGTTTTATACTTTTCTTTTAATGCATGTACGACTTTATCTAAATCACATGTTAAGAAATCCTGTAGGATAATCTCTACATTGGAATAGTCTTCTAAAGTATGTTCGTAGTACTGGAATTAAACCTTCATCTATCTCAAATGCAAGTACATGTTGTGCGTGCATTGCGAGCTGTTCTGTCAAACTTCCAATGCCTGGACCAATTTCGATTACTGCACCTTCGCAATGTGACATTTCAGCACAGCGTTCTACGATAACTGGATCAACTAAAAAGTTCTGTCCAAAGCCTTTCTTCGCTCGTAATCCAAATTGATCTAGTATCTCTTTTGTGCGAGATGGTGTTGAAATTAATTTTTTCTTTGATCTATAACCTCTCGTAATTCTTCTTTGGTAATCGCAAGACAGTTTAACCTTGCAAGCATGGTTTTCGCATTGCCATCTCCAATATGGTAGTATTCTCCAACTTTACGTCGTAATTCTGCACTATCAGATTGACCACTTAGACCAAGTTCAAATAAATCACTCATCGTTAAACTACCCTTTGGTGCATTGGTGATAGTGACAACATTTTGTAGTGCATTCCATAATGTATCTTTATCCGCATGTTCAATACCAACCTTCTTTTCTCTGTACGTGCATTATGCTTATCCACAAATGCATTCTTACAGTTAGGAACATGTTGATTGATAATATGTCGGATTTGAGTGCCTGGTGTATCTGGATCAGTAAAGACAATTACACCTCGTGTGCTTGCGGCATAGCGAATCTGTTCAATGACTTTATCATCGATACTGCTACCACCTGTCTCTATCGTTTCACAATCAAAGTATTTCTTTAATTGTTGTGTATCATGCCTTCCTTCCACAACGATTATCTCATGAATGCGATCCATCAGCTTCCTCCAGAATCTAGTCCAGTTGGCATCGATTTGTGCAGCCATATCTTCAACTGATATATTTCGAATCTCTGCCATCTTTTCTACGATATATGGAATATTGGATGGTTCATTTCGAGTACCACGAACTGGAACTGGTGCCATATATGGTGCATCTGTTTCACTCAGTAAGTAGTTTAAGTCGATCGTCTCTACGACATCTACAGAATGTCTTGCGTTTTTGAACGTTAACGCACCACCCAGTGCGATGTAATAGCCTAACTTCGTAAATTCTTTTGCCATCTCTTTTGAGCCAGGGAAACAATGTAATAATCCCTTCCAGTGATGTTTCTTCATAATGTCGAAGGTATCTTGCATGGCATCTCTAGAATGTACTAAGATTGGTTTATTTACTTCTCTAGCAAGTTCGATTAACTTTGCAGAAGTACTCACGCTGTACAGCACGATCAGCTTCATCTGTAACCCAGTGGTACTCTAGTCCAATTTCACCAATTGCAGTTACCATTGGATCTTTCGCTAACTCACAAAAATCATTCCAATATTTTTCATCTATCTTCGTCACATCTTCTGGGAAGATACCTGCCGCAACCTTATAGTTTTCTGGGTCACGTTTGGCAAATTCGATTGCTTGTTTTGTTTCTTCTAGTGATAATGTAATAATCATTAATTTATCCACATGCTTTTCTTTACAGCGTGCGATAACTTCTTCTAAATCTTCTTGAAACTCTTCTCCCATCAAATGACAATGGGTATCTACATAATGTAATTCACTCATCTTATTTTCCTAAACAGAAGCGTGAGAAGATTTCATCTAAGAGATCTTCCTTGCCTGCCTTTCCAGTGATCTGTCGTAATGCAGTCCACGCTTTTTCTAAATCGATTGTTACTAAGTCAAGCTCCACACCTGCATGTAATGCATTTACTGCATCGTTCATTGCTTGTTCTGCCTGCAAAGCATAACCAATCTGTCTTTCATTATTTAATGTATCGCTATTGGCTGCGATATACTCACTATGGTATTTCTCCACAATCGCATTTGTTAATTCTGTAATATCCTTTCTGGATAGCACTGATAGATATACCTGCATGCATACTATCTTTATCCTTCTTATTGTATACAACAATACGATTATGATTCTTTGTCTTTTCTAATAGTTCTTGGTCTTCTTCGGTTAATTCTTCAGAACCATCTAATACAACAATCACAAGCTGTGCCTTTTCTAATGCTTGTAAGGATTTGGTAATACCAATCTGTTCAATCGCATCATCACTCTTACGAATACCTGCGGTATCGATTAGATTTAATGTGATTCCATTCAGTCTTACAGTTCCTTCCACAAGGTCTCTTGTCGTTCCAGCCACATCCGTAACGATAGCTTTATCTTCTTCCAACAATGCATTCAATAAGGAGGACTTACCAACATTTGGTCTACCCAGGATAACGGTATTAATTCCTTCTTTGATCACTGCCGATTGTTGGGCTGTTACGATGATCTGATGAATATCATCAATCCACTTCTCTGCCTTTGGTAGAATTTCTTCCTCTGTTAATTGATGTACATCATCATACTCAGGATAATCAATATTTACTTCGATATTCGAAAATAATTTGTGTCAAATCTTCTTCCTAATGGTCGCATGGTTTTTAGCGACAGACCCTTTATCAGTGAATGGATTGCGCTCTTTGCGTTAATTTCATCCTTTGCCCAAATTAAGTCATTGATGACCTTCTCGCTTTGGGACAAGTCCATCTTTCCACTGAGGAATGCACGTTCCGTAAATTCTCCACGTCGTGCCAACTGTGCACCCGCGCCAGAGATGAGACAAATGCTTTTCTTGTGATATAGACGCCACCATGAGCAAAGATTTCCACAACATCTTCACCAGTATATGATTTTGGTGCACGGAAAAGACTGACGAGTACTTCGTCAACAGATTCATTTCCTTCTTTGATGGTTGCGTAATGAATTGTATATCCCATCGCATCACTAAAATCTTTTCCTGTTAAGTCGGTAACGATTTGAATTGCGTCACTACCAGAAATACGAATGACGGAGATGGCTCCCATCGCATCGGCAGTGGCAATTGCGGCTATAGTATCCTGAAACATGTTGTCCCTCCAGTTTTCAACTATTATTGTACTAGTTTTATCAACTCCTTGCATGTTAACTCAGCAGTTTTTTTATGTGCTAAGATTAAGCTCATGAAACTATCAAATTCTATACAAAATGCCTCTAAATGAAATGGGCTATCATTCCTTATTACCGATTCAAGAAACTGTCATTCCGATGATTCAAGAAGGGAAAAGTTTATTTGTGCTAGCCAAAACGGGTAGTGGTAAAACTGCGTCCTATCTCATTCCTGCGATTGAGCAAGTCCAAGACAACGATGATTTTACTTCTGTTTTAATTGTCGCCCCAACACGAGAACTCGCGATTCAAATCTCACTAGAAGCCAAGTTATTAGCTTCCTATACACAGGTACATATTGTTACTCTGATTGGTGGCATGGATGCGAAAAGACAACTCAAATGCACTACGTCATCGTCCACATATCATCATCGGAACCGAGATTATTAGATTTATATACACAGGGTGCCTTTGATCTTTCAAAATTATCACTGTTTATCATTGATGAAGCTGATCAAGTTTACTCAACTGGCCAATCAGAAGAAGTAAATCAATTACGAAAAGAAATTCATGGTGTTCAAACAATTTGTTTGTCTGCCACAAAAATGACACGATTCAAACTTACTTTGATACATCCATTTGAAGAAGTCTTCAAGGTAGATGACAGTCAAATGAGAAAGATTTATTCGTACTATCTTGAGACTAGAGGATAAGAAAGCAATTACTATCTCTTCTACAATCGCTTCCTATCACATCAGCGATTGTATTTGTAAATCATCGTAGTACCGCCATTGAATTATCAGATCTACTACTAAGAAATAATATTCTTAGTTCTGCTTTCTCGGGTTATTTTGATGAGAGAAAACGTATCGCAATCATGAGCGATTTCCGTAAAGGTGATATTCGCGTATTGGTTGCGACAGACGCAGCTGCTAGAGGTCTCGATATCCATGAACTATCCCATGTGATTCATTATGATATTTCTATTGATACGGAAACGTATCCATCGCTCTGGTCGTACCGCACATCAAGGTGATGAAGGTATTTCTAGTTCATTACTAACACCTGAAGATATGAGGTCAGAAGTTGGCATGTATATCCGTATGCATAGTCAAGCATATAGACCGCAAGATACACATCCAGTTGATTTATCGGTTCCATACCAAAAGAAAGCAGCACCTTCCACCCAAGTAACACACATCCTTATTCGTGCAGGAAGAAATGATAAGATACGTCCAAAAGATATCATCGGTGCACTTTGTACCATATTCTCTTTTGATGAAATTGGCACACTTGAAATTCAAGACCGCTTCTCAACAGTCACAATCCTTTCCAAAAGAGGATGATATTTTATCTCGTTTCGAAAAGATTTTACAGTCAAAGGAAAGCGCAGAAAAAGTCGAATTATTGAATCAGATAAATTTGAAGTTTTAGCTTCAAATAATTTAGCTTTGCATTTTATACTGAAAAGCGATATACTAAAGATACCAATACATCTACTATTTATCATTATTTTTAAAATTGTGAGGTGAAAGCATGCATAAAACTAGCACAAAGGTTTTAATCTCAGGTTTTTTACTCATCTTATTTGCGTCTATCTGTTTTAGTATTTATCTCTATATGCAGTTTAACGCTACAATTTCTATAGGAAAAGGGCATTATCTTGCGATGGATTCAAATACAAACGGTGCTTACAACATGGAAATCTATGAAGATCATTCTGTGAAGATTTTCCTAGATAAGGTTTATGTAGAAGGTACTTTAGAGCACGAACAGACACAATACACTGACTCCTACTATATCCAAACAAAGGATAAGAAGTATTTTATGAGTATCAATCACGATACTGTATCTGTTCCTGTAGAGATAAATGGCAATCTTGTTTCTTTAGTATTTAAGTTTGTTAGTAATGTTCCATTTACACAAATTGATTTACCACAAAAATAATCATGCAATTATGAAAGTGAACCTCTTAGTTTTTCTATAATAACTTGGAGGTTCACTATTAAGATACATTATTTTTGTATTTATAGGAAACCATCCCATATTAAGACGAACTTCCTTTCGCTCTAAATCAGTATTCGTATAACAACAACTGTCAAAACCGATTAAGGTAAAACACTGCATGCAGGTAGAAGTCAACTGCATTTTATATTTGATGATTGTGTCTCTAAAATCAATGTACGATAGTCTACTGTAATCTTTTAGCAATGTCTAGCAACTTTACCATACCCTTGCCTTCTCAACTTCTCATCAACAAATAGTTCTGTAATAATCAATCGATTTGTCCAACTCTCTGGGCAAATTTCAATCGACACAAAGTAATTTGTTATCTTCTGTAATACCAAAGGCTTCCGCATCTTCCCACCAGTCTTCGTAAAGTTTATCCTGATATTCGCAGTCCTCTAAACTATGTATAAAATGGTTTCGTGAATTTTTTTCTTTTGAATTGAAATCTGAAAACCATCATCTGTTCTTTGCATATTCACATCGTAGTATTCCTTCGATGTGTATTCAATAGGTAACAGTGTTCCTTTCCATATATCTTTTCTTAATTTATGAATGATATGGTTTTTCATCATTTCCTCTTTTCTAAACAAATAAAACTGTATGCATCACAGTTTTTCTATAATGCGACCTAAATCTTGTAATGTACCATTACCTTCTGGTTGAATATTTTCTAGTTTGATATTTGGATTTCTCTTTTTGTAAGTATCCTGCAAATCTTCTCGCCCGCCTTTATCTCGGCAGCTAAGTGAGAAGGTTTTTTCTGTTTGTAAGATAGATGGTCAACTTACCATGTGCACCTTCTTCTACCTTCTTCAGACTGGATATCCATGGTGGATTCTTCATGCATAGTCTAATCCATGCATGCGATCATACGATCGTTTAGAATCCAACTACGGTCAATCACACCGCCCTTTTTCGTATTCTTCGATATTACTGAATGGACTTTTAGTGCCTTTGATATCTTGAAATTTCTTTGTATAGTACATCACTAGGATGACATCCAAGATAGCTGTACTACCATCATGGCATAACGTAACTCTTGAACTCCCTTCTTTTCGATAGAAAGAAACGCAGTGCGAATACTGAGGATACAAGTGAGTGTCATGAATGGTCCATACAATAAACTATTTAGTGACTGATAGTATTTTTAATCATATTGTTACCTCGATGGTCCTATCATACCATATCTAAAAACAGATAATGAAGAATATCCTCACTATCTGTTCTCTTTATCCTTTGACGTTTAATCTGTTCAATGCTTTCTTTAATGCGATTTCTGCACGAACTTGATCGACGTTCTTGTCATTTGACTGTAGACGTTGTTCTGCACGGATCTTTGCAGCGATTGCACGCTCGACATCAATCTCATCTTTATTTTCGATTGCATCGACCATGATTTCTGCGTTGTTATCTCTAAAGTAGAATAGTCCTCCAGTCACCGCATATTCCATTCGTTTGCCGGATTCGACTGTTGTCATCTTACCAATTCGCAACATTGTCACAATTGGCATATGTTCAGGTAAGATACCTCTTTGACCATCCTGTGTTTCTATGTTTAGGATGGATGTATCTAACTCTTTATATACACCGTGTGGTGTTACGATGCGGCAATGAATCATACTCATTTCAGTGACTCTGCCTTCTTAACAACGTCTTCGATTGTTCCAACGCTTAGGAATGCGGCTTCCGGTAAATCATCGTATTTTCCTTCAAGAATTTCTTTGAAGCTTCTGACTGTATCTGCGACTGGCACATAAACACCTGGAATTCCTGAGAATTGTTCCGCAACGGAGAATGGTTGTGATAGGAAGTTACGAACACGACGTGCTCTTGCGACAATCTTCTTGTCTTCTTCGCCTAACTCTTCCATACCCAAGATTGCGATAATATCTTGAAGTTCACGATATCTTTGTAGGATCTGCTGTACTTGACGAGCTACCTCATAATGTTCATCACCAATCACAAGTGGATCTAACATACGGGAAGAAGATCCTAATGGGTCAACCGCTGGATAGATACCTAGCGCAGCGATGGAACGGTCTAATACAAGACGTGCGTCCAAGTGTGAGAATGTTGTCGCTGGAGCTGGGTCTGTTAAGTCATCGGCAGGTACATAAATTGCCTGTACGGATGTAATAGAACCCTTGATCGGTTGATGTAATTCTCTCTTGTAATCTACCCATTTCTGTCGCAAGGGTTGGCTGGTATCCTACTGCAGATGGCATACGGCCAAGTAGTGCGGATACTTCAGAACCTGCCTGGGTGAAACGGAAGATGTTATCGATAAATAATAATACATCCTGATGTTCTTCATCACGGAAGTATTCAGCCATTGTTAGGGCGGATAGTGCTACGCGCATTCTCGCACCTGGTGATTCATTCATCTGTCCGTATGTAAGAACTGTATTCTTCAATACGCCAGATTCTTCCATTTCATGATACATGTCATTACCTTCACGAGTACGTTCACCGACACCCGCAACGACAGAACGTCCACCATGTTCGAGTGCGATATTGTGGATTAATTCCTGCATTAAGACAGTCTTACCTACACCTGCACCACCGAATAAACCAATCTTACCACCCTTAGAATATGGGCAGAGTAAGTCGATAACCTTGATACCTGTTTCTGGGATTTCACTGGTTGTCTGTTGTTGCAAATGTTGGAGCGTCTCTATGAATTGGTAATTTGTGTGTGTATGCGTACCTCACCTAATCCATCAATTGGCTCACCAAGTACATTAAACATACGTCCTAATACTTCATCACCAACTGGTACTTCGATTGGTGCCCCTGTGTCTGTACATTCCATGCCACGAACAAGTCCATCTGTGGATGACATCGCTAATGCAGCTGAACCACATCGTCTCCGATGTGCTGTGCTACTTCTGCGGTCATTGATGTCTGATCGTCAATCTTTACTTTAATTGTGTTATTGATGGAAGGTAAGTGTTCCGGGTCAAAGCGAATATCAATGACCGGGTCCAATGACCTGTACAATTTTTCCTGTAACACTCATTGCTTTTACCTTCTTTCTATACGGCACTGAGCCACCAACAATTTCCGTTATTTTCCTGCAATTGCGGCCTGTCTTTGCCTTATTGTATTCGGAGTTTCAGCGTTGTGCTTAACTCATCTGCGTTATCTGAAGCTGCCTTCATCGCTACACGGCGGCTTCCTTGTTCTGCGGTTGTGGATTCCATCCAGTCAGAATAAGTTACGTCAGTGATCATCATCGGAATCAAACTATCCAAAATAGATGCTGGATCTGGTCTCGAATAGTGTTTCTTGATGTTCGCCGACTTTTCTTTTCTTTTGACCCTGGTTTGATTGTGCATGGTAATACACATCCAAACTCTAGGTGTAAAATGTCATTGTATTTACAAATCTTGTATACAGATCTGCTACTACCAACTTCACCTGCCTGATAGCGTGCTACACCATCCTCAACACATTTCTTTAAATCCGCAAATGAGATTTTTATCTGAGGAGATTTGTTCTCGTTAATGATATTAAATCCTGCTTCTTTTCAGCTGGTGATGGATTTGCAGTCTCAACTAAGAATACTCAGGTCAGCAGGATCCAATGTTTCTCTTGCTAACTGAAGACATTCTGGTTGTATCCACCACACGGCCCAAATCAGAACAGAAGATAATCGTCATTGTATGTGGTGTTCTTGTTATGTACAAGATACACTTTGCTCAACATCTTGGTTATTTGCAGACAATATCATTGACTGTATCTTGTAAACGTTGCATACTCACGGTTGGCTTCCATCTTTTTCTTTGTTTTAGAAGCTTTGCGTTGGCAATCATCTCCATCGCTTTTTGCTAATCTGGTGGAGTTGACGACTTAATTCTGCTACACAAAGCCTGTCTGGATTGTGCCATCTTAGTTTACCCCTTTAACAAGTACGTATTGTTCCGATAACTTTATCCATTACTTCCGTAATCTTAGAACGTAGTTCATCATTGATGACTGCTTCTGTTCTCAATTCGATTGCATACGTCTTTTTGCGTTTTCTTTGAAGTATCTATGGATACTCTTCTCAAAACTTGCAGATATCTTCGATTTCAACACGGTCCAAATAACCATTCTTCGCAGCGAACAGGATAATACTTGTTCTGTCATAGATAATGGTTGGTATTGTCCTTGCTTGAGAAGTTCTGTTAACTTCGCACCATGACTTAAAATCTTCTTTGTGACTGGATCGAGGTCAGAACCAAATTGTGAGAATGACAACATTTCGTGGTATTGTGCTAAGTCTAACTTCAAGGTTGAAGATACACTTCATTGCCTTTGTCTGTGCGTTAGAACTCTACACGGGATACAGATGAGACCAGAGTCTACGGCTGGTCTTATACCAGCTGCGAATAGATCTGTCTGTAAGAAAAATCTGTCCATCTGTAATTGAGATAACGTTAGTTGGGATATATGCTGAGATATCGCCAGCCTGTGTTTCAATAATTGGAAGTGCTGTTAATGATCCTCCGCCTAAGGCATCAGATAACTTCGCAGCTCTTTCAAGTAATCTACTATGTAAGTAGAATACATCACCTGGATACGCTTCACGTCCTGGTGGTCTTCTTAATAATAGAGACATTGTACGGTACGCAACTGCGTGTTTTGACAAGTCATCGTACACAATTAATACATCCTTACCCTGTTCCATCCATTCTTCACCAATTGCACAACCTGCATATGGCGCAATGTATTGTAATGGAGCACTTGCTGAAGCACCGGCGTTAACGATTGTTGTGTATGACATCGCATCACTTTCACGTAACTTCTGTACTAAACGAGCAACTGTACTTTCCTTTTGTCCAATAGCGACATAGATACAGTTTACGTTCTTGCCCTTTTGGTTGATGATTGCGTCGATTGCGATTGCAGTCTTACCTGTTTCACGGTCACCGATAATTAACTCACGCTGACCTTTACCAATTGGAATCATAGAGTCGATTACCTTTAAACCAGTCATTAATGGCTGGTATACAGATTTTTCTGTCGCGACACCTGGCGCAACTCTTTCGATTGGACGTGACTTTGTGCTAACGATAGGTTCACCACCATCGACTGCTTCACCAAGTGCATTTACAACTCTTCCAAGTAATGCATCGCCGACTGGTACTTCAACGATTCTACCAGTACGTTTTACTTCATCACCTTCACGAATCAAAGTATCGTGACCGAGTAATACGGCACCGATATGGTCTTCTTCTAAGTTCAATACCATTCCCATAACGCCATGTGGGAATTCTAAAAGTTCTGAGGACATTGCTTTATCGATGCCCTGGACCATGGCAATTCCATCGCCGACGCTAATGACGTAGCTGACATCATCGGACTGAATCTTTTTGTTCATAGTTTTTGATCTGATCTTTGATCAAAGAACTGATTTCTTCTGGTCTGATTTGACTCATGCCTGTCCTCCTTTCAATATCGCATTCTTCATGCGTTCAATTTTTGTCTTTGTTGTGATATCTGTAACGTTGTTGCCGACAGTTACTTTGATACCTGCGATAATTTGTGGATCGACATGGTTTTCAATTGTAACTGTCTTCTTTGTCTTTTGAATCAGAGCTTCTTGAATTCTATTTAAAGTCTTCTTGACTTAATTTACGTGCGGAATGAACCACCGCTTTGACGATACCTAGTTCCTCGTTTGCAGAGTGTTTCAAACTTGCAGTAGAATTTTCATCGATATATGTGACTCTTCCACGATCAACTAGTAATTTCAGTAGATTTAAAATATCCTGATCAACAACTTTACCAAATACATTTGTTATAAAGTTCTTCTTTTCTTCTTTTGTTATTTTTACTGCGCGTAAGAATAGTTCAACTTCATTGTTTTCTTTTAAGATTTTTAACAATGATTCACATTGTGCTTTCTTCTCGCGAACTGTGTTATTTTCAGTTGCTAACTCGAACAGTCCTTGTCCATAGCGTTCAGCTATCCTCATTCTACCATCGCCAACCGCTTCCTTTACGAACGCATCAATTGCTTGACGATCAACCTTTTCGCCTTCGTGTTCGCCAATTAACTTACCGGCAGCACTGAATGCGACATCGACCATCTCCTTCTTCATGGATGCGTACATTTCTCTGCGTTCTGCTTCGATCTGTTCTTGTGCACGCTGTTTTACAGCTGCAGCTTCTTTATCAGCCTGCGCAAGAATTTGTTTCTTCTCCTGTTTTTGCCTGCTGGAATTGCAGCACCACGATTTCTTCTGATTTTTGTAGATGCAGTATCTCAACTGCTCCTAAATGCAACCTGCAGATCTGCCAGGGCTTCTTCTTTTGCCTGTTGACTTAACGCAAGTTCTTCTTGCATCTTTTTCTGCTCTAGCATCTAGAAAATTCTTTACAGATGCCCATAGAAAATGTTTTGCAATCAGAAATAAATACAAGTGTACTACAAAGCTGAGTCAGCGCTGTCAAAACCATGGAAATAACTGTTCAACAATATTGACTTCCATAGTTACCTGAAAAGCTTCAATTAGTATACGAAAATGAGAAGAATAGAAACTAACAAACCGTAAATAGTACATGTTTCAGATAAAGCGATACCTAAAATCATTGTTGAACGAATCTTTGGATTCTGCTTCTGACTTCTTACCGATAGCGTCACATGCGTGAGCGGCTACTGTACCTTTCACTAAACCTGTTAAGAAACCTGTAAATACTACGACACCAGAAATCAATTGCTGATTAAACCCTTTTCCATAATCTCCTTTTTAAATCTTCTTCAGGAATATCGTCCTAAAGTACGATTGTCAAAGTGACAAACTACCAATGTTTGAATAAAACCTGCAAATAAATCGAAATACATGTGAATACTGGAGCGATAATTGACTGCCATGAAATTAAATACATTTCCTGGATACCAACTCAGTCCTGCTATCGCATTTGGATAGATTCCTAGTCCCCATATATACAAGGGACATCATAATAGAGACCCAGGTGATATTACGAATAGACGTAATGCCATTGATAACATCGTTGAGAACTTACCGATGATGTTCATTGGTAACATCGGTGCTATCGGTTCTAAGAATGCATGCATGTAGGCCTTTAAAGCCACCGTATTTTAATTCCGCAACCTGAATCATTAACCAGGTTAGAATGATAATGTAATACGTTACACTAAAAGTTAGCTGTCGGTGAACTTAATCCAAATAGCGAAATTGTGTTACTGACAAAGATGTAGAACCATAATGCTAAGATATATGGTGTTAACTTATCCGCTACTTTCTTACCTACATTTTGTGCGTACCGTTTTATATACTGCTTCTGTCGCAAGGACAACCGGTACGACGATACCTTTTGGTTTTTCTAATGGATCTGCTTTTTCGATTTTCTTTGACAATAATATCATCGCGATTGCTAGGACGATTGTAATCAGAATGATTACATATACGTCCGATTGCATTGTCATGTCTTCACCGTCCTCTCTCTATGACTGCCACATGAAAATATAATTGCTAATTTAATTGTTGAAAGACCAATTGCGCATATTTAGAACATTGAGATATTGCGGAAAGACTGCTGACTACTAGTACTGCTGCCATCAAGAAATAATTGATAGCGAAGTTTCCGTATGTTCCAGATGAGGACTGCATACTTACTACTTGTCTTGCAGAAATTCTCTGTTCTTTTATAAATAATGAATGCGGCTAATGATCCCAACAACCAGCCTGTCGTCCATTGCCAGTGGAACGGCAAGAAAAACAAAACTAATCAGAACAGAATGCATAGTAAATTTTCCAAGAATGATTTGTCATTTTCTATTTCCAACTTCTTGCATTATATTCCTTTTTAAAAGTACTGCGTGAAAAGTATTTTTTCTACGATTTTTATCCTTCATCCAAGCAATTCAATATCTCTAAGATACGGTTTAAATCTTCTGTATCCGTATATCGAATTGTGAGTTTCTTGTTCTGAATTGTTACCTTTGTGCCAAAGCTTCACAGAAATCTGATGTTCTAAATCGTGAATGATTGGATCACGTTTTCTTTTCTGGTTTTGTTTTGTTTGGTTTTTCTTCTTCTGCATTAATATCTCTAACGTGAGCTTCCACTTCACGAACAGACATCTTCTTCCTTCATTTTCTCAGCTGCATCGAGCATTTCCATCTCATCTTTTAAGCCAAGTAGTGGACGGAACATGTCCCATTGCTAGTCTTTTATCTACGACTAATTTTTGAATCTCAGAAGGAAGTTTCTAAGAGTCTCATGATATTTGCACAATATTCACAGGATTTTACCAACTCTCTCTGCTAGTTTTTCTTGTGTATAGCCTAGTTTCTTTTACAAGTGAGTCATAGGCTGCGGCTACTCTTCAATTGCGTTTAAGTCTTCACGTTGTACATTCTTCTAGAGATGGCAATTTCCATCATCTGCTCTTCATGTAAAATCTACAGAAATCGCAGGTACAACCTTAAGTCCAGCAATCTTCGCTGCACGTAAACGTCTTTCACCAGTGATTAGGTCATAACCACTGACACTCTTGCGTACAGAGTAATGGTGTAAAAGATTCCATGTGTTCGAATAGAATCTGCTAATTCATTTAACGCAGTTTGATCGAAATTCTTTTCTTGGCTGATAAGGATTTGGTCTAATTTCTTCAGATGCGATTTCTACTTCTCTCTGCCTGGCACTTCCTTTGCGCTACTTTGAATATCGTCAAGGAACTGCTCAACATTCGATCGAAGATAGAATCTAAACCACGTCCTAAGCCTTTTGTTTTTTCTCTGCCATTTCTATCGTTTGATCGCTGTCGTTTTGTGTAACTACTTCTTTGTACAAGTTGTGCGTACGCGCACCTTCCGAACGGGTATCATACTCAAGAAATTGATTGTTCACGAGATGGAGCTTCTGATAAGCGTACATTTCTGTGGGATGAAAACAATGGTAAACTCTTTTCCTTAAAGCATTTACGTACTTCCTGTTGCACTTCTACCGATAACTTGGTACGTACGTCGAACATAGTTATACGCCTTCGATAGATAGTCTTGGATTCCATAATTTCTGAACCAAACGAATTGTACTTAATAGCTTGTGTTAATCCTTCTAGTGCAAAGTATTCCACTGTACTCGGGAACTCACACTGAATCTGCTGCAGTTAACGCGTTTGTATTCAATGAGACCTAGTACTGGTGGACAATCAATGATGTGTAGTCATATGATCTCTTACCGCTTCTAGTTTTCTCTTTTAATAGTTGTTTCGACCTGTTTCGTATTGTGCCATATCGACATCTGCACCAGATAAGTCGATGGTTGATGGTAGTACATCTAGTGTGGCATCTGTAGTGTAACTTTTACATCTTCCACATTTTCGTCTCTCATCAAGATATCGTATACCGTCTTATCAAAACCTGCTATGTGCTCCGATGCCATGAGTCGCATTTCCCGTCGGATGAAAAGTCTACTAATAGGACTCTTTTGCAATATGTAAACCTAGATGCTAGTTCATGGATGTAGTGTTTACCTACACCACCCTTTTGGTTTGCGATTGCAACGATCTTTCCCATAATACTTCCCTTATGAATTCTTCTGGAAAACGGATGATCATGCTACATATTCTGTCTTCTGGTCTACTTTTTGCTTGCAATACCATTTTATTAATCATCTTGATACTTTGATGAATTGTATTATCGCAATCTTGATGTATTTCTTGAGAAACCTTTTGTCTTTTTGACGTATGTTTCTTCTTAGGAATATCATCTAGACTATGATAAAGTCTTCCAGTTTGTCTTACATTAGAGTCAGCTGCGACGATATGATGGAATACTTCTTTTTGTCGATCGCATGGGCACAGTAGCTAATGCATGAGGCTGACGTTCTGTAATCTCTTTGATTCCATGACCGCATCCTGAATCTCTGATTGGTAATTTAGTAAACGTATCTTTATTGGCTACGTGATCGATTTACCTACTTTTTGTGCAACTCGTTCTGTGTTAATCCAGATTGACGCATGATTTGGGTAACTCTTCGCCTCTTCAATAGCAGTTAATTTCACGTTGGATATTTTCAACGAGACCACTTGTGCTGCTTGGCTTTCATTTGCGTGACATGATATAACATGGCACTTCTTTAAAACCAATCATCTTACATGCACGAAATCTTCTCTCCTAGTGATGATTTCGTAGATATCATTAACCTTTCGAACTGTAATTGGTTGAATTAATCCATTCTCTTTAATCGATAGTGCTAATTCACGTAGCTTCTTCATCAGAACACCAATCGTGGTTGATATCTTGATGGAACAATTTTTCCGTTGGGATATCTACGATACGATTGGTATCTTTTTCGATCAAATATACTTAAAATACTTGGCATATAACCTCCTCTTAGAAGGCTTCTATTTGCCCGTAATTGCGTGGATATTGTTGAGTGTGTGACTTAGCTTTGCGGTAGTATAAGTTCACGCGCATATCTCCTGTATATAAAGATGTATCCTGTGTTTCTTCTAGCTCTACACCAAGCACCTTGGTCGCATGTGCTGCTTCTTCAGCTTCCGCATTACCTTGCATACCTTCATCGCTAGAAATAGTCCATTTCACTTTTGACTAGCGGAATGCATAATTCAGATAAGACTCGTAAGTTTGCGACTGTCTTGCGTTACCACATCGTACAATTCACGGTCTGTTTGTAACTTGTTCTTCTGCACGTGTTATAAACATGGATGTTTTCTAAATGCAGTTGATGAATTACTTCTTGTAAGAATGTGCACTGTTCTCGTTGGTTCAATGAGGACATCTAATTCTAGTTTTGACGATTTTCCAAACCAGTCCTGGAAACCCTCTGCTCCAGTTCCAACTATCTGCTACTTTTCCAAAAATCTTACCTTTTCCTAATAGGGCAAGAATGGAATGCAGTGAAATGTTTTTCTAATACCTCACCATGTTCTGTGATGGCTGTGAGATTCATTTTCTCGTTCCACTCAACCAAAAGTTCAGCGTATCTGTTCAAGTTGTTCTAACCTGTGTTTTTGATAGTGAAATTTGTAGCTCTGCTGCTTTTTCTATGAGTTCTTGTATTGTCATAATCTCTGTCGTGACCTATTCTATCACCATCACGTCCCTCGTGAAAGATGAAAAATATGTTGATAACTTTTTGTCCACAATTGTGGATAGTTTATTTCCACAATTTATACACTTTTGTTTTATTTGTGGATAAAATTAGCTTTTCCACAGATTGTAAATTAAACCTTATCTTTAAGTCACTATTTCACAATACAATGATGCATTAGGGTACGTCTCAACCCAGTCGCAGAACGCACGCCATTCTGGTAAGCGGTGTGTCTTACGCTGTGCATAAATTGTCTTGAGCCTGACGGTAGTTTGTTGTCATACGCAGTAATTCCTAAAACCGCTGGATTAGAATAGAGAATCTCAAGATATTTCTACTTTTCGCTTCTTCGTTTAACTCTGTAACATCTTCTCCAGCTAATTTCTTTATCAGAAATCTTCTGTGTTAATTCAATATAAGAATTAACTCTTTTCATGATTTCGATAATACGTGGATCTGATAAGAGATATACACCTCATCTAAGTTGAACTTAGTATACGGTGCATTGTGATTGTGAACTAATAAAGTCGAGGAAGTGATAACGTTCCGCTTCAACCCACGCCTTTGATTTGTAAAAATGTGAGGTCGAACTGTACGATAATTCCAGTTTAAGTAGTTACTGCGTCCACTTCCTGGTTTTTGCGTACTTGCTAGTGCTGTGTGCGTGGAACGATTGTTCCATCTACTTTTGTTAAATCAACTGCCATCGGATATTTTGAACCCATAATACTGGAATCCATTCCATAGACATTTACGTTTGATACTACATCTGTATATTTCATTTTCTTATCTTCCCTTTCCTTTGTATTAATAGCACTCGCACGCAGGATATCGGCTGAGCTAACACTCTGAAATTCTGGATGCCCGTCCCATCGTGCTTTGATTTTATACTTTCATTAGCTTTTCTGCCTTCCTTCAATGGATAGGTTATCAACCTCATCATAATTGAAATCAACACCCAACTTGATACCATCCATCTCTTTTTAGCTTATTGGCTTCTCGTTTTGCCTTATCTGATATAGCCTGCATATTTTAGTTCTGATATCACATTGGTTAGCAATTTCTTCCATCAACTTCTTCTCCAATCGTAGCGAGAAGTTCTTTTGTTGTGACATTTGGACGTTTTACTAAATCAATTCCATTAATACCAATATGTGCATCACTTTCATATCCTAGTGAAGTAAGGTATGCATGCACCTTTTCCTCATCTTGTACGAATGTTGTTTCAGATAGATGCTGTATTAACTTCTCTACATTCTCCATCTTTTCGAGGTATGCACCATATCTTCTCTTGACTAATCAAGCCCAACTTTTTCGTCCGTATTCGATTAATCTTTGATCTGCAAGTTATCGTGTCTTAACAACAATCTACTCTGCACGTGATGTTACTAAACTGATATGGTTCTAATGTGCCCTTTGAGTTGTTAAGTCGTCAACCATAACACTGATATACGCTTCATTTCAAGCTAGAATGAGTGGTTCTTTTCCATCAAGTTTCATACATGCACTAATTCCTGCGTAGTCCTTGTCCAGCAGCCTCTTCGATAACCAGAAGTTCCGTTAACTTGGCCTGCAGTAAATAGATTTTCAATCATCTTTGATTCAAAACTTGCTTTCATTTGAATTGGACTCGATTGTCGTATTCAATGCAGTATGCATACTTTTTGATGACTGCATTGCGAAACCTGGCAAATGAATGCACCATCTGCTTCTTGGATGTCTCTTGAAGTGATGTAGAGAATCTGTAGGTAGTATGGTATCTAACTCCAGTGATTCTGGCTCCAAGAATAATAGATGTCTTAGCTTATCTCTGGAAAACGTACATAGTTTATCTTCGATAGAGGACAATAGCGAGGTCCAACTCCTTTACGACACCAGAATACATGCTGGATTTATTGAGGTTTCTAAAATATATTCGTGTGTTTCTGAGTTTGTAGCATAGTCATATGACAAGATACTTGCTTATCATATGGCAATACATCTTCTTTGTCGTTAATTCTGAGAAGTGTAAGAAACCTTTCTGTACCTGGTTCCACTTCACTTGCTAAACATCAATGGATGAACGCAGGATCTCTGGGTGTTCCTGTCTTAATCTGAAGGTTTTTAATCCTAGATCTCGTAAAGACTCTGATAAGTCTCCGGTTGTTGGTTCTAAATCTGGACCGCTGGGGTAACTTCTGATGAAATCATATTTACACCTGCCATATATGTGCCTGTTGTTACAATCACAATCTTGGCATTCATCATCAGTTCCATCTTTTTAGCGTAACACCTGTAACTTTGTTGTCTGTTACGTTAAGTCTAGCTTGCCATGCCTTCAATCACACTTAGGTTTTCTTGATGTAAACAGATATCTTGCATCATACGCTTATATGCAAGTTTATCTGACTGTACACGGAGTGCACGTACACCTGGGCCTTTTGCACCATTTAACATCTTGAATTGCAGTGCTGTCTTATCGGCGGTAATCTGCCATTTGACCACCTAAAGCGTCACTTTCTTACGACAATATTTCTTTTGCTGGTCCACCATGGATGATTATATGGCATCTTTTCCAATATTTTCCATCTTCAATGGGCAGATCATGCTAGTCGTGCAGCAGCCAGTGCATGTCTTCAATACCTGCATGACTACCACCACGAGACATAATATCAAAATCACTCATTGTTTACTTTTTCCACCATTTCCCTTTAATATCAGTATGGGAAAGTATTTCAAATCTGATTTTTGCCTTTTCCAAACTCTTGATGCTTAGCCAACAAGCGATACATCGTTAGCCTTCCTATATATTCTCGAATCTTCTGGGGTTGTTCTTCACTTGATATAAATGGAATTGCACTTGATTTCATCTCCATACATGAATAGCATTCTGTATTACTCTACACGAATGAAACTCCCAACCAGATTCTTTCGCTTGTTTTGCATACTTTTCAAGCGTGCGTTGTTGTCTTTCATTTCCACTTATCTTCACAATCTCTTTGAGAGATAACTGCTAGATAATGCTTTTGTGGCATCTCTTTAAAGATTTCTTCTGGAGTGATATTTGGATTTGCACTCCGTGCTGTCGATGCCATGTTTTGTGTGTCTGTTGTAAAATCTTGGCAGTTATCTTTGACTATCTTTATCTAGATAACAATAACTTTCAAGATTGTTTTGTATAGAAATACTCTACATCTTCTGGATAGACAGGTGATAAGAAGAACACAACGTTTGTTAGATATAAACAATTCATCTGTGGTGGTATATTTCCACGAGATGCTTTTTCTATCGCTGCGTAGAGCCCATCTTGTGTGTCATATCCAGTGGAATCACCATAGCGATTCCACATCTGTTTAAGTGAAAGATTTATTTCGGAATCATAATGCGCATAACCAATCACATGCTTGACGTCCATGATTTGGTCTTGCAAAGAAGAATAGTAAATCTCCTTTACGGAAATCCGTAAACTTCTTATTGGATAATCGCCAAAAGAGTATCGATTGATTTCGACATAAACGATGATATGCAAGCATATTTTCATCTGTTACATATGCAATAGATCCCATTACGATTTCTCCTCTCTATCTTAATTAGAATAAGCCGTAGGTCTCTCCACTTCGTCAATTCCCATATCACTCGCTGCTGGTACTTTTGGAAGTCCTGGCACTGTGAGCACATTGCCAGTATAAACAAATCACAAAGCCTGCACCCGCAGATACTGAGATATCTGTACTATGTGTTACAAAGTTTTCTGGTCTTCCCTTTAGAGTAGGATCATCACTCAGTGATAATGGTGTCTTTGCCATGCATACTGGTAGTTTATCCCATCCATGTTTGATAAAGTCCTGAATCTTTGTATTTGTTAGTTCACTAAATTCTACATGTGGTGTATCCATATACTGTTTCACAAATCTTTTGTGATTTTAGTTTCAGATGGAATCTTCCACATCATAGAGTTGGTTGATATTGCATGCATGGTCTGTAATATCCACAACCTTATTTGCTAGATCTAAATATACCATCGCTACCTTTTTGCCCATCCATCAGCCTTCCGCAACTGGATAGTTATTTTCATGACACCATGTAAGTAGCGCATCCACTTCTTCTTTACTATCTTTTGCAAACTTATTGATAGCAACGATAAATGGGAGTTTGAAACTTTGAACTGTTTCAATATGTTTTTGTAAGTTCTTCGCACCTGCAAGCATCGCTTCAACATTTGGTTGATCAAGATTTTTCTTGTTCAACATCCACCATGCATTTTTAGAGCACGAATTTCAGGACCACCATAACTGCAGAAGGGTTTTAACTTTCGCTAAGCGGCACTTGATATATCCAAGAATTTCTCAGCACCTAGATCTGCGCTAAAAGCCCGCTTTCTGTCACAACATAATTCGCTAGTTTTAAAGTGCCATCCCTCGTTGTGATAACTGAATTACATCTATGCGCAATATTTGCGAATGGTCCACCATGAATGAATGTTGAGTATGTTCTAAAGTCTGTACTAAGTTAGATTGATAGCTCTTCATAATGACAGTTGTAGCACCAGCAGTTTGAATATCATTTACAGTCACTGGTTGATCATCATATGTGTACGCTACAAACTGCTCTACTCAATTCTCTTTTCAAAATCCTGCAAGTCTTTTGAAAGGCATAAAATAGCCATTACTTTCAGAAGCGACTGTAATTGCATGATCTTCTTTTCAACACCATTTGATTTTTCTTCTGCTGCAATTGTAATATCGCGTAATGCACGATCATTCATATCTAAAGCAACGCTCCATGTCACTCTTGTCGGGTCGATATTGAGTGGATTTCCTTGGAAGATTGAATTGTCTAAGATTGCTGCGATTAGCATTATTGTTGTGATTGCGTGCTGTCACCTGTGAAGTGTAGGTTGATAGATCCATCGGAACTACCTGCATATCCTCCACCAGTTGCTCCAAATTCCTTTAAAACCAAATACCGGTCCTAAAGATGGTTCGCGTAAACATGCCACAACATTTTTACTATCTTTGATAAACCATCTGCAAACCGATGGTCGTATGTAGATTTTCCTTCACCTGCTTTTTGTTGGATTGATTGCAGTTACCAATACCAGTTTTTCCATCTGGCTTGTCTGCTAGTGTCGCATGAGTTTACACGTTTACTTTGGCTTTTCTTTTGCCATAAAGTTCTCAAGTACTCTTCTGGGATTCCTGCTTTCTGCGCAATTTCAAATCAATTGGTCCAGGACAGCTGCTTGTGCACCTTTAAATCTGTGTTCATAGAAACACCTCTTTTCTATTTCATCTTGCGACGATCTGCAATGCGTGCGCTTGTCATTTCGTCTGCGTAGTCGAGCATTCCACCTGATGGTAGACCATGTGCAATCTGAGTTACTAACACGTGGGTAGCGTGATGTAATCAGTTTATCTAAATACATCGCGGTCGTTTCACTCAATTGTAATGTTGGTTCCTAAAATCACTTTCCGCTTCAGGTAGTCTGGCAAGTAGGACTCAATATTTAAGCTCATTTTCACATAACCCTTTGCTTGAGGAAATCAAAACCATTTAATACGTGATACTACCACAGTATTCTGCTGTCCATTGCGATAATATCTTAGGGACTGTACTATCGAAAAATCTGTTTTGATTATGATTTTCATCACGACAAATTTCACATTCTGTCCTTTTCTCAGAAAGATTTCACATATCCTACAATGACGTTATCTTCCATACATCATTTATTGCCTGCGCGAATTCTCTTGCCTTGAAGATCCATTTCCATAATAGGAAAAACGCATATCTTTCTGTGTCACCAACACCAGGCAAGAATTTTAAACGTTCAATCAATTCGGTTAAAACTCTTTGGACATTCTTTACATCCCCGGAAGATTTAAGCCGCTTGTAGTAGAGCCAAGTGTTTGTTTCTCTATCTTGGAATGCTTTTTCAACCGCTTCATTTACATGATTAAAAATTAAGTCTTGTAACATTTCTTTGTTATCTACAGACATAAGATCTATCTGTGATTTCTACAGATTGCACTTCATTTCTTCCATTGACAACAACCTAACACCATTTCTCCAGCATTTCTGCAATTTCGCTTTGCGTTAAGTTCTTCTTCAATTCTGCCAAGGTTGTCTTGCATCTGGCGTAGCTTTGTTCCATTAATTTCTGAATATCCATTCTATTCCTCTCATTTCTAAAATTTCTAAGTTAGATTGCTTTACTTTTATCTTCTGTTGATATTTTGTGGTTTTTCAATTGTATCGAATAAATTGATTTTGGTTGTGGTAAATTACCCGCTTTTCTTTCATTCGATAAACTAAGAGCTGCATCTTCATTGCTTCATTTGTCGCAATATATACATCTTATCAATACCTAGAGTTTCTTTTGCAAAATTGATATAACTCTTTGATTCATCTTTGTCTATTCATCTGATTTGCAGTACTTTAGAATCAGTATTAGCTACAAATACAATCAAGTCCACTTGCGACAATTCTTGTCTCTTCAAGAAGTGCGGTATTTTGCTTTCCATATCAAACAAGCTATGAATTTTGTTGAACTTTCTCATCATCTTCATATCTTGATTGACTTCTGCACTGTACAAGTAATGTTAAGATTTCATCAACTGATAATTCATTAGAAACTTTGTATGAAACCTCTGTCTTTACTGGTTCTACAGGCTGTTGTTCTCTTTAATTTTCCTCGTGATTTGTTCTATCAGGTTTTCTGGTTCTTTTAGTCTGACATGTAGGAACAACATATCAGTTTCTTTTGCTTGAACAGGTACTTCTACATGCTTTTCAACCACTACTGTTTCTGCAGTAGGTTGGATTGCTAGACTCTAAACAATCACTTCAAAACAACTCTGCAGAAGATATGCTACTCTAAACTTGATCTTTAGAATCAAACATCTTTTCAATTATATGCATGCATGTTTTTTGTGATAGTGTTTCTGATAAATGTTTCTGCTTGCTCTTTGCTAATCAGTTTTCAGTAAAGTATCTTTCTTTGTAGAATGGTAGATGACGCATATCTTTTCAGGATATCTATCATCCCATCTGTAAACTTTCTGGAAGTCGATACCTGTGTCTCATGCTTAATTCTTGTTAGGATATCTTCTAGATTTCCTGCATGAATTGAATGTATTAAGTCAATCTTCTCTTCAACCGATGCTAATCCATAAATATGGTCTACTTCTTCAGCTGTAATATGGTCACTTGTGTAGGATGCACATTGATCCATGATACTCAAAGCATCACGCATACCACCATCACATAACACCGCAATATTTCTCAGCCGCTTCTTCATCTAAGTAGATATTCTCTTTCTTAGCGATATCTAATAGATGATTTTTAATTTGATCTTTACGTAATTTTGTAAAGTCAAAGCGTTGGCATCTTGAAATGATTGTTGGTAGTAACTTCAGTGGATCTGTTGTAGCTAGTACAAAGATAACATTTTCTGGTGGTTCTTCTAATGTCTTTAATAACGCACTAGATGCAGCACTGGATAGCTGATGTACCTCGTCTACAATATATACTTTATGATGACCTTGCATTGGTGCTAGCTTACTTCGATCAATTAAGTCACGGATATCTTCCACGTGAGTCTCGTTTGCTGCGTTAATCTCAATAATATCTGGATGAGTTCCGCTATTTGCGGCTGTACAGTTATCACATTCTTCACATGGAGCCTTCTCTGGATGTTCACAGTTTACTGCTTTTGCTAGAAGTCTTCCATTGTAGTCTTTCCTGTTCCTCTTGGACCACAGAAAAGATATGCGTGTCCTACTTTATGTTCACGCACTGCATTCTTAATTGATTGAACTATATACTCTTGTCCTACCACCTCTTCGAAGTTTGCAGAACGATATTTTTGATACAACGCTTGCTTTGACATTATTTTTCTCCCAGTATATTCATTATAATCAAAATTCCTACATCTCACATGTAGAGAATTCACTGCTATATTGGCTTTATTTTTCTGTTTTTCTCTTTTGTGATTTCTCGTCGAAAGTAATTTGTTAGTATCTCACTACACTCTTTTTGAAGTATATTTCGACTACATTTGGGGTAATGATTGAGTCTATTTATCTTCTTTAAATCAATTACTGTCTCTAAACATCCACCTTTTGGATCTGTTGTACCATAATATACCGTTCTTATACGAGAAAGGTTAATAATCCCTGTACACATCATACATGGTTCAAGTGTTACATATAAATCACAGTCATTCAGGCACCAGTTTCTCTTTACTTGCATGCCTTTCTGGATAGCCATCATTTCAGCATGTGCGTATGCCTGGTTTAGTTGTTCTCTAAGATTATGTCCACGTGCACAACTTTCTCCGCTACATACTATAGACACATCCCTACAGGCACTTTCCATCAATTTTCTTCAGCTTTTTCTAGCTCTTCTAGAGCTAGTTCCATATATTCTTCGTGTGTTTTCATAAAATAAAAGTGGCACACGCGATACAGGGACATCTATGGCTGCTGCCTTCCGGCCCTGACCAGGTTCAATGTATATATGCTGTGCCATGTATGATTATAACAAATTTATCTTACTTGTCCAAGAGTGTATTTTAAAAGGATTGTTTCACGTGAAACAATCCTTTGTAATTTTAGAAACTCTTCTTCTTTGTTGGAGGAACAATCTTATCCTGTCCACCCATATATGGTCTGAATGGCTCTGGAATATTAAGTGATCCGTCCTCATTTAAGTTATTTTCAACAAATGCGATTAACATACGTGGAGGAGCTACTACAGTGTTATTTAGTGTAGTGTGCAAGAGTAGCTACCTTTTCACCCTTGATACGGATTCCAAGTCTTCTAGCCTGTGCATCGCCCAGATTAGAGCAACTTCCAACTTCAAAGTATTTCTTCTGACGTGGAGACCAAGCTTCAACGTCACAACTCTTAACCTTAAGATCTGCTAAGTCACCAGAGCAGCATTCCAAAGTTCTTACAGGAATATCTAATGAACGGAAGAAGTCTACGCTATTTTGCCATAACTTCTCATACCATTCCATAGATTCTTCTGGCTTACATACTACTACCATTTCTTGTTTTTCGAACTGGTGTACACGGTAAAGACCTCTTTCTTCAATTCCATGTGCACCAACTTCCTTACGGAAACATGGGCTATATGATGTTAAAGCATATGGTAAGTCTTCTTCTTTTAAGATTTGTCCCATGAAGCGACCAATCATTGAATGTTCCGAAGTACCGATGAGATATAAATCTTCACCTTCAATCTTGTACATCATGTTCTGCATTTCTGCAAAACTCATAACACCTGTTACAACACTACTATGAATCATGAATGGAGGAATGAAGTAAGTAAATCCTCTATTAATCATGAAATCTCTAGCATACGCTAGAATTGAAGAATGCAATCTAGCAACATCTCCTTGTAAGTAATAGAAACCATTACCAGATGTTCTTCCTGCACTATCAATATCAATACCAGCAAAGTCTTTCTAAGATATCTGGTATAGATATGGAATTTCAAAATGAAGGAATGACTGGTTCTACCATATTTTTGAATTTCTACTATTTCTAGAATCATCTTTTTCCAATTGGAAACTGAAGAATCAATGATATTAGGACAATCCATCATTCTATTCTTAATTTCTTCAGCAGCTTTTTCTTCCTTTACTTCTAAACTTTCTAGTTCTGGCATCCATATCCTTTCACAGATTGCTTTCAGTTTGTTCTGCAGCTTCGATATTCTTATCTCTCATGATAGAGACCGATTTGTTTAGAAATCTTATTTCTTTCTCCACGTAGAGTATCTCCACGTGTTTTCGCTTTGCACGATACTCAGCATCCATACTCAATACTTCACTCAACAAAGTACTAACTTTTCATCTTGGAAACTTCTTCTGATATTTTCCTTTAACAAGTTCTGGATTTTTCTCGAATTAGATTAATATCTATCATAATTTACCTCTCCTCTAAAAATAAAAAGCATCATCCACCAAAGGGACGATGTCAACGCGGTGCCACCCTTTTTGTTAAATTGTTCCACGTGAAACAATTTAACCACTTCATTAGCGATAACGGGACAACCGGAAAAGTATTAGTTTTCACTCAAGAGCGGGATTCATACATCACAATGGCAACTCACATCATCCGTTACCTTTCTGAAAATGCTTTTGTACTACTATTCTCTATCGAGCGTTTTTATAAAAATTATTTAATCATCTTGATAGAAATTTGTCAATGTTAGCAAAACAGTGATATATTTAGTGATTAAACAACACAGCTGTGTTTACATAAGGAGAATAGGTATGGCAAAAGTCGCAGTACAAACAGAAGTTAGAGTACAACAACAACTACAGTACAGAAACAACTACCGCTCATTCTCAGTCCGCTTTAACAATAAAGTTGAGAAAAACAGTTATCGCTTGGCTTGAAGCTAAAGCATCTGTAAAGGGTTACTTATGTGATCTAATTCTTGCAGATATGGAAAAGAATGGAAAGAAGACTGCCACAAAGAAAGTAACAAAAGAAGGCTCCAGTAAAGGCTGAAAAGAAAATTGCCAAGAAAACTACTCCGGCTAAAAAGTCGCAAAACCAGTAGCTAAGAAGGCTGTTGCTAAGTCAGTTGCTAAACCTGCTGCAAGAAAGTTACTAAAAAGACAGTCGACAAAACCAGTAACTACAAAGAAAGCAACAAAAAAGGCACCAGTAACAAAGAAGACTGCTACCAGAAGATAGTCTACTAAAGTAAGTTCTGACAAAACTTTCTGCTTCACATGGAAGTTTTTATTTTTAGTATCAAGAAAAGACAGAGTGTTTTAGTTTACTCTGTCTTGTTTTTATTCCTCTGAATCAGAATCTGTTACTTCTTCCTCATCGTTTTCAATGATGCTCATCTTCATCATCCGATGTTTCTTCAAAGGCACCCTTCATCTAATACTTCATTATGAGAGATATCTACTAACTTCTGAATCTTCCTCTAGGTTCAAGTATCCTACAGATGAAAACTATATCATCCTTCACATTGAGTAACCTTTACACCTTGTGCCGAACGACTATATACAGAAACTTGGTTTAGATGAGATACGAATCACAATACCACCAGCAGTCATGATCATGCAGTCTTCATCGCCTCTTGCAGCACGCATAACATACAAGCTTACCTGACTTCTCTGTAACGTTACCGTCTTAACACCACGTGCACCACGGCGTGCATACGATAATCCTCTAGGAGATGACTTCTTACCAAATCCATTTTCTGTAATTGTTAAGATATACTCACCTTCAAGATTTGTAGCTAGACCAGATGACATAAACCACCATCAAGCGTTGAATCCCTTTTACGTGCTGTACGTCCTAGAGGACGAACTGTATTTTCATGAGCTGAACTAGCCTTACCATTTGAACCTGCAATGATAATTTTCCCGCATTACCATCGGTACTTCTTACAAATGCAAGTTCATCATCTTCATTTAGCTTTAATCGCAATCTTACCATTCTATTGATGTTTTCATATTCATCAAAAATGTAGTACGTTTGATGATACCTTGCTGTAACGAAGAATAAGAACTTGGAATCATGATCCTTGCTATATGGCACAAGAGCACGAATATTTTCTGTCTTCTCCATACTGAATTAAGTTGATAGCAGGAATACCCTTACTTGTTCTGCTGAAATTCAGGCTACGTATATCCTTGATACGATATACCTTTACCCTTATCCGTAAAAATACTAATAAGTGGTCATGAGTAGACATACTGATAAACTGATCAATAATGTCATCCTTATGAAGTTCCATACCCTTGATACCCTTACCACCACGGTTTTGTACATGGTATGTATCTGTTGTTAAACGCTTAATATATCCGTTTGAAGATAACGTAATAATGATATTTTCAACAGGAATCAAGGTCTTCATCTTCTACATCAGCGATAGCATCAATAATCTCACTACGACGTGGGTCACTAAACTTCGCCTTCACTTCACTCAATTCATCACGAATAATCTGTAATACTCTTGCATGGTTAGAAAGAATATCCTGGAAGTCTGCAATCTTAATCAATAGATCTTGGTATTCATTTTCAATCTTTTCACGTTCCAAGACCTGTCTAATCTTCTAAACTGCATGTCTAGATTGCCTTTTGCTTGAATCTCATCTAAATCCAAAAGCCTCCCATCAAACGTGGCATCGCTTCATTAGGATCACGTGAATCACGGAGTGTATGAATAATCGCATCTAGATTATCAACCGCAATACGTAAACCTTCTAAAATATGTGCACGATCTTGGGCTTTCTTTAAATCAAACTGTGTACGACGTACAATAACTTCATCTTGGAATGCGATATATCCCTTTAGAAGATCAATCATACTCGCTTGGCGAGGAACACCATTGAATAATACAACGTTGTTTACACCAAAGTTAGATTGTAGAGGTGTAGAGCGATATATACTGATTTAACATAGACATCTGGTTGGATATCCTTTACGTGCACTCAATTACAACACGGATACCATCCATTAGATTCATCACGTAAAGTCAGTAATACCTTCCGATTACTTTTATCTCTGGCTAAAGTAGCAATTCTTTCTACCAAGCTAGCTTTATTTACCATGTAAAGGTAATTCACAGACACGATACGAATGCCATTTGGCATTTCTTCAATCTTTGTCTTTTGGGCGATAACTCAGTCACGACCAGTTTCAAATGCTTGACGGATACCTGATCTACCTAAGATATATGCACCTGTAGGAAAGTCAGGGCCCTTCATGTAATTCATGAGTTCAGTCGCTGTAATTTCTGGGTTATCCATAACCGCAAAAATACCATCAATTGTTTCTCCTAAGTTATGTGGCGCAACGTTGGTTGCCATACCTACCGCAATACCAGAAGAACCATTTTACAATTAAGTTTTGGATATCGTGATGGTAGAACTGTAGTTCTTTTCTTGACCATCATAGTTATCAACCATATCAACTGTATCTTTTTCAAGATCACGTAACATTTCTACCGCAATCTTAGACATACGTGCTTCGGTATAACGCATCGCAGCTGGATCATCACCATCCATCGAACCAAAGTTACCATGTCCATCAACTAATACAGTTCTCATATTCCATGGTTGTGCTAAATAAACTAACGCACCATAGATAGAAGAGTCACCATGAGGGTGATATTTACCCATCGTATCACCGACAACACGTGCACTCTTACGATATGCCCTTGTCGGGTCCGATGTTCATCTCATGCATGGAGTAAAATCTCTTCTCTGGTACAGGTTTCTTTTAGAGCCGTCACATGCGTTCAGGTAAACGCACGTGATACGACACGACATCGAGTTTCTTCTAAGAAGTCAAGGACGAATTTCTTTGTTAATTCTGTTTCTGTGGCTACGTCCAGGATCAAAATTACTTTTCTGTCAAACTCCGCGCCGTCATCGTGTCAGCCATGTGTAATTTATCTCCTCTTAAATATCCAAGTTTTCCGCAGTGCGCGTTTTCTACAATAAAGTTCTACGTGGTTCCAACTTCTTCACCCATCAACATTGTGAAGTTATAGTCTGCTGCCGCTTCCGCAAGTCACCTACTGCAACTCGAATCAATGTGGTCGAGTTCTTAGGATCCATTGTTGTTTCCTACAACTGTTCAGGATTCATTTCACCTAATCCCTTATAACGTGGAATACCACTTCGAGACGCATCACCCAGTCTCACGTTTTACATCTTCTTAACTGAGTTATCCGTATACGCATAACGCAGGTGGTCTGCAGCCCTTTTTGAGACCTTATAGAGTGGGTGGCTGTGCAACATGATTACAACCCTGTTCCAATAATGGACGTAAATAACGATAGAAGAATGTTATTGGCTAATGTGCGAATATGAGCACCATCGACGTCGGCATCTGCACATGATAACAATCATGATGATAGCGCAACTTCTCCAGATCACTTTCATCACTGCTACTACATCCAAATGCAGCAACTCATTGAACGAATTTCTGCATTTCTCATCATGAGACTGTCTAGCCTTCATGCGTTAAGTATCTACCTCTTAACGGTAGGAATTGCGTGCAGTGTGAGATCTCTTCCCTGTTTTCAGCAGAACCACTGGCTGACTGTCCCTCGACGATATAGATTCTCGCAGATAGACGCATCCCCTAGATGAGCAGTCTGCTAACTTACGGAAGTGGACTCAACTTCCTGAAATGCACTCTTTCTTCTTGTTGAATCTCACGAGCCTTCTTAGCCGCCATACGCGCTTGTGAAGCTAACGCAACCTTTCTTCTAAAGATAGCTTTTGCTTCCATCAGGATTTTCTCCAGATAAGCGCTCTAATTGTGTACCAGAGATACTGTCGAAAACAATCTCACGTACTTCAGAGTTTTCTCGTCTTTGTCTGTCTGTCCTTCATACTGAGGAAGTCTGCTGTTAACGCTAATGCCAGCTGTTAAACCTTCGACAGTCATCCGTCGTCAGATTACTCATCGCTTATCCTTTAAACGCCAGTATTTCACGAGCATACTTATTGATAACTTTTGGTCCAATGCAAGACGGAGCCTTCTTCATGCATCGACCCTTCAGCTGTGTTGATGTATTACAGAAAGTATAAAGACTAGGATTATAGCCATCGTTATACTGACAAGTCTACTTTCTACCTGAATATTATTTTCATAACCTTCACTATAAATAATTTCATGATTTTACAACATCACGATTACGATTCAAGAATTCAATATATTGTTTTCAAACCACCATCAAACTTTAAATACATAATGACGCTTTGCTTCATCTTCTTCACGTAAATCATTAAACTTCAAACAGATACTCTTATTTAAGAACGCTTAATTGACGTAAACGATCACGTAAAGATTTCATGTTCATATACAGCTGTTTCCAGTAAAGATTGTAGGATCAGCTTTTGGAAAACGTACTGTAGAACCATGCTTATCTGCAGGACATGTTCCCTTTTTCTACAAGTGTTCCAACTGGATGGCCACCATTTTCAGACGAATAAAATATTCTTTTCCACCATTAAATAGCAGTCACTTCTAACCAACTACTCAATGCATTAACAACTGACGCACGCCACCATGTAAACCACCAGACACTTTATAAGCACCACCGCCGAATTTACCACCAGCGTGCAAGACGGTAAAAATTGTCTCGATTGTAGACTTACCTGTCTTTTCATGAATACCTGTGGGCATACCACGACCATCATCTTCAACACTAATAATATTGTCTTTATCAGCAGTTACAGTATTGAACATAACCAGCCATAGCTTCACTCAATACCATTATCAACAATTTCCCAAACAGGTGATGTAAACCTTTTGAAGAAGTTGATGCAATATACATACCTGGTCTTTTACGTACAGCTTCCAAAAGCCATCTAGGACCTGAATATCAGAGTCATTTATAAGTATGTGTAACTTTCATATCCATTTTCCTTGTCTAATACAAGTTCACTGTTTCAGATAACTCCAGTTACCTGCTCTAATTTATCGCTCATTACTTACCTCCTGTAAGTGGAAAGATTTTTCCACCTTCTATACGAAAATTCCGTCATGTCTGCATGTTTCAAAAATCAGGAATTTTCCCAGTCGTCGTGATAATACATTGAAAATCAGCTGACTGCCATCTGTAATAACTTCTTTTGACGACTATAATCTAATTCACTTAATACATCATCTAAAAGTAGAATTGGCTGTTTTCTTTCGTCATTAACTTAATATAATTTAATAAAGCTAATTTAAATGACTAACATTGCCATTCTCTTTTGACCTCTGACTTTGCAAAAGTAAATCAGATTTTGATCATCCATCTTAAATATCAAGTCATCTAAATGAATACCAACTTTCGTAATATGATATTCAATATCTTTCTGACGTGATTCTACGTAATTTTCTAGAATCTTCTCTTCATTTTCTTTCTATATTCTCAACGAAAAGTTTTATACGTAACTTCCAAGCTTTAATTTGACTACTGATAACTCCTGATAAATCTTAGAAATCACAGATTGAATCTCTTCAATAAACTTTTTCTTCTTTCATGAATAATATAAGCTTCTCTTTAGACATTTTGTTCATCTAAAATATCTAAATAATTGAAATCAATTTTTCACTCTTTAATAAAAGCATTTCTATCTTTTAAAAATATTTGAAATGATTTAATGATAATAGATATTTTCGTAGAAACTTTCGTGATTTCTTGGTTTCATCACCGTCTTCTCTCTCTTTGGCTGATCATTAAAAATCTAAGATCATCTGTGTGAGAATAAAACAACATTTAATAAAACCAATGAATTCACTACTCTTTTTGAGTGGTCTTTTATGAGCATCAGGTTTTTCCCATTAGGATGAATGATAACTTATATCTTTTTCATCTGTATCCACAAATCTACAATCAATTCCTGCAAACATTCTCATCGTTACGAATTAATATCATCAACGATACGATGTGAACGATGTTAATGAAGATAAACTAAAACTCTCTAATAGATTTGTCTTTCCCTTGCATTTTTGCATCCAGTGATTAAATTGATACTTGGATTAAACTCTATATATGCATTTTCATAATTTCTAAAATTTCTAATTGAATATTTTTGATATACATTAGAAAACCACATAAGTCTTTCCTCAATTTTTACTTTGTCGCCTGGATAGAGTTTTCTACCTCTACGATTCTTCTTTTTCACCATTCTACAACAATATCCATTTCTTTAATTCTAGCTTGCCTTCACCACCAGTGATCAATACCAGAGGTTTCATAAATTGCTGTAAAAAGTAATGTATTCTGTTGTGATTTTTCCATCGTAAACTCCTTGAAAACGCTTACCAATATAATTATATCATATGCAAAATCCTTTATACAAAGGCATTTATGAAACATTTTTATATCTCAAAATCAATCAATAAAATTCTTATAATTTTTCAATAGAGTAGATTTTATCTACTCTGATTGAGTTATAAGTTCTAACTGGAAGAACAAGTTGTAAGATAGTAGGATCTTCTTCACTGCTAAGAATAAAATGGTCTCATTTCCTACAAAATTCAATCTTTAATTTGATCTCCTCTAATTGATCCAGCAGCTTCTAACATAGTTACCTGAGAAACTAATCATCAAGAGGTTCACCCGTAAATGTACTCAACCAATGTTTCATGTAGGGATTCTACAATCTTGGCTCTTATTTATTAATACAATTTCATCTGTAGAACATTGTAGACTTGATTGGTGTCATATTACTGTCTTAATGAAAGTTGTACGATCAGTGCGTGAATCAAATCGCCATGACTGATTTCTAATGTATATTTAAATTCTCTAGGAATTAAACGATCTGTTTCTAGGATATCCACCATCTAATGGTCTAGTTTGTAAAATCATATCTTCATTTTACAAACTGTGCTTTTCTTTATCATTTCAGAAAGATCTGAATTTCTCACTTTCATCACCGAGCATCAGAAATGTGCTATCGTTTAAAGACTTTATGAAGGTGTTACATTAAAGTTACTCAGAACTTGTAAATGGAGTGTCTTCTTTGCTGAGACGATAAGAGTCTGTCGCTGTGCATGGCCATGTATTGTGCAAGATGGAATTAACACCAGTTAACATACGGTTTTGTTTCCTTCTATGAGATGCTCGCAAAATGTTGTTTGTTCAATATTATCTGAGATACCACTGGAAGAAATTACAAACCAGAGTTTGTAGGCTTTAGAAAAATCAATTGTTAACGGATAATCATGTGGATCTCATACCATTAATTTTAAATACAGCTGAATTACGAGAATTTTGTAAGTGATCCATCAATAATCTCTACATGAATTTCTTCACTATCAATCTTACGTACGATTTCTAATAAGTATTTAGATTCAACTAAGATGAGATCCTTCTTCTAAGTATATTTAATTTATTTCTTTCTCATTTGCGGTGATTGTACGTTGGATTGAAATATCCGCATCACTACCAGTTACTAGCTATAGATTGATTTTTAACTTCAATCTTTTAACTTTCTTAAAGATGTCTGTGGAGAATTTTGGTGAGATAGCTCTCGATACTAACTGTAATGTGTTATAAAACTCTTGCTTTTGGAAATTGTTAAAGTCTATATCTCCCGTGTATTTAAAGTATTTTAAGTATTTATTCTTATTAAGTATGTGGATAATGAAAACTCTCAGAAGCCTTTTAATTTGACATACTATTTTAGCATTGTAAACCTGTTATTTTACAGTGGATAAAATTATGAATAACTAAGCTTTCTTAAGTAATTTTCAATTCTCTTTTACTGCTGCAGACATTAGCTTTATCTTTAGTAACTTTATGATTCAACTTTTTGTATATGCACTAATGATTAGTGGAATGATCTGTACCACCAAATTCTTCACCAATCTTATATATAAAAATATCAAGTAATTTACGACATAAGTAAATAGGAAAATATGACGTGCATCCAAATATTCTTTGTACGTGTTTTTGAGTAAATCTTGTTGTCTTGTTAATCCTAATAATCTCTGACAACTTGATAATTTTCTGGGGATAAACTAGTCTTATCAGGAAAACAACAGACTGATCTTTAATGCATCATAATCGTATCAAAACGAATACATCCTCCATCTGGCTGGAATTGAACTGCATGAATAAAGACACGTATCCAAGCACCTTCTAAATCCTTACATTTCCTGAGAAGTTAGATGCAGTATAATTTAATCCATCTTTATCAACATCTTCAATGGAATAGCTACTAGATTTAATCTCATTTGAAGAATTGCTAGAGATGTTTCAAATCCAGCGTGAATCGAGTTTCAACAGATAAAACCGCTTAGAGAAAGGGATCTAGTGAGCGCCTGTCGAGACCTTTAGATTTTCTTTGGTAAACGATCGGATGCAATACAAATCTGCTTACGGTTATTTCACTAATTCGTTATAAATTGTGGAAAGAATACTTCATGCGAGTTTTTCTGCACCAGCTTAAGAAATTGAAATATCATCAACCAAGCAATAAATCAACTGGGCTCTGTATATGTTTAAATCTCACCAATTTAATTATTTCTGATTAGCATTTGGTAACAGTTTCAACAAACTTTAGAGATCTCTGTATAATAAACCTTTCTTTGGAGCCTTCTTTTAATACACTGATTGGCAGTCAGACATTTAGTAAATGTGTTTTACCTCCAGCCTGGATTACCATAGATAAATAAAGGGTTAAAGAACTTACCAGGACTCATTGCACAAGCTAATGCGGCAGCGTGACTCTCTGATTACAGTCACCAACAACGAAATTATCAAAATTACGATCTTTTGAATTGGAAAGAAACGTCACTTGTATCAATCTTAGAAATAGGTGTTGTAACAACTTTATTGATTGTAAGTTCATTCTTTAAAAGTACTTCTACAATGAAATTATGATCACATTTAAAATATCAATAAAGAAGCCTCACTTTATTTTGGTTTGTAGAATTTGTTTATTAATTGATGGTGCGACAATAATACCTTTCATCTGTAATTGCATACAAAAACAAGGTCTAAAAATTATTAATTATAACAATATCAACTAGTTGGTTATCACTCAAATATTGAAGAAGTTTATCCCAGACTTCCTTCAAATATTGTTCATTCCTGTACTCCATAAAAATCCCTTTATTAAGTCGTACTCATTTTAAGACTCAATTGTGGATAAATCCATAGTAAAATGTTGATAATTTTATCCACAACTAAACAATGAAAAAATATAGTATAGATATGAAATATATAAGTTTTCCACAGTTTTCCACAAATTTGATGTGGATAAAAATGTGGAGAAGTTATAAACATTGTTGATAAGTATAAAAACGTGGATAACTTTTTATAAAATAGATTATACACAGAATACTGTTTATAAA
>BNJS01000867.1_pt1 | contig 68375 bp, 77 predicted proteins | sample 8540461 | NCBI WGS metagenome assembly BNJS01 (sample SAMD00202454, study PRJDB9452) | human saliva metagenome | isolation source: human saliva | place: Japan
TAGCTCATCAAAAATGTGCATGTGTCTTTTCTCCTTTTTAAAATATTGTTTCTACCTATTGTACCACAAACTTGGTAAATAACCTAGTAAAATCGGGAAGAAAGTTGCTACTTGGACTTTTTTGGAAACGAGTGAAATATGGTATAATAGCACTAGCTTATACTCAATGAAAATCAAAGAGCAAACTAGGAAGCTAGCCGAAGGCTGTACTCGAGTACGGCAAGGCGAGACTGACGTGGTTTGAATTTGATTTTTGAAGAGTATTATTTTCAGAGAAATAGATAAAAAAACAGTTGAGAAAGGGGCTGAAAGATGTCTCATATTATTGAATTGCCAGAAGTATTGGCCAACCAGATTGCAGCAGGAGAAGTTATCGAGCGTCCTGCTAGCGTTGTCAAAGAATTAGTTGAAAATGCTATCGATGCTGGCTCAAGCCAGATTATCGTTGAGATTGAAGAAGCTGGTCTTAAGAAAATCCAAATCACAGATAATGGACATGGGATTGCCCACGATGAAGTCGAGTTAGCCCTCCGTCGTCATGCCACTAGTAAGATCAAAAATCAAGCGGATTTGTTTAGGATTCGCACGCTGGGTTTTCGTGGTGAAGCCCTGCCTTCAATCGCTTCTGTTAGTGTTTTAACTTTGTTGACTGCGGTGGATGGAGCAAGTCATGGGACCAAGTTAGTGGCTCGTGGGGGAGAAGTTGAGGAAATCATTCCAGCGACCAGTCCTGTGGGGACTAAGGTTTGTGTGGAAGACCTTTTTTTCAACACACCAGCCCGTCTCAAGTATATGAAGAGTCAGCAGGCGGAGTTGTCTCACATCATTGATATTGTCAATCGTCTGGGGCTAGCCCATCCTGAGATTTCCTTTAGCCTGATTAGCGATGGCAAGGAGATGACACGAACAGCAGGTACGGGTCAGCTGCGCCAAGCCATTGCTGGGATTTATGGTTTAGCTAGTGCCAAAAAGATGGTTGAGATTGAGAATTCTGACCTAGACTTTGAAATTTCAGGTTTTGTGTCCTTGCCGGAATTGACGCGGGCTAATCGTAACTATATCAGCCTTTTTATCAATGGCCGTTATATCAAAAACTTCCTGCTCAATCGTGCCATTTTAGATGGATACGGTAGCAAGCTTATGGTGGGGCGTTTTCCGCTAGCTGTTATTCACATCCAGATTGACCCTTACTTAGCTGATGTCAATGTGCACCCAACCAAGCAAGAGGTACGGATTTCTAAGGAAAGAGAGCTGATGGCACTGGTTTCAGAAGCTATCGCAAAGAGTCTCAAGGAACAGACCTTGATTCCAGATGCCTTGGAAAATCTTGCAAAGTCTACCGTTCGCAATCGTGAAAAGGTGGAGCAAACGACTTTGCCACTGAGAGAAAATACGCTCTACTATGAAAAAACGGAGCTGAGAAGACCGAGTCAAGCTGAGGTAGCAGACCATCAGGTGAATCTGACGGAAGAAAGACAGGCTTTGAACCTGTTTGCCAAGGAAACCTTGGATCAGCTGACCAAGCCAGCAAAACTGCATTTTGCAGAGAGAAAGCCTATCAGCTACGACCAACTGGATCATCCTGAGTTAGATATGGCTAGTTTGGATAAGGCTTATGACAAGCTAGAGCGAGAAGAAACGTCAAGTTTCCCAGAGTTGGAATTTTTCGGGCAAATGCACGGGACTTATCTCTTTGCCCAAGGTAGAGATGGACTTTACATCATAGACCAACACGCAGCCCAGGAGCGGGTTAAGTATGAGGAGTATCGCGAAAGTATTGGCAATGTTGACCAGAGCCAGCAGCAACTCCTAGTGCCCTATATCTTTGAATTTCCTGCGGATGATGCCCTTCGTCTCAAGGAAAGAATGCCTCTCTCTCTTAGAGGAAGTTGGCGTCTTTCTAGCAGAGTACGGGGAGAATCAATTTATCTTGCGCGAACATCCCATTTGGATGGCAGAGGAGGAAATCGAGTCAGGTATCTATGAGATGTGTGATATGCTTCTCTTGACCAAGGAAGTTTCAATAAAGAAATACCGAGCTGAACTAGCGATTATGATGTCCTGCAAGCGGTCCATCAAGGCAAACCATCGTATCGATGACCACTCGGCTAGACAACTCCTCTATCAGCTCTCTCAATGTGACAACCCCTATAACTGTCCACACGGACGTCCTGTTTTGGTTCACTTTACCAAGTCGGACATGGAAAAGATGTTCCGTCGCATTCAGGAAAATCACACGAGTCTCCGAGAGCTAGGAAAATACTAATACTCTTCGAAAATCTCTCTAAACTGCGTCAGCCTTACCTTGCCTAACTCAAGTTATGCCTATGGTTAGCCTCCTAGTTTATTCTTTGATTTTCATTGAGTATAAATTGAAGGGAAAATTATGTACGAATATCTAAAGGGTATTATTACCAAAATTACTGCTAAATATATCGTCCTTGAGGCAAATGGTATCGGTTATATCTTGCATGTAGCCAATCCTTATGCCTACTCAGGGCAAGTCAACCAAGAAGCACAAATCTATGTGCATCAAGTCGTTCGCGAAGATGCTCATCTCCTTTACGGTTTTCGCTCGGAAGATGAGAAGAAACTCTTTCTCAGCTTAATCTCTGTATCAGGCATTGGCCCTGTTTCTGCTCTTGCCATCATCGCAGCTGATGACAATGCAGGCCTCGTTCAAGCTATTGAGACTAAGAACATCACCTACTTGACCAAGTTCCCTAAAATCGGTAAGAAAACAGCCCAACAGATGGTATTGGATCTAGAAGGTAAGGTGGTTGTGGCAGGGGACGACCTCCCTGCTAAGGCTGCAGTTCCATCTAGCAGTGACAACCAAGAACTGGAAGAAGCTATGGAAGCCATGTTAGCCTTGGGCTACAAGGCTACTGAGCTTAAGAAAATCAAGAAATTCTTTGAAGGAACGACAGATACAGCAGAAAATTACATTAAATCTGCCCTCAAGATGTTGGTGAAATAGGAGAAGTCTATGCCAAAACGTTGTGGCTGGGTTAAAATGAACAACCCTCTATATGTAGCCTACCACGATGAAGAGTGGGGCCAGCCCCTTCATGATGATCGGGCTCTTTTTGAGTTGCTCTGTATGGAGACCTATCAGGCAGGCCTGTCTTGGGAAACGGTGCTCAACAAACGACAAGCTTTCCGAGAAGCCTTTTATGGCTATCAAATTCAAGCGGTCGCAGAGATGACTGACTCTGAATTGGAAGCTTTAATGGACAATGTAGCGATCATCCGAAATCGAGCTAAGATTTTTGCGACACGTGCCAACGCCCAAGCCTTTCTACAAGTGCAGGCAGACTATGGTTCTTTTGATGCCTATCTTTGGTCTTTTGTGGATGGACAAACCATCGTCAATGATGTGCCTGACTACAGCCAGGCGCCTGCCAAAACAGCTCTATCTGAGAAATTATCCAAAGATCTCAAAAAACGAGGCTTTAAGTTCACTGGGCCAGTTGCTGTCTTGTCTTTTCTACAAGCAGCAGGGCTAGTTGATGACCATGAGAATGATTGTGAATGGAAGGATCTTAAATGATGTCTGACAAAAATAAGGGAATTCTGATTTTTGCGATTCTCTATACAGTTCTCTTTGTTTTTGATGGTATACGAGTATTTGATGCTCCATTGCCTTCTTCTGCAGGGACTTATTTGGTCTATACCATCATGTTTGTGTATGGTTGCTTCTTATTTAAGTCCCTATTGCTCCAAAAGTGGGAAGAGGTTAGAAATTCTAAAAGGAAATTTATCTTTGGCGTTTTAAAAGGCTGGCTCTTTCTTTTCCTCATGACCATTCTCTTTGAACTTCTATCGTCAATATTAAGGCAGTTTTTGGGACTAGACGGACAAGGTCTAAATCAGTCGAATATTCAAAGTACCTTTCAAGAACAACCATTACTGATAGCAGTTTTCGCCTGCATCATCGGACCTTTAGTGGAAGAGCTCTTTTTCCGTCAAATTTTATTGAGATATTTGAGGAAAAATCTGCCAACTTGGCTGAGTGTCTTTTTGGTCGGCCTTGCCTTTGCGCTTACTCATATGCACAGTTTGTCTTTATCAGAGTGGGTCGGTGCAGTCGGTTACCTAGGTGGTGGTCTTGCCTTTTCAATTATTTATGTGAAAGAAAAGGAGAATATCTACTATCCCCTGCTTGTTCACATGTTAAGCAACAGTCTTTCCTTGATCATTTTAGCTATCAGTAGTATGTGATGAAAATGCCAGTAATGATAATGAGAAAAAGCTGAGAAATTCATCTCAGCTTTCTTTGTTACAGTCAAAGCGAATGACTTGCTCCGTTGCGTCTACATACGCGTGAACTCCAAAGGGAACAATTGCTCTTGGTGTGGCATGGCCAACGTTTAGATTATAGACAATCGGGGTATTGCTGTCAATGATATCCAATAGTGCCTCTTTATAGTCGTCATAGAAAGTTTCATCCATAGGTTTTCCGACCAAGAGCCCACTGATGACTTCAAATATCCCAGTTTCTTTTAAAGCCTGCAACATTTTTTTGAAATCATCAGGTTCAGGCTTTTCTTCACTTGTTTCTAGCAATAGAATCTTTCCTTCCCAGTCGGATAAGTCAGGGAAAAGTTTGTATTTTTGGCAGAGGTCTGTGCTATCTGCGTGTAGAGAGTTGTCAAAAATATCATAGAGAGACTCAAGACAACCACCGAGAATTTCTCCCTCAAACTGAGCATTGCCTTGTAACAAGTCAAAACCTGTATTTGAATGGCTGACACGAGGTGTTCCCAAAGCTTTGGGACTAAAATCAGTCCGTTCCTCATACCAAACATCACTAGGTCGAATTTCTGAGATTCTTCCCGTCTCAATCAATTCTTTGAAGTAGTGGAGGCTATATGGTAACATTTCTTTGTCTAACTCACAAATGTCTGCTAAAAAGGATTGCCCATAAAAAGTCTTGATTCCTAGTTTATGCAACATGAGATGGTTCATGGTCGTATCCGAGAAACCAAGAAAAATCTTTGGTTTGATAACCTTTTGTAGTTGGTCATTTTCAAAAAGATAAGGTAGTAAGCGATAGGTGTCGTTTCCACCAATGGCGCATAGGATCATGTCGATACTATCATCAGAAAAGGCATGAATCAAATCCTCTGCACGTGCTTCAGGATGGTCCTTGATAAAGTCTAAGCCTTTTAGCGAATGGGGTAAAAAGATAGGATTGAGTCCCAAGTCCTTGAGACGTTGGACACCCAAGTCCACTTCGTGTTTGACAAAGTCTTCTCCGATAATGCCACTAGACAAACTAACAATACCAATAGTAGAAACCATATCTCATCCTCCTAGAAATAAATTGATGCTATTGTATCACAAAAGATGAGGGGAAACAACAAGAATTAGAATCAGAAAAAGGCTTTTATAGTAGTTGTATCCTTATAGAGCAGTAAGGAAGGTCAGTCCGCCAAGGATAACCCCAGCCGAGTTTGGAATGATTAGAATCCAGTCTTTCTTAGGCTCTTTTGTCCATCCATAAATGACCCAGATTAAGCAAGAAACAGCTGCTGATAAAGGTTGGAATGGTTGAGCTTTTGTTCCTTGTAAATTGGCAAAAAAATTTGGGGGATGTAGGCTATAAATACAATAATCCCGATAAAGGCACCAATTGAACCGACAATTTGATTAATTCTCTGTTTAGTCATATATATTTCTCCTTATTGCTTTATTAGTATAACAGAAAAACAGCTTGGATTCAAGGGTAAAACCTTGGGATTCTAAGGGAAGACTTTACATTAGAATGTTATTTAGAAAATGTAGCTACTTTTCTTTGGAGAATCAAAAAATGATTTGGAACTACAAAAAAGTAGTCTGTCTACAAAACACACTACTTTTATTGTTTATCTTAATATCTAGCAGGTCCTGCACTTGCACTCTTGATGTTGAAACGTTTTTTGAGGTAGAAACGTAGGGCAAGGAGAGCTCCTCCAATCACCAACAAAACAAGTGGTGGGAGACTAATGTTGATGGCTTGTGGAAGGAAGTTACTCAAGAAGAGGATGAAGACCCAAGCAAACATAGTCGCTAACATGACCAAAAGTGATTTCCAGAATGGAGGACGTTGGCTACGGTCAGTATCTGGTCCGTAGTAGCGGTAGATAAAGTGATAGAGAAGGTAAAAGGCAACTCCACCAAAGGCTCCTACACTGATAAGTGTTACCAATCCGTAGGCCACGGGTTGGTTTGAGAAGAAGCTCATCAAGGCGCTAACCACTGCAAACAGTCCTGTAATGAAAAGGGCTGAATCCAACATCATCAATTTTGGATCGTCGTTTTCTTTTGGATGTTCTTTTTCATATTGCTCTTTTTTTCGCTGAAAGCTGTGAGCCCAGTGAGTTGGTGCTCCGTAGATAGAACGAGCTGTCACCCCTTTTGGTTGTTCTTCAAGGATATGAGGAATGACTTCTTCAAGGATGGCCTTGATTTCAGCGTCAGTTTTTCCATCCTTTAGAAATTGCTGGGTTGCAATGTGGATAAATTCTTGGTTTTTCTTGGTTAATTCTTTTAAATCAATCTGTGACATAATAACTCCTGTTTAGAACCATTTTTTATGGATGAGGTAAAGAGTGAGAGAAACACTCATAGCAAAGGCGATGAAAGACGATGAGCCAGAAATGCATGCGGTTCTCCGTTTAAAGGAATTTCATTATCCTTAAAGTTCATTCCGTAAGCTGAGAAAATCATAGTCGGGATAGACATAACGATGGTCACGAGGGCCAAGGTTTTCATGATATTGTTCTGGTTGTTTGAAATGATAGAGGCAAAGGTCTCTGTCATAGAGTGAAGGACGTTTCCATAGATATCCGCCATCTCGATGGCCTGTTGCGTTTCAATCAAGGTATCTTCAAGTAGAGTCTTCATCTTCGAGGTATTTCTTGATATTGCTAGTTGCACTGGTCAATTTTTTTAATCACGCGCTCATTTGTCTTCAGAGAAGCTTTGAAGTAGACGATGGTCTTTTTCCAACTCCATGAGTTCAATCAATTCTTCGTTTCGAGTAGATTTGTGAAGTTGACTCTCAATCTGCTCACTCTTACGTTCGATTGAACGGAGGGCGGTTAGGTAAATCTCCGCATTGCGGTATAGGATTTGGAAGATGAAGCGCGAACGCATGAAGGTATAGAAATTTCGAAGCCTACGATTGATAAAGACATCAAGAAGTGGTAGAGGCTCCAAAGCAAGTGGTAATAATAGCCTCTTCTGTGAGGATAATCCCCAAGGGAATGGTCACGTAGTAGGTCTGGTTGTTTCTTTCCTCAGTAATGGGAACGTCCACGATGATCAAGGTGTACTCATCTTCGATGGTGATACGTGACATCTCTTCCGCATCGAGCGGTGCACGGAGATCGGCGATATCAATATCAAAGGCCGAGGCGATTTCCATCGATTCGCTTTGAGTAGGATTGACGAGATTGATCCAAGTTCCCGGCTGGAGCGTATCGATCTCTTTAAATTCAGTTGTAGTTGAGAGAAAGACTTGCTTTCATATCTCCTATCCTTTCCTAATCTAATCCGTGTTTCAGTGATTTTTTTGACACCGTACTATTATACTACAAAATCGGCTTTTTTGGTAATAGAATTTCACTTTTTTTGGTATAATGGAAAGCAACAATGGACTAGAAAGAAGTAACATGCAAGATAAGATTGTCATCCATGGGGCACGCGCCCATAATTTAAAAAATATTGACGTGGAAATTCCACGAGACAAGCTAGTTGTGGTGACGGGGCTGTCGGGTTCAGGGCAAATCCAGTCTTGCCTTTGATACCCTTTTATGCAGAAGGGCAACGCCGCTATGTAGAGAGTCTATCAGCCTACGCTCGTCAGTTCTTGGGCAAATATGGAAAAACCAGATGTGGACTCTATCGATGGTCTTAGTCCCTGCTATTTCCATTGACCAGAAAGACGACCAGTAAAAAAATCCCTCGTTCGACGGTTGGGACAACGACGGAAATCAACGATTATCTACGTCTCCTCTATGCACGTGTAGGGAACACCCTACTGTATCAATGGACATGGGGCTATCAAGGCTTCGTCTGTCGAACAGATCGTAGACAAGGTTTTGGAATTGCCAGAGCGCCAGCGTCTGCAGATTTTGGCTCCTGTTATTCGTAAGAAAAAAAGGGTCAGCATAAGACGCTGATTGAAAAGATTCAAAAGGATGGTTACGTCCGTGTCCGTGTCGATGGAGTTGTTTACGATGTGACCGAAGTTCCTGAACTTGAAAAGAATAAGCAACACAACATCGATGTGGTGGTAGACCGTATTATCATTAAAGAAGGTATCCGTAGTCGTCTCTTTGATTCCATCGAAGCAGCCCTTCGTATCGCTGAAGGGTATGTCATTATTGATACCATGGATGCTTCCGAGCTGCTCTTTTCAGAACACTATGCTTGTCCAGTTTGTGGCTTTTACGGTTCCTGAACTAGAACCTCGTCTCTTCTCCTTCAATGCACCCGTTTGGTTCATGTAGTGAGTGTGATGGTTTGGGGATCAAGCTAGAGGTTGATACGGATCTAGTAGTGCCAGATGCTAGTAAGACCCTTCGTGAAGGAGCCTTAGCACCTTGGAACCCTATCTCTTCTAACTATTATCCAAATATGCTGGAGCAAGCCATGACAACCTTTTGGAGTGGATATGGATACGCCTTTTGAGGACCTTGTCAGAGGAGGATAAGAATCTCATTTTCTATGGTTCAGATGGTAAGGAATTCCATTTCCACTATGAAAATGAATTTGGTGGAGTTCGTGATATCGACATTCCTTTTGAAGGTGTTATCGGTAATATCAAGCGTCGCTATCATGAAACCAATAGCGACTACACTCGTACACAGATGCGTCTCTATATGAACGAGCTAACTTGTGGCACCTGTCATGGTTATCGTCTCAATGGCCAGGCCCTATCTGTTCGAGTAGGGGGAGAAAAAGGACTCCATATCGGAGAAATTTCAGACCTCTCCATCGCAGACCATTTGGAAGTTATTGACCAGCTAACCCTATCTGAAAATGAAGCTATTATCGCTCGTCCTATCCTGAAGGAAATCAAAGACCGCTTGACTTTCCTCAATAACGTGGGCCTTAACTATTTAACGTTATCCCGCTCGGCAGGAACATTATCAGGTGGGGAGAGTCAACGTATTCGCTTAGCGACCCAGATTGGTTCCAACCTCTCAGGGGTTCTCTATATCCTTGATGAGCCGTCCATCGGTCTTCACCAGAGGGACAATGACCGTCTGATTGCCAGTCTGAAAAAGATGCGTGATTTGGGGAACACTCTCATCGTGGTAGAACACGATGAAGACACCATGCGTGAGGCGGATTATTTGATTGACGTTGGCCCTGGTGCCGGTGTTTTTGGTGGAGAGATTGTTGCCGCAGGAACGCCCAAGCAAGTGGCTCGCAACAGCAAGTCTATCACAGGTCAGTACTTGTCAGGCAAACGTGCCATTCCAGTGCCAGAAGAGCGTCGTGTCGGTAATGGTCGTTTTATCGAAGTGACGGGAGCGCGTGAAAACAACCTACAAAACATCACTGCTCGCTTCCCTCTCGGAAAATTCATTGCGGTGACAGGAGTCTCTGGTTCAGGGAAGTCGACCCTCATTAACAGTATTCTCAAAAAAGCCATTGCCCAGAAGCTCAACCGTAATTCAGACAAGCCTGGGAAGTTTAAGACTATTACAGGAATCGAGCATATAGACCGTCTGATAGACATTGACCAAAGTCCAATAGGACGAACACCGAGGTCTAATCCCTGCTACTTATACAGGTGTTTTCGATGACATCCGAGACCTCTTTGCTCAGACAAATGAAGCCAAGATCCGTGGTTACAAAAAGGGTCGTTTCAGTTTTAACGTCAAAGGCGGTCGCTGCGAGGCTTGCTCGGGTGATGGGATTATCAAGATTGAAATGCACTTCTTGCCAGATGTTTACGTGGCTTGTGAAGTCTGTCATGGAACCCGCTACAATAGTGAAACGCTTGAAGTTCACTACAAGGAAAAGAATATTTCGCAAGTCTTGGATATGACCGTCAACGATGCGGTAGAATTTTTCAAACACATTCCAAAAATTCAACGCAAACTCCAAACGATCAAGGATGTAGGTCTAGGTTATGTGACCTTGGGACAACCAGCTACGACACTTTCTGGTGGAGAAGCGCAGCGTATGAAGCTGGCTAGCGAACTCCACAAGCGCTCGACAGGTAAGTCTTTCTACATTTTAGATGAGCCGACAACTGGTTTGCATACTGAGGACATCGCTCGATTACTCACCGTTTTGTCTCGCTTTGTCGATGATGGAAATACAGTTCTCGTGATCGAGCACAATCTGGATGTCATCAAAACAGCAGACCATATTATCGACTTAGGACCAGAAGGTGGTGTCGGTGGCGGAACCATTATCGCAACAGGAACACCAGAAGAAGTAGCTGCTAATGAAGCCAGCTATACAGGACAGTATTTGAAAGGAAAGTTACATCATGAATAAACGTGTGCAAGCATTTTAGATAAAATGCAAGAAAAAGAATTAGATGGAATCATTATCAACAACCTTAAAAATGTCTACTATTTGACAGGATTTTGGGGTTCAAATGGAACAGTCTTCATCAGTCGTGACCGTCAGGTCTTGGTGACAGATGCTCGCTATATTATCGCTGCCAAGCAAGAAGTTACTGGTTTTGAGATTTTTGCAGAGCGTGACGAGTTGGCTACTATCGCAAAGATTGCAAAAGACATGGGTCTTTCTCGTATCGGGTTTGAAGATGAAATCTCGGTTTCTTATTACCACCGCATGCAAACAGCCTTTGAAGGTTTGGAATTACTTCCTCAGACACAGTTTGTTGAAGCGCTTCGCATGATTAAGGATGAAACAGAGATTGCGACTATTCGCAAGGCTTGTTCTATCTCTGACCAAGCTTTCCACGATGCCCTTGACTTTATCAAGCAAGGGAAGACTGAAATTGAAATTGCCAACTTCCTTGATTTCCGTATGCGTGAATTAGGAGCGGCAGGTTTGTCTTTTGATACCATTCTAGCAAGCGGTATTAACTCTTCTAAACCCCATGCTCACCCAATGCACAAGCCAGTAGAGCTAGGCGAAGCTATCACTATGGACTTTGGGTGCCTTTACGAGCATTATGTGAGTGATATGACTCGTACCATCTACCTCGGTCATGTCAGTGACGAGCAGGCAGAGATTTACAATACAGTTCTAAAAGCCAACCAAGCATTGATTAACCAAGCTAAGGCTGGCTTTAGGTTTCCGTGACTTTTGATAAGATTCCTCGTGACATTATTGTGGAAGCAGGTTATGGACAATACTTTTACACACGGTATCGGGCACGGTATCGGGCTTGATATCCACGAAGAACCTTACTTCAGTCAAACTTCCAAAGAAGTTATCAAAACTGGTATGGTCTTGACTGATGAACCGGGTATTTATATTGAAGGTAAATACGGGGTTCGTATTGAGGACGACATCCTGATTACAGATACCGGTTGTGAATTATTAACCCTTGCTCCAAAAGAATTAATCGTAATCTAAGAAAAAAATGAGATAAATCGTTGACTTTTTACTAGTTAAAGGTTTATACTGAAAGGCGAAAAACGGTAGGTGAGGCTACCATAGGGATACGGATGGCTACCGCAAAGCAGTGGAGACACTACTCGTTGGTCAACAGTCCTGGTCGCGAAGGTCAAGACTAAGCTCATTTCATTGCCCTATGGAGTTAAAGCTTGAACGAAAACAGATCATAAGTTTTTTAGTCCTGCCATTTTATGGCAGGGCTTTCTGCTGTTTTAGAACAAAGAAAGGAGGCAAACGATGCAAATTGACGATCATCCAGAACCGCACATACACAGCCAATCGCTGATTTGTGTCGTTCTGTCCTTATAAAGTGATTGGTCCCCGTGTATGAAATTATCATTCATACAGATAGGAGAAACCAATGAAAACTACAAAAGAAAGACTAGCAGCAGCTATTCAAACTCCATTAAAAGGTAGTCTAGCTTTTTACCATACAAGTCTAAAAGGCTTAGACCAAGAACAAGTCGAAGAAAACCGTGACCTGTATGGTGAAAACACCATTACCAAGGGTCAAGAGGATTCCATCTTTAAGAAGATTTATGAGTCCATTATAAATCCTTTCACAATCATTTTGCTTGTGATTGCCTTTATCTCTCTCGTTACAAACGTCTGGCTTGCCAAACCTGGCCAAGAGGACCCTACGACCTCTATTATTATCGTTGTCTTGGTTTTGATTTCAGGAGGCATCCGTTTCGTCCAAGAATTGCGGAGCGACAAGGCGACAACCAATCTTTCAAAAATGATTATCAACACGGCAACTGTTATTCGTGATGGTCTTGAACAAGAGTTGCCAATCGATGAGTTGGTTGTGGGAGACCTCGTGAAATTGAGTGCTGGAGATATGATTCCAGCAGATGTCATCTTGTTCGAATCCCGCGACTTTTTCGTTCAACAGTCAGGTTTGACTGGAGAAAGCGATGCAGTTGAAAAGCTTGCTTTAAATAAAGCCACTGGTCAAAATGTAGATAGCCTCTTAGAAGCAGAATCTTTGGCATTCATGGGGACAAACGTTATCTCAGGAAGTGCCACAGCTATGGTTCTCGCTGTTGGTGATGACACCATGATGGGAGCCATCGAGCAGACTCTCAACACCTATGATGAGCCAACTTCTTTTGAACGTGAAATGAACAGCATTTCTTGGCTCTTGATCCGCTTGATGCTTGTCATGGTCCCAATCGTGTTTCGCAAATGGTTTGACCGATGGTGACTGGCTAGAGGCTGGAGTATTTGCCTTGAGTGTCGGTGTCGGACTGACACCAGAAATGCTTCCGATGATTATTACAGCTAGCTTGGCCAAAGGTTCCATTATCATGGCCAAGGAAAAAGTGGTCATCAAAAAACTCAATGCTATTCAAGACTTAGGAGCGATCGATATCCTATGTACAGATAAAACTGGAACTCTAACGCAAGATGAGATTGTCTTAGAATACCCTTTGGATATCCATGGTGATTTGGATATGGCGGTCTTAAGAAGAGCTTATCTAAATTCACATTTTCAAACAGGTTTGAAAAACTTGATGGACCGTGCCATTATCAGTAGAACTGAAAAAGAAGCCAAAGAACACGCTATCCTACAAAATCTAGATACCAGTTTTCAAAAAATTGACGAGCTTCCATTTGACTTTGAGCGCAGACGTATGAGTGTTATCGTCAAAGATGACAGCAATGTTGTTAGTATGGTGACCAAAGGCGCTTTAGAAGAAATGTTGAACATTTCGACACATGTGGAATATCGTGGAGAAATAATCCCTATTACGGAAGGTATTCGCCAAGAAGTACTGGCAGAAGTTGGTCAATTAAACCGTCAAGGCTTGCGTGTATTAGGTGTTGGTTACAAGTCAGGTCTACGTGAAGACTATGCCTATGCTGTGGATGATGAAAATGATATGATCCTTACGGGTTACCTTGCCTTCTTGGATCCACCAAAACCATCTGCAGCACCCGCTATCCAAGCTTTGCTTGAGCATGGTGTCAGAACAAAAATTTTAACTGGAGATAACGAAAAAGTAACCCAAGCCATCTGTGAAAAGGTTGGATTGGACGTTGAACATATGCTCTTAGGTGCTGACATTGATCAAATGACAGACCAAGAATTGGCAGAAGTGGTTGAAAAAGTAACAGTCTTTGCCAAATTATCTCCTGATCAAAAAGCGCGGATTATTCTACAGTTAAAGAAAAATGGTCACGGTGTTGGTTATATGGGGGACGGTATTAATGATGCTCCATCCATGAAGGTGGCAGATGTCGGTATTTCTGTAGATACAGCAGTCGATATCGCCAAGGAAACAGCGGATGTTATCTTGCTAGACAAGGATCTCATGGTTCTTGAAACTGGTATCGTTGAGGGCCGTAAGGTCTACGCCAACATGACAAAGTACATCAAGATGACCGTTAGTTCAAACTTTGGGAATATCTTCTCACTCCTTGTTGCGAGTATCTTCTTGCCATTTTTACCAATGGCCCCTGTTCATCTCATTGTCCTAAACCTAGTCTATGATTTGTCTTGTGTGGCATTGCCATTTGATAATGTGGATCAAGACTTCCTCAAACAACCCCATACATGGGAAGCAAAATCCATTACGCGATTTATGGTTTGGATGGGACCAATCTCATCTGTCTTTGATATTTTGACCTTTATCTTCCTCTACTTTATCATTGTTCCTTTGGTGACTGGCCATCATTATGTTCATGGGTCAGAATCTGCCCTTCAGTTTATTATCTTGTTCCAAACAGGATGGTTCATCGAATCTATGTGGTCTCAAACCATGGTCATCCATATGCTTCGTACAGCAAAAGTTCCTTTTGTGCAAAGCAGACCAGCTTGGCTTGTGATTTTGATGACACTGGTTGCAGCCTTTTTCGTAACCAGTCTACCTTATGGACCGCTAGTAAATATCCTTCGTCTAGCACCCTTAGGGCTTCCTTACTTCTTATTCTTAATCTGTATTATTTTCTTGTATATGTTTAGCGTCACAGTTATTAAGAAATTTTACATTAAGAAATATAAAGAATGGTTATAGTTCGTATTTTGTCAAGAAAAAAGTTCAAAAATTGCCAAAAAAGTTAAAATTTTTTAAAAATAGGTCGCAAGTCCGATGTTTTTTATGGTATAATAGTCTAAACTGATAGTAACATGTAGCGAAAGGGGTAGGTACATGATCAAAATTTATACAGTCTCAAGTTGTACTAGCTGTAAAAAAGCGAAGACCTGGCTCAATGCCCACCAGTTAAGTTATAAAGAACAAAACCTCGGTAAGGAAGGAATTTCGAGAGAAGAACTACTTGATATTTTGACAAAAACAGACAATGGAATTGCAAGTATCGTATCATCGAAATCGTTATGCAAAGGCCCTTGGTGTTGATATCGAAGATTTGAGTGTGAATGAAGTGCTCAACCTGATTATGGAAACACCACGTATCTTGAAAAGTCCGATTCTTGTAGATGAGAAACGCCTACAAGTCGGCTATAAAGAAGACGATATCCGTGCCTTTTTGCCACGCTCTGTCCGTAATGTGGAAAATGCAGAAGCGCGCTTACGTGCGGCTCTATAAAACATCAAGGCTAGGAGTGACTCCTGGCCTTCTCTAATATTTAAATTGGATAACATGTGAGGATTTATGAAAAAGTTAGTCATTGGAACATTCGCAGCACTATTTTTGCTCGTTGGATGTGGTCAGAAAAAAGAAACAGTAGCTTCAACTACTGAGAGTTCTCAGGAAGCTCTACAGTCTACCTTGCCCGTATTAGAAAATGCAACCAAGAATACAGTTGTTACCAAGACCTTGGTTTTGCCAGCTGATGAGAGTGGAGCACAGCAAACTCAAATCATTACTTACAAAGGCAATCAATTTTTAAGCTTGACCATTCAGCAGAAACGTCCTGTATCAGAAGATTTAAAAAATTATATTTCTGAACGTGGATTAGACGAAGCTAAAAAAGCTCTTAAAGAAGCTGAGGACAAGGATGAGTCTGTTCAAGCAGCTCGAAAAATTTCAGGCTTTACCATTGAAACGACTCTTTTAAATGAGAAAGAAATGGAAACCAAGACTAGCTATGATTTCCAAACGATGGATATTAAAAAAGCCAGTGAAAACGAATACTTGAAGAATGTTGGACTGGAAAATCTATTGAAAAACGAACCAGAGGACTATATCGCAAATCGTGTTGCAAATGGGGCAACAGTCCAGTAAAAAGTCAGAGAAAATCAGCAGAATCAGACTGTGTGATTTGTAGAACGACCGCGAATGTGCTATAATAGTACTATTCTAAGGAAAGAGGGTGTTAGAATGGGATTTACTGAAGAAACCGTACGTTTTAAATTGGACGATTCCAATAAAAAAGAAATCAGTGAAACATTGACAGATGTCTATGCTTCTTTGAATGAAAAGGGCTATAACCCTATTAACCAGATCGTGGGCTATGTTCTCAGTGGAGACCCAGCTTACGTTCCTCGTTATAACAATGCACGAAATCAAATCCGTAAGTATGAGCGAGATGAAATCGTTGAAGAATTGGTTCGCTACTACCTTAAAGGACAAGGAGTCGATCTATAATCTATGAGAATTATGGGATTGGACGTTGGCTCCAAAACGGTAGGTGTAGCAATTAGCGATCCGTTAGGGTTACAGCACAAGGGCTCGAAATCATCCAAATCAATGAAGATCAAGGAGAGTTCGGCTTTGAACGACTCAAGGAATTGGTTGAAGCCTATAAAGTGGAGCGTTTTGTTGTTGGATTACCTAAAAACATGAACAATACCAGTGGACCGCGGGTAGAAGCCAGTCAAGCCTATGGGGCCAAACTAGAAGAACTCTTTGGTCTACCAGTAGAGTATCAAGATGAACGCCTAACTACGGTCGCTGCAGAGCGTATGTTGATTGAGCAAGCGGATATTAGTCGTAATAAGCGTAAAAAAGTTATTGATAAACTAGCCGCTCAGTTGATTTTGCAAAATTATTTAGATAGAAAATTTTAAGACAGAGGAGAAACTATGTCACACGATCACAACCACGATCACGAAGAACGTGAACTTATTACACTTGTAGATGAGCAAGGAAACGAAACTTTGTTTGAAATCCTTTTGACCATTGACGGAAAAGAAGAATTTGGTAAAAACTATGTTCTTCTTGTACCAGTTAACGCAGAAGAAGATGAAAACGGCGAAGTCGAAATCCAAGCATATTCATTCATCGAAAATGAAGATGGAACAGAAGGTGAATTGCAACCAATCCCTGAAGATTCAGAAGATGAATGGAACATGATTGAAGAAGTCTTCAACAGCTTTATGGAGGAGTAAAAACGTTCGGGGAACGTTTTTAGCCTTACGCTAAAAATAAAGACCGTAAGTAAGTCTGGTAGACTGTATCAGCCCAGTTCCTTGAAATAAGAGAGAACTGGTGACTCTAGTGGATGTTTTTACCCCAACTCCCAGAAACTGGAGAGAGTTGGAACGTCCAGTGGACGTTTTTAGCCTGACGCTAAAAATAAAAACCGTCAGTAAGTTCGGGATATGTTTTTTACCCCAACTCCTAGAAACTGGAGAGAGTTGGATCATCCGGGGATGTTTTTACTCCTGCTTCTAGAAATAAGAAAAAGCAGGAACGTTCGGGGAACGTTTTTTTACCCCAACTCCCAGAAATTGGAAAGAGTTGGTAAGGCCGGGGGACTTTTTTAGCCCGTATTGAAATAAAATATAGCTAAGTACTAGCTAATTCAGTGAAAAGCGAAGAGAATCTTCGCTTTTTTGTTAAGGATTAAGGAGATTAAGCGTGTTTGAAGTAGAAAAATGGCTTCATAGTCGAATCGGTTTGAATTTTAGATCAGGTTTGGGGCGAATGCAGAAGGCAGTAGATTTGTTGGGAAACCCTGAGGAATCTTACCCCATTATCCATGTTACAGGGAACTAATGGCAAAGGGGTCAACCATTGCCTTTATGAGAGAACTCTTTGTTTCTCATGGTAAGAAGGTGGGGACCTTTACTTCACCCCATATTGTTAGCATCCATGATCGGATTTGTATCAATGGTCAACCCATATCGGACGCAGACTTTATCCGTTTGGCAAATCAAGTTAAGGAAATGGAGCAAAGGCTTCTAGAAACCCACGATCAGCTATCTTTTTTTGAATTGTTAACTGTGATTGCTTTGCTTTATTTTAAAGAACAAGGGGTGGATCTAGTTCTATTAGAAGTTGGAATTGGTGGCTTGCTTGACACGACCAATGTGGTGACTGGAGAGATTGCAGTTATTACTTCAATCGGCCTAGATCATCAGGAGACCTTGGGCAATAGTCTGGAAGAAATCGCTAAACAGAAAGCAGGAATTTTTTTAAGCCAGAAAGAGCAGCAGTGATTGCAAACTTAGCTCCTGAAGCCCAGCTCGTTTGTCAAAAGATAGCAGAAGATTTAGATGTAACTCTCTACCAAGCTGACCGAGATTTTTCTTTCAAATCAGGAAATTTTTCTTCTTCTCTAGCGGATTTGACCCAATTAAAACTAGGATTGGAAGGAGCTTATCAAGAGGAAAATGCCGCCCTTGCTTTGCAGGCATTTCTGTTGTTTATGACAGAGAGAGGTGAAAAGGTCAATGAGAAAGCTGTCCGGTTTGCTCTGAAAACAACCAGCTGGGCTGGGAGGCTAGAAGTTGTTACGGAGCATACCTATCTGGATGGAGCCCATAATCTACCAGCTTTAGAACGATTGGTTGAATTTATCCAGGAAAAAATTCAGCAAGGATATCAACCTAAAATCCTTTTTGGAGCTTTAAAGCGTAAAGATTACAGTGGCATGTTGGCTTATCTGACCGATCATTTGCCTGATACAGCTCTCTATGTGACGAGCTTTGACTATCAAGGGTCTTTGGAGGAGGAAGATTTGAGTGACTATCATAGAGTTGCTTCCTATCGAGACTTTATAGATGATTTTGAAAAGTCTGCAGGTGAGAAAGACTTACTGTTTGTTACAGGTTCCCTCTATTTTATATCTGAAGTTCGTGCCTACCTTATAAAAACATAGTTGCTTGATTGACCTTGTTTCCTTTATTTGATATAGTATAAGTAGAATAGTTCTGCAGTTTTTCTGCCTTTAGCTCCTGAAAGAAAGGAGACATTATGTCACTAAAAAAATTTACACTTTCTCTTGCTACTGTGGCAAGTCTTAGTCTCTTAACTGCTTGTTCGTCAACAACGAAGCCGGCGCCGTCATCCCAAGCAAGCTCTAGCTCTGAAGCGAGCACTAGTCAAGTATCAGAAACCAGTGCTTCTAGTTCTACTACTAGTGCAAAGACTGACACAACTACTAATATAGATGGGACCTACAAGGGACAAGACGAGGGTGATAGCATTACTCTTGTAGTCACTGGAAATACCGGAACGTGGACAGAAGTTGAAGCGAACGGAGATCAAGAGGTGAAGAAGGTGACCTTCGAACCAGAAAGTCAGAGAGTCTTTATTGGAGACGATATCAAGATTTATGTGGCAGAAGAGAACCAGATTATTATTGATGACATGGACCGTGAGGCTTCAGATCGTATCGTTTTAAAGAAATAGACATCATTTGTTGGGATTTGGATCTGTAAAAGACGGATTCAAATCCTTTTTTCATTGACTTTGAGCTCAAAAAAAATTCCATACTTTTAAGGTCGCTAATGTCTACCCAAAAAGTATAGAATGAGTGAAATTAAAGAAATCGTTCCTGTAAAAAGTGAGCGACGCCATCTTCTTCGTTGGTCAATGGTAATTGCTCGTCTGCGAAAGGTAACAGAGCAGGATTTGCGTTTTTCATAGCATAGCCTTTACCTGCAAAAGAAAGCATTTCTTGGTCATTGTGTTCGTCACCAAAGCAATCAAATTCTGTTTGTCCATATTCATGACATTGAGAAGATATTCAAGGGCAAAGGCCTTGTGAACTCCTTTGGGAGTACATTCAAGGATATTTAAGGGACCACCCCAAGTATTAATATTGAGTTGGTGCTTGTAAAAGCTGTTCATCTCTTCAGCCAGTGCATATTTATCGTCTGCCCTAGTTTGTAATAAAATACAGTTAGGCCCCTTGGTCACTAAATCAGACTGGAATTGATTTTCAGGGAGAAAGTTTTCAACACCAAATAATTTAGGGTTGGCAATTTCTTTGTCTGGAGCCGTAATGTAAAACTTTTTACGGTATTCACCTGCGATAAAGTCTGCCTCAATCTCCTCTTTTCGTTTCACAATATCCAAGAGGTATTTTTTGTCCACAGTCAGACACTTTTCATGTTTCCAAGTCTTACCTGGCAGATGAGTGAGTGAACCGTTGAAGTTGATCATAGGGGTTTCAAGTTCAAGTTGATCATAAAAATCTTTGGCCATACGGTAAGGGCGACCAGTTGCGATAACAACTTGGTGGCCTTTTTTAGAGATTTTCTTAATCGTTTCAATAGTAAAATCAGAAAGTTTGCTTTCAGAGTTGAGTAAGGTTCCGTCCAAATCGACGGCAATCATTTTTTTAGTCATAAAATCCTCCCGAATCTAGTTTCAGATAAGATGTTTTCTATTATATCAGAAAGTGACTAGAAAAGCTGATAATAAGCGAAAATAGGAAGAATAATATCTCATAAGAATTTTTAAAATTAGAAAAAACATCTTGAAAAGATGAATGATTGGTGATATAATGGTAGTATTGTTCGTAAAATGACAAAGGAGATTAAAAATGGACAAACTATTTAAACTAAAAGAGCACGGGACAGATGTCCGTACAGAGGTTCTTGCTGGTTTAACAACTTTCTTTGCAATGAGTTATATTCTCTTTGTAAACCCTCAAATGCTTTCACAAACAGGAATGCCTGTTCAAGGTGTGTTCTTGGCTACAATCATTGGTTCTGTTGTGGGGACTTTGATGATGGCCTTCTATGCTAACTTACCATATGCGCAAGCTCCAGGTATGGGACTCAATGCCTTCTTCACATTTACCGTCGTATTTGGGATGGGCTATACTTGGAAAGAAGCACTTGGGATGGTCTTTATTTGTGGAGTTATTTCACTGATAATTACATTGACCAAAGTTCGTAAAATGATCATTGAGTCTATTCCTACAACTCTTCGTTCAGCGATTTCAGCTGGTATTGGGGTTTTCCTTGCTTATGTTGGGATTAAGAATGCTGGTCTCTTGAAATTCTCGATTGACCCGGGTACTTATACAGTAGCAGGTGAAGGAGCAGATAAGGCTCAAGCAGCACTTACTGCAAACTCAGCAGCTGTTCCAGGATTGGTAGACTTCAACACTCCAGCTGTCTTGGTAGCTCTTGCAGGTCTTGCCATTACTATCTTCTTCGTTGTTAAGGGGATCAAAGGCGGTATCATCCTTTCTATCTTAACAACGACAGTCCTTGCTATTGCGGTTGGTCTTGTTAATTTGTCAGGAATCGATTTTGCTAGCAACAATCTTTCAGCAGCAGTTAACGACCTAGGAACTTTATTTGGTGCTGCTCTTGGTTCAGAAGGATTGGGATCTCTGATTTCAAACACCTCTCGTTTGCCAGAAACCTTGATGGCCATTCTTGCTTTCTCATTGACAGATATTTTTGATACTATCGGTACTCTTATTGGTACTGGTGAAAAAGTTGGTATCATTGCGACAAGTGGTGAAAACCACGAATCAGTTAAATTGGATAAGGCTCTTTACTCTGACTTGGTTGCAACTTCAGTAGGTGCCATTGCAGGTACTTCAAACGTTACGACTTATGTTGAGTCTGCAGCGGGTATCGGTGCTGGTGGGCGTACTGGTTTGACAGCTTTGGTTGTTGCCATCTGTTTTGCTCTATCAAGCTTCTTTAGCCCACTTCTAGCAATTGTTCCAACAGCTGCAACAGCACCAATTTTGATCATCGTTGGAATTATGATGCTCTCTAACTTGAAAAACATTCCTTGGGATGATATGGCTGAAGCTGTTCCAGCTTTCTTCACATCTATCTTTATGGGATTCAGCTACTCAATCACACAAGGGATTGCCGTTGGTTTCTTAACTTATACTTTGACGAAGGTTGTCAAAGGTCAAGTGAAAGATGTGCATGTCATGATTTGGATTTTGGATGCCTTGTTTATCTTGAACTACATCAGTATGGCTCTTAACTAATGACAAAAACTAAAAAAAGAGGGGAGTCTCCTCTTTTTTTGTTGATGGAAATATCACAAAATAAAACTTTTTGGTATAATAACTACATGTACACAAAAAATGAAGATGAGTTGGTTGCACTTGGGGAAAAGCTAGGGCACTTGTTAGAAAAAAATGATGTGTTGATTTTGACTGGTGAATTAGGTGCTGGGAAAACAACGCTAACAAAGGGTCTGGCTAAGGGATTAGGCATTCATCAAATGATTAAGAGTCCTACTTATACCATTGTTAGAGAATATGAAGGACGTCTACCCTTGTATCACTTAGATGTTTATCGCATCGAAGGGGATGCAGATTCTATCGACTTGGATGAATTCCTTTTTGGTTCAGGTGTAACGGTTATTGAGTGGGGACATCTATTGGGGGAAAATCTTCCATCAGATTATCTGGACTTAGAAATCCTTAAAAAAGATGAGGGTCGAGAAATCGTCTTTCATGCTCATGGCCAAAGAGCGACAGAACTTTTGAAAGGATTGACGGATGGAGTATGATCTTTTAATCCGTGAAGCGGAAGCCCAGGATGCTTCAGAAGTCATTGCTCTCTTAGATCAAATTGGTCAAGAGTCTAGTTTTACCAGTCTGGATGAAAATGGGATTGCAATGAGTGAGTCTGAAATGCAACATTTTTTGGATAAGCAGGCTCAGTCGGATAATCAAATTACCCTACTCGCTTTTTTGAATGATGAGTTAGTAGGAATCATCAATACAACAGCTGATCAACGTCCGCGAGTCCGTCATATTGGAGATGTCTTTTTAGGAATAAAAAAAGCTTACTGGGGAAATGGTCTCGGTAGTATCTTGATGGAAGAAACTATTGAATGGGCCAAATCAAGTGGTAGTATTCGACGTTTACAATTGACAGTTCAAAAAAGAAATCTTGCTGCGGTGCATCTGTATGAAAAAATGGGCTTTAACATAGAAGGATTACAGGAACGTGGTGCTTGTATAGAAGGAGGAGAGTTTCTAGATGTTTACCTGATGGGTCAACTGATAGATGAATAAAAGTATGGCAAAAAAGATAATCGGAATGTTTTTAGGCTTTGTTCTTGTGACAGTACTTGGTGTGGGAGCTTATGCCTATACGATCTACCAACAGAGTACACAGACTTTGGCCAAAAACCTATAAAAAAATCGGAGAAGAAACCAAGGTGATTGAAGCGACCGAACCTCTGACGATTTTTGCTTATGGGAGTGGACACAGGGAATGTTGAACGTACAGATCCATGGGCTGGTAATAGTGATTCAATGATCTTGGTGACGGTGAATCCTAAAAACCAAGAAGACAGTCATGATGAGTTTGGAGCGTGATATTCTCACACAAATCCAGCAGCCAGATGGTAGTGTAATAGAGGCTAAACTCAATGCTGCCTATGCCAATGGTGGAGCAGAGTTGTCTATTTCAACGATTCAAAAAATGATGAATATCCACATTGACCGTTATGTGATGGTCAATATGCATGGACTTCAAAGAATGGTTGATGCAGTAGGTGGAATTACAGTGAACAATACTCTCGGCTTCCCTATCTCTATTCAAGACCAGGAGCCATTTAATACAATTTCTATTGGTGTTGGTGAACAGAAGCTAAATGGTGAAGAAGCCCTTGTTTATTCACGTATGCGTTATCAGGATCCAGAAGGAGACTATGGTCGTCAAAAACGTCAGCGTGAAGTGATTCAAAAAGTTGTCGAGAAGATTCTTAGTTTGAACAGTGTGAGTCACTATCAAGAGATTCTGAAGGCTCTTAGTGACAATATGCAGACAAATATTGAAATTACAACGACAACGATTCCTCAGTTGATGGGTTATCAAGATTCATTTAAGAATATTGAGTCTCAACAATTGCGTGGAGAAGATGCAATGCTTCAAGGGACATCTTACCAAATCGTGACATCTGAGCATATGTTAGAGATGCAAAATCTTTTACGCCGTTCGCTCGGACAACCAGAGGTTACGAATTTGGAAACTAACGTAGTCTTGTATGAGAATCTTTATGGTCAGGGTCAGTTGCCTCAATCTACTAGTGTTGCAGTAGAAGAGTTAGAATAATAGGAAACTATTGGTCAAATCGTAGGAATTATCCTGCGATTTTTTCAAAGAAATCCGAATAGGTAAGTAGGAGGAAAAAATGAAAGCAGAAATTATAGCTGTTGGAACAGAGATTTTGACAGGCCAAATTGTCAATACCAATGCGCAATTCTTGTCTGAAAAGTTGGCTGAAATCGGTGTAGATGTCTATTTTCAGACAGCTGTAGGAGATAACGAGGCTCGTCTCTTATCCTTGTTAGAAATTGCTCAGAATCGCAGTAGTCTAGTTATTTTAACAGGTGGCTTGGGGCCAACGGAAGATGATTTGACCAAGCAAACTTTGGCTCAATTTTTAGGACGTGACTTGACTTTTGATCCTCAGGCTCAGGCTAAGCTAGATGACTTTTTTGCTCATCGACCAGACTATGCTAGAACTCCAAATAATGAACGCCAGGCTCAAATCGTTCAAGGTTCAACTCCATTACCAAACGAAACAGGGCTGGCAGTCGGTGGCATAATCGAGGTGGCTGGGGTAACCTACGTCGTTCTACCAGGACCTCCAAGTGAATTGAAACCTATGGTCTTAAATGAGCTGCTTCCGAGATTGACAACGGGATCTAAGCTCTATTCACGTGTGCTACGTTTCTTTGGGATTGGTGAGAGCCAGCTAGTGACCATTCTATCAGATTTGATTGACCAGCAGACGGATCCGACCTTGGCACCTTATGCTAAAACTGGGGAAGTGACGCTTCGCTTATCGACCAAGGCTAAGAGTCAAGAAGAAGCGGATCATGTTCTAGATACTTTAGAACAAAAAATCCTTGAAAGAGAAACTTTTGAGGGTGTTTCACTTCGAGAAATTTGCTATGGCTATGGGGAAGAAACCAGCTTGGCTAGCCTGGTAGTAGAAGAGTTGAAAAAGCAAAAGAAAACTATCACTGCAGCAGAAAGCTTGACTGCAGGTCTTTTTCAAGCTACTTTGGCTGATTTCTCAGGTGTATCTGCTATCTTTAAAGGTGGTTTTGTGACCTATAGCCTTGAAGAAAAAGCTAAGATGCTTGATATTCCACATGCTGAATTGGAAAAACACGGAGTCGTCTCAGCCTTTACTGCTGAAAAAATGGCTGAACAGGCGCGAATCAAGACCCAGTCAGATTTTGGAATTAGTTTGACAGGAGTGGCTGGACCAGATAGCCTAGAAGGACATCCAGCAGGTACAGTCTTTATCGCTTTGGCGCAAGCTTCAGGGACAGAAGTTATCCAGGCCAATATCGCAGGCAGAAGTCGAGCTGATGTCCGAGAAATTGCAGTCTTACATGCTTTTAACCTAGTTCGCAAAGCTTTATTAAGTGCTGGAGATTTGTTATAATAGAAGAAGGTCTAAGGACTATTAGAATACAGGAGAATAAAATGGCGAAAAAACCAACAAAAAAATTAGACGAAATTGGCAAAAAATTTGGTGCTGATCGTGAAAAAGCCTTGAACGATGCTCTTAAATTGATTGAAAAAGATTTCGGTAAGGGATCAATCATGCGCTTGGGTGAACGTGCAGAGCAAAAGGTCCAAGTGATGAGCTCAGGTTCTTTGGCTCTTGATATCGCACTCGGATCAGGTGGTTATCCAAAGGGACGTATCATTGAAATCTACGGGCCAGAATCATCGGGTAAGACAACGGTTGCCCTTCACGCTGTAGCACAAGCACAAAAAAAGAAGGCGGAATTGCTGCCTTTATCGATGCGGAGCACGCTCTTGATCCAGCCCTATGCAGCAGCGCTTGGTGTTAATATCGATGAATTGCTCTTGTCACAACCAGACTCAGGTGAGCAAGGTCTTGAAATCGCAGGGAAACTGATTGATTCAGGTGCAGTTGACCTTGTTGTTATCGACTCAGTTGCTGCCCTTGTACCTCGTGCGGAAATAGATGGAGATATCGGAGATAGCCACGTTGGTCTTCAAGCTCGTATGATGAGCCAGGCTATGCGTAAACTCGGGGCTTCTATTAATAAGACTAAGACAATCGCTATCTTCATCAACCAATTGCGTGAAAAAGTAGGGGTTATGTTTGGTAATCCAGAGACAACTCCTGGTGGACGTGCCCTTAAATTCTACGCTTCTGTCCGTTTGGATGTTCGTGGAAGCACACAAATCAAGGGAACTGGTGACCAAAAAGATACGAGCGTAGGTAAGGAAACCAAGATTAAGGTTGTTAAAAACAAGGTAGCTCCACCATTCAAAGAAGCCTTTGTTGAAATCATGTATGGTGAAGGAATTTCTAGAACTGGTGAGCTTTTGAAGATTGCAAGTGATCTTGACATCATCAAGAAAGCAGGAGCATGGTACTCTTATAAAGACGAAAAGATCGGTCAAGGTTCTGAAAATGCTAAGAAATACTTGGCAGATCACCCAGAAGTCTTTGATGAGATTGACCACCAAGTTCGTGTCAAGTTTGGCTTGATTGAAGATGATGCAGTAGCTGATGAAAAAGTTGCACCTGCGGAATCAGAAGTAGCTAACCAAGAAGTGACTCTTGACCTTGGCGATGATCTTGAAATCGAAATTGAAGATTAAAGATAAAACTAGGGAAAGCTTTCAAAATCATAAAAACGCATAATATCAGGTATTCAGAACCTTGATATTATGCGTTTTATTGTGAGAAAGTTCGTTAGACTTCTCTTCCTTGAAACAACTAATGATCACTAAAGCGCCTGTATTTGATGTGAAAGTCAAAATAATGTTCATCTTGTAATTTGGAAGATGTCGCGATAGGCCTCCTCGTCGAAATGGTCACCGCGGTAGAGAATTTCAAAACTCAAGCCATCATACTCTAGAAAAGCGTTAGCTGTTTTAAAGCCATTTTGTTGATAGAAGCTCATACGAGCTTTTCTTTGTTCCAAGTTATCGCATTCTTCATCCAATCGCTCCACTTCAAGCAACATGGTTCGCTGGTAAAAATCAGTTAGTTTGTCGATAATTTCCTTCCCATACCCGTGACTTCTTAAGTGAGGCATGATGGCAAAAAAGCTAATATAAAAGGCCTTTTGGTTGGAGATGGCAAAAGCAAAGCCAACAAATTCTTCTTCGTTATAAAAAGCAAAAAAGTGGGCGTCATCTCGGTCCTGATAGCGCAAAAACTCAGAAAGAGGGACTCGTTCTTCCTCGGGGAAAGCTTCGTTATTTAGCTTTTCAACTTTATCAAGATCTGGAAACACATCGGTTATTAATTGACTGGTCAAACTCATAAATGACCTCCTTTTCTTGATTATAGCAAATTGTCTCTCTGTAAGCAATTGATTTCAGGATTCGTTAAAGAATCTTGTCGGTCCTCTGGAAAGCTGATATAATATCTTTATGAATAAAAAACGAACAGTGAACCTGATTCATGGTCCCATCCTTCCCGCGCTAATTAGTTTTGCATTACCGATTCTACTGTCCAATATCTTTCAGCAACTTTACAATACGGCTGATATTTTGATTGTTGGGCGTTTTTTAGGGCAAGAATCCTTGGCTGCAGTAGGAGCAACGACGGCTATTTTTGATCTGATTATCGGCTTTGCCCTCGGTGTTGGAAATGGGATGGGTGTTGTTATTGCACGTCTCTACGGCGCTCGTAATTTTGAGAAGATTAAGGAAGCTGTCGCAGCAACTTGGATTTTAGGGATTATCTTGAGTGTGCTTGTCATGTTGATGGGTTTTTTCGGTCTTTATCCTCTCTTGCAATACCTAGAAACACCTGCAGAAATTCTCCCTCAGTCCTATGAATATATCTCCATGATTGTTACTTGTGTGGGAGTGAGCTTTGCTTATAATCTTTTTGCAGGTTTGCTACGCTCTGTTGGTGATAGTCTTGCTGCGCTTGGTTTTCTTATTTTTTCAGCCATCGTTAATGTGATTCTGGATTTGTATTTTATTACACAGCTGCAGTTAGGGGTTCAGTCTGCAGGTCTAGCGACTATTATCTCACAAGGTTTGTCAGCAATCCTCTGTTATTTCTATATTCGCAAGAGTGTTCCAGAGCTTCTTCCGAGTCTCAAACATTTCAAATGGAATAAGGCTCTCTATGTGGATCTCTTGGAACAGGGGCTAGCCATGGGCTTGATGGGTTCAATCGTCTCTGTCGGAAGTGTTATTTTGCAATCCTCTGTCAATAGTTTTGGAGCAGTCATTATCAGTGCTCAGACAGCAGCGCGCCGAATCATGGCCTTTGCCTTATTGCCAATGACGGCTATTTCAGCCTCTATGACCACATTTATCTCTCAAAACTTTGGGGCAAAACGTCCCGAACGCATTGTCCACGGTCTTCGACTAGGGAGTTATATCAGTATGGCTTGGGCAAGCTTGCATGTGTATTTCTATTTTTTGCAAGTCCTAGTCTGGTTTCTTTCCTAGCAAGTTCGACAGATGGTTATCTGATTGAAAACGGGACTTTGTACTTACGCATCAGTTCTGTATTCTATCCGTTTTTGAGTCTTTTATTGATCTATAGAAATAGCTTACAGGGGCTAGGGCAAAAACTCCTGCCCCTCGTATCTAGCTTTATCGAGTTGTTTGGGAAAATTATTTTTGTGGCTTGGATTATTCCTTGGACAGGTTATACAGGTGTGATTCTATGTGAGCCCCTTCTCTGGCTAGTTATGACTGCCCAACTTTACTTCTCGCTTTCCAAACATCCATGGATAAAAGAAGGCAAGAAAATCTTGGCAGTCGGTGGGAAATCCTAGCTTGATTTACAAAAGAAAATCCGTTTCCTCTAGTGAAAATCGGATAGACTTGTGTTATAATAAGAAAGATTAAAATGTGAATAAAGGAGATTCCTAATGGGACGTAAATGGGCCAATATCGTAGCTAAGAAAACGGCTAAAGATGGAGCTAACTCTAAAATATATGCAAAATTTGGTGTAGAAATCTATGTAGCAGCTAAAAAAGGTGAACCAGATCCAGAACTAAACACTGCTTTGAAATTCGTTATCGATCGTGCCAAACAAGCGCAAGTGCCAAAACACGTTATTGATAAGGCTATCGATAAAGCAAAAGGAAACACAGACGAAACCTTTACAGAAGGTCGTTACGAAGGTTTCGGACCAAATGGTTCAATGCTCATCGTGGATACTTTGACTTCAAACGTCAACCGTACAGCTGCCAACGTGCGCGCTGCCTTTGGTAAAAACGGTGGAAATATGGGAGCTTCAGGTTCTGTATCTTACCTCTTTGACAACAAGGGTGTTATCGTCTTTGCGGGTGAAGATGCTGACGCTATCTTTGAACTCTTGCTTGAAGCAGATGTCGATGTAGACGATGTAGAAGCAGAAGAAGGAACAATCACTGTCTACACTGCCCCAACTGACCTTCACAAGGCTATCGTTGCTTTGCGTGAATCTGGTATTGAAGAATTCCAAGTAACTGAATTAGAAATGATTCCTCAATCAGAAGTTGAGTTGTCAGGTGAAGATTTGGAAACATTTGAAAAACTCTACGGAGTCCTTGAAGACGACGAAGACGTACAAAAATCTACACAAACGTAGACGGATTCTAAGAATAAAAATAACCCCTTTGAAAATTCAGTGTTTTCAAGGGGTTTGTTTATCTTGTGATAACAAAAGGGCAGGAAAGAGACAAAGATTTCTTTTGCTCAAAACGTTATTAGTAATCTATAATTGTCCATAATCCAATGGATTGTGGAAATATCGTGGTGTTGGGATTTAGAAATCGAGACTTGGTCTACCGATTGCTATTCCCAGTACCTTTTTAGTTATGTTAAACTTTCACTCCAGAATCAGATTGTTCTTTTCGGTCCAGTCCGACAGCAAATTTACGGATTAGAAGAAACTGGCCATTTTCCTGCTTAACAAACGTGAGCACAACTGTCTTAGGATCTGAACTGATGGAGAGATAGGTGATTCTTTTTATTTCGTAGTCTCCCATAACTGAATCTGTTTCTGAATCTGGGATTCCGTGTTTCCTGATAATATCTTTATAGTTGCTGCCTCCTTTCCCGCTATTAGAAGTATCCCCTTCTACCAAGGCATCGAACTGTTCCTGACTCCAAGTGAAGAATTCAGTATCCTCCTCGTCATCCCCCTCGTCTGTACTACTATCAGGAAGTTCACCATAATCCTCAGTATCAGTTGAAGAAGTGATGTTTCTATAGGGGTGACTAAAGGTTCTGGCGAAATCAGTAAAGACATTAGTAGATAGAACTTGAGTTATTAAAACAAGGACAATGGAAATAAGACCTAAGGTTGTCCCGATGATAGCTAATGTTTTACGGTTTCTGAGATTGATGGCAATGCCAAAAACTCCTAAAATCAAAGTGGCAATGGCAAGGAAAAATGATAGGATGTTGACGATAGGTATCCAAGAACCAAGAAGCGCCAGGGCTCCAAAGATGATGGCAAGGATTCCTAAGAGTTTCTGTTCTTTTTGTTTCATGTGTGAATTTCTCATTTCTAGTAAACTGGATTCGTATCTATGTGAGATAGTGTTTATTATAGATAAAATACTACCTAATGTCAATTTCTGCTTAGATAGTTCTCAAGGAAACTTTTTTCTTGACATCCTATTTGAAAGTGATAAAATAGTTCTCATGAAAACTTATTGGTTCTCTAGAGAACTATTTATATGTAAAAAGGAGCAATCATGGATAAGCCAATGTTAGCTTTTAAACGTTTTGGTCACCAGGTTCACCTTATGGTGCAACAGGAAGCAAAACGTTGTGGTATTGAATTTATGGGTGGACCGCAGGGCCAAGTCCTACGATTTTTAGACTATCGTGAGGAGTCTGAACAGGCGGTGTTAATCAAGGATATTGAGCAGGAACTCAATATCACCAAGTCAGTCGCCAGCAATCTAGTGAAGCGTATGGTACAAAATGGTTTGGTGGAATTGGAAGTGAGTCCAAATGACAAGAGAGCCAAGTACGTTCGATTGACGGATAAATCACGCTCTCAGATGAAGCCAATCAAGTCTTTCTTTGATCGAATTGACCGTAGTCTACTTGATGGAATTTCTGAGGAAAAACTAGCTGTTTTTGAAGAAGTCATGGGTCGACTACAGGCTAATGTAGAGAAAATGGGAGGTAAGAATGAAGAAACTCGCTAAACGTATCACAGGAAAAGAGTGGGGAATGATTCTCTTGACTGTCCTCTTTACCTGTTTCTCGGTCTATCTAGAGTTAGAAGTACCGACTTACATTTCAGAAATTACAGAATTGATTGGAACTCCAGGTACGGATATGGGTGCACTTTGGTCACCAGCCATTAAGATGATAGGCTTGTCTCTACTTGCTTTTCTGTCATCCGTTACTGTTGGATTTTTTGCCGCTCGCGTTGCAGCGTCTTACACAACTCATTTACGAAGCGATATTTTTCATCGTGTTCTAGATTTCTCGCAGACAGAGATTAAACGTTTTTCAATCCCAAGTCTCTTGACTCGGACGACTAATGATATCACGCAGGTTCAGATGCTCTTTACCATGGGGCTCCATGTGGTCACTCGTGGATCAATCATGGCTATCTGGGCCATTGGTAAAATCCTTGGCAAGTCTGAATATTGGCTTTGGGCAGTAGTAATCGCTGTTATCGTCAATGTTTTGATGACAACTGTTCTCATGACTCTGGCCTTTCCAAAACAATCTGTCATCCAAAAATTGACAGATAAACTCAATAGTATTACTCGTGAAAGTTTGACAGGGATTCGAGTGGTGCGTGCTTATAATGCTGAGGACTACCAAGATCAGAAATTTGAGGAAGCTAATGATGAAGTCACCCGTCTCAATCTCTTTGTCAACCGCTTGATGGCGATTATGAATCCCATTATGATGGCGATTTCGAGTGGCTTGAGTCTAGCTATCTACTGGATTGGAGCCTATATTATCAACGATGCTAGCCTGACAGACCGTCTGCCACTCTTTAGTGATATGGTGGTCTTCATGTCTTATGCCATGCAGGTCGTGATGGGCTTCTTGCTTATGGGTGCTCTCTTTTTCGTCCTTCCTCGTACCTTGATTTCTGCAGGACGTATCAATCAAGTGCTAGACTTGCATTCTTCTATTGAAAATCCTAGTCAACCACAGACGGCAGATTCATCTATTCAAGGTCAAGTGGAATTCCGTGACGTCACCTTCCGCTATTCTAAAAACTCAGAAGCAGTTGTGGAACATGTTAGCTTCAAGGCAGAAGCTGGTCAAACAGTTGCCTTTATCGGATCAACTGGTTCTGGTAAATCGACGCTTGTGAACCTCTTGCCTCGTTTTTATGATGTATCAGATGGAGAAATCCTAGTCGATGGTGTCAATGTAAAAGATTACGACTTGGAAGATTTGCGTAATAAAGTCGGTTATATCCCTCAAAAAGCAGTCCTTTTCTCTGGAGATGTCAAGGGCAATCTCGACTTTGGTAAGAGTCAAGAAACGCCACTAAGTGAAACCGCTATGTGGCAAGCTCTTGAGTTGGCCCAGTCTAAAAACTTTATCGAGGATAAGGAAGCAGGTCTAAACTCAGAAGTGGCTCAAGGTGGGACTAACTTCTCAGGAGGACAAAGACAACGTTTGGCCATTGCGCGTGCCTTGGCTCGTAAACCAGAAATTCTCATTTTTTTGATGATTCGTTCTCGGCCTTGGACTACAAGACTGACCGTATCTTGCGCCAAGAACTAGCTGAAAAAAACCCAATCTATGACTAAGTTAATCGTTGCCCAACGTATTTCAACAATTATGGATGCTGACTTGATCTTAGTATTGGATCAAGGTAAAGTCGTTGGACAAGGCACCCACAAGGAACTTCTTGCGACCAACGAAGTTTACCAAGAAATTGCCTATTCACAACTATCGAAGGAGGAATTGGAACATGGAAAATAAGAAGATGTCCTTATGGAAACAGTACAAACCTTTTCTAGCAGGTCTCCAACTTCCTCTACTAGTTGCAGTTGTGGCGGCTGTATGTTCAAGCATCATTACGGTGTATGGACCAACCAAGATAAAAGAAATCACCAACTTGATTTCAGATGGTTTGGCTACAGAAATCGATTTGGTAGCTGTGTCTAGCATCGGCAGCTTTTTAGCTGTTTTGTATGTGCTTGGTGCTATTCTCAACTATACGCAAGCCTATATCTTTTCAACGAGTATCCAACATTTTTCAAAACGCTTGCGGACGGCCATTGCTGAAAAAATTAACCGTCTGCCACTTGCTTATTTTGACCGTCATTCTCAAGGGGACACCCTTTCTCGTGTGACCAATGACGTCGATACGGCGGCTCAGTCCCTCAACCAAAGTCTGGGAACGGTTCTCTCAGCTAGCTTTCTACTGACTGCTGTTTTGATTACCATGTTTGGCATGAACTGGATTTTGGCATTGGTAACAGTTGTTTCAACACTTGTAGGTTTTGCTGCGGTTTCAGTGATTATGGCTAAGTCACAGGGTTACTTTAAAGCCCAACAAAATAATTTAGCAGCTGTAAACGGCTATGTGGAAGAAATGTACTCTGGCCACAATGTGGTGACCAGCTATAATGCTGTGGATACCACTAAAGAAACATTCGCAGGATTGAATCAAGACCTACATGATAGTATTTGGAAATCTCAATTTATTTCTGGGATCATGATGCCAGCAATGATCTTTGTTGGGAACTTTAGCTATGTTTTGGTGATCATCGTCGGTGCAGTTCTAGCTCTTGAAGGACATATCAGTATCGGTATCATTGTAGCCTTCATGGTTTATGTTCGTACCTTCTCACAACCCTTATCACAGATTGCCCAAGGGATTACAAGTTTGCAACAGGCCAGTGCAGCTATGACCCGTGTCTTTGAGTTTCTAGGCGAAGCTGAGATGGAAGACGAGTCTCATAAGGAAAGACAATTAACCGACATGAAGGGTCAAGTTGTCTTTGACCGAGTTTCCTTTGGTTATACTCCTGAGCGAACCATCATTCATGATTTTTCTGCGACAGCTCATGCAGGGCAAAAGATTGCCATTGTTGGACCAACCGGAGCTGGGAAGACGACCATTGTTAATCTCTTGATGAAATTTTATGAGATTGATAAAGGAAGCATTCGCATTGATGGTGTGGATACCAAGAAGATGAAACGTTCAGAAGTGCACGATGCCTTTTCAATGGTCTTGCAGGATACTTGGCTCTTTGAAGGAACCATTCGTGATAATCTCATCTACAACCAAACAGAGATTAGTGATGAACGAATGATTGAAGCAGCCAAAGCAGTAGGAATCCACCACTTTATCATGACCTTACCAGATGGCTACGATACTGTCTTGGATGATACAGTGACCTTGTCAGTCGGGCAGAAACAGCTCTTGACCATCGCTCGTGCCCTTCTCAAGGATGCTCCTCTCTTGATTCTTGATGAAGCGACCTCTTCTGTAGATACACGTACAGAGGAACTGATTCAAAAAGCTATGGACCGTTTGATGGAGGGACGCACATCCTTTGTCATTGCCCATCGCTTGTCAACTATCCGTAATGCGGACTTAATCTTGGTCATGAAAGATGGAAATATCATTGAGCAAGGCAATCACGATGAGCTCATGGCTCAGGGTGGTTTCTATGCTGACCTCTACAATAGTCAATTTACAGAAGATGAAGTAGAAGAATAAACCCAAAGAAGGCTTGACGGCCTTCTTTTTCTACACTATACTAGAGTAGGAGATGCTAGTAGGCTTCTTGTGTAAAATCTAAAAATAACGAGAAAATATATGAAAAACTATCAAGAGTGGTACGACAAGAGGAAATCAAGCCTTCTTCGACATCCACAACTATTACAACTGATGCGAGTCTTTAATCGCATGATGACAGTTCTGATGCCCTTGGCATACTTGACCCTGTTGGGGACAAGCTTATGAGCAAGGGATTGGGGAAAGAATTTGCCACCTATATCTTAGTGCCAGCTTTTGGCTTTGTCCTATTAACGCTAGTTCGTAAGTGGATCAATCAACCGCGTCCTTATGAGGCTTGGGAAATTATCCCGCTACTAGACAAGGATAGTGCTGGCAATTCAATGCCCAGCCGCCATGTCTTTTCAGCAACCATTATTTCCATGGCTTGTCTGCACGCAAATCTGCCTGCAGGGTTGATTTTATTAGTATTATCAGCTCTTCTCGGTCTGGTCCGAGTCTTGGGGGGCGTTCATTATCCCAAGGATGTTCTAGTTGGCTATGCCTGTGGGCTCATCTGGGGAATTCTCTTCTTTATTTTGTAAAAAGCAAAGCAAGTGGGCCTGGCCTCGTAACCACTTACGGGTCAAAAGTGACCACTTGCTTTTTTGCCCTTGTAAAGTCTTTTGGGCTTTGGTATAGTAGATGCAGAAAGGAGATAGGATGAAGTTACGAATCGAGATTGATAGTGAATTAACTGAGACAGAGATTGTCATCAAGGCTGCAGCCCTGACAGATGAAATAGCTGATTTGCAACGACTCTTGCAAGAGACCAAGGCTCCTAGGTTGATTTTTTATAAGGGGACGGGGGAGTATTACTTAGATTTGTCAGAAATTCTCTTTTTTGAGACAGAAGGTAGCAAGATTTACGCCCATACCCAGAAAGATGCCTACGAGGTTCGGCTCAAGCTTTATGAGTTAGAGTCCATCCTGCCTCGCTATTTCAGTCGGGTATCCAAGTCGACCATTGCCAATCTTCGGCAGGTCTACTCGGTGGATAAGTCCTTCTCAGGTACAGGAACTATTTCCTTTTATCAGACCCACAAGGAGGTGCATGTGTCACGGCATTACCAATCCCTCCTAAAAGAAAATCTAAGAAACATGAGGTAAGAAGATGAAAAAGAAAGCATTTGGTATTGTGTTGCTAGTATTGGCAGCTTTAGTATTGTTACAGGGGAATTTTGGAATCCCTTCATTTGGAGGGCAGATTTGGCCCTTGATTGGTATTGGATTTTTTGCCTATCAATCGGTTGAGTCAATCCTTCGTCGTCATTTTACTTCAGCATCTTTTACGGCTCTAGTAGCTTTATTGATAGCAAATCACTTTTATGACATTTTACCGATTCCCAATCAGTCATTGTTTTGGGCTGGAGTGCTAATCGTTCTCGGAGTTGGTATGTTGACTAATTCTAACAAAACATGGAGCGGAAAGAAATGGTGGTATGACGGTGAAAAGACCATTCTTACAGAAAAGGAAGTCGCTTTTGGGGCGGGTACATTTTACAAGCAAGACCAAGAATTGGTAGAAGATGAGTTTGAGGTCGGATTTGGGAATGCCAAAATCTATTATGACAATGCAGAGATGTTAGGTGATTTTGCTACTCTGAATATCGAAGTCGGATTTGGGAATGCAGTTATCTACGTGCCTCAACACTGGAGAGTAGATCTAAAGGTAGAGACTTTTTGTGGTGCGGCCAAGGCAGATGCTCCTGTAGCCCCAACCAGCAAAACCTTGATTATCCGTGGAGATGTAGCTTTTGGGAAACTAGGAGTTGTTTACGTTAAATAAAAAAATCTTCCAATCCCCTTGCCAAAAAAGAGAAAGTGTGATAACATAGTACAGTATGTGGTGCTAGCACATCCGCTATATTAGATCTAATAGGAGGAAAACACAAATGGCTAAAGTATGTTACTTTACAGGTCGTAAGACTGTATCAGGAAACAACCGTTCACACGCGATGAACCAAACAAAACGTGCCGTAAAACCAAACCTTCAAAAAGTTACTGTACTTATCGATGGTAAACCTAAAAAAGTTTGGGCTTCAGCTCGTGCTTTGAAATCAGGTAAAGTAGAACGCGTTTAATAAAGAGTAAAAGGCCATCAGGTCTTTTTCTTTTGCTCTAAGCTCAAAAAGTCTCGTCAAAGGAGCAAATATCCGCCGATACAGTATTCTGCTTTTACACTTGGCTTGAAATATGATAAAATAGAGTATCAACTAGTTGAGGTAGAAAAAATGACTGTAAAAATTAATACAAAAGATGGTCAAATCGAACTAACAGATGAAGTGATTGCTACCGTTGTAGGCGGTGCAGCAACTGAGATTTTTGGTGTGGTCGGTATGGCAAGTAAGAAAGCCCTCAAAGATAATTTCCAAGCCCTCCTTGGGAAGGAAATTATTCTAAAGGTGTCGTTGTAAAAGCGGCCGAAGATGGTAGCATTGCAGTTGATGTATATACCGTGTTGAGCTATGGAACTAAGATTAGTGAAGTCTCAAAAAACATCCAAGAGCGTGTACGCTTTAGTTTGGAAAACCAACTTGGCATCACTGCTCAAACTGTAAATGTCTACATTCAAAATATCAAAGTTGTAGGAGAATAATCGTGTCAAATATTACTACAAGCTTATTTCAAGAAATGGTACAGGCTGCATCTACTCGTTTGAACAAGCAAGCCGAATATGTCAACTCATTGAACGTCTTCCCAGTTCCAGATGGAGATACAGGAACAAACATGGGAATGACTATCGAAAATGGTGCTAAAGAAGTAGCAGACAAACCAGCTTCAACAGTTGGTGAGGCTGCAAGTATCTTGGCTAAAGGTCTGTTGATGGGTGCGCGTGGGAACTCAGGAGTTATCACTTCACAGCTTTTCCGCGGATTCTCACAAGCCATCAAGACAAAAGAAGAGTTAACAGGGAAAGACCTAGCTCTTGCCTTCCAATCTGGTGTTGAAGTAGCCTACAAGGCTGTTATGAAGCCAGTCGAAGGAACAATCTTGACTGTATCACGTGGTGCTGCCATCGGTGCTAAGAAAAAAGCCGAGCAGACAGACGATGCTATTGAGGTTATGCGTGCAGCTTTGGAAGGAGCTAAAACAGCCCTTGCTAAGACTCCAGACATGCTTCCAGTATTGAAGGAAGTTGGAGTTGTAGACTCAGGTGGTCAAGGTTTGGTCTTTATCTATGAAGGCTTCCTTTCAGCTCTTACTGGTGAATATAGCGCTTCTGAGGACTTTGTCGCTACTCCAGCCAACATGAGTGAAATGATCAATGCTGAACACCACAAGTCTGTAGCTGGACATGTGGCAACAGAAGACATCACCTTTGGTTACTGTACGGAGATCATGGTTGCTCTTAAACAAGGCCCAACTTATGCTAAAGAGTTTGACTACGAAGAATTCCGTAACTACTTGAACGAACTTGGGGACTCATTGCTTGTTGTCAATGACGATGAAATCGTTAAAGTTCACGTCCATACAGAAGATCCAGGTCTTGTCATGCAAGAAGGACTCAAGTATGGTAGTTTGGTTAAGGTTAAAGTCGATAACATGCGTAACCAACACGAAGCACAAGTGGAAAAAGAAGCAGCTCAAGTCAGCAAACCAGCTGAAGAAAAAGAATATGCCCTTATCGCAGTAGTAGCTGGACAAGGCTTGGCAGACATCTTCCGTGCTCAAGGTGTGGACTATGTTATCGAAGGTGGACAAACCATGAACCCTTCGACAGAAGACTTTATCAAGGCTGTAGAGCAAGTGAATGCTCGCAACATCATCTTCTTGCCAAACAACAAAAATATCTTCATGGCAGCTCAATCTGCAGCTGAAGTATTAGAACAACCAGCAGTAGTGGTAGAAGCTCGTACCCTTCCTCAAGGATTGACTAGCCTTCTTGCCTTTGACCCAAGCAAGACTATCGAAGAGAATAAAGAACGTATGACTGCAGCTCTTGGTGAAGTGGTCAGCGGTAGTGTAACAACAGCTGTTCGTGACACGACTATCGATGGTCTAGAAATTCACGAAAATGACAATCTTGGTATGGTGGATGGTAAGATCCTCGTATCAAACCCTGACATGCACCAAACCCTGACTGAAACCTTGAAACATATGCTAGACGAAGACAGTGAAATCGTGACCTTCTATATCGGTGAAGATGGAAGCGAAGAATTGGCAAACCAAATCGCCCAAGAAATCGCAGAAGAATTCGAAGATGTTGAAGTCGAAATCCACCAAGGTCAACAACCGGTTTATCCATATCTTTTCAGTGTGGAATAAAGATTAAATAGAAAACGAAAGAGGTCGGGACAAAGGTTCCGAGCTTTTTTCGTTTGTAATGAATTTTGGATCCGGTAGCTGATTAGACTTTTTGTGACATTTGTCATATCTCCTCATGACAGAAGCTTCTAGTGACACACGCTTCAAAGAATTATAATAGATGTATCAAATGGAGGAAGAAAAAATGAAACATAAAGTAATTGTCGCAATGAGTTTAGTAGCAGCAGGAGTCATGACTTATCTCATGTTCTCAGGATTGGATGAAGGCTTCTATCATTTTCCTTGGGAACTATTTGCAGGATTTGGCATGATGTCTTGGTTGATCCGAGAAGGTTTGAAATTGGTCTCAGATGTGAAAAAGGAGTTTGAAAAATGAAAAAAGCGATTCTCTATCTTTTTATTGGACTATCACTAGTGGTATGGTTGGTCGAAATGTTTACAGGTTGGTTTGATCAAGCTTTCCTTCATCAAGTCATCCGTGGTGCCTGGGGATTAGGATTTATGATTTTTATCGCCTTTCCGATGGGAAAGGAGTGGCTGAAAGGAGAATATCATGAGCATGATTAAGGTAGAAAGCCTAAATAAAAACATCAAGGGCAATGCTATTTTAAAGGATATTTCCTTTGAGGTAACTGAAGGTGAATGCGTCGCCTTGATTGGGCCCAATGGTGCTGGAAAGACCACACTCTTGGACTGTTTGCTTGGAGATAAACTGGTCACCAGCGGTCAAGTATCCATCCAAGGCTTGCCAGTGACGAGTTCTCAGTTAGACTATATTAGAGGTTACCTCCCTCAAGAAAATGTCATCGTTCAGAAATTAAAGGTCAAAGAGTTGATTGCTTTCTTTCAAAGCATTTATCCAAATCCCTTGAGCAATCAGGAAATCGATCAACTATTACAGTTTGATAAGCAACAAAAAGAACAATTGGCAGAAAAATTGTCAGGTGGGCAAAAGCGTCTTTTCTCTTTTATCTTGACCTTGATTGGCCGACCAAAACTTGTCTTTTTAGATGAGCCAACTGCGGCCATGGATACCTCAACCCGCCAACGTTTTTGGGAAATTGTTCAGGAGCTAAAAGCTAAAGGAGTTACCATTCTCTATTCGTCCCATTATATCGAAGAGGTAGAACATACAGCGGACCGAATCTTGGTCTTGAATAAGGGAGAGTTGATTCGCGATACAACACCTCTAGCCATGCGCAGTGAGGAGATTGAAAAGCACTTTATCCTTCCTCTAGCATACAAGGAAGTCGTTGAGCAGTCTAACTTGGTTGAAAACTGGTCACAAAAACAAGATGCTCTGCAAGTAGTCACACGTGAAGCGGATGCTTTTTGGCAACTATTAGTGCAAGCAGGATGTAGGATTCAAGAAATTGAAGTTAATAACCGTAGTTTGCTAGATACAATCTTTGAAGAAACACAAAAAGGAGATGACTAAGATGAAACGATGGATCGCACTAAACAAGATAGAATTTCTATTGACCAAACGACAATTAGTCTATTATCTATTATCCGTAGGGATGCCGACAGCCTTCTATTTATTCTTTTCAGGTATGTACCAGGACACACCAGGTGGACCGGCTAATTTTATGCGCGACTACCTCATCTCCATGACGGCTTTTTCCATGATGTCGACAGCTATGTTTTCATTCCCAGCTGTCTTACATACCGATAAAATCAACAACTGGCAGAAAACATTACGCCATACTCCAGTAAATATGGTAGAATATTATCTATCAAAGATAACAAGTATGATGGTTGATTATTTGGTTTCAATCTTGGTGGTTTTCTCAGTTGGGCATTTTGTAAGAGGTGTGGATATGCCTCTAGGAAGCTGGATTGGGGCTGCGTTCTTGCTGATAGTGGGAAGTATTGCCTTTGTAGCGCTTGGCTTGACCTTGACACTCTTGCCTTCTAGTCAGCTGATGTCTGTCGTGGGCAATCTTCTCTATCTAGGCTTGGCTGTTTTAGGCGGACTCTGGATGCCCATCTCTTTATTTCCAGACTGGATGCAAGCAATCGGAAAGTGCCTACCAACTTATCAGTTGATGGAGTTGCTCAAGACCTTCTTAAACGAGGGTGGCATCAATTTATCAGCCACAGTTTATCTACTTGTTTTTTCAACAGTTTTGTTTGGTTTGACCATTTACCTTCAAGGTCATAAGGAGAATGCTTAATGCTTGAAAGACTGAAAAGCATAGATTATATGTATTGGGCCAGTTTGATTTTTATGGTTTTTCCCATCGTTCCTGTAGTGACTGGGGAGCTTCCTAGCTGGCATTTGTTGATTGATATTCTATTTGTCTTGGCTTACTTAGGTGTTTTAACCACCAAGAGTCAGCGTTTATCCTGGCTCTGTTGGGTTATCATGCTAGCCTATGTAGCTGGGATATACTGCCTTTGTTGGTGTAAATTATATCTGGTTCTTCTTTTTCCTTGCCAATCTCTTAATTTATCATTTCGGCGTACGTAGTTTTAATTCTTTACATGTCCGAACTTTTCTCCTTGCTCAAGTCCTTGTTGTGGGGCAACTTTTGATTTTTCAGGAAGTTGAAGTTGAGTTTCTAGTCTATCTACTTGGAATTCTCACTTTTATCGATTTAATGACTTTTTGGCTTTGGTTCGGATTCGTATTGTGGAGGATTTGAAAGAAGCTCAGGCCAAAGCAAAAATGCCCAGATAAATCTATTGCTTGCTGAAAATGAACGTAGTCGTATCGGTCAGGATTTGCATGATAGTCTGGGACATACCTTTGCTATGCTGAGTGTCAAGACAGATTTAGCCTTGCAGTTGTTTCAGATGGAGGCTTATCCACAGGTGGAGAAGGAATTAAAAGAAATTCACCAGATCAGCAAGGATTCCATGAATGAAGTGCGAACCATTGTGGAAAATCTGAAATCACGGACCCTAGCATCAGAACTTGAGACTGTCAAAAAGATGCTGGAGATTGCTGGCATTGAAGTTCAGGTTGAGAATCACTTGGACAAGGCTAGTTTGACCCAGGATGTGGAGTCGACGGCTGCTATGATTTTGTTAGAACTGGCGACCAATATCATCAAGCATGCCAGCGCTAAAAAAGCCTATCTAAAACTGGAACGTACAGATCAGGAATTGCTCCTGACAGTTAGAGATGACGGGAAAGGTTTTGCAACTGTAAAAGGGAATGAACTCCATACAGTCCGAGATCGCGTGTCGGCATTTTCTGGTCAAGTTGAGCTCGTGAGTTTGAAAAATCCAACAGAGGTGCGCGTGCTTCTGCCTTATAAGGAGAGAAAGTAGATGAAAGTACTAGTCGCAGAAGATCAAAGTATGCTTAGAGATGCCATGTGCCAGCTCTTAAGCTTTCAACCAGATGTGGAGACCGTCTTGCAGGCGAAAAATGGAGCTGACGCTATCGATGTTTTGGGGAAAGAAACAGTAGATATTGCCATCCTTGACGTCGAAATGCCAGTCAAGACAGGACTAGAAGCGCTCGAGTGGATCAAACAAGAAGTGCCTGAAACCAAGGTGGTTATCGTTACGACCTTTAAACGTCCAGGCTATTTTGAACGAGCGGTCAAAGCAGGAGTCGACGCCTATGTCTTGAAAGAGCGAAGCATCGCCGAACTCATGCAAACCCTGCATACGGTGTTAGAGGGACGAAAGGAGTATTCTCCAGAGCTGATGGAAGTCATGATGACCCATCCCAATCCCTTGACCGAGCAAGAAGTCGCTGTTCTACATGGAGTAGCCCAAGGTCTCTCCAACCAAGAAATTGCGGATAAGCTCTACCTTTCAAACGGTACTGTCCGTAATTACATGACCAATATCCTCTCCAAACTAGGCGCAAGCAACCGAACCGAAGCAGCTAAAACTGCCGAAGAAGAAGGCTGGTTGTGAGGGGAGATAAGTAAGTAAAAATCTCTTAGAAATGAATCTAAGAGATTTTTTGCACTATTCGAATCTATTTTGCTATCCAGCCGATGGCATCGTGTGGTGGGTTTTCGGTATCAATCCAGATAAACTCAATTCCAATTTCCCCGTTTTTAAACTTGGTCAATCGAATGCCATTGATTTCTAGTTCATTGAGTCGTTGTCCTGTCAAGATCTCTCGTTCCTTCAACTGGAAAACACCACGCAAGATCCAATTCCCAAGAATTTCTTGCTTATCAGTTGACTGAATCGCCTTACCAGCTTCTTGGTTGATATAGGCATTGATGACATCACCAGAAGGTAAAAATCTTAGTTTAAAGATTCTTTCCTCTTTGGATAGAGCTAGTTTTTTAGTCCCAGGATCAAAAGTTCCAAATCCTGGACCAAAGAAGTCTGGCCTTTCGTCATGGAAGTTTTTGGAGTCAGGTAGAGGAATGTAAACCTCACTAACTGGACGATAGACGAGTTGTTCGATTTCTTTAATGAGTTTATCGTTGCCAGTCTCGTGGACAAAGTTAATCAAGTCCTCACGAATAGCTTTCATCTTAGCTTTTTCTTCCTTGCTAGTCCACTTTTTCAAGAGGATTTCTTCTAAAGAAAAAGTCACAAAAGCTAGTTCTTCTGGAGCCAGACTGTCTTTGAATTTTTCCTGAATCTTTAGAATCCGTGGCAGACGATCTTTTTTGGCTAGTTTTGAACCACCATTAAAAGCATTGAAACCAGAGTTTTCTTCTACATTTCCATGTTTGTCTGTAATCATCCAAGATACTGTTTCTAAGATATCGGATTGTCCCTTTTCAGCTGTTAGTAAATGAAGATTTTCAAAGAGAGAAAAAGGATCTTCGATATAATGGACGTCCCAAGTGTCTACAACAATGTCTTTATTGTTAAAAGTCATGTGGAGCTGGCTGTCAGCTGCCGTGTACTTGTAGTGGTGTTGTCCATCCGTAAATCGAAAATTAGTAGGGTTGTTTTTGGTAGTTGATCCTTCAATGACTAGATTATCAATATCGACTGGCAAATAAGATGTTTCACCGACAAAAATCTTAGGATTTTCTCCCTTTGATGTTGGCATCAGAACGTGGTAAACAGCTTCAACATTTACCGAATCTGAGTTAAACCCCTTAATTTGTGCCTTAGAGGACTCAATTCTCTGATTTCTTAAGGTCGCAATTTTTCGCGCCAACTCTTCATATCGTTGATAGTTTTCCTTGTCAGCAGCTTCTTTATCTGCTGAAATTTCCGCATGAAACTTGATATCACCCAATAAGTCCGTCCAAGATTGAGAATCCTTCTTGAACTGGGCAATTTTTTGGTCTCCAGAATTAATCCCAAAAGACTTGATACCCACTAGGTATTTATGATTTTCATCTGCAACGACAGAGGCATCATAGGAAGTATTGGCAATATCTTCCCCTACGGCATTAAAGGCTTTTTGAAAAACAGTCTCCTGAAATTTAGAGTTGACAATCGGAGCGACAAACTGTTCTGTTTGTCCCTCGTCTTCGGATTCTGCCTTTTGAGAGAAAGCTTGGCTCAAGCTAGCGAAGTTGGTAATTAAGGTTTTGTATTTGTCTTTTTGTTCAGACTTTAGATGTTCCCACATAAGCACCCTCTTTTCTATCTTCAGTATATCAAAAGAAGATTAGTTTTTCACTAATCCTCTTATTATATTCGTTAATTAATACTGTAAAATTCGAGTTTGCCTTGTTTTTTGACAAATCTCAAATACTCTTCGTCTGACAGAACCGCTAAACCATCGTCATAAGCCTTGATTTTTTCAAGAGCTTGGTCATAGTTATCCACAAAGTCCTTGACATAGGATTGGCCTTCAAATTGACCATTCATCTTGGTGTAGATAATGGCGAATTTCCCTGAGCGGTCAAGCTGAGATTGTCCACGGCTCTCATTTAAAGCCTTGGCAACATTTTCCGCGATGCGTTTAATCACAGGAACAACCACGCTATTTCCAGCTTGTTTGTAGAGCTGACCGTTAGAAACCCCTTCTGGGATTTTAAAGGATTTAGGATAACCTTGAACGTTAAAGGTTTCTTTCGGTGTCAGCTTACGAATCTCACCACTATCCGTCAAAATCAATGGAACGTTGTGGCCACCTGTTCCCATATTTGCTGTGAGGGTAGGGACGACTCCGTTTTTATTTTCACGGACATACTGGCGTCGCCACTGGTAAACGGTGTCTTGACTGGTGACTTCAAATTTCAACTGGTCATAGAAATTCTGCTTGCCTTCACGGTAGTAGTAAACCTCGTCTAGCCTATCACCAAAGTTAATCACATCCTGAAGACTCGTAGTCAGCTTGATTTCCTCTGGAAATTCAAACAAGTCATAAGCTTCTTTGGTATCAAAGCCGACAATGTAGATCCGCTCACGGTTTTGCGGGATATTCCCATAGTCTTTCCCATTGAGAACCTTCCACTTGATGAAGTAGTTGTTCTCGGTTAAGGCTTCACGAATAACCTTGAAGGTATTGCCGTGGTCATGACCGACCATGTTTTTGACGTTTTCGATGAAAATGGCGCGAGGTTTACACCCCTCAATCATACGAAGCAATTCGAAGAAAAGATCGCCACGAACATCATCAAAGCCCTTGCGATAACCCGCAATACTAAAGGCTTGGCAAGGGAAACCTCCCATAATCACATCCACGCGCTCAGCTGGAATATCCTCTGGCTGAACATCGTGAATATCACGACCATCCAAATAGGTATCTGGATGGTTTAACTGATAAGTCTGACGCGCATACTTATCAAATTCATTGGCATACACCACTCTGAACTCGTTGGTCTGTTCGAATCCCAACTCAATTCCCCCAACACCTGAGAAGAAAGCTGCAATGTTGTACTTCTCAGAGCGGTTCGAACTTACAGAATTTGTCATGTAGTAACCTGCTTTCTAAGTAGTTAATTATTTGACAAAATATTTGTCCATAATTAACTTAAATAATTCCGATATTTTTTTATCAATTTTATTCGAGTGATCCGTTTGTTTTTTCCCTCTATATTCTTTATCATCAACAATTAAATCATCTAATTCCGTCAATAAATTTTTTTCAATTGATCATAAAAAAATTTTATCAACATACTCGTAGAAAGAAATTTTATTACCTAATTCAGCAATAAGCTCCTCGAATTTTTTTGTATTTTTCAAGTCTTCCACGATCATCAAATCTAATATCATTTCTCGCTTCAACGCAGTCTTGAGTTAAAAAAATTAAAAATATTTGATTGAAAAAACGGTATTCTGAGCCACTTTGTCCTTTTTTTATTTGCTTATACAATGCAAAACCTGATATCAGCAATGCAAATATAGCAATTACATCTGATAAATCCATTATCCCTCCTACTAGTATAATTTCTTATAAAACATTTCTGTTAATTCATCATCTTTCATTTTTTTATAACAACTTGTTTTTTAGCAGTATTCTTACCCACTTTTTTTACAAAACCTGCAAAAAACCCTTGCACAAACGAGGATGAAATTTTTTCAATTGTAGTTGGAAAGATAATTTCAACTTCATTATTTAAATCAACCTTATCCAGGTTATTTTCCTCATAGACATGAACCCCTAATTCAAAACCAATCAGTCTTGCTAATGAGGTTGGAATTCCTTTAATTACTATTTTCTCCATTTACTGCTCCACTTCTATTACAAAATTCAGATTATAAGCTGTCCCTGGGAAAAAAATCGGACACTCGCCTATTATATTCTTATTCGGTGGAAAATCAACAAAGTTTTTCTCTTCATTGTAACACATCCACTGCTCTTCATTCTCAAATAAATAATCATCATTAAAAATAATTATATGTTTTCCTGATAAAACATAGCAATTACTTAAATCTGAGTCCTCTATTAATGATTGTAGCAACACATAAAGTCCTGTCCCACCGACATCTTGAATTTGTTTCCTACCGGATATTCCTAATTGAGTTGCTGCAAGATAGTAGAAAAAATCTTCAGGATAGTCATCATCAAAAAATTTAGTATGCTTTTTATAAGCATCCATAATTTTTTTATATTTTTCACCTGTCAGTTCTTCTGAATTTAGTTTGTGTTTTATATCTTCGAAAAGTAGTTTATCTGAAAAATTTACGATAGCTATATTTACACCTTTAAATTCTCCGTCAACAACAATCCCTTTTTCTTCCTTTCCGTGACTATCTGTTAAGTCGATATCAATTAAACAATCTGACCTTGCATGCTCAAATGTATTACCTATTAATTCGGCACATATTTCAGAAATTTTCTCCGAAGATTCTCGTTTAATATCCATTTTTTTTAAAAACAAGTCCAATTCAGTTTGAATTACTGATTGATAAAATGGATCTCCTTCTTTATCAGAAAGTCTATAAACTTTTCTATAATGGGTATCACTCTCGTCATTTAAAAATTTCTCAGAAAATATCTTTTTAGAGAATTTTTTTATTTAAATGAATTAAAGGAGATTTTTCTTATGCCATCTGTTAAAATAGTTGGTTCAGGTCCCCAAAATATTCGAATATTTCTATTTTTCATAATTTAGATAATAGTAACACAAACATTCCATTAGTATGTATGTTAATTTATCCGCTATTTCCAAGCCATTATTAGTTATTTCAAACCAAACAGGAAGATTAGCTTTTAGGATATTTTTTTATTAAGGTAATTCATATGAAAAAAATAATATCACCAATTGTCATTCCTGAAAATATTTTTCTCATGATCATTAACATAATGGAAATTAAATTTATTATCTCTGATCCAATTCACATTAGATAATTCGTTATTACAGATAACTATTTGTTCCAAATACTTCAAAAGTTTACCTCTGGTTTTATATCATTATATAAATAACAACTTTTATATCACTATTGCTGTTCTATTTCACCAACTTCTTCATCTCATCAATCCGAGCTACGGTCGCGTCGTACTTCGCTTGGTAGTCGGCTTGTTTGTCACGTTCTTTTTGGACGACTTCTGGTTTGGCATTGGCTACGAAGCGTTCGTTAGAGAGTTTCTTACCAACCATGTCCAGTTCTTTTTGCCATTTAGCTAATTCCTTGTCGAGACGAGCCAGTTCTTCTTCGACATTAAGGAGGTCAGCGAGTGGCAAGTAGATTTCTGCTCCTGTGATGACGCTTGACATCGCGAGTTCAGGTGCAGGGATGTTTGATGCAATTTCCAAATGTTCTGGATTTGTAAAGCGTTTGATGTAGTTGACGTTGCTGTTAAAGAAGGCTTCCAAGTCGCTATCGCTTGTCTTAACAAGGATGGTGATAGGCTTGCTTGGTGCAACGTTTACTTCCGCACGCGCATTACGAACGGCACGGATCAAGTCTTTGAGGCTTTCAACGCCAGTGTGGGCAGAAAGATCTTCAAAGGCTGGGTTGACAGTTGGGTATTCTGCTGTAACGATAGAACCTTCTGAGATTTGTCCAAAGATTTCCTCTGTCACGAATGGCATGATTGGGTGAAGGAGACGAAGGATTTTGTCCAAAGTGTAAAGGAGAACAGAACGTGTGATAACTTTCTCTTCTTCGTTGTCGCTATAAAGGACTTCCTTGGTCAACTCAACGTACCAGTCCGCAAACTCGTCCCAGATGAAGTTGTAGAGTATGTGTCCAGCCACACCAAACTCAAACTTGTCAAAGTTGGCCGTTGCTTTGCCGATGGTTTCATTGAGGTTGTGGAGAATCCAGCGGTCAGTGACATTTCCAGCTTCCTTGTTAACAACTTTTTCGACATTGGCAGTTGCTTGCTCAAGGGTCAAGCCTTCATTGTTCATGAGGATGTAGCGAGAGATGTTCCAAATCTTGTTAATAAAGTTCCAAGAAGCGTCCATTTTCTCGTAAGAGAAGCGCACGTCTTGGCCTGGCGCAGAACCGTTTGAAAGGAACCAACGAAGGGCATCGGCACCATATTTCTCAATAACATCCATTGGGTCAATACCATTACCGAGAGACTTAGACATCTTTCGTCCTTGCTCGTCACGAATGAGACCATGGATAAGCACGTTTTGGAATGGCTGACGGCCAGTGAATTCCAAGGATTGGAAAATCATGCGAGACACCCAGAAGAAGATGATGTCGTAACCTGTTACCAAGGTTGAAGTAGGGAAGTAGCGTTTGAAGTCTGCTGAGTCGACATCAGGCCAGCCCATGGTTGAGAATGGCCAAAGGGCAGAACTGAACCAAGTATCCAAGACATCTTCGTCCTGAGTCCAACCGTCACCTTCTGGCGCTTCTTCACCGACATACATTTCACCCTCGGCATTGTACCAAGCAGGGATTTGGTGTCCCCACCAGAGCTGACGAGAGATTACCCAGTCATGGACATTTTCCATCCATTGGAGGAAGGTATCGTTGAAACGAGGTGGGTAAAATTCAACCTTGTCCTCTGTATCTTGGTTAGCAATGGCATTTTTAGCCAATTGGTCCATCTTGACGAACCATTGCGTAGACAAGCGTGGCTCAACCACTACACCTGTACGCTCTGAGTGACCAACACTGTGGACACGTTTTTCGATTTTAACAAGGGCACCGATTTCTTCCAACTTAGCAACGACTGCCTTACGAGCTTCAAAACGGTCCATACCTGCAAATTCAAAGGCCAAGTCATTCATAGTTCCGTCGTCGTTCATAACGTTGACTTGTGGCAAGTTGTGACGTTGACCAACCAAGAAGTCGTTTGGATCATGGGCAGGTGTGATTTTCACGACACCAGTACCAAACTCAGGGTCTGCGTGTTCGTCGGCAACGATTGGGATGAGTTTATTAGCGATTGGAAGGATGACATTTTGTCCAATCAAGTCCTTGTAGCGTGGGTCTTCTGGATTGACCGCAACCGCAACGTCCCCAAACATGGTCTCAGGACGAGTCGTCGCAACTTCAAGGGCGCGTGAACCGTCTTCTAGCATGTAGTTCATGTGGTAGAAGGCACCTTCGACATCCTTATGGATAACTTCGATATCAGAAAGGGCTGTGCGAGCTGCTGGGTCCCAGTTAATGATAAACTCGCCACGATAGATCCAGCCTTTCTTGTAAAGGTCCACAAAGACCTTGCGAACGGCTTTTGACAAACCTTCGTCAAGAGTGAAACGCTCACGAGAGTAGTCTACAGAGAGGCCCATCTTGCCCCATTGTTCCTTGATGGTTGTCGCATATTCGTCTTTCCATTCCCAGACTTTCTCAAGGAATTTCTCACGACCGAGGTCATAACGACTAATGCCCTCGCCACGCAAGCGCTCCTCAACCTTAGCTTGAGTGGCAATACCAGCGTGGTCCATGCCAGGAAGCCAAAGGGTGTCGAAGCCTTGCATGCGTTTTTGACGGATGATGATATCCTGTAAAGTCGTATCCCAAGCGTGACCAAGGTGAAGTTTCCCAGTTACGTTTGGTGGTGGAATCACGATTGAATAAGGCTTAGCCTTTTGATCTCCTGAAGGCTTGAAAACATCAGCGTCAAGCCATTTTTGGTAACGACCAGCCTCAACTTCGGCTGGATTGTATTTAGGTGAAAGTTCTTTCATTTTAGTTCTCCTTTTATTATTCTATTTTTTTCGGTTTCACATTTCGAATAGGATAGATTTAACAATCTCATCTCCTCATCAGTACAATTAAACATTACACAAGTAACATTTGACATGTCTAGACACTTATCATATGTATCCTTTGGAAAAGCGATACATAATAGGTCTAATCTATCATCTTGGTAATTAGATTTATAATCTATTGCATCTTTAAACGCAACAGAGATATATGACCATCCTTTATACTCTTTATTTCTGGAGAGTGGAAAATATTTTTCTATTATATAATTTGATAACTCATATACTTTCTTGTCATGTTCCACATCTCCACTAGACTTAGATGAAAAAAATTTCATTTAAAACTTTTTGTTGTTTGTAATCCATAATCTTGTAATTCTTTCGGAAATCGCACATTGCAAAAGGGATTTACTTGAATAGGTAATATTTTAAAATTGTCTTTTTGCATTATATACAAACAACGCAAACTTATCTGTTTGTTTTTTTATACCAACTTCTTCTATAGCTACTCTATCAAGTACTGATGTATAAAATACAGACTCTTTCTCGGTATTCAATCTTTGTAAACTAGAGTTAGGATTGATAAATCGCCAAGTATTTGGATCAAAATCTATTTTCAGGTTACCACTTTCATCAACTAGAGGAATAGCTCTATAAAATTCAGCATTTTTATTAACCCCTAAAGATTTATGATTGTTTTTGGATATAAGAACCAAATTCATCAATGCTAATGATTTTTATCAATAAATTCTTTGAGTTCATTAAAAGTATAATTTGATTCATTTTTTATAAAGGAAAGAACCTTTTTTACCAAAATCTCAATTTCAATCTCATCTCGTCTCAGTAAACTCTTTTGCAACACTGACTGAAGTGATTCATCTGTTGTATATGCTGGAGTAATTGCTGCGATGGTTCCATTACTAAATTTCTGTAGCTTAAACGGATGAATTATTTGAGCACCATTTTGAATAGGAATATGTGCAAAGTAAGTCTCTCCTTCTTTAATATCCACCTTACACTCCATCGAGGGAGAATTTTCTTCTCTTACTTGATGCCTTAATTCTTTTTTTCTATTCTTCTTTTTAGCCATCTATTCCACCTCCCACTCACTTCTCAGCAATCCATATATGAGACTGTCACAGCGGTTACCTTGAGCATCTTTGCGGTCTCTTATGCGAGCTTCAAGAGTGAAACCGAGTTTTTCAGCGACGCGTTTACTTTGGACATTGTATCCAAAGCAAGACAATTCAATCTTGTGAAGCTCCAATTCTTTAAAGCCAGATTAATCAAGGTACGCGCTGCTTCAGGCACATAACCGCGTCCCCAATAGTCTGGGTGCAAGGTATAGCCAATCTCCAATACATCGTCTTCGTGACGATGGTTGAAATCAACAGAGCCGATGATCTTATCCGTCCCTTTGACCACAATGCCGTAGCCAGCTGGGAGATTGTCCTTTTGATTCCGCTCAGGAAGGATATGCTCTAGATAATAAATCTCATCTTCCAAGGTCTTGACGGGTGGAAAACCTGCTGGATAGGAGACTTCGGGAAGACTAGCATAGTCAAAGATATCCTCTACATCCGCCACTGTTCGGACTCGCAAGACCAGTCGCTCGGTCTCGATTCGTTCTGGCAACTCTACTCTTGTCATCCTTCCTACCTCGCTTTCTACAAAAAAATCGCCCCTGTCATAAATCTGACAGGGACGAATATGTTTATCCGCGGTACCACCCAATTTCGGGCAGAGCCCGCAACTCTCGTCTTTAAAACAAAAAGACATTTATATTTCATTTTTTAATTTCAACTCACTAGCAACTAGTTTTGACACATTTGTGGACTTCTCAGCACCGCCACTTTCTGTAAAATGTGGGATTCAAAACACCTCTAATGGCTTTATTTTAACAAGTTTTTCACGGAAATGCAAGGGACAAGAAAGATTACTTGAACTTAATACCGTTTTCTTTTAATTTGTTGATGGTAGCTGGACCGATTCCTTTCAAGGCAAGGAGCTCTTTTTCTGTCCAGTTTTTGAAGTCAGCAGCAGACTTGATGCCTTCATCGTAGAAAGTCTTGGCACGGTCAAGTGGAAGTCCACCTAGGTTAGCTGCGAAATCTTCAACAGAAGTTGTAAGCTTGTGGGCTTGCTCTTTAGTTGCTTCTACAGCTTTTTCTACTTGCTTAGAGACAACTTTTCCAGCCTCGTTTGCTGCATGTTCTGCGTGTTTAACGACTTTTTTTGTCTCTTCGACAACCTTGTTTACAGCATTTGAAAACACACCTGAACGACGAAGGCTATTTCTTAATTGTTTTTTACGTTGGAGTTTCTTTGACATCATAAAATCCTTTCAATAAAAAATCCCTGTGCTTGAACAAGGATTTAATCTTTATATGTTTATTGTATCAACTTTCTTTGGGAAATGCAAGGCTTGTAATCCTAGAAATATGCTGAATTCCGCCTTAGAATAAGAGAAGATGATAGAAGAAAAGTGAAAAATATGGTATAATGAAACGATAGATTTTTGAATAGGAATACAAGCATGTTTGGATTTTTTAAAAAAGATAAACCAATAGAAACTCCAGTACCAACAATGGTACCGTCTCATATCGGTGTCATCATGGATGGTAATGGACGTTGGGCCAAAAAACGGATGCAACCACGTGTATTTGGTCATAAAGCTGGGATGGATGCTTTGAAAAAGGTAGCAATCGCAGCTAGCGATATGGGCATTAAGGCTTTGACAGTTTACGCTTTTTCAACTGAAAACTGGACTCGTCCAGACCAAGAAGTCAAATTTATCATGAACTTGCCAGTTGAGTTTTATGATAAATATGTCCCAGAATTGCATGAGAGGAACATGAAGATCCAAATGATCGGTGAGACTAATCGCTTGCCTATGGAGACTTTTGAAGCCCTCAAAAAAGCAGAAGAGTTAACCAAGTTAAATACTGGCTTGATCCTTAATTTTGCCCTTAATTATGGAGGACGGGCTGAAATTACTCAGGCGGTTAAACGGATTGCTGAGGAAGTAGCCGAAGGAAAAATCAGTTCAGAGGCTATTGATGAGAATTTAATCGGAGACTATCTATTTACAGGACATTTGCCTAAGGTATTGCGTGATCCGGACTTAATCATTCGAACGAGTGGAGAGCTTCGCTTGAGCAATTTCTTGCCTTGGCAAGCTGCTTATAGTGAACTTTATTTTACAGATGTTTTGTGGCCTGACTTTGATGAGGAAGCTTTGAAAGAAGCTATCGCAGAATTTAATCGTCGCAATCGCCGATTTGGAGGAGTTTAGGAGAAATTATGAAAAAGGATTTACTAAAGAGAACCATCTTTGCTGCAGTAGCATTGGCTATCTTTATGCCACTCTTGATGCTAGGTGGTCTTTGGCTACAAATTGCCATGGGATTAGTTGCTATGCTAGGGGTTCATGAGTTGTTTCGAATGAAGGGCTTGCGTACGATGACGCCAGAAGGTCTATTAACCTTACTAGCGACCTTTGTTCTGACTATTCCCTTGGAAAATTACTTGACATTTTTACCTGTGGATGGGAACGTTGTTGCATACGATGTTTTGATTTTTATCATGCTAGGTACAACGGTTTTCAGCAAGAACTATACCATTGAGGATGCAGTGTTTCCGATTGCTATGAGCTTCTATGTTGGTTTTGGTTTTAATGCTCTAGTTGATGCTCGGGTTGCTGGTTTTGACAAGGCCCTCTTGGGACTTTGTATCGTATGGGCATCCGATAGTGGGGCCTACCTAGTAGGGATGAATTTTGGCAAGAGAAAACTGGCTCCGAGAGTCTCTCCGAACAAATCAATCGAGGGAGCCTTTGGTGGAATTTTAGCTGCCATGCTTGTCACTCTTATCTTTATGTTAGTGGATAGTACGGTTGCCCTTCCTTATGGCATTTACAAAATGACGCTCTTTGCTATTTTCTTTAGTATTGCAGGGCAATTGGGTGACTTGATTGAGAGTGCCATGAAACGCCATTTTGGTATCAAGGATTCGGGGAAATTTATCCCAGGACATGGTGGGGTGCTGGATCGCTTTGACTCTATGTTGGCTGTTTTCCCTATTATGCACCTCTTTGGCTTATTTTAAGGAAAGGTGAACAAATATTAAATGTTAGGATTATTAACCTTTATCCTTGTTTTTGGAATTATCGTGGTGGTTCACGAGTTCGGCCATTTCTACTTTGCTAAGAAGTCTGGAATTCTGGTTCGTGAATTTGCCATTGGTATGGGTCCGAAAATCTTTGCCCATATCGGGAAAGACGGGACTGCTTACACGATTCGTCTCCTACCGCTTGGTGGTTATGTCCGCATGGCAGGTTGGGGTGAGGATACCACAGAGATTAAGACAGGAACTCCTGTTAGTTTGACCTTAGCCGAAGATGGTAAGGTGAAGCGCATCAATCTTTCTGGTAAGAAGGTCGACCAAACGGCTCTTCCTATGCAGGTCACTCAGTTTGACTTTGAGGATAAACTCTTTATCACAGGTCTGGTTTTGGAAGAGGAAAAAACTTTCTCTGTAGACCATGATGCAACTATCGTGGAAGCTGACGGAACGGAAGTTCGTATCGCTCCGCTAGATGTTCAATATCAGAATGCAACTGTCTGGGGCAAGTTGATTACCAACTTTGCAGGTCCTATGAATAACTTTATTCTAGGAGTTATCGTTTTTTGGATTTTGATTTTCATGCAAGGTGGCGTTCGAGATACGCAAAGCAATAACTTTAGTATCATCCCTGATAGCGCGATTGCTAAGGCCGGTGTTGACAATACGGCCCAAATCACTAAAGTCGGTTCACACGAAATCAGTAACTGGCAAGATTTGATTCAGGCAGTTGAAGCAGAGACCAAGGACAAAACAGCACCTGTATTGGATGTAACAGTCTCTGAAAATGGAACTGAAAAACAAGTCAGTGTGACCCCTGAGGAAAACCAAGGTCGCTATATTCTAGGTATTCAACCGAGACTCAAATCAGATATCTGGTCTATGTTTGTAGGTGGATTCACCTCTGCGGCTGACTCAGCCTTGCGCATTCTCAATGCCTTGAAGAGCTTGATTTTCCAGCCTGACTTGAATAAATTGGGTGGACCTGTTGCTATCTTTAAGGCAAGTAGTGATGCCGCAAAAAATGGTCTTGAGAATGTCTTGTTCTTCTTGGCTATGATTTCCATCAATATCGGGATTTTCAACTTGATTCCAATCCCGGCGCTAGATGGTGGAAAAATCGTGCTTAATATCCTAGAAGCTATCCGTCGCAAACCACTAAAACAAGAAATTGAAACCTATGTCACTCTGGTCGGAGTTGTCATTATGGTCGTTTTGATGATCGCCGTAACTTGGAATGACATCATGCGAACCTTCTTTTAAGTTAATAGAGGAATATTATGAAACAAAGTAAAATGCTTATCCCAACGCTTCGCGAAATGCCAAGCGATGCTCAAGTTATCAGCCACGCCCTTATGTTGCGTGCTGGTTATGTGCGCCAAGTATCAGCAGGAGTCTATTCTTACCTGCCACTTGCTAACCGTGTAATCGAAAAAGCCAAGAATATCATGCGTCAAGAGTTTGACAAGATTGGTGCCGTTGAGATGTTGGCTCCTGCCCTTCTCAGTGCTGACCTTTGGCGTGAATCAGGACGTTATGAGACCTACGGTGAAGATTTGTACAAATTGAAGAATCGTGAAAAATCTGACTTTATCTTGGGTCCGACTCACGAAGAAACCTTTACAGCTATTGTCCGTGATTCTGTCAAGTCATACAAGCAGTTACCACTGAACTTGTATCAAATCCAACCTAAGTACCGTGATGAAAAACGTCCACGTAATGGACTTCTTCGTACGCGTGAATTTATCATGAAAGATGGTTATAGCTTCCACGCTAACTACGATAGCTTAGATGTTACCTATGATGAATACAAGGCAGCTTACGAACGTATTTTCACTCGTAGTGGCTTGGACTTTAAAGCCATCATCGGTGATGGTGGTGCCATGGGTGGTAAGGATAGCCAAGAATTTATGGCCATCACACCTGCTCGTACAGACCTTGACCGTTGGGTGGTATTAGACAAGTCTGTTGCATCATTTGACGAAATTCCTGCAGAAGTGCAAGAAGAAATCAAGGCAGAATTGCTCAAATGGATGGTTTCTGGTGAAGATACCATTGCCTACTCAAGTGAGTCAAGCTATGCAGCTAACTTGGAAATGGCAACTAACGCCTACAAACCAAGCAACCGTGTTGTGACTGAAGATCAAGTAGCTCGTGTGGAAACACCAGATGTCAAATCGATTGATGAAGTTGCAGCTTTCTTGAATGTCTCTGAAGAGCAAACAATCAAGACCTTGGTTTATATCGCAGATGAGGAGCCAGTAGTGGCCCTACTTGTTGGCAATGACCAGCTCAATGAAGTTAAGTTGAAAAACTACCTTGGAGCAGACTTCTTGGAACCTGCAACTGAGGCAGAAGTGAAAGAATTGTTGGGAGCGGACTTTGGTTCACTTGGCCCAGTCGATCTTCCAGAAAATGTCAAGATTATCGCAGACCGCAAGGTACAAGATAGCCGCAATGCTGTTGCTGGTGCCAACCAAGATGGTTACCACTTGACTGGTGTCAACCCAGGTCGTGACTTCACTGCTGAGTATGTCGATATCCGCGAAGTTCGTGAGGGTGAAATCTCTCCAGATGGACAAGGTGTGCTCAACTTTGCCCGTGGTATCGAAATTGGTCATATTTTCAAACTGGGAACTCGCTACTCAGCAAGTATGGGAGCAGATGTCTTGGATGAAAATGGTCGTGCGATCCCAATTATCATGGGCTGCTATGGTATCGGTGTTAGTCGTCTCCTTTCAGCGATTATGGAGCAACACGCTCGCCTCTTTGTTAACAAAACTCCAAAAGGCGAATATCGTTATGCTTGGGGAATCAACTTCCCTAAAGAATTGGCGCCATTTGATGTGCACTTGATTCCGGTTAATGTTAAGGATGAAGCAAGTCTTGCATTGACCAATCGTATCGAAGAAGCCTTGGTCAACAAAGGCTACGAAGTCTTGACAGATGATCGTAACGAACGTGTCGGTGTTAAATTTAGCGATAGCGATTTGATTGGTCTTCCAATCCGTATCACTGTTGGGAAGAAAGCAGCTGACGGTATCGTAGAAGTTAAGATTAAGGCTACTGGAGATACTATCGAAGTTCATGCAGACAATCTGCTTGAAACTCTTGAAATTTTGACTAAGAAATAAAACCTTTAATCAGAAGAAAAACAAGACAAAAATGTAACTAGTTTTTGCCTTGTTTTTTCTTTATAATGAGATAAAATAAAGATAAAAGAGTAAATAAAGAGGTAGAGCTATGCTAAAATTTCCAAAGGATTTTGTCTGGGGTTCCTCAACTTCTGGACCACAGACAGAAGGACGAGTGCCTGGTGACGGCAAGGGAGACAATCTCTGGGATTATTGGTTCCAAGTAGAGCCAAATCGCTATTACAATGAGATTGGTCCAGATAAAACATCGACTTTTTATGAAAACTGGGAGCAGGATATTGAGCTCTTGTTAGAGACAGGACATACAGCCTTTCGAACTTCTATCCAGTGGTCTCGTCTTTTCCCACAAGGACGTGGAGAAGTCAATCCTCAAGGTGTGGCTTTCTATCGTCAGGTCTTTGAAGCTATTAAGGCCAAGGGAATCCGTCTCTTAGTCAATCTTTATCATTTTGACCTGCCTTTTGCCCTTCAAGAGGATGGCGATGGTTGGGAAAATAAAGCGACTATTAAGGCCTATGAAGACTATGCTCGTTTCTGTTTTGAGACCTACGGAGACTTAGTAGACCAGTGGATTACCTTCAATGAGCCTATCGTTCCTGTTGAGTTTGGCTATTTCTATGATGCCCATTATCCTCATAAGGTAGATGCCAAAGCTGCGGTGCAGGTAGCCTATAACACTCAACTGGCTAGTAGTCTTGTGGTTAAGGCTTGTCACGAAATGTTGCCGGGTTCTAAGATTGGGATTGTCCTCAATTTGACTCCAGCTTATCCACGTAGTCAACATCCTGCGGATGTCAAGCTGCACGCATTGCTGATCTATTCCAGGCTCAATCTTTCCTAAATCCATCTGTCTTGGGAACTTATCCAGAAGAATTGGTGGAGATTTTAACTGAGCATGATTTGCTGCCAGATTCTTCAGCAGAGGAATTGGAACTGATTCGCCAACATACAGTAGATTTCCTTGGAGTCAACTACTACCAACCTTTGCGTGTCATGGCGCCACGTTTTGCTAAGCATCCTGACAGTCCGCTCTTGCCAGAACATTTCTATGAGCCTTACGTCATGCCTGGTCGTAAAATCAATCCACACCGTGGCTGGGAAATCTACGAGCAAGGGATTTACCATATCGCTCAAAATATCAAGGAAAACTATGGCAATATCGAGTGGATGTTGACAGAGAATGGGATGGGCGTTGAAGGTGAAGATAAATTCCGTGAGAATGGAATGATTCAGGATGATTACCGTATTGACTTTGTTAAAGGTCACCTTCGTGAGCTTCATCGTGCCATCGAAGACGGTGCCAACTGTAAAGGCTACTTGATTTGGACCTTTATCGACTGCTGGTCATGGCTCAACAGCTATAAAAACCGCTATGGTTTGGTCGAGCTTGACTTAGAAACACAAGAACGTCGCTTGAAAAAATCAGGCCACTGGTTCAAAGAACTCAGTGACAATAATGGATTTTAAGCAACTTTTTATATAGATTCAAAAAAACCATTGGAAATAAAGCTCTCTGAGAGAGATTCCAATGGTTTTTATTTGTATTAAAGTAACCCGATAAAGAGTAGTAAGACTGATAAAGTAATAAAAGCTAGGGTTGCTATACCACGTTGGCCTGGTGTGTAAATTTTTCGTTCTCCTCGGACTGGGAAGACGATAGCCAGCAATGCACCACCAACAGCTCCACCTAGATGTCCAGCAAGGCTGATTCCAGGGATTAAGACACTACCCACTAGGTTGATGACTAAGAGGGAGAGATAGGATTGACCAAGCTGTTGGAGGTAGGGATTGCGTGTAGCATACCGAAGTACGACAATAGATGCAAACATGCCGTAGAGGGCAGTTGAAGCACCTGCGGTAATGGCATCAGGGCTAAAAACTAGGACAAAGAGATTCCCCATCATACCTGATAAGAGGTAGATAAAGAAAAATTGTTTGGAGCCAAAGATGTCCTCCATTTGACGCCCTAGGTAGTAGAGGGAGAGCATATTGACAAAAAAGTGCTCTAAGCCAATATGCACAAAGGTTGCTGAAAATAAGCGCCAGACTTGCTCAGGCATGGCTTTAATAGCAGGAGGATAAATAGCTCCAAACTGATACAAGGTGGCTGCGCTTGTGTAGTTGAAACCACTGGTTAGAAACATGAGTATAAAAACCAGGCTTGTCACAAGAAGAAAGAAGTTTGTGACGGGATAACGACGATCAAAAATCTCTTTCATAGATGATTACCTCCTTAACGGGAACATCGTGTGGTTCAGGATGGAAGTCCTGAATCTGACATGGATAAAGTGTGCTAATGGAGTTGTCAGAATAATTGCTCAAATATCTGTCATAGTAGCCACCACCGTAGCCAATTCGGTAGCCAGCAGGATTAAAAGCTAGCCCAGGGACATGAATCAAATCAATCTGAGAGGGTTCAAGGATTGTGAAGTCTCCTTGAGGTTCAAGAAGTCCAAAAGAATTTCTTTCGAGTTTCTCTGGTTCATATAGAACAAAGTCCATTTTCCCATGTGGATAGGTTTTGGGAATGAGGAGTGTCTTCCCATCTTTTTGAGCTTGTTCAATGAGTCTAGCTGTCTGAAATTCATGAGGAAAAGACAGGTAAGTGGCGATGGTTTTTGCTTCCTTGTAGAAGGGATGTAGAAGTAGTTGCTCAGTCAACCAAGCGTCCATGACTTCCTTTTCTTCGGATGATAGAAATTTGAGTTCTTGCAAGGTCTGCTTGCGTAAGGCTTTTTTCATTGTTTACTCCACAGCTTTCTGTTTGAGGAAGCTCGAAACAGCTTCGACTCCAATAGCTAGTGCTTCCTCCTTAGGACTCATTTTTGGATGATGGAGGGCATAGGGACTATCAATACCTAGCCAGAACATAACACCTGGGACCTTGGAGAGAAGATAACCAAAGTCTTCTCCTGTCATGGCAGGTTCGATGTCGATTAGTTCAATTCCCTCTTTTTCATCAAAGAAGGTCATCAATTCTCGAGCTAATTCAGGGTTGTTTTCGACAGGTAGGTAACCTCCCTGCTTGAGTTCAACTTCCACATCCATATCAAAAGCAGCTGCGACACCTTCAGCGATGGCCTTGACACGTTTTTGAACTAAGAGGCTCATGCTATGTGTGAGAGCTCGAATGGTTCCATGCAAGAAAGCTGTATCAGCGATGACATTATTGGTTGTTCCAGCTTGAAAGACACCGAAAGTGACGACAGCTCCCTCGATAGGATCGACATTACGGCTGACAACTGACTGAACTTGAGTGACAAAATAGCTCGCAGCAACCAAGGCATCCTTTGTTTCATGAGGAAAGGCTGCGTGTCCACCTTTACCCTTAAAATTGATCTTGACCTCGCAAGTTCCTGCAAATAAAGTGCTTGTATTGGTAGCAATCTGTCCAACTTTTAAGTCAGGTCGAACGTGAAGGGCGTAAAATTGGTCAGGCAACCAGTCTCCAAAGGCCCCGTCTTCATACATGAGCATGCCACCTGCTTCGTTTTCCTCGGCAGGTTGGAAGAGAAAGAGGAGATTGTTTTTTGGTTGTTTTTCTAGAGCACGTTCGAGACTTCCTAGGGCAATGGTCATGTGGAAATCATGTCCGCAGGCATGCATTCTTCCTTGGTGTTGAGAAGCAAAGGATAATCCAGTTTCTTCAATGATGGGAAGACCGTCGATATCTGTCCGCCATCCTATAGTGCGTTCTGGCTGACTTCCTTGCAAATAAACCAAGATACCGGTTTGCCAAGTTCGAACATGGGCAAAATCCTTACCTGCAATCAAGTCTTCTATAACTTTTAAGAGGTAGGCTTGGGTTTTCAATTCTTCTAATCCAATCTCAGGGATTTGGTGAAGATCTCGTCGAATTTGAATCAAATCTAACATAGGTAGATCCTTTCTACTAGACAATAAAGAGGCAGGAAAATTCCGCCTCTATTCACTTTTACAAGGTACGAAGCGCATCTTCAAGCGCTGTTTTTTGTTGAGTTTGGCTATCAATCTCTTTGATAATACGAGCTGGAACGCCAGCGACAACAACATTTTCAGGGACATCTTGTATGACGATAGACCCTGCAGCAACCACAGATCCGCTACCGATTTGAACGCCTTCGATCACAACTGCATTGGCTCCAATCATAACATTGTCTCCAACACGGACAGGTTCTGCACTTGCCGGTTCAATGACACCTGCAAGAACTGCGCCTGCCCCAACGTGGCTATTTTTACCGACGATAGCACGTCCGCCTAGAATAGCGCCCATATCAATCATAGTACCAGCACCAATTTCAGCACCGATATTGATGACAGCCCCCATCATGATGACGGCGTTGTCACCAATTTCAACCTGGTCACGAATGATAGCACCTGGTTCGATGCGAGCATTAATAGCACGTTTATCAAGGAGAGGTACAGCTGAGTTACGGGCATCTTGCTCGACAACATAGTCTTTGTTTTCAGTTAAATTTTCGAGTAGGGGAGCGATATCCTTCCAGTCTCCGAAGAGGACATTTCCAAGTTTAACAACTGAAGCAGGAATAACTCCAGTCAATGGACCTTCAAAAGTCACCTTAACACTGGTCTTTTTTTCAGCATTTGCGATAAATTGGATAATTTCTTGTGCGTTCATTTTTGTAGCTGTCATGGGAATTACCTCATTCTTTGTAATGCTTACTATTCTACCAAAAAAGGCTTCAAAATAGAAGCCCTAGCTTATCAAAAGTAGAAGTTTAACCGACCTCTTTAGCTTTTTCAACAGAAAGAAAAATCATGGGTATGATGATAAGAATCATGGCTAGTAACAAGAAGGGATCCAAGATCAAACCCAAGAAGAGGACACTGAGAATGGCAGAGGACAGTGGTTCACTGGCACTGACAACAGAAACTACCAGTGGAGATACCAAGGAGACAGCCTTCATCGAAAGGAAAAAGGCAAAGGCAGTTCCCAAAAATGCGATGGTTAGGCAAATAGCGATACTAACCCAATCAAGTTGGAAGGAAATTTGGTAAACAGGGTAGAGAAAATTACTAAAGGTTCCAGCGATAATCATCCCCCAAGCAACAGTTGGGGTAAACCCGTATTTTCGCGCAAAAGACTGGGGTAAAATTACATTAAACATGACCCCCAAGGCACTGAGAATTCCAGTAATTAAGGCCAGTGGTGTGATGGATAAAGTAGATAAATCCCCCTTGGTTGCCATCAAAAAGACTCCAACCATAGCAATCAGGACGTAGAGGATGGCTGTTACAGAGGCCTTCTTTTTATGGATAATCCAATCGTAGATTAAGATAAAGATAGGACTGATAAACTGCAGGATAGTAGCTGTAGTAGCGTTGGAATATTCGACACAGAGGTAAAAGAAAAACTGAACAGAGAAAATCCCTAGGATAGCATAAGCTAGAAAAGGTAGATAGTTTTTACGGTCTCTCCAAATGTCAAACAAGTGGGAGCGGAGCTTGAAAAAGGATAAAACTAGAACGAAAGAACCTGCGAGCGTGAGTCGCATGGAGGTAATCCAGCCTGAGGACACTGAATAATGGGAGAAAAAGTATTCGCCTAAAATACCACAGATGCCCCAAATCAAACCAGATAAGAGAGAGTAGAGGGTTCCTTTGAAAATCTTTTTTTGATAGGTATTCATGAAGCTATTGTACCATGAATTGACAAAAGAAAAAAGCGAGTGAGAAAAATCATTTCTTTCAGAAACTTTCTTTCTCACTCACAATGATTTAAAAACGTTAGCTTTATGGATTGCTTGAAGTTGAAGAAGTAGTGTTACTATTTCCACTTGTAGTAGTACTAGTGCTAGTATTGTTGCTTGTCGTAGTGTTACTATTACTGCTTGTCGTAGTGGTAGTATTACTAGAGTTATTGTTGTTAGAGGTTTCAGGTTTTGGTAGACTACCTAGAATTGAAGTCCAAGCTTTCTGATAGTCAGAATCACTCCCACCAATTGCAAAACGGTAGGTTGTGGTTGGTGCACCAGTTCGGTTAGCCCAGTAGCTAGTTATTGTTTCGCCTGTTGCATTGATTTCTTTTCCATTGATGGTAACTTTACCTGGTTTTTGTCCAGTTGACTTGAGAACCTGTGAAGAAGTGACGCTAGGATCAAGGTTGAAACGTTCAGTTCCCCAAGCAGAAGGAGCAGCCTGATGGATAGCATTGACTAAATGAGCCATATAGTTAGCATTACGAGTGTATGCTCGTGGGGCAAGAGACTCATTATTATCGTGGCCAACCCAGCCACCAAGAGTTAGTCGTGGGGTGGAAAGCATGAGCCACATGTCTCCATCCTCATTTGTTGTTCCGGTTTTTCCAATCCAGTCAGCACTTGCTAGGCTAGGGTCAAGGGAACTAAGATCACTTGAAAATGTAGTCGTGATACGAGATGAAAGTACGCCTCGCAACAAGTTTTGCATAATTGTTGCTGTTGCCTTGGAATATACCTGAACAGGTTCGTCTTTGTGTTCGTAAATCACTTCGCCACTGTTTTTCTCAATTTTTGAGATCATGTATTTTTTGTGATAGACACCGTCGTTGGCCAGTGTTTGGTAGCCATTAGTATGCTGAGCCACAGTGACGTCAATTCCTCCCCCCATAGGGAGACTTTCAATGCCATATTCGGAGATATCATAACCCATTTTTTCCATGTAAGAAGGCACATCCACTCCTTTTTGAAGAAGCATTTGATAGGTCCAGTAGGCAGGAATGTTCCAAGAATAGTTCAAGGCCTCTGTTAAAGTCACCATAGCTGTACCTGGACTATTAACATGCATGATGGGGGTTCCGTTGGCAAAATTAGTTGGGTAGTTTGACAAGATACTAGCACTTCCCATGAGTCCTTGGTCAATGGCAATACCGTAAGCTAGGAGTGGTTTAGTTGTAGAAGCTGGAGAGCGTTTGGTATCAAAGGCATGGTTGTTTTGATTGGTCTGATAATCTCGCCCACCAACAAATCCTAAAATAGCACCAGTCTGGTTGTCCATTAGGACATTTCCAACTTCAGGTTGTCCTGAACTATCGTCTAGTAGGTAACCATAATTGGCAACAGCATTTTGCATGGCAGTATGGATATTTTTATCAATGGTAGTGGTAATACGGTAGCCACCAGTCTGTATTTCCTTTTCAGCTAGCTCACGATAAGATTTCTGAATAGCTTCATTTTGTAATTCTTGGGTAGTTACGTTATCTTTTTGGACCAAGTAATCATACATAATCTTAGTAGCTTCATCAAGAGTAGAGAAGTAGAGGAAGTCTTTACCTGCCACGTTTACATTTTCTGCAGATAGAAAATCTTGCTTGATATCATAATCTTTGTAAGATTCATATTCATCCTTACTAAGAATTCCAGTTCGATACATATTATAGAGGACATCTTTGGAACGCTTAATCCCTAGTTCCATGTCTTCATCACTTTTCATCTCGCCAGTAGATTCATAGGGAGAATAGGAGATGGGACTCTGTGGTAAGCCAGCTAGGAAGGCGGCTTGTGGAACACTAAGTTGACTGGCATCAATTCCAAAAATTCCAGTGGCAGCCTGCTGAGCACCTGCTATATTTTGTCCCTTATGATTACGACCGAAAGGTGCTACATTCAGATAGGTTGTTAGAATTTCATCCTTAGTCATGGCACGTTCTAAGGCTAGAGCATCTATAATTTCATTGGCTTTTCGTGTTAGAGTTGGGGCATCACCGACTACTTGTTGCTTGATGAGTTGTTGTGTTAGGGTAGATCCCCCACTAGAAGAACCAAGTCCGATGAAGTTTCCAAGGCTGGCTCGAATGACAGCTTTTGGGACAACTCCATTATGCTCTGCAAAATGCTCATCTTCTGTTGCTATGATAGCTTTTTTCAGGTTTTCTGAAATGGCATCTGATGTAACAGCTGTGCGAAGGAGGTCACTCTCGATTGCTCCGATCATAGATCCGTCTGCGTAGCGTATCTCGGAGACGGATGAAATATTATTGACCTGGTTGACCAAATCTTTTGTATCAGGGACAGTGACTTGGTCAAATAGAGAGACAGCATAGCCAAAAACGACACCTGTACCTAAGAGGCCGCCGATGAAGGCAAGAATAAATAGGGTGTTAAAGGTAGCTTTTATCCCAAGTAAGATATTGGAAAAAATAGTCCAAATATTAATCTTTGTATTGGTTCTTTTCTGAGACCTTTTTTTCTTTTTTCCTGACTTCTTTTTCGTAAATTTGAATTTGAGAGACTGAAGTAAGGCCAGCCACTTTTCTTTAATTTCGATTAGTTTATTCTTCATTTGATTCCTCACTCCTTTTTATTATACCATAAAAGCCTATATTGCAAGAATTTAGTACTAAAAAGAGTATAGAAGATAGATTCTAAAAGCAATTTAAGATAAAAGACCAGATTCATGATCAACCTGGTCTTGAGATTAGATAGCTTATTGATCTCCTGAAAGTTCTTTTCCTAGGTTAATCAAGTAAGTTTTCAAGTCATCTTTGACTTGAGGATGTCGAAGCGCGTAATCGATTGAAGTCTTCATAAAGCCAAACTTGTCTCCCACATCATAACGAGCACCCTTGAATTCACGAGCAAATACTCTTTGCGTTTTGTTGAGAGTGTCGATTGCATCTGTCAATTGGATTTCATTTCCTGCACCAGGTGTTTGATTTTCAAGAATACCAAAAATCTCAGGTGTGAGAAGGTAACGACCGATGATGGCTAGGTCACTTGGAGCATCTTCAGGTGCTGGCTTTTCAACAAAAGTTTCAACGCTGTAGAGGCCATCTTTCCCTTCACCTTGAGGAGCGATAACTCCATAAGCCGAAACTTCTTCGTGCGGGACAGGCATGACTGCGATAGTCGAAGCGTGCGTATCTCATAGTCATTCATGAGTTGTTTAGTTAATGGGACTGCCTTATCATCTGTGATATCCATGAGGTCATCTCCCAGCATGACTACAAAAGGCTCATTCCCAACAAAAGCTTTAGCTTGTAAAACTGCATCACCAAGACCGCGTGGGTGTGTTTGACGGATAAAGTGCAGGCGCATACCCGTTGTTTCGTCCACTAATTTCAAAAGGTCATTTTTCCCTTTTTCTTTGAGGTTATATTCTAATTCAAAGTTTGAGTCGAAATGGTCTTCAATAGAGCGTTTCGATTTACCAGTGACAACGAGAATGTCTTCGATTCCTGACTTAAGGGCTTCTTCAACGATAAATTGGATAGTTGGTTTGTCAACAATTGGCAGCATTTCTTTGGCTAAGGCTTTGGTGGCAGGAAGGAAGCGTGTACCAAGTCCTGCAGCAGGGATAACAGCCTTTCTAACTTTTTGCATCATAAATAATCCTTTCTAACTGTGGTTTAAGACCACTCGTTTTCTGCCTTGAACTCATTGTTCATAAGTTCAGAAACAGCATCTTTAATATTTACATTTTCATAAATAACTTGGTAGATGGCTTGGGTAATAGGCATATAGACTCCAAGCTCTTGTGCCAACTCGTAGGCTGCTTTGGTCGTTGAAATCCCTTCAATTACCATTCCCATGTTAGCTTCGATATCAGCTAAGGCTTCTCCGCGTCCCAGGGCATCTCCTGCGCGCCAGTTACGTGAGTGGACAGAAGTTCCTGTAACAATCAAATCACCAACACCTGAAAGTCCACTATAAGTCAGTGGATTTGCTCCAAGCTTGACTCCTAGACGAGTGATTTCCGCAAGTCCGCGCGTGATAATGGCAGCTTTTGCATTGTCTCCAAAGCCAAGTCCATGCAGGGCACCTGCACCAACAGCAATGATATTTTTAAGAGCACCAGCCGTTTCTACTCCGATGACATCTGTATTGGTATAAAGGCGGAAGTAGTGGTTGCTAAAGAGTGATTGAACATACTGGGCTGTTTGTAAATCTTTAGAAGCAGCAGTGATTAAAGTAATGTCACGAACGATGGTTCCTCGGCATGACTAGGTCCAGATACGACAACGATGTCACTTCTAAGCTCCTGAGGAATTTCTTCTTCTAAAACAGTAGAGAGACGCTTGTGGCTATCTGGTTCAAGCCCTTTGGAGGCATGCATAACAACAACTTTATGGTCGAGAACTGCAGCGACTTGCTGAGCTACCAATCTGGTTACCTTGGTTGGTACCACAAACAAGATAGCATCAACACCCTTCAAGGTTTCTGACAAATCATGATAGGCAACAATTTTTTCGTCTAATACAGCTTCTTTAAAATAACGTTTGTTAGTATGTTGTGTATTGATTTCATCAATTTGATCAGGAATATTTCCCCAGATACGAACGTCGTGTCCATTATCATTAAGAACTTGTGATAAGGCAGTTCCCCAAGATCCAGGTCCTAAGACAGCGATGGCTTGTTTGTTCATATTTTCCTCCTTTGAGAAAGCACTTTCCTATATTCTACCATAAAAAGCCCTATCGTGCATCTATATTATTTATGAAGAGTTAATTGAATGGTAAATTATATATACTGGAGAATTTTTAGAATTTATTTGTAAAATAGTTTAGTGTTCAAAGGGCGAAACGATAAAAAACACGAAAAGAGGAACAATATTTCCCCTAAAAATGGTATAATAGGAGCATCACGAAAATTGGAGAGAGAGACAGCATGAGTTTTTACAATCATAAAGAAATCGAGCCTAAGTGGCAAAAATACTGGGCTGACCATCATACCTTTAAGACAGGAACAGATGCCTCAAAACCTAAGTTTTATGCGCTTGATATGTTCCCTTACCCGTCTGGAGCGGGTCTCCACGTAGGACACCCAGAAGGTTATACTGCAACCGATATTCTCAGTCGTTACAAACGTGCGCAAGGCTACAATGTCCTTCACCCAATGGGGTGGGATGCTTTTGGTTTGCCTGCAGAGCAATATGCTATGGATACTGGTAATGATCCAGCTGACTTTACAGCGGAAAATATTGCTAACTTCAAACGTCAAATCAACGCGCTTGGCTTCTCTT